>Ga0224534_1000348_pt1 | contig 30597 bp, 24 predicted proteins | sample 714E12024metaG_FD_172012 | JGI IMG/M metagenome (GOLD analysis project Ga0224534, IMG submission 172012) | Peat soil microbial communities from Stordalen Mire, Sweden - 717 E1 20-24 | ecosystem: Environmental > Terrestrial > Soil > Wetlands > Peat | place: Sweden: Norrbotten County, Stordalen... | reverse complement strand
TTCGTGTGCTCAGTTTCCGGTGCTTTGTGACCAACACGAGGCTGCAACTGCCGACAGCACACTGCTATCTCGCTTCATCGAGCTTTGGGACAGGTCCGCTTTCCAGTTCGGACCCGCGCACCTAGGTCTGCGCTGAGCTCCTAAGGGCTGAGCAGTGCTCGGGGAACGCTCACGGGCCGGGGCGTGCTCGATGCACGTACGACGAGTTCGGGTTCGAATCGGATGGCCCGATGCTCATGCGGCGCGCCGGTCACCTCCTCGAGAAGCAACTCGGCGGCGGCGACGCCGAGCTCGTACTTTGGCTGGCGCACAGAGCTGAGCGAGGGCGACAGCATGGAGGCGAACACCACGTCGTCGTAGCCGACGACGGCCATCTCTTCGGGGACGGCGACTCCAGCCGCGGCGAGCCCCCGAAGCACCCCAAAGGCGAGAAGGTCGTTGGCGCACATCACCGCGCTCGGGCGGGGCTCGGCAGCGAGGAGCGCTGCTACCGCAGCCTCGCCCTGGTCGATGGTGAGAGCACCCACGACGATCTCTTGGAGCGAGGCGCTGCGGCAGCGGCGAGCCCGTTGGACCGACCGGCGAGCACCTTCCTTCCGGTCGATGCACTGCCGAATCGCCGCCGGACCGTTGACCAGTGCGATCGCCTGGTGCCCCAGATCGAAGAGATGGTCTGCGGCAAGTTCGGCGCCTCGGATGTCGTCTACCGCCGCGGAGCACAGCCCGTGGCTGCTGCCGTCCCGGTCCAGCAGCACCGTCGGGATGCCGCGAGCCACCAGTGCCACGGCGCTCTCCAGGTCGCTGTCGACCGGGCAAACGAGAAGGCCGTCGACACGATGCTCCTCGAGCACGCGGAAGTAGCGGTGCTCGCGGTTGGCAGACTCGTCGGTAGAGCAGAGCATCAAGACGTAGTCCTGATCACGCAGCACGTGCTCGGCGCCGCGGACTATTTCGGTGAAGAACGGGTTCGCAATGTCGAGGAGGACCACCCCGATCGTGCGGCTCTTGCCCACTCTCAGCTGGTGTGCTGCGGTGTTGCGCACGAACCGTGTCGAGTCGATCGCATCGAGAACCCGCCTGCGAGTGGTCGCAGACACGACCGAAGGGTTGTTGAGCACGTTCGACACCGTGCCGATGGACACTTGCGCAAGCCTGGCGACCTCGCGGATGGTGACCCGACGCTTGGCAGAGGCGCGATCGGTGCCAGAGGCGCTCGAGCGACGCCTCTCCGCTGGTCCCACCCGGTTCACCGGGGTCCGTCGTCAGGGCTCGTCGGGAGGTAGCCGTTGGTCATCGCTCGGTGCCTTGACAGCGACTGGCCACGTCGTTAACGTTCGCTCCCGTAAAACTTTCAGCAAGGTGAATTCGGTCACATTCACTTGGGGATGTATTGGCGGTTGTCCCAAGGGGACCGCGGCATTTGTTTGTCGCGTTCCCGCTTTGAAACGATTCATTCCTTCTCTGGAGAAAACTGAGACCTAGGGATGTCGCTGAACCGGCAGGGCGGACAGGCTTGGGAGACGGCGACGACATGGCGGTTGACACCGTACACGACGGTGTTCGCCGCAGGACGGGGACAAGAGAAGCAGCAGGGACAAGGCAGGCAACTGTGCGGCGGATGGCACCCAGACGGTCTGGACGACCGAGCTGCCGGGCCCGAAGGTGAACTGTGGGCAAGAGCGTCGAGATGACGGCTGGCGACACGCCTCCGGGCGACCCCACAGCTAGCTTGCGCCGGGCCGTTCACCAACGAGAGGGCGAGCCATTTGCCGATGGTGCCCAGCCTGCGGTGGTCGACCCAACGAACTCACCTGGAGAGGATCAGCCGGCTCTGGTCCTCGAGCATGCGACCAAGTCCTTCGGCGCGGTGCGCGCGCTGGTCGACGGTGACATCACGCTGCACTGGGGCGAGACCCACGGCCTCGTCGGCGAGAACGGGGCCGGCAAGTCGACACTGGTCAAGGTCCTGGCCGGCGTCCACCAGCCCGAGAGCGGGCGGCTTGTTGTCAACGGCCGGGAGGTGACGCTGGACGGCCCCGCCGCTTCTCGGGCGGTTGGGATCGCCGTCATCCACCAGGAAGCATCGGTGTTCCCAGATCTCAGCGTCGCCGAGAACGTCTTCATCGGGCGCGAACCGCTGCGCCGGGGGCGCCGCATCGACTTCAAGACGATGAACGAGCAGATCGCCGTCATTGTCGAACGTCTCGGCGTCCGTCTCGACCCGCGTCGGATCGCGCGCGGGCTCTCGGTCGCCGACCAACAGATAATGGAGATCACCAAAGCGGTCTCGCTGAACGCGTCCATCATCGTGATGGACGAGCCGACCGCATCACTTTCCGCCCACGAGGTCAACCGACTCTTCGAGATGATCGAGACGCTCCGGCGCGAAGGCAAAGCGGTGCTCTTCATCTCCCATCGCCTCCAGGAAGTCTTCGACCTCTGCCAGCGGGTGACGGTGATGCGCGACGGTCGCCATGTCTTCACCCGGCCGCTCGCCGGGCTGGTCGCAGACGACCTTGTCCAGGCGATGGTGGGGCGCGAGGTAGTCGACCGGGCTGGCGCGGGTGGGCAGCGAATCGGCGATGTGGTCCTCGCCGTCGAGCACCTGAGCCGAGAGGGCGTCTTCACCGACGTGTCCTTCACTGTGCACGCTGGTGAGATCGTAGTGCTCGCCGGCCTGGTCGGGGCCGGCCGGAGCGAAGTGGCACGGGCCATCTTCGGGATCGACCACCGCGATGCCGGACGCGTGTCGGTCAACGGACGACCGCTGCGGTCGGGGTCGCCGACCGATGCGATCGCGGCCGGCATCGGCTTTGTTCCCGAGGACCGACGCCAGCAGGGGCTGGTCATGGCGATGGCGATCGACCGCAACATCGCCCTTGCCTCCTACGACCACTTGAAACGTTCAGGGCTCATCTGGGGCGCCCTCGAGCGCCGCTTTGCCACCGACTGGGCAGGCCGGCTCCTCCTCAAGTACGGACGGCTAAGCGGCAACGCCTCCACCCTGTCCGGGGGGAACCAGCAGAAGCTCGTTCTCGCGAAATGGCTCGGGCGGCACCCGTCGCTGCTCATCGTCGACGAACCGACCCGGGGTATCGACGTGGCGACCAAGGCGGAGGTGCACCGCCTCCTAGAGGCGCTCGCGGCCGAGGAAGCGGTCGCGGTGCTGATGATCTCGTCGGAGCTCCCGGAGGTCCTGCGGATGGGTGACCGGACCCTTGTCATGAGGGAGGGACGGCTCGTCGCCGAGTTCTCCCACAGTGAGGTCTCCGAGGAACACATCGTGGCGGCGGCCACAGGGCAGACTGCGGCCGCCGGCGACCTGGTCACGACCGACGCGATGGGACATGACACACCATGAGTCCACAGCTGCCTGACGGTGCCACCCGCAGCTGGTGGTCGAGATGACGAACCTGGACGGAGCCTTGGCGCAGCCAACCGAAAGCCCGCAACGGCTGGTCGACCTGGTCTTCCGGCTCCGGGAGTACGGGATCATCGCCGTCCTGGTCGTCTTCATTGCCGTGACCACAGGCCTTCAGCCCCGGTTCCTGGGACAGCAGAACATCAAGTTCATCCTGCTGAATGCCACGATCTTCGCCCTGCTGGCGCTCGGCGAGACGATGGTGGTGGTGAGCCGGCAGATGGACCTCTCTGTCGGCTCGGTGCTGGGCCTCTCTGCTTACGTTTCTTCCAACCTCTTCGGGCAGGTGCACGGGATCCCCATCCCAGTGGTCTTTCTCGCCGGCATCGGGATCGGTGTGGCATGCGGCGTGGTCAACGGCGCCATCATCGCCCTCGCCCGGGTACCGGGCCTGGTCGTCACGCTGGCCACCCTCTACATCATTCGAGGTATCGACATCTCGATCGTCGGTGGCGGAGAGGTGGTCGCCAGCTCGTTGCCGGCCCACTTCTTGGCGATCGGCTCCGACTCGGTCGTCGGCATTCCGTACGTCACCATGTGCGTGGCGGTGGTCATAGCGGCCGGCGCTTACTTCCTCCGCTCGTTCCGGTCGGGACGCGAGCTCTACGCCATCGGGTCGAATCCGGACGCAGCCCGCCTGGTCGGAATTCCGATCGGGCGGCGCGTCTTCAGCGCCTACGTGGCCAGCGGCGCCATCGCCGGCCTCGCTGGGGTCCTTTGGGCGACCTACTACGGGACGGTCGATTCCACCGCGGGCACCGGGTACGAGCTGACGGTTGTCACAGCGGTCGTGGTGGGCGGTGTCGCGATCTTCGGCGGTAGCGGGAGCGTGATCGGCGCCGCATTCGGCGCTCTGCTCCTTTCCACCATTGCCACTGCCCTCTACGCTCTCAACGTGTCGCCGTTCTGGGATCCGGCCCTTGACGGTCTTCTCCTCGTTCTGGCCATCACGCTGGACCGGACGCTCGCCGTCCGGCTTGCCAACGCGATGAGAAAACGGACGTTCCGCCATGAACCCTGAGCCCACGGCCGACACCGGCGTCCTGGCAGAACAAGCGCCTTCCTCTGGTGCGGAGCCACCGGCGCCATCACCCACGTCCGGCGTCGGCGAACCCCAGCCCGGCGGCACCGTGCTCGCCTACCTCTCGCGCTTTCGGGTCCTGGCGCGCTGGGAGGTCGCCCTGCTTGCGACGGTCGTGGCCGTCTTCGTTGTCGGGCGCGTGGTGTCGCCTGAGTTCCTCACCAGCTACAACTTCTTCGACATGGGCATCTCCAATGGTGAGCTGGCGATCATGGCCCTGCCCATGACGCTGATCGTCGCCACCGGCGAGATCGACCTTTCGGTCTCGTCGACCCTCGGCCTGGCGAGCAGCCTGCTCGGACTCCTCTGGATGCACGGCTGGCCGATGCCCGCGATCATCGTCGTGGTCCTGGCCTGCGGCGCCGTCCTGGGAGCCTTCAACGGCGTGCTCGTCACGCGCGTCGGCCTGCCGTCGATCGCCGTGACCATCGGCACGATGCTCCTCTACGCGGGCATCGGCGAAATTCTCCTCGGCTCGAACATAGTCTCGAACTTCCCTGCCACATACACCAACATCGGGGTATACGGCGTGCCCGGCATCGGCCTGTCCTACTCGACGGTGATCTTCTTCGGGCTAGCGATCATCTTCGGCGCCGTCCTTCACTTCACCCCCTTCGGTCGTTCGATCTTTGCCATGGGGGCCAATCAAGAGGCGGCAATCTTTTCAGGGGTCCGGGTCAAGCGCACTAAGACCATCCTCTACATCGTCTCAGGGATCGTCTGCTCGGGAGCCGGGATCCTCTACACCTTCAAGCTTTCCACCGCCGAGTACGACAACGGGACGGGACTGGTCCTCTCCGTGGTGGCCATCGTCCTGTTGGGAGGCGTGTCGATCTTCGGCGGCAAGGGCTCCATGGTCGGCGTCGTGTTTGCCGTGCTCATCTACGCTGGCCTATTGGATGCGCTGCTGCTGACCGGCTTCCCCCAACAGGCGAGCGGCATCGTCATAGGCGGGCTGTTGCTGCTCAGCGTGCTGGTGCCCAGCGTGCCCGAGTTCCGATCACGGCTACGCGCCGGACGTCACCGCCTGCAGAGACAGGCGCCCGAGGCGGCCATTGTCCACAGTGGATCTGTTGCCCAGCCGCGGCTGACAGGCGACAGCAGTAGCAAAGCCGGTCAAGGAGGGCAGCCTATTTGAGACGATCTGGGGCGACATGCCCCCTTTGGGTGTAGACATATGTGCGTGCGACGAGTTTCAAGTCGTCGGAAAAATGAAGTTGCAAATCATGGGTCGTGCCGTGGAAAGATTGCGCCTGAGACTTAGCAGGATGAGAGGCAGAGCTATTCAGACCTATTCCGCGGCGGTCACTGAAAACGGCCGCTGGTCGGACCTTGCGGCTTAGCCCGCTGAATGGCCTATTGCGGACGACTCAATCCAGCTGTAGAGTATAATGTTATTGCGTGTTGTTTATGCAACTGTAACCCAACCGATTGTTGTTCGGTCGGAACTGAAATGGAGGATTCAGGTTATGAACAACCCCATTAAGAGCGGCCATCTACGGACTTCGCTGCTGTGTGCGGTAACGGTCGGCCTAGCGGTAGCCAGCATGGTTGCCGTGTCCGGCGTGGCGACGGCAGCCTCGAGGTCGTCTCGGCCACTGGAGAAGGGCCTGAAGGCATTTGTGATCCCGAAGAACCTCGGCAACCCGTACTTCAACACCTCCGACAGCGTCAAGAGCGGCGGAGCCCTCTTCGCCTTGAAGGCGTTGAGCGAGCACGGCACCGAGACCAGCGGGACCTCTGCGACACCCAGCTCCCAGATCCCCGCCATCCAAGGGGCGATCACCAAGGGTGCCAACATCCTGATCGTCTCGGCCACCGACCCGGCCGCGCTCTGCCCAACGCTCAAGGGAGCGATGGCCAGGGGAGTCACGGTCGTCACGTACGACTCTGACGCGCCCATGTGCCGGGACCTGTGGATCGAGCAGGCAACCTCGCAGGGCATCGGCGACATCGAGGTCGACATCATCGCCGCGGAGATGCACGATACTGGTCAGCTCGCCATCGTCTCGGCAGCCCCCACGGCGACCAACCAGAACGCCTGGATCGGTTACATGAAGACCGAGCTCAAGAAGTTCCCGCACATCAAGCTCGTCAAGACCGTCTACGGCATGGACGACACGGCCACGTCGACGCAAGTCACCGAGGGCCTGCTCACGTCGTACCCGAAGCTCGCGGGAATCATCTCGCCGACCACCGTCGGGATAGCCGCAGCGGCAGCGGTGCTGGACAGCTCCAAGTACCGGGGCAAGGTTCATCTCACTGGCCTGGGTACACCCAACCAGATGAGGAAGTACGTCCTGGACGGGACCTGCCCGCAGTTCGCCCTCTGGAACCCGGCCTTCCTCGGCTACCTTGCCGCGTACGCCGCAGTGAACTTCGCCTCCGGTGTCATCACCAACGCCGTAGGGCAGAGCTTCAGTGCCGGCAAGCTGGGCAACTACAAGGTTGGACCTGACCAGACGATCCTTCTCGGGAAGCCGTTCGTCTTCAACAAGAAGAACATCGCTCAGTTCCACTTCTAGAAGAGTCCCCGAAGGGCGCCGGCTTCGGCCGGCGCCCTTCGCCTCTCTGGAGCTCTCTTTCGTGCAACGGATTTGCTTCCACCTACAGGTGAACCCGGACCGCCTCGCTGAGTACCGGGAACGGCACCGCTCGGTGTGGCCGGAGATGCGCGACGCGCTTCAGGCCGCCGGCTGGCACAACTACTCCCTCTTCCTCGATACAACCGGGCTTCTCACCGGCTACTTCGAATGCGAGGATCTGGGCGAGGCTCAGCGGGCGATGGAGGCGGCTCCGGTGAACGCACGCTGGCAGGCCGAGATGGCCGAGTACTTCGCGGGGCTCGACGGCGGGCCCCCCGACCGCGGCATCGCGCCCGTCCCGGAGATCTTTCATCTTGACTGACAGTTGCCCGGCGCCGGACACTGCCGCCCGCCATCCGATGAGGAGATGAGGAGATGAGGAGATGACCAACCTATCTGCAGTTCGAGAAGTACTGCGCCGGCAGCGGATCGAGACCCCTTCTTGGGCCTACGGCAACTCCGGCACGCGGTTCAAGGTGTTCGCCCAGCCCGGCGTGGCACGCACTCCCTATGAGAAGATCGACGATGCGGCCCAGGTCCATCGCTTCACGGGCATCGCCCCGTCGGTGGCCATCCACATCCCCTGGGACCGGGTTGACGACTACGGAGACTTGACTGCCCATGCCCGAAGCGTCGGGCTCGAGATCGGTGCCATCAACCCCAACGTGTTCCAGGAGACCGAGTACAAGCTCGGCAGCGTCTGCAGCCCGGACCCGGTGGTTCGCCGGCTCGCGCTCGGGCACGTGCTGGAGTGCATCGAGGTGGCGCAGGCGACGGGCTCGACGATCCTCAGCCTGTGGTTTGCCGACGGCACCAACTACCCGGGCCAGGACAGCATCGCCAGACGCCAGGACTGCCTGGCCGAGGCCCTCGCCGCCGTGTACGCGGCCCTGCCAGCGGGGATGCGGATGCTGCTCGAGTACAAGTTCTTCGAGCCGGCTTTCTACTCCACCGATGTGCCCGACTGGGGCACGTCCTTCGCCCACTGCATCCGGCTCGGCGAGCGGGCGCAGGTGCTGGTCGACACCGGCCATCACGCTCCGGGCACCAATATCGAGTTCATCGTGGCAGTGCTGCTCCGCGCCGGGAAGCTGGGAGGCTTCCACTTCAACAGTCGGTTCTACGCCGACGACGACCTCATGGTGGGTGCTGCGGATCCGTTCCAGCTCTTCCGGATCATGAACGAGATCGTCGCTGCGCAGGCTCTGGATCCGGACGCCGGCGTGGCCTTCATGCTCGACCAGTGTCACAACCTCGAGCCGAAGATTCCGGCCGAGATCCGCTCCGTGATGAACGTGCAGGAGGCGACCGCGAAAGCGTTGCTCGTCGATCGGGACACGCTTCGGGAACGTCAGGAGTCCGGCGACGTGCTGGGCGCGCACGCCGTTCTGATGGACGCGTACAACACCGATGTGCGCCCCCTGCTGGCCGAGCTGCGCCAGGCGATGGATCTGGACCCTGACCCGCTCGCCGCCTACGAGCGGTCCGGCTACGCGGAACGAATCACTGAGCTCAGGACCGGGGGTACCCAGGCGGGGTGGAGCGCCTGAAATAGGAGGATGGTGACCAGTCCTGACGTCCGGGCATTGCGCGACCGCTTCCTGCGCCAGAGCGGGAGCGAACCCCGCAACAGCAGTTGTGCGGGCGGCGAGGTCTCCTGCAAGACGAGGCCCTTGCCTGTTTTGCGAGCGGGCGCGGGCCGAGCTCGACCGGCAACGTGCCCGACGCTGATGGCGGCGTGACCGCCGCCTGCACGCGCCAGATGTCACCGACAACCCACCACGTCGCTGTCGATCTCGGTGCTTCAAGCGGCCGAGCTGTCCTCGGCGTGGTACGAGACCAGGAACTTCATCTGGAGGAGATGGCGCGGTTCAAGAATGAGCCCGTAACCACCGGCGGGATGCTGCACTGGGACGCTCTCGCGCTCCACCGCGCCATCCTCGACGGTCTGCGAAGAGCTGGGAAGCACGTCGACAGGCTCGACTCGGTCGGCATCGACACCTGGGGCGTCGACTTCGGGCTACTCGATCGCGACGGGCGGCTCCTCGGCAACCCCGTCCACTACCGGGACCGGCGCACGGACGGCATCACCGACCTCGTCCTGAGCCGGATCCCCGCGGCCGAGCTCTACCGGCGCACCGGCATCCAGGTGCTGCCGTTCAACACCTTGAATCAGCTCGTCGCAGCCGCAGGCACGGCCCAGCTCGAGGCGGCCGCCACTTTGCTCCTGATGCCCGACCTGTTCGGGTACTGGCTCACCGGTCGGGTCGGTGCCGAGGTGACGCACGCCTCGACGACCCAGCTCCTGTCGGTCGTGAGTGGAGACTGGGACGCCGATCTGATGGGCAAGCTCGGCATCCGCCGTGACCTTTTCCCCGCCCTCCGCCACCCCGGTGACCCGGCCGGCGAGCTCCTCCCCGAGGTGTTGCGCGAGACCGGGCTTGACGGTCCGGTCTGCCTCACGACCGTGGGCTCGCACGACACGGCGTCCGCAGTCGTCGCCGTCCCCGCGACCTCCCCGCGCTTCGCCTTCATCGCCTCGGGAACGTGGTCACTGGTCGGCCTCGAGCTCGATCGGCCCGTGCTCACCGACGCGAGCCGCCACGCCAACTTCACCAACGAGCGCGGGGTCGACGGCACGATCCGCTACCTGCGCAACGTCATGGGCCTCTGGCTCCTGCAGGAGTGCATCAGGGCCTTCGAGCGCGCCGGCGAGCCGGCCGACCTCGAGGGCCTGATCGCCGAGGCGGCCCGGCTGCCCGGGTTGCGGTCGCTCATCGACGTCGACGATCCCGCGTTCCTGCCGCCCGGTGACATGCCCCGCCGGATAGCCAGCGCCTGCGCTCAGCGTGGCGAGCCACTGCCCGAGACTCCCGCCGCGCTCGTCCGCTGCATTCTCGACAGCCTGGCCCTCGCCCACCGGCGCACGATCGACGACGCCCGTGCCCTGACCGGACAGGACATCGATGTGGTGCACCTCGTCGGCGGCGGCTCCCACAACCATCTGTTCTGCCAGCTCACCGCCGATGCCCTTGGTCTGCCGGTCGTCGCCGGCCCGGCGGAGGCGACCACCATGGGGAACCTGTTGGTGCAAGCTCGGGCCCACGGCGCTCTTTCGGGCGGGCTCACCGAGATGCGAGCGGTAGTCCGTGCCCATACCGACTGCGCCGTCTACCAGCCTTCGGGCCGGGAAGACAGCTGGCGCCGCGCGGAGGCCCGGGTTGCCTCGCGAGCGGCGGCCGAGTAGAGGAAATGCGATCGCGCTGTTGGCGACCGGGCCTATGGCAAGCTGTCTTGATGGTGCGTGCGCGTTCGAGGCAATCCCTTGTCGCCACGGGTTCTCGCGTCAACTACGTCCAAGATTCCAGTTGATCAGGGCACGCGGAGAGTTGGGACCCGCCATGTCGCAGAGCCTTGTGCCCGCTGCGCAGCCACCTCAGGCCACGACCGGCCCGGCAGTCGGCACAGACTTCCCCGATCCTCTCGTGCCGCTGCGCGGACTCCCCGAGCTCCCGTTCGGGAGACTCCTCGATAACCCCGCGCCCCCGGCTGGGGTGGCCCATGACGTGCCTGGGCAGGAAAGGCCAGGGCGGGGCGATCCCGTGCGGAGCACGCACCCGAAGGCCAACGCTCACGTTCACCTGCCGCCCAACTTCTCGGCGTTCGAGACCGTCGAGCAGGCAGTCGACCTGGCTGCCGGCGCAGGGCTGGAAGTCCTGGGCGTGAACAACTACTACGACTTCGGCGTCTACGCACGGTTCGCACACTCGGCGCGCGCGCAGGGCATCTTTCCTCTCTTCGGGGTGGAGATCATCAGCCTTGTAGGAGAGCTGCAGGCCGCCGGGGTGAAGGTCAACGATCCCGACAACCCGGGACGCATGTACCTGTGCGGCAAGGGGATCACCCGATTCGTTCCCATGCCAGCCGAGGCGCAGCGCCTGTTGCAGCCAATCCGCGACGCCGACAGCGCCCGCATGACCGCGATGATCCAGCGGGTGGCCGCGCTGATGGAGAGCAGCGGAGTTAGCACGTCTGTCACCGCAGCGTCGGTCCAGGCGACGCTGGCGCGCCGGTACGCGGTTGTGCCCAGCTCGGTGTACCTGCAGGAACGTCACATCGCCCAGGCGTTCCAGGAGGCGCTGTTCGCCCACGTCGAGGCGGGAGAGCGATCCAGCACGTTGAGGCGATTGCTGGGCGTGGAGTGCACGGCACCCGACGACCCGGTGACGGTGCAGAACCAGATCCGTTCGCAGCTGATGAAGGCCGGCAAGCCGGCCTATGTCGAGGATTCCTGCCTCGAAGCCGACACCGCGTATGCGCTCGTGCTCGCACTGGGCGGCGTGCCGTGCTACCCCGTCCTGGCTGACGGAGCCTCACCCGTGTGCCCGTTCGAGGCCTCGGTCGACGAGCTGGTGAGCTCGCTGGTCGCGCGAAGGATCTGGTGCGCCGAGGTCATCCCCAGCCGTAACGCGACCACCACCGTGGACCGCTACGCGACGGAGTTGCGTCGCGCCGGGATCATCGTGCTGGGCGGTACCGAGCACAACACGCTCGAGCTGGCGTCGATGACGCCGGAGTGCAAGGGCCGCGTGCCGGTTTCCGAGCGCGTAGCGGAGCTGTTCTGGGAGGGAGCGTGCGTCGTGGCGGCGCACCAGTACCTGTCGGCGCGCGAGCAGACGGGCTACGTCGACGCACAGGGTTACCTGAACTCGGGCTTCGTGACGCAGGATCAGCGAATCGCTGCCCTGGCACGTCTGGGCTCGATGGTCATCGAGGCGTTCCGCAGACCGGACGGAGACAGGAGTGCAGTAATGGAACCAACGAGCACCACGACATCGGCGAGGACGAGGCAGTCGTGACGACCTCTGCACGGCCATGGCCGTCGTTCGACGCAACGGCGAGCCCGCTCGAGCATCTCCTCGACCTGTCTCACTATTACGGCTCCAACCCGGAATTTGTACTGGCCGGCGGGGGCAACACATCGGCGAAGCTGGGTGACCGCCTGTTCGTCAAGGCCAGTGGCTACGCGCTCGCGACGATCGGCCCGGAGGGCATCGTCGAGCTGGATCGAGCGGCGCTGCAGACGCTGCTGGAGAGCACGCTCAGCACCGACCCCAAGCAGCGAGAGGAGCAGTTCAAAGCGGCGGTGCTCGCGGCCCGAGTCGACCCACAAGAGGGCCGGCGTCCCTCGGTCGAGGCGGTGCTGCACCACCTGATCCACGGCCGCTACGTCGTGCACACGCACCCGACGCTGGTCAACACCTTCAGCTGCTCGCGCGACGGCAGTGCGATCGTCGAGCGTGAGCTGGGTGACCAGGTGCTGTGGATCGACCCCGTCGACCCCGGGTTCCTGCTTGCCAAGACGCTGGAGCGGGCCCTTGGCGATTACCAGGCCAGAACGGGCCGGGAGGGCCCGAGGGCGATAGTCATGGCCAACCATGGCCTGGTTGTCAGCGGCGAAACTCCTGACGAGATCCGGGCTCACACCGACTGGTTGTTCCAGGAGCTGGGGCGCGTGCTGGAGCCGACCAGGTCCGCGGAGCCTTTCGGTGCGGTCGCCACCGTAGGTGCGAGTCGAGCAAGAGAGCTGGTCAACACGATCGCTCCGGCGCTACGCGCGCTGCTGAGCTCGGGCGAGGCCCTGAAGGTTGTCACGCTGGACGACTCACCTTCGACGATGCGCCTGGCCGGCGGAAGCGAGGGAGAAGCGCTGACGGGTCTAGGCCCTCTCTGCCCGGACCAGATCGTCTACTGCAAGTCCTTCCCGTTGTGGTTCGAGGACGCGGCCAGCCATGACCCGGTGGAGCGCCTGACGCACGCCGTCGGCGAGTATCGGTGTCAGCACGAGGTGCTGCCCAACGTGGTGCTGGTCAAGGGACTCGGACTTTTCGCCGCTGGCGACACATGGTCGGCGGCCGACACAGTGCGCCAGGTCTACAAAGACGCGATCGGCGTCATGGCGGGCGCCGCAGGCCTGGGCGGGGTCGAGTGCCTTGGCGACGGACTGCGACGGTTCATCGAGGACTGGGAGGTCGAGTCCTATCGACGGGAGGTGGCGTCCTCCGGCAACCGTGCCGGGCGCGTCGCGGGCAAGGTGGCACTTGTGACTGGTGCGGCACAGGGGTTCGGTCTGCAAATAGCGCAGGACCTTGTTGCCGAGGGTGCCCACGTCGCGATGGCCGACGTCAACGACGTGGGCGCGCAGGCGGCGGCCGAGGCCCTGTCCCAGGAGTGGGGCGAGGGGCGCGCGATCGGCCTGCGTGTTGACGTCGCCGACGAGGTGTCGGTCGACGAGCTGATCCACCAGGTCGTGCGTGCCTACGGCGGCTTGGACCTGCTCGTCTCCAACGCCGGCGTGCTCAGGGCCGCCAGTGTCAAGACTCAGACCGAGCGCGACTTCGACCTGTCCACCGCGGTGAACTACAAGGGCTACTTCCTGTGCGTGCAGAAGGCGGTGCCGGTGATGGCGATCCCGCGCCGCGTGCGTCCGGGCCACTGGAGCGACATCATCCAGATCAACTCGAAATCCGGCCTGACCGGATCAGAGAAGAACTTCGCTTATGCGGGCAGCAAGTTCGGCGGAGTCGGCCTGACCCAATCCTTCGCTCTCGAGCTGGTCGCGGACGGCATCAAGGTGAACTCAGTTTGCCCGGGCAACTTGTTGGACGGACCCTTGTGGTCGGACCCGCAGACCGGGCTGTTCGTTCAGTACCTCAACGCCGGGAAGGTTCCCGGCGCTCAGACACTGGACGACGTGAAGAAGTTCTACACGAGCAAGGTGCCGATGCAGCGCGGGTGCACGACGGCCGACGTCATGAAGGCCATCTACTATCTGGTCGAACAGGAGTACGAGACCGGCCAGGCGCTCCCGGTGACCGGTGGCCAGGTGATGCTGCACTAGCTTCAATTGTCGGGCGGTTGCAGCGGTCGTCTACGATCACGTGCGGGTACGAAGGCCTCCGCCGAAAAGCGACCCTTTCAGTCACACACGACCACGCCAGACAGACACGATGACACCAGACCAACACGACGACGCTCTCCCGGCCACCCAGAACGCCGTTCAGTTGGTCGGACCTGGACATCTCGTGCTCAACCGCAGCAAGGAAGTGCCGCAACCCGGTGCCCGCCAGATCGTGGTCAAGGTCGAAGCCGTAGGGCTGTGCTTCTCCGACCTCAAGCTGCTGAACCAGTTCTCGGCCCACCCCCGCAAGGGGAAGATCGTGTCGGGCATCGCCCCTGAGGTGCTTCAGCAGATCCCGAGTTACGTGCCCGGCGAGCTGCCGACCGTGCCGGGACACGAGGTGTCGTGCCGGATCGTGGCGGTGGGCAGCGACGCCACCCGGCACAGGGTGGGCGAACGCTGCCTCGTGCAGACCGACTACCGCACACTGCCCACCAAAGGCTCCAACGCCGCCTTCGGGTACAATTTCGAGGGCGGCCTCCAGGAGTATGTGCTTGTGGACGAGCGCGTTGTCGTGGACACCGCCACCAGTGTTCGGTCGCTCATCGCCGTGTCCGAGGAGCCCAGCGCGTCGGCCGTGGCGTTGGTCGAGCCGTGGGCATGTGTTGAAAGCTCCTACTCCACGACAAACCGGCGCACGTTGGCCCCGGGTGGACGGCTGCTGGTGGTCGTCGATGACGGCCACGCCGCGATGGGCTTGGCCGAGGCGGCTCAGCCCAGTAAGGCACCGGCCTTCGTGACCATCGTCGCGGCGGCAGAGGTCGACTGTGCCTGGGCCGGCCCGGACGTGGCTGTGACACGCGCGAGCGACGTGGGTGACCTGCCGGACGCGGCCTTCGACGACATTGTCTACTTTGGGGCGTCCAAGCCGACGATCGATCTGCTCAACGACAAGCTCGCCGTGGGTGCCATCATCAACGTCGTCTTGGCGGGCGCCACGATAGGGGCACCGGTGTCGGTGGGGGTCGGCCGGGTTCACTACGAGGCGACGCGCTGGATCGGCACCGTCGGACGCTCGGCTACGGAGTCCTATGCGGCGATCCCCGACTCCGGGGAGCTACGAGCAGGCGACAGCGTGCTGGCCATCGGCGCGGCCGGACCGATGGGCCAGATGCACATCCTTCGCAGCCTGTCCGCGGGCGTGGACGGGCTCACCGTGGTGGGCACCGACCTCGACGACGCACGGCTGCGGTCGTTGCGAGCCAAGGCCCAGCCGCTTGCACAGGCCAACGGCGTGAGCCTACGGCTGCTGAACCCGAGCACCGAGCAGCTGGCCGGCACCTTCAGCTACCACCTGATACTCGTTCCGATGCCGTCGTTGGTCGCGGACGCGGTCGCCAGCAGCGAGGATCGGAGCCTGATCAACATTTTTGCGGGGATCGCCGTGGCGACCCGCCAGGACGTCGACCTGGACGCCTACATCGCGCGGCACTGCTACATGTTCGGAACCAGCGGCTCGGTCGTCAGAGACATGGAAGTGCTGCTGAGCAGGATCGCCGCCGGAGGGTTGGACACCAACCTGTCGGTCGACGCGATCTCTGGCATGGCAGGTGCAGCAGCTGGCTTGGCGGCGCTGCAGGACGGGATCATGGCCGGCAAGATCGTGGTCTATCCCGCTCTGCACGAGGTCGGCCTGCTGTCACTTGCTGAGCTCGGCGGCGACTTCCCGAGCGTTGCGTCAAAGCTCGACGACGGGCACTGGTGCCTGGAGGCGGAGAGGGAGCTGTTGAAGGTGGCCGGCTCGCAGCCGCCGGCGCTAGTGGACGGCCAGCATGAGTGCACCAGCAACGGGCCGGCCAGGAGGCTCTGAGCACGTGGCAACACCAGTCGAGATGCCCAAGCTGGGCAACACAGTCGAGCAATGCCTGCTCGTTGCCTGGAACAAGCGCAAGGGCGACGCCGTTTGCGCGGGTGACATTCTGGCCGAGATGGAGACCGACAAAGCCACCTTCGATCTCACCGCGCCCGTAGACGGGACCGTGCTGGAGCTGTTCTTCGACGACGGCGCGATTGTCCCGGTCTTCACGAACGTGTGCGTCATCGGCGAGGCCGGGGAGGCGATCGAGGACTATCGGCCCAAGATGCCGGTCCCATCCGCGACGGCAGGGACGGCGGCGACCACGAGCAGCGGTAACGCTCCGGCAGCCGCGGCGCAGACGGGCACGGCTGCCACGGCGGTGTCACTGGCACCCGACGGCGGGGCCGACTGGACGAGCGCCATCCCGCGATCAGACAGAGCGCGGCCTGAGATCCAGCCCGCAACGCCGGTGCCCAGCGTCCCCGTGCCCGTCGGGCGCATGAGCCCGCGGGCGCGGCGGTTTGCGGCCGAGCACGGCTTCCAACCGCGGACGGTGCCCGGCAGCGGGCCCGGTGGGCGCATCCTGGAGAGGGACGTGCGCGCTGAGCTGCTCTCCTCGCCGCCGGTCACACGGGCCGCTCGCACCCTGATCGACAGCGGCTACGAGCTCAGGGGTGCCGGCTCAGGAGTGGGTGGCATGATCCGCGCGGACGATCTCGTGCCTCCACCCGTCCGTTTCTCCCCCATGCGCGGGAGGATTGCCCGACGGATGGCGGAGTCGCTGGCGAGCACCGCGCAGTACACGCTTCACGCTTCGGCCGACGCCACCGGGCTGTTGGCCTTGCGCCGCGAGGTCAAGGCCTCGCCCGGCGTCCCTGACATCACGATCAACGACCTCGTGGCGTTCTGCGCGATCCAGGCCGTGCTCGAGGTCCCGGCGGTCAACGCGGAGCTGATCGAAGGTCGGCTGTATCAGCGTGCGCACATCAACCTGGGCTTCGCGTGCGACACGCCGCGCGGACTGGTCGTTCCCGTGATCCGGCGCAGCGAGGAGCTCAGCGTCGCTGAGTTGTCGGGCCGGATGAACGCACTGGCCACGCAGGCGGTCGAGGGAACGCTGGGGGCCGACGACATGGTCGACGCCACCTTCACGGTGAGCAACCTCGGCGGGCTCGGGGTCGAGTCCTTCACGCCCGTGATCAACCCGCCCCAGGTCGCGATCCTCGGCGTGGACGCGATCACACTGAGACCCGTGCGCAAGCCCGATGGCGGGGTCGACTTCATCGACGTCATCGGCCTCTCGGTCACCTTCGACCACCAGGTGATCGACGGAGCGCCCGGGGCAAGGTTCCTCAACATCGTCAAGCAGAAGATTGCGAGCGTGCAGTCGATATGTTCGATCTAATTGTCATCGGTGCCGGACCCGGCGGCTACGAGGCCGCTGCCCATGCGGGCAGCCTCGGCAAGAGCGTGGCCGTCGTCGAGAAAGCCGAGCTGGGTGGCACCTGCTTGAACGTCGGGTGCATCCCGGCGAAGACCTTCCTGCGCTCCTCCCGACTGTTCCGCGAGTATCGCGAGGCTGCTGCCTTGGGCATAATCGTCGGGGCGCCCAGCTTCGACATGCCGGCGCTGGTCGCGCGCAAGGACAAGGTAGTCGGCACTCTGAAGCGCGGCGTGTCGGGGCTACTGCGTGACACGAGCGTGGAGGTGCTCCACGGAACCGGTCGCCTGGTCGGCCGCAACGCGGTCGAGGTTGCTGGGGAGCGCCACGAGACAGCCAACATCCTCATCGCGTCGGGCTCGCGACCCGCAGTCCCGCCGATCCCCGGCGTCGACGGCGAGCGGGTTCTCGACTCGACCTCGGTGTTCGCGCTCAAGGCAGTGCCGGAGCGGATCGCGATCATCGGCGGTGGCTACATCGGTCTGGAGTTCGCCTCCTTCTTCCACGAGATCGGCACCGAAGTCACGGTGTACGAGGCATTGCCGAGGATCGCCACCGGCTGCGACGGCGACATCGCCGACGAGCTGCTCAAGATCTTGCGCCGCGGCGGCATTGAGATCCACCTGTCCTGCCTGGTCCTGGGCATCGACGGCGACACGTTGCACTATCAGGATGTCGCCGGCGCTCAGCACAGCGACTCGGCGACGTACATCCTCAACGCCACCGGCCGCACTCCCGTTGTCGCCGACCTCGGGCTGGAGGAGGTGGGCGTCGACGCGAGTACCCGGGGCATTCGTGTGGACGACCAGGGCCGCACAAACGTGCCCAACATCTGGGCCTGCGGCGACGTGACCGGGCGGCACATGCTCGCGCACGTGGCAGTCCGCGAGGGGATAGTCGCAGTCAACTCGATGTTCGGCCGGCCCGATCGCATGCGTTACGAGGCGATACCGGCGGTGATCTACTCCCACCCCGAGGTGGCGATGGTGGGCAAGACCGAGGAGGAGCTCAAGGCGGCTGCGGTCGAGTACCGGAAGGCCGTCGTGCCGATGGCCCTCGCCGGCCGCTTCCTGATCGAGCACGTGAAAGGGACCGGACTCGTCAAGGTGCTCGCCGGTGCTGCCCACGGCGAGATCCTCGGCGTGCACGCCATCGGTGACCTTTCGAGCGAGTTCATCGTCGCCGCCGGAGCGATGATCGAGGCCGAGATGACGCTGGCGCAGGCCAGCGAGATCATCTTCCCGCACCCGACCGTGGCCGAGGCGCTGCGCGCAGCGATCCTCAAGGCCCAGTGACCAGTGGTTTAGGAGAGACTCGATGCCCAAGTCCATCCCGGTTGTCCCGGACGAGGTGTTCCGTCCGGGTGCAATTCACTTCCACGACATCCTTGTCAACGCTTATAGCCGGTCAGTTGTCGAGGAGTCTGCCCGGTTCTCGCCCGATGACCTGGTGCACATCTGGCGCGACATGTGTGCGATCCGCGAGTTCGAGACGATCCTCAACGAGATCAAGACCAAGGGCGCATACAAGGGCGTCACTTACAACCACGCTGGGCCCGCGCACCTGTCGATCGGCCAGGAGGCCGCGGCAGTGGGCATGGCCTATTCGCTGACCCCGCAGGACCACATCTTCGGCTCGCACCGCAGCCACGGCGAGATCATCGCCAAGGGGCTGTCGGCCATTCGCCGGCTCGGCGACGACGACCTGGAGCACGTGATGCGCTCCTACCGCGACGGCGCGGTCCTCGCCCCGGTGGAGAAGGTGTACAGCGTCCCGGTCGGCGAGCTCGCTGAACGCTTCTTCGTATACGGCGCCTACAGCGAGATGTTCGCGCGCGAGGCCGGCTTCAACCGGGGTCTGGGCGGCTCCATGCACGCGTTCTTCACCGCTTTCGGGATCTACCCCAACAACGCCATCGTCGGCGGCTCGGGCTCGATCGCGCCCGGCGCGGCCCTGTTCAAGCGCATCAATCGCCGGCCTGGCATCGTGGTGGCCAACATCGGCGACGGTTCCTTCAGCTGTGGCCCGGTGTGGGAGGGTGTCACCTTTGCTGCCATGGACCAGTACCGCAAGCTGTGGGACGCGTCCATAGGTGGCGGGCTGCCGATCATCTTCAACTGCATGAACAACTTCTACGGCATGGGCGGCCAGCCCGAGGGCGAGACGACAGGCATGCAGTCCATTGCCCGTTTCGGCGCCGGAGTCAACCCCGAGCAGATGCACGCGGAAGAGGTCAACGGTTACAACCCTCTCGCGGTGATCGACGCCTTCGAGCGCGCCCGCGTCATCCTGCTGGAGGGACGCGGCCCAGTGCTGTTGGATACCCTCACCTACCGCTACAGCGGGCACTCGCCGTCGGATGCGTCGAGCTATCGCAGCCGCGAGGAGGTGGAGGAGTGGCAGGCGGCGGATTGCATCAACGGCTTCCGCTCCCAGGTCGTGGAGAGCGGTGCGGTGAGCGAGTCGACACTGGACGAGGCGAGGAGCGCCGTCGAGGATCTGGTCTTCGACATGTTCCGCCTGGCGATCGACCTGGAGGCGAGCCCACGCATCGAGGTCAGCTCCGAGATGGTGGGCAGCGTCATGTTCTCCTCTGGACGCGTCGAGCGCTTCGACGAGCGCGAACCCGAATTCCTGGGGGACCTAGCCGAGAACTCGCGGGTCAAACAGATCGCCGCCAAGGTGCGCACCGCCCTGGTGGACGGTGAGCCTGTGCCCAAGCTGAAGCTGTACAACATCCGCGACGCCATATTCGAGGCGTTGCTGCACCGCTTCGCCGTCGACCCTACGATGGTCGCCTTCGGCGAGGAGAACCGCGACTGGGGCGGCGCGTTCGGCGTCTATCGCGGGCTCACCGAAGCGCTGCCCTATCACCGCTTGTTCAACTCGCCCATCTCGGAGGCAGCGATCGTCGGGGCGGCCGTCGGGTACGCGATGGAGGGAGGCCGCGCAGTCGCCGAGCTGATGTACGCCGACTTCATCGGCCGCGCAGGCGATGAGATCTTCAACCAGCTGTCCAAGTGGCAGGCGATGTCGGCCGGGGTCCTGTCGATGCCCGTCGTCCTGCGCATCTCGGTGGGTGACAAGTACGGGGCCCAGCACTCGCAGGACTGGACGGCGCTGCTGCACCACATACCGGGACTGAAGGTTGTGTACCCGGTCACGCCGTATGACGCCAAGGGGATGATGAACTCTGCGCTCATCGGCACCGATCCGGTGGTCTTCCTCGAGAGCCAGAGAATGTACGACGTGGGCGAGATGTTCGAGCCCGCAGGGGTTCCCGAGGGCTACTACGAGATCGAGCTGAGCGAGCCCTCGGTGAAACGGTCTGGCAGCGACCTCACGATCGTGACGCTCGGACCGGCGCTGTACACCGCGATCAAAGCGGCGGAGGAGCTGTCGGTGAGATTCGGCCTGTCGGCCGAGGTGATCGACCTGCGCTCTGCCGTCCCGATCAACTATGAGCCGCTGGTGGAGTCCGTGCGCAAGACCGCCAACGTGGTGCTCGTCTCCGAGGAGGTCGAGCGGGGGAGCGTCATGCAGACGGTCGCCGCCAACCTCACGCAGCTGTGCTTCAACGACCTCGACGGACCGCCGGTCATCGTCGGGGCACGGAACTGGATCACGCCCGCGGCCGAGCTGGAGTCGCTGTTCTTCCCCCAGCCGTCCTGGGTGCTCGACGCCATCCACGAGCACCTGCTGCCACTGCCCGCCTACCAGCCGGTCACCAACCGCACCAAGGGTGAACTGATCAGGCGCGCTCGCCTGGGGATCTAGGCCAGTCCGAGGTTCCGTCGATCGTCTCAGCAAGCATCGCCACCCGCCTGCTGTGTCGTCTGAACGAGCTGACCTGTTGTGACTGCACGACCCGCGACCAGGCCAAGGCGGAGGATCTCGCCTTGCGAATGGACGAACTCGAGCGGCCCCTCCACACCTGGTGGCAAGAGCGGTGGCGGCCTAGCTGGTCGCTTGCCGCCTCAGTTGCCGTCCCGCTGCGCGCGGGTCAGGAGTTGCCCGCGAACTCCTCGACCATCCGATAGGCCTCGTCGTCGTGGAACTGCACCGGTGGCGACTTCATGAAGTAGGCCGACGGGGCGATCAGGGGGCCGCCGAGACCTCGGTCGAGACCGATCCTGGCACACCGTAGAGCGTCGATGATGACACCGGCCGAGTTCGGCGAGTCGTGGACCTCGAGCTTCACCTCCAAGTTGAGCGGCGCGTCGCCGAAGTTGCGGCCTTCCATGCGGATGTAGGCCCATTTGCGGTCCTCGAGCCAGGGCACGTAGTCGGAAGGCCCGATGTGCACGTTGTCCGGAGAGATCGCGCGGTCGATCTGACTGGTGACGGCGCGGGTCTTCGAGATCTTCTTCGACACGAGCCGTTCGCGCTCCAACATGTTCTGAAAGTCCATGTTGCCGGCCACGTTCAGCTGGTAGGTGCGTTCGAGCACCATGCCCCGGTCCTCGAACAGGCGGGTGAGGACCCGGTGGACGATGGTGGAGCCGACCTGGCTCTTGACGTCGTCACCGATGAGCGGGATGCCCGCGGCGGTGAAACGGTCCGCCCACTCAGGATCGCTCGCGATGAAGACCGGGATGGCGTTGACGAACGCGACACCGGCCTCGAGCGCGGCGGTGGCGTAGTGCTTTTGTGCCTGTTCGGAGCCCACAGGTAGGTAGGCGATGAGTACCTCGGCTCCGCTACGGCGCAACACGTCGGCGACGTCGACAGGTGGGGCGGGCGACTCCTCGACGGCCTTGCGGTAGTACATGCCAAGCCCGTCAAGTGTCGGCCCGCGTTCGACGGTGACGCCGAGCGCGGGGACCTCGGAAAAGCGCAGGGTGTTGTTGTTGGAGGTGAAAATTGCCTTCGAGATGTCAAGGCCCACTTTCGCCGCGTCCACGTCGAAGGCGGCCACGAACTGGGTGTCGCCGACGTGATAGCCACCGAGCGATACGTGCATGAGACCCGGCACGCGGTCGTTCGGATCGGCGTCGCGGTAGTACTCGACTCCTTGCAAGAGGGAGCTGGCGCAGTTGCCCACTCCCGCGATGGCGACCTTGATACTGCGGGCCGTCGGACTCATGGCTCACTCCTTTCAGTGGCTGCATTCTTGAACGCCGCACGCGCGTGGGCGGCTGACGCGTTCAAGATGGCAGACGGGGTTTCAGCAGCTTGGGTTGGGTGCAACGGAGGGGCGAGCGCCGATGACGGGATCTGCGCCGCCTGTTCGGTAGCGATGAGACGGTCAATCCAGGTCAGATCGTGCTCGGTCGCTTCCTCGGCGTGGTCGACGAGGGAGCGCTGGTAGCCGTCGAGCGGTCGCCAGGGCGACTCTACTGCTCGACGTGAGCCTTCCCGAGTAGCCAGCAGTTGGGCACGCCGACGTTGCAGGAGCAAGAGTCGGTTCTCGGGGCTCAGGTAGCTCGCAAAGGCCCACCGCAATGCGAAGTCACGCCCGCCTTCAGGCTTGGGCTCTTCGGTCTCGAGCAAGCGGTGGAACAGCTCGTCACCGCGAGCGGTGAGCTCGTACACCCGCCGCCCTCGCGTGCCGCCGCCGGTCCGGATCGAAGCCGCGCGCCGAGACGCCAGGCGTGCTCTGAACGCGGCCCTCTCTCCGGCGATGGAGCCGGCAGAGGTAAACGTGCTCGTGGACTGCGCGTCCGGAGAGCTGCGCCCGGACGGGACCTCACGGACGGCCCCCGCGGCTTCGAGGCGTGCAAGAGCTGGGTAGAGCGAACCGAAGGACAGGCTCGAGAGGAGGCCGAAGTCTCCGCGCAACCGTTTGCGCAGGTCGTAGCCGTGCATCGGGTGCTCCTTCAAGAGCCCCAGGACCGCCAATTCGAGCACCGCACAAGTGTATCACGTCGACATATCTATGCGATATGTCGGCTGACACTGTCTGTCGTGGCCAAGCCAGAAGTTAGCTGGATGCCAGGTTGCGCGGGCGTGGGTGATGCGACAGGCCCCGGCACGCCGGGCATGCTGTCGTCGGCCGCCTGGTATCGGGACCCGTGGGGAGTGGCGCCGCTGCGCTGGTGGGACCGGTGGAATCGGACCTCGTTCACGTCTCTTGGCGGGGGGATGCCCGGCGTTCCTGGTTCGGCGTCTCGAGCAGCGCGGCCTGCGTCCTGCGGCCGCCATTGTCGTCGCGGTCCTCGTCCGGATCTCGTACCACCTGTACTACGGCTGGGGAGTTCTTCCCATTCTCGCCTGGGCGTTTGCCAGCGTGCGCATGTAGCGGCGATAGCGGCGACTGGGGCCGTTCATCGTCGTGCACGTGTTCTGGGACGCAGGCCTCCTCCTCCGGTCCTTTTTCGGTGCAGGGCCGTTGGTCGGCGACGTGCTGTTGCTCACTCCATCGACGTTCGTGTTCTGGCTGATGTGGCGTAGACGCCCGGCCCGCCTCCCCGATGTCCCACCGTCGGGCGTGGGGTGGCGGGCACGGTAGCCTGGCCGGGATGTCGAGCGTCCGGAACGGTCCGCAGTCGAGCTGGGGAGTTGGAGGGCTTCCGCGTCCCGGCCGCATCGAGTATCGGCTGATACGTGAATCGATCGTGAAGGAGTACCGGCGAGGCCGCCTCGGCCGGCCTGAGGTCTGCGATGCCCAGCCGGAGCTGCTGCGAGTTGCGAAGAACCTAGGGCGGGAGACCGATACCGAGTGCCCCATCTGCGAACACGAGCAACTTGTGCATGTCACGTTCGCGTTCGGGCCCGGCCTTCCCCCCGGCGGACTGCCGCTGGCGGATCTCCGCGACCTCGGGCGGCGGGCCGCCCGGGGCAGTGCCGACGTAGCTTGCTACGTCGTTGAAGTCTGCACCGGATGTGCTTGGAACCATCTTCTGAGCGTTTCGCTTCAGGAGCCAACGACCGCTGATTGACCGCCGGCAGCCCAGGGCGCCGGACGGGAGGAGGTCCGAAAATGACAGGAAAAGTGACAGTACCGGATATCCGCGCCCGCAAGCGCAGCCGGGGAGCGGGCCCCATCGTGATGATCACTGCCTATGATGCGCCCTTTGCCCGCGTTGTGGACCGAGCCGATGTCGACATCATCCTCGTCGGGGATAGTCTCGCTGAGCTGGTCCTCGGCCTGGAGGACACTCTCCAGGTCGGAATCGAGGATCTCGCCTACCACGTTGGAGCCGTGGCACGCGCGAGACCGAGAGCTTTGCTCGTAGGTGACATGCCTTGGCTCACCTACCATCTCGAGGCGAGCGACACGGTCCGCAATGCGGCGATCCTCGTACGGGCGGGTGCTCACGCGGTGAAGCTCGAGGGTGGACGTCGCCGGGTCCCCGCGGTGCGGGCGATCACCGACGCGGAGATACCTGTGATGGGCCACCTGGGGCTCACTCCTCAGTCGATTCATGCCATGGGGGGCTACAAGGTTCAAGGGCGCGAGGCAACTGCCGCCGGCGACCTGCGGCGAGACGCAGAAGCTTTGGCTGCGGCAGGATGTTTCGCCGTCGTGCTCGAGGGGGTGCCGGACCTCCTGGCCGAGCGCGTCACTGCGGAACTCGACATCCCGACGATCGGCATCGGGGCCGGGCCGGCCTGCGACGGGCAGGTGATCGTCCTGCACGACCTGTTGGGACTCTCGGAGAGCAAGGCTCCCAAGTTCGTTCGCCGGTACGCAGAGCTGGGCAGCGTCGGGACCGAGGCGGTGAGGGCCTGGGCAGCCGACGTCCGGGCGGGGCGGTATCCGTCCGAGGCAGAGTCGTACCACGCATCGGCAGAGTTGCGCGAGGCGCTCGGTCCGTCGTCCTGAGCAGAGCCGGTCCGCTGTTGTCACACCCGTCTGCGATGCTCTGAGCGTGGATGAGGACCTGCGCCAGGTGCGGCCGGCCTCGGCTACCATGATGACGTCCCCTATACCCCTGCCCCGTCCGAACCGGGGCCCCGAGCGCTTGGCGCGCCGGGTCCGGAGGAGGTGAGGCCGCCGTGCGGCCCTACGAAGTCATGGTTATCTTCGATGTCGGCCTTGAGGATGGCGACATCAACGCCGGTCTCGATCGCATCACATCGCTGGTGCGCGACCGCGGGGGTAGCCCCGGCCGCGTCGAGCGGTGGGGCCGCCGGAGCTTCGCGTACGAACTCAAGCACCGCAGCGAGGGTTATTACGTCCTTATCGAGTTCATGGCCGAGGCGACCCTTGTGGCTGACCTCGACCGAATGCTGACTCTTGATGACATCGTGCTTCGCCACAAGGTGATGCGGCAGCCGGATCGGCAGAGCGGACGTGCCCTTCGAGCTGAAGCGAAGCGGCGGGAGACCGCCATTCGCAAGGCTGCCCGGGCCAAAGCGGCGAGCTAAGCGGACTGGAGCGAATGAAATGTCGAATGGGAATTCCGTCACGCTGGTGGGCAACGTCACGCGTGACCCTGAACTGCGATTCACCCCGAACGGGCAAGCCACAGCGAGCTTCGGTCTGGCAGTGAACCGTCGCTGGCAGAATCGCCAAACTCAGGAGTGGGAGGAGGCGACCTCCTTCTTCGACGTCGTGTGCTGGCGCGAGATGGCAGAGAACGTGAGCGAGACCCTGACGCGCGGAGCACGTGTGATCGTCACGGGCCGGCTCGAGCAGCGCAGCTGGGAGACAGCAGAAGGTGACAAGCGGTCGAAGATCGAGGTCGTGGCCGATGAGCTCGGGCCGAGCCTCCGCTGGGCGACCGCGCAAGTGGTCAAGAACGAAAAGCGCGGACCCTCTGACGGTGGTCCTGGCGGCGGGGGCGGTCGGGGCACCGCCCCTCGTTCAGCCGCTCAACCCGTTGCTCAAGCCGCGGGCGAGGCGTTCGCGTCCTACGACGAGGAGCCCTTCTAGATGGCGCGGAACAATGATCGAGACCGAGGTACCCGCCGCGTTCCGAAGGAGACCGGTCGGCGCACGAAGAAGAAGGTCTGTATCTTCTGCAAGGAGCACGCCACCTGGGTCGACTACAAGGACGTGAACGTGCTGCGCAAGTTCATGTCCGATCGGGGCAAGATCCGCGCGCGGCGTGTGTCGGGCAACTGCGCCCAGCACCAGCGTGAGGTTGCTCTGGCGATCAAGACCGCTCGGGAGCTGGCGCTTCTTCCATTCACCCAGCGGACGACGAGCGAGCGGCCAGGCGGACGTGGCCCCGGCCGTGGTGCCGCGGGCGGCCGTGGCGCATCGCGCGCCGAGTCACCAGACGAACCCGAGCTGGAGGTGCTGCTCACCGATACGGTGCCCGAGGACGACCTTGTGGATTCGGAGCTCGAGCCACTGGTGCCGGCGGCAATTGAGGACGAGGCGGGTGAGCAGTGAAGGTCGTGCTGCGCACCGACATACCAGGCGTGGGAAAGCGCGGGGACATCACCGACGTCTCTGATGGCTTCGCGAGGAACTTCCTGGTACCGCAGGGCCGCGCGATCGTTGCCAGCGTAGGGATCGAAGACCAGGCTGCCGCGATGCGTCGTGCACGTGACCTGAAGGATGCGCGCAACCGTCAAGGCGCCGAGGCGATCGCCCGCAAGCTAGTCCCGATCATGTTTCGTATCGAGGCACGGTCGGGCAGCGAGGGCAGGCTGTTCGGCTCCGTGACCGCCTCCGACATCGTCGACGCAGTCAGCCGCCAGTCCGGCGTCGAGCTCGACCGACGCAAGCTCGTCATCGACGAGGCCATCAAGACCCTCGGTGCGCACGAGGTGGGAGTGCGCCTTCACCCGGACGTCGAGTTCCGTCTCACCCTGGAGGTTGTGAGCTCGAGCTGACCGCACTTTCGGCACCCGACGGCGGTGATATAGCCGGATGTCAGGATCGGGATGTGCTTGTGCACCTGGGCCGTCCCTTCGAGCATGAACTCTTCGCCTTTGCCCGCACAATGGCTCGCAACGGCGTGAGAGCGCTTGTCCACGTTCCGTGCACAGGATTTGCCAGGTATTTTGCGGGTAATCCACAAGATCCGGCCCTAGCGCCCCCCAGGCCGATGCGTTCATCCTTATCGTGATGGCTGTATTGCAACCCGTCCCCGACATCTCGCGACGCCGGCGCGGGTCGGGTCCATCAGCCACGGGAGGCAGTGCGGGCGGCTCGCGGGTGCCGCCGCACAATTTTGATGCCGAGGAATCCGTGCTAGGGGCGATGCTGCTCTCGCGCGATGCGATCGCAGTCGTGGTCGAACAGGTCAGCGCCGAGGACTTCTACAAGCCGTCGCACGCACACATCTATGAGGCCATCACTTCGCTGTACGCCAGGGGTGAGCCTGCAGATTATGTGACGGTCCCCGAGGAGCTGCGTCGAGTCGGCGTGCTGGATGCATCCGGCGGAGCAGCGGCGCTCATCGCGTTGCAGGCCAACACGCCGGCGATCTCAAGTGCCGGCCGTTACGCGCGCATCGTGCAGGAGCACGCGCTGCTTCGCCGCCTGATCGGAGTCGCGCATGAGATCGCCGAAATCGGCTACGAGGTTCCCGCTGACATTGCCGGAGCCCTCGACCAGGCCGAGGCGCTGGTGTTCGATGTCGCCCAGCGGCGCACCTCGGACACGGTGCGCTCACTGAAGGACCTTCTGACCGAGAGTCTTGAACGTCTTGATCACCTCTACGGCAGGGGCGAGACGATCACTGGTGTGCCTACCGGCTATGGCGAGCTCGACTATCTTCTCTCGGGCCTCCAGCCATCCAATCTGATCGTGGTTGGCGCCCGGCCGTCGATGGGAAAGACGGCCTTCGCGCTCGGACTGTCGGCGCACGCCTCCTCGAACCACGGGGTACCGGTGCTGTTCTTCTCGCTCGAGATGAGCCACTTGGAGATCGCCCAGCGCGTGTTGGCGGCCGAGGCTCGTCTCGACGTCACCAAGCTTCGCAACGGCCGCCTGCTCGACAGTGACTGGCCGCGCATCTCGAGCGCGATTGGCCGCATCGACACAGCGCCCCTGTTCATCGATGACAACCCGAACGTGACCATCATGGATATCCGGGCCAAAGCGCGGCGGATGCGCTCGTCGGACGGCATCGGCCTCGTCGTCATCGATTACCTCCAGCTCATGACGGGCCGGTCGTCAGCCGAGAACCGCCAGGTCGAGATCTCTGAGATCTCCCGCGGGCTCAAGATCCTTGCGCGCGAGCTGCAACTACCGGTCGTGGCGCTCAGCCAGCTGTCCCGAGGTCTCGAAGCGAGGGCGGACAAGCGGCCGATGCTTGCGGACCTTCGGGAGAGCGGCGCCATCGAGCAGGATGCCGACGTCGTGATGTTCATCTACCGCGATGAGGTCTACAACCCCGACTCTGCTGACCGCGGGACCGCGGAGGTGCTCGTCGCCAAGCACCGGAATGGCCCGACGGGCTCTGCGCGCTTGGCGTTCATCGCGAACTACGCAAAGTTCGGGGACCTGGCCAGGGTTTGAGGACCAGACGGGCCAGTAGCCGAGGGCCGCGCGACTTCTTGGCCGTGACACTGCCCGCTCCCGAACCCAAGCATCGGAGAGAAGATGAAGCCCAGGAAGAAGAGCCCGATCGTGGAGCCAGCGCCCTTTCCGAAGCTCTTCGACAGATCGTCCAGAACTATGAGAGCGATAACGAGGCAGGCCAACGGGATGAAGAAGAGGATCAACCACCAGCCGGGGCGACCCACGATCTTCAGCTTTCCCGGTTTGTCGTGACCGAGACATACAGCAGGTCACGAGCTGTGCGGTGTGCTCCGATTGGCGCCCGATGATCGGACTCCTCGGTCGGCCGGACTGGCGCAGTGGCTTCACTGGCTGGTGCATCAACTCTCGACGGGAGAGGCTGTAACCTCAAATGCCGTGCCCGAGGTACCCTTCGACGGCGAGCTGCGCGGTCCTGATCCATCCTCATCTCGAGGTGCGCCGTTAGGCCCGATGGCCCACGAACCAGTTGACGAGGCTGCAATCGCCGCCGGTGGCGGAGCCGGCCGCGAGCGGACTGCCGGCAGCCGGGCCACTGTGGTTCACGGGCGCAGGAGCCGACCCCGCCCGTCCAGGCGCAGGCGGTGGACCAAGCGCGCCCTTGTCGCGACCGGAGTGGTCGTGTTGCTCATCGTCGTGCTCGGGCTCGGTGGCTTCTTCTACTTCGACTACGAGTTCCACCAGATCAAGAAGGTCGACGTGCCCAATCTCGCCCAGGCCAAGCCCGGGAAACCCTTCACGGTCCTGGTGGCCGGCTCCGATTCCCGCGCCTTTGTCACTACGCCCGGCCAGTGCAGGTCGTTCGGGTGCGGGGCGGACACAGGAGGCCAGCGCAGCGACGTCATCATCCTTGTCCGTGTGATGCCGGCCGCCCGCAAGATCGAGATGCTGTCGATACCACGGGACACCTGGGTCACGATTCCCGGCAACGTCGAGTACATCTCCGGTCAGAACCGGATCAACGCCGCTTTCAACTCCGGGCCGGCGCTGCTGGTGCGGACCATCGGGCAGGACTTCCACATCCCGATCAACTACTTCGTCGAGGTGAACTTCCCCGGGTTGCAGGACATGGTCAATGCGATCGGAGGCATCCACCTGGACTTCAAGTACCCGTTGAGGGACCGGGAGTACGTGAACGGCCAGGCCACGAACCCGACAGGTTTGAGCATCCTTAGGACCGGTTGCCAGGTCGTCCAAGGCGCGGAGGCCCTCGCGCTGGTGCGCAGCCGCAACATCGAGTACGAGACCCACGGAGTCTGGGACGTCGACTACGGCAGCGACTTCACCAGGATCCGCAACCAACAGGCCTTCTTCCGGGCGGTGATCCACCAGCTGAACGCCGAGATCACCAACCCCATCGCGTTGACCGGCTTCATCAACGCGGCGGTCCACAACCTCACGATCGACCAGACCATGACCGAAGGCACGATGTACAACCTGGCGAAAGAGTTTCACAACTTCGCGCCCGGGTCGCTCAAGGCCGTGACCCTTCCGACCGTCGGTCCGTACATCACCTCGGGGGGGGCCGACGTGCTGCTGCCGGCCGCTGCCGCTGACGAGCCGGTGATCCAGAGCTTCCTCGCGTTCGGCACCTCTGCGACGACGGGTTCCACGACGACAACCCAGCCGACGACCGCCGCCAGCAGCACGAGCATGAAGGCCACGGCGGGCGGGACTTCGGCGGCGGCCCTGGTGGGCGAGACTTCGGCGAGCGGGACTTCGACGACGACCACCACGCCGACCAACCAGGTGACGGTCACAACCATCGCACAGGCCCCGCCCGGTGAGACGCCGATCTACAACAACACACCGGCGCCTTACGAACCCACGCCCTGCTGACGGGCGGCCTGAGTCGGCGACTGCGGCCCAGCCCGTTCAGCGCCTGGTTGCACCGTGTGAGTCGAGAACCTCGCGCACAGGCCAG
>Ga0224534_1000345_pt1 | contig 30784 bp, 28 predicted proteins | sample 714E12024metaG_FD_172012 | JGI IMG/M metagenome (GOLD analysis project Ga0224534, IMG submission 172012) | Peat soil microbial communities from Stordalen Mire, Sweden - 717 E1 20-24 | ecosystem: Environmental > Terrestrial > Soil > Wetlands > Peat | place: Sweden: Norrbotten County, Stordalen... | reverse complement strand
GCAGCCGGATGTCACCCCCGTAGCGCTCGACGCAACGGCGAAACTCCCGGTCGGGAAGGAAGCTGATCAATTGCGAGAAGACGGCACGGCCCTCGTTCATGAGCCATTGTCTGCCGTCCCTGGCGCCAAACTAGCTGTTCCAACATTCAAATCGCGGCAAGTTCAAAACAGACTCAACTCATGACTGGCCCGTCATTTACCGTCGGAGCACCGTGCTTTAGCCGGACACTAGTGATTCGACTCATTCGCCAGGAATTTCCGCTTGCCAGTAACTCAGAGCTGGACGGCATCGATTGAACGACAGCTGACAAAGACGCTTGCGGCCCATATTGCTTACGTGGGAAGCGAATCCTACCACCAAACAGTCAACATAGATCTGAACCCAGGGATCTATGCAAATGGCGGAAATCGCACGAGATATCCAGATTTCTCGACTATTTTTGAAAACGCGAGTATCGGTACTGCGTCCTACAATTCTCTGCAAGCTAGCATCGAAGAGCAGATCTGGAAAGGACTACAATTTCATTCATCCTTTACATGGTCTAAAGTTCTCGACACACAGGGGTTGAACGATTCGGCTTTTTTCTCTGCTGGTCTTCCTAACCCCTTTAACATCGATTTCAACCGTGGCATTGCTGAAATGAATATCCGTCTGGTCTCAATCACCAATTTCGTTTACGATGCGCCCCTTTTGAATGGCCACAACAATCTACTTAGGCAGATAGCGGGTGGCTGGGAGGTAAGCGGCATTTGGACCCTTCAGTCTGGATATCCCTTCGGCATCGTTGGAGGAGATGGAAATAACAACTCCGAATCTCTGCAGGGTGGAGACCGCGGAGACTTTGTTCCCGGCGTACCGTGGGAAGTCCATATGGGTAGTAAAGCGCATTGGCTGAATAATTATTTCAACCCGCTTGCGTTTGTGGTAAATCCTCCTGGAACCTTTGGGGATACTGGCAAAAACTTTCTGACCGGGCCTGGTATGAACACGGCCGACATTGCCTTTATGAAAAACTGGCATTTCGGGGACCGCAAGCTTCAATTTCGCTGTGAGATGTTTAACGCGTTCAATCATCCAGATTTTGGAATGCCAGATAACGATCCGTCAACGAGCAATGTTGGGCAAATTACTTCGATGGGCCCTATCGCTCCACGAGTGATACAGCTTGGGTTGAAGTTTGCCTTCTGATCTGAACAATGTACCGGCAGTGTAAATGCGCTATTGGTAGTGAGAGTTTGTCGAGCGCGGAGCGGCTTTGAAATCCTGATCGGAATATGCGAAGACCTCCGCGCCCACGAAACCCCAAAATGCCCCACGGTCCCAGAACAATCGCCCTGCTTATAGGCAAGGCCCCCGAGCATAGCATGACTGGTTGGATTGTCAGGCCGCAGCTTTAAGATGTGTTGCAACATCGGAATTACGTCCTCGCCACCTCCTTCGTATTCGACCTGGGCCACTCCTTCCAATGCGGGCAGATAATCGGGCGAGATATTCAGTGCGTGATGATAGGCAGCCAATGCCTCACTGTTGCGCCCTGTCCCTGAAAACACCACTCCTTGCATGGTCCACAATCGCGCATCGTTCGGGAACTGCCGCAGTGCAGTCTTTTCCAATCGAAGGATGAGCCTAAAGGGGAGCCTGGACGGTGGCGGAGGAAAGCTCCTTTCTGGATTGGATTCTGAGAAAGTCTAGCAGCCGCAGCCGGGGCGGTGGGAATGTGGAAAGCGCGCCTTTGTTGTTTGCGCTTTCCAAGGAAGAGAAAAATCCCCGCTCTTGGTTTTTGGGGATTTTTTTCTTCCGTCATTTCCACGGCGCCCCCGCTGGCAACCGCAACTGCTCGAACAGTTTGCGTTTGGCCTGCTGCATGCGCTGGGCGGCTTCGGTGTCGCTGCGGGTGGCGACGATGCGTTGCAAGACGGCGAGGGTGAGTCCCGGGCGCAGGTATTGTTGGGGTTGGGGCAGAGCGAGCAGCGTCTCCAGCGGCGTCTGATAGCGACGGTAAACGCGTTGCTGGCGGCCTTTGTCGTCGATTTCGATCTCGGCCTGCGCGCATGGACGATGGTAGTTGAGATAGGGATTGAAGTGCGCGCTGTAGAACTGTTGCAGGCGCTCGGCGTGCGCCGCGTCGATGGAGCCGTAGCCCAAGTGCTTGCGGATCACGGCGCCATTTTTGGTTTCGACCAAGCCGTTGTCGTTGCTGTGTCGCGGCCGGCTTTTGGTTTGTTCGATCAGCAGTTTTTGCAGCAAACGGGCCACCATCTGGTTGATAAACTCGCTGCCGTTATCGGAGTGAAAGCCGAGGATGCGGAAGGGAAACTGCCGCAGCATGGCCCCGAGCACCGGCTCCAGCCAGGCTTCGCTGATGCGTGCGGAGGCGGAGACGATTTCCCATTGTGTGACCGCGTCGACGGCGTTGATGTGGTAGACGCCCGTGGCTCCGGGCGGATCACCTTGATGCACGGTGTCGACGCGCAGATAACCCGGCTGGCCTTGCGGATCGGGCCGCCGCCGTTCTCCGATGGCGACGGCGGTGGGCCGGGTTTTGACGTAATGCAGACGGCGTTCGCGATAGCGCGGCTGCTGGCGCAGATTGTAGAGGTGCGCCACCGAGATCGAGGCCAGTCGCTCGAACTCGCGCTTGCCATAGAGCCGATACTCGCGCTCTACAATGCGCCGCGTGGCCGGCCCGCTCAAGTTTTCGTGGGCTTCATCGACGGCGGCCAGCAGTTCGATATCGGCGCGAGTGTAGTGCTGCGGGAAACGATGACGCCGGTAAGGCGCGGGCTGCAGCGATCCGCTTTTACGATAGCGAGCGATCAACCGTGTCACCTGCGCCCGGCTCAGGCCGGTCATCTTGGCCAGATAGCTGCGTAACAAACCTCGCGCCCGACGGCCCTGCTGGTGGTACTCCTGCCGACACAAGACCTGCTCGATCCAGTGATAAATCTGCGCTTGGGCTTCGCCTTCGAACCGGATCCCTTGGCTGGCGTTAAGAAAAGCCTCGATCTGCTCCAGGCTCAGTTGCTCGGCTTCGTGCATGTTGATGGTCAATCCTCAGCATGCCATCCGCTCCAGGCTCATCTTGTGTTGGAATCCCACCTCCCCTTCAGGCTCATCTTGTATTGGACAAGACTCCGAGTTCAAGAAAACAGCAACTACAGGTACTATAGTGATCCGTGGTTTGAGTTCAGCAGCATCAGCGCCTTCGTGGCGGACTCACCCTACCTCGAAGAGGCCACCGTGAACGCCAACTACGGCAGCCCGAATTACGGCAAGCTCACAGACACTCCACGCCATTTCCGGTGGAACCGGTGGGCCGCCTTTGCGCAGGACGATTGGAAAATCACATCGCGCTTCGCCGTGAATCTTGGCCTGCGTTGGGATGTATTTCCAGGTCCAAGTGAGACCAACGGCATCCTCAGTAACATGATTCTCGGCTCGGGGAGCAACATATTTCAGCAAATCGCCGGCGCTACCGTCGGCCGCGTGAAAAAGCTTTGGGACACCGACTACCACAACTTTGCGCCGCGAATTGGCCTTTCCTGGGATCCGACTGGCAAGGGGACGTCCGTGATCCGTAGCGGCTTCAGCATCGCATACAACGAGCCCTACTCGAACCTCTACACCAACTCCTCCCGCTTGGATCCGCCCGACGCGAACACGACCTATCTCGAGCCCGTTTATGGAATCGGCACCACGCCCATCCCGTACGCGTTTCCATTCGTACTCAATCAAGATCCAGACTACGCAGGCCCCCCCCTGGCCAACGGAGGGATCGGACCGCTTAGCAGCAATATTGAAATCTACCCCAACGGCGTCGACCCCCATTTGCGCACGGCTTATGCCATGCAATGGTTTTTGGGGGTCCAGCATTCATTTGGCCGCGACTATGGTTTCGCTCTCAATTATGTTGGAACACGAGGTGTGGGAGGTTACACCCGGGAAGACTACAACCGTTTTGACGGGGATATCTGCAACCAGACCTCGTGCTCCTACACATTCCATGGATTTAACCCCGGCTGGGGACCGATCACTTATATCTCCAATGAAAGCCAATCCAACTACGAGGGGTTGAACGCACAGTTGCGCAAGAATTACTCTCACAACCTGATGTTCACTGCCAACTACACCTTCGGGAAGGTGCTCGACAACCTCACCGAAGGGGGCTTAGGAGATTACCAAAACACAAACGGTTACGGTCTCCTTTACAGCGGTGTCTCCGATATTGAAAAGCCCCAACTAGATTATGGCCCTTCGGAATTTGACGCTCGGCATCGGCTTACTTTAACCGGCGTTTGGAATATCCCCGGTCCAAAGGGCGGGGGAGCCTTGAACAAGGTCCTTGGCGGATGGGGGTTGAACACTATCGTCTCGCTACAGTCCGGTCGTCCGTTTGATGTCTACTGCGGTCAGGCGTGGTACAACGGATGTGATTTCAACATGGACGGTCTGTCGTATGATCGTCCGAACCGCCCGGCCGGGATCAAGACTGCGGGCTTCAGCAACGCGCAATTTGTCAATGGCCTCTTCGGCAATCCGACCTTGGACCCCAACTACTCGAAGCTCTACCCCGATAGCCGGACATCACAGGCTCTCCAGGTCTTTTGTCCTTACGGGGAAAACTCGATACTCGACTTCGGACCCATCAACTCCGGGCCAGGTTCGCAGTGTGTCCCGGTGGGCGAGGATGGCAATCTCAGCCGGAACGCGTTTCGTGGGCCAGCGAACAAGACCGTCGATCTGACTTTGCTCAAGAAGACGGCGGTGTCCGAGCGGATCAACGTCGAGTTCCGTGCGGCAGCATTTAACATTTTCAATCGGGTGAATCTTTATAACCCGGTTGGCGACTTGAGCCTTCCGCAATTTGGGCAGTCGACCGCAGCCTTCCCCGCACGACAGCTGCAATTGGATCTGAAAATAATGTTCTGAGCTGATGCTTGCGGCGAGCGCGGCCGTTCTGCGCTCGCCTGCATTCCTTGAGGACAAAAGACGTGAACACGATCAACCTTCAGACGGAGATACCCGGACCGCACTCGGTTCGCTGGGGAGAGCGGCGCCAGAATGCTGTGCCGCGAGGGACGCACTCGACTGCGCCGGTTTTCATCGCGCGGGCTGAAGGCGCCGTCTTGCACGATGTGGATGGAAATTCGTTTCTCGATTTCGCGGGCGGCATCGGCTGCATGAATGCCGGCCACTGTGCGCCCGCTGTCCGCCAGGCCGCGCAGGAACAGTTGGGACGCTTTACCCATCTTTGCTTTGCGGTGACCCCGTACGATGCCTACGTTCGCCTGGCGGAGGAGCTGAACCGGCGCACGCCGGGAAGTTTCCCGAAGAAGACCCTGCTGGTCAACAGCGGCGCAGAAGCGGTGGAGAACGCCGTAAAAATTGCCCGCGTTTATACTGGCCGTCCTGCGGTCATCGCCTTCGAAGATGCGTTTCACGGGCGAACCCTCCTGGGAATGAGCCTTACGAGCAAGGTGCATCCGTACAAGGAGAGCTTCGGCCCGTTTGCTCCCGAGGTTTATCGGGTCCCGTACGGCTATTGCTATCGCTGCTCGTACTCACTCACCTATCCGCAGTGCGAAATCCGCTGTGCTCACGCTCTGGAAGACGCGTTCCGGCGCACTGTCGACGCCAGCACCGTAGCCGCCGTGGTCGTCGAGCCGGTCCTTGGCGAGGGCGGTTTTGTGGCGCCGCCCCAGGAGTTCTTTCATGTGCTGCGGGAAGTTTGCACCCGGCACGGAATCTTGTTGATCGCCGACGAAGTACAGACCGGCTTCGGCCGCACGGGTACGTTGTTTGCTTGCGAGCAATTGGGTATGGAGCCCGATCTGATCGTCTCCGCGAAGTCAATCGCCGCGGGTCTTCCACTCGGGGCGGTGACGGGCCGCGCCGAAATCATGGATGCTGCCACCCCCGGGGGGCTGGGAGGGACTTACGTTGGCAATCCTGTGGCCTGCGAGGCGGCGCTGGCGGTGCTGAAGATGTTCGACGACCAGCAACTTGTTGCCCGCGCGGTTCGCATTGGCGAGTGGATAGGCCAACGCACCCGAGAGTGGGAGGCGGAGTTCCCTCTGATCGGCGACATTCGCGGCATGGGAGCCATGCGCGCATTCGAACTGGTCCGCGACCGGGGCACGCGAAAACCAGCCAAAGAGGAAACAGAAAACATTATCAAGTATTGCTGGCAACACGGCCTCATCATCTTGTCAGCTGGAACATACGGCAATGTGATTCGGTTGCTCCTCCCTCTGGTGGTTACAGACGACCAGTTGGAAGAGGGTTTTTCAGTCTTAGCGGCTGCGCTAGCGTCGGTCTCTGCACCGGCCGGCGTTGCCATTCGGAATTAGAGGAGAGGCAAGATGAAAGAAAACTCGCCAATGGCGATTTTTAGTCGCAGAGCGTGGATCCGAGGTGGCGGTGCCGGTATTGCCGTGCTTCTTGCCAAGCCGCGATTGCTGGCCCAAGACACCAAAGTTGGTGACGCGCTGCAGTCGATGTCCAGCTTGACAGGAACCAAGTTGGAGCATCGATGGGTCGAACCGACTGCGACGCTGGTCAGTGCAATTCTTGAGGATTCCAAGTCGCTGCGCTCCCTCGACCTGGGGGGGATCGAGCCAGCCATCACCTTTTCCGCACGTTGATCCGCACGATGACGGAAGAACTCATCTCGCGACCCATTTCTGAACTGGCACCACTCTTGCGGAAACGGGCGTCTCTGACAAAGTCGGCGGTGTCAAGCACTTTTTGAGCGTACTGCTCCGTGCACTCCGAGGAGCGCGCCATTTCGCTCTTAGTTGAAGGTTCTGCCATACCAACCAAGGCCCGCTCGTAATCAGTTTCAGGTCAGAAACCTCAGTTCGACCCATGCATCTCTTCGGTCACACTTTCGATCATGATTAGTAATTCGAACTCCCCGTGAAGGGGAGCGGGATACCCACTCAATTTCTCGATGTTCTACTTCACACCATCGCCTGTTCCGGGCTTTCCCGCGTGCGAACCGAACTTTCTCAACTGCTCGTAATCCCATTCCTTGCGCATCATCCAATACAAACGAACCGCCAGTTTCCGTGCCATGGCGACCTTAGCGATTTTCCGTCCCCGCCGCATCGTCAGGTGGACATACTTACTCCGCCATTCCGGGAGGCTCCGCGCCGTCACTTGCGCCGCTTCCACCAGCAGGAAACGCAGCAACGAGTTGCCTTGCTTCGTGATATGGCCCAGGCGTCGCAGGTTCCCGCTCGACTTCTCCAATGGCACTAGCCCCAGATAACTCGCGATCTGCTTGCCACACTGAAACCGATCTGCTTTCCCGATGATCAGCACGAAGGCCAACGCCGTCAGTGATCCCACCCCCGGATGCGTCTTCAACCGTCGCGCCGCAGGACACTTCTCCACTTCCACATCAATCGCCTGCGTCAGTTTGGCGATCGTCGGGTTCATTCGGTCCAGCAACTCCAGCAGGTCGCGCCGGCGGTGGCTCGCCCACGGGGCCAACCGGAACCCCTCCAGTTGCTCCCGTCCCGCTTCCCGCCACAACCGCTTCTTCGAGCGTAGGCCCTCGTTCAGCGCCACGGCTTGTAGTTGGTTCATGATCCGCGTGCGCGCCTGCACCATCCGGTGACGATGCCACAGCAGTTGCCGCAGATCGCGATTTTCCCAACTCGCTACCCAGATCTGGGGAAAGCGATCTTCCAGCAGCAATTGCAGAATCAGTTGCGCATCCTGGCGATCCGTCTTCTGCTTGCGTACTCGCCTCGCACTGATCTCGGCGGCGTCTCCCATCCACAGCTCACACTGCAGTTCTGCGAGCAGCCGTTCCAACCAGCGCGCATGCCCGCTCGCTTCCATCCCCACACGCACCTTCGTCCCCTGTGCCGCCAGCTCACGGTAAAACTTCTCCGCTTCCTCGCGGTGCTGCAGTCGCCGCTCTTGCAGTTCCCCAGTTTCGGTATCCACAAAAGCAATTTGTTGGAAGCTCGGGTGGTAATCGCATCCTATAATGATCATTGTTCGGCTCCTCTCTCCCGAGCGCTCTTGGTTGGTTGGTAGCCACCAAAGTTTACTCGGGTCTAGGAGCCGACTTTGTCATGGAATCAATTTCGCCAGTCGAGCTTTTCGATGCGACGTTGCAGAGAATTCATCGGCTGCAGCCCAAACTGAACAGTTTCATCACTATAGATTGGCACCGGGCCAGACCCGCTGTCGATTAGGAAGAAATTGTGACTGTGGCAGACAAGCACAGGGTAATTACAACTGAATGGGACGCTGCAACGTAGCAGTCGACAACTCCCAGCCTTTAGGAGGTACGTTATGTCCAACATTGCGAAAGACATCACGTTGCAAGATCCGCTGCTGTTTCGGCAGGCTTGCTACATCGACGGAACGTGGGTGGGGGCGCTCGGCGGCGAGGAAATAATCGTTGACGATCCCGCAACCAGCGAGGTTATTGGAAGGGTACCGAGAATGGGGGCCGCACAGACGCGTCAGGCGATTGACGCTGCTGTTCGAGCGTTTCCCGCCTGGCGCAAGCGGACTGCGAAAGAGCGCGGAGCCGTGCTCAGGCGCTGGTTCGACCTGATGATGTCGAACCAGGAAGCCCTTGCCCGTCTGATGACACTCGAACAAGGAAAGCCCTTAGCTGAATCCCGAGGCGAGGTCGCGTATGCGGCGTCATTTCTCGAATGGTTCGGCGAGGAAGCTAAGCGCGTCTACGGCGATACGATTCCCACCCACCAATCCGACAAGAGGATTGTCGTTGTGAAAGAGCCGGTGGGGGTAGTTGCGTGCATCACGCCCTGGAATTTTCCGCTCGCGATGATCACACGCAAAGCTGGCCCAGCACTCGCCGCCGGTTGCACGGTAGTGCTCAAGCCGGCGTCCCAGGCCCCGTTCTCCGCGCTGGCGTTAGCGGAGCTTGCCGAACGCGCCGGTGTGCCGAAGGGTGTATTCAATGTGATTACAGGGAAAGCGAGCGAAATCGGCGCCGAACTCGCTTCCCATCCTGCGGTGAGGAAACTCTCCTTCACGGGCTCGACGCAAATCGGCAAACTGTTGATGGCGCAGTGTTCGAGTACGGTGAAGAAATTGTCACTCGAACTTGGCGGCAACGCTCCCTTTATCGTCTTTGACGACGCCGATCTGGACGCCGCCGTCGAAGGCGCGGTGGCCTCCAAGTACAGAAACAGCGGCCAAACCTGCGTTTGTACGAACCGCTTTCTTGTTCAGGACAGCATTCACGATGCCTTTGCCGCAAAGCTCGCGACCGCCGTGAAGTCGCTCAGGCCCGCCCCCGGTTTCGAGCCAGGCGCCACACAAGGGCCATTGATCGACGACAGTGCCGTGGAGAAAGTGGAGGACCACATTCGTGACGCGACATCGAAAGGCGCGACAGTTCTTGTTGGGGGACGCCGTCATGCCTTGGGTGGCCGCTTTTTCGAGCCGACCATCCTGACCGGCGTCACGCCGGCGATGACCATTGCCAGCGAGGAGACCTTTGGGCCAGTGGCGCCGCTGTTTCGGTTTAAAACAGAAGCGGACGCCATCGCTCTCGCGAATGATACCCAGTTCGGTCTGGCCGCGTATTTCTTCGGGCGCGACATAGCTCGGGTGTGGCGCGTTGCTGAGGCACTCGAGTATGGCATCGTCGGTATTAATACGGGTCTGATTTCGACCGAGGTCGCTCCCTTCGGCGGAGTCAAGGAGTCGGGACTGGGTCGGGAAGGTTCGAAATACGGTATCGAAGAATACCTCGAAATCAAGTACCTATGCTTCGGCAGCATTGCGCCGCGGTGATCCGGGCAGGTAAAACTGGTTTTCTGTCACCCCATCCGCCTCGTGTTCCTCGACGGAGAACTCTGCCGAGAACTCGCCTTCTCGTAGCTCGCATGACCGTGCCACGATAACGTATCCCTTGTACCCCTGCCTGCTCTTCATGACTGCAACCTTTCAGGCTCCAATTATTGCACTTCGGGGTGGGGAGCTTCCTCTCAAGCCAACGTCGTCCGCATGTCACTTCTCAAACTGGTGGGGAGCCCCGAATACCGCCTCTGTGGACGGTCGTTGCGGGCTGCGATGCCCAGCGCCTTCTTCTGCCCGATCAGCACGAGCAGTCGCTTGCCCCGAGTGATCCCCGTGTAGATTAGGTTGCGTTGCAGCAGCATGTAGTGCTGCGTGGCAAGCGGGATCACCACTGCCGGGAACTCCGAGCCCTGCGACTCGATGGCGCTGCCCTACAATCTCAAAGTTGGATATCGACAGCCGATTCGCGGAGAGGGAGGGATTCGGTCCCACCGTCCGTATTGATAACACGTAACTTATTCATTCGAGATCCCTACCGACATCTGGCTGGGATCAGAGTTGAAAGCATTGAGCGAGGGACAGCGAGACCGCTGTCGAGACGCCATCTATCGGTATATTGTCCGGCGTCAAGCATTCTTTCCGGTCGTGCCGTGCTGCCACTTCTTATCCAGCACACGCAATTTTCCGTGTTGGCGGACGCGTCGCTCGAACTCGGGCACAAAGTGCCCGTAATCCGCCTTTACCAGCTTCCCGCTGACGTGAATGGCGAGCACCTTTCCGCTGTTTTCTTCATTGAGTTGTATGGGCATTGGGAACTCCCTTGATTCGATAAAGGTCAATTTGTTTTTCCTCGTTCGCTCCCGCTTATCCACCGTAAGATTGGTTCAGGCGCTCGCGCCTTCTCCGCTAGCGGTTTTCCTTTTGCGTTCCGTCTTGACTCCACTTCCAGTTCCGGATTTCCGGCATGTCCTGGCCGTACTGATCGATATATTGCTTGTGCTCGATGAGCTTGTCCCGCATCTGCTGCTTCAGGTAGGCGCCTTTGGAACCTAGGTGCGGCAGGCGATCCGCCACGTCTTGCACCAGGTGGAAGCGGTCCAGATCGTTCTGCACCCTCATGTCAAAGGGCGTCGTGATCGTACCCTCTTCCTTGTAGCCCCGCACGTGCAAGTTGCGGTTGGTCCGGCGATAGGTCAGACGGTGGACTAGCGACGCGTATCCATGAAAGCCAAATATGATGTGTTTATCTGTCGTGAAGAGCGAGTCGTAATCCTGCTCGGTCAGTCCGTGCGGGTGCTCCGAGCTGGATTGCAGCTTCATGAGATCAACCACATTGATCACCCGGATTTTCAAATCGGGCAGATGCTGGCGAAGGATGGAAACCGCGGCCAGGATCTCCAGCGTGGGCGTGTCTCCGCAGCAGGCCATCACCACGTCCGGCTCGGCGGCGTCCTGGTCGTTGCTGGCCCATTGCCAGATGCCAATTCCTTCCGTGCAATGCACGACCGCCGCGTCCATGGTCAGCCATTGCGGGAGGGCGTGCTTGCCTGCCACTACCACATTGACGTAATTCCGGCTGCGCAGGCAGTGATCAAAAACCGACAACAGGCAGTTGGCGTCGGGCGGAAGGTAAATGCGCACGATATCAGCCTTCTTGTTGATGACATGGTCGAGGAAACCGGGATCCTGGTGCGTGAATCCGTTGTGATCCTGCTGCCAGACATGGGAGGCGAGCAGATAGTTCAGCGACGAAATCTTCCGGCGCCAGGGTAGTTCCAGGCATACCTTCAGCCACTTGGCGTGCTGGCTGAACATCGAGTCGACGATGCGGATGAAGGCTTCATAACTGTTGAACAGCCCGTGCCGCCCAGTCAGAAGATATCCTTCCAACCAACCCTCGCACTGGTTCTCGCTGAGCATCGAGTCCAGCACGCGGCCGGCGGGCGCGAGGAATTCGTCATTCTTTACTTCCCGGGCATCCCACTGACGGTTGGTGACTTCAAAAACCGCGTTCAGGAGATTCGAGACCGTCTCATCGGGACCGAAGATACGGAAATTACGCTGATCCTGATTCAGTTTAGCCACATCGCGCAGGAACGTACCCAGTATGAGCGTATCTTCGGCGTTCACCGCGCCGGGCGAAGGCACGTTCACCTCGTGGACGTGGAAGTCGGGCATGCGCAGGTCGCGCAGCAAAATGCCGCCGTTGGCGTGGGGATTGGCGCCCATCCGGCGGTCGCCCTTCGGCGCCAGTTCAGCCAATTCCGGCATGAGTCGCCCATTGTTATCGAACAGCTCCTCGGCCTTGTAGCTTTTCATCCAGCTTTCAAGCAGCTTGACATGATCGGGATGGTCGGAATCCACGAGGAGCGGCACCTGGTGCGCTCGGAAACTGCCCTCGATTTGCAAACCATCGACGAATTTCGGTCCCGTCCAGCCCTTGGGTGACTTGAGGACGATCATGGGCCAGCGCGGCCGAGTGGTGTCGTTCTTGGTCCGTGCATTGCTTTGGATTTGCCGGATGTCCTCGATGGCCGTCTCCAAGGTTGTGGCCATGAGTTCATGCATTTTTTCCGGCTCATCGCCTTCCACAAAGTAAGGCGTCCAGCCGCAGCCTCGTAGAAATTGCTCCAATTCCTCAGGCTCGATGCGGGCCAGGACGGTTGGATTGCTGATCTTGTAGCCATTGAGGTGCAGGATCGGCAGCACGGCTCCGTCGGTAATTGGGTCGAGAAACTTGTTGGACTGCCATGACGTCGCCAAGGAGGCCGTTTCCGCTTCACCGTCGCCGATGATGCAGGCGACGATCAGATCGGGATTGTCGAACGCCGCCCCAAAGGCATGGCTGAGCGAGTAGCCCAGCTCGCCACCTTCGTGAATCGACCCCGGCGTCGTCGGCGCAACATGGCTGGAAATCCCGCCGGGAAACGAGAACTGCTTGAACAGCTCCTTCATTCCGGCCTCGTCCTGGGTGACGTTCGGATAAACCTCACTCCAGGTGCCTTCGAGATAAACGTTGCCCACAAGCGCCGGGCCGCCGTGCCCAGGACCGGAAATGTAAAACATATCCAGGTCATACTTTTTGATGACCCGGTTCAAATGCATGTAGATGAAGTTCTGGCCTGGCGTCGTGCCCCAGTGCCCGACCACCGTTGGCTTCACGTGCGATAGTTTCAGCGGCTCCTTCAACAGCGGATTGTCGAGGAGATAAATCTGGCCGACCGACACATAGTTGGCGGCGCGCCAATAGGCATCCATCTCGTGGAGCAGTTTCGGAGTGAGTGTGTTGGTTTGCTTCGTCGTTTTCAGGGTTAACTCTTTTTTGTTCACTGCTTCGGGTTTCTTGTGGAGCAGTCCCGGAGTGAGTGTGTCGGTTTTCATGGTTCAATTCTCCTTATTATTTGCAGCCAAGCCCGAGGACCTGGCAAACGGTCTTGGCGATCATGAGTTCTTCGTCCGTGCGAAATGCTCGACGAGCCGCCATCGATCGTTGATCGTCAGGGTGCGTGGGTTAGCTGGTTTCATAAATGGCACCTTTGTCATTCTGCAATCCGAACGAAGCCAGCTTTGCGCACGTGGATCTGTAATCCGTGTGAAGAATGCTTCGAATTCCCAAACCTTCCGCGATCCGGACGAACATCGGGGTGTTTTCGATATAGACCACCTGCCGCGCTGGCGCCTGGGCGATGTCCAGCGCAAGCCGAAAGATATCCGCGTCGGGCTTGCGAACATGAACGAAGCAGGAAGAAATAAAAGAATCGACAAACTGGTCGAGCTTGAACTTTTGAATCCGGTAAACATTCAATTCCCGTGCTTCGTTGCTGACCACGGCGATTTTCAGCCCGTACCGCACCTTAAGCCGACGGACTAACTCGATCATTTTGGGGTAAGGTTTCGATTGCGCGAACATGAAACGCCGAAACTGAGTCCGGCTGAACGGTCGCTTTTGGTAGAAGATCACTCGACCTAAATATTCTTCCAGCGTGAGTTTTCCCTCCTCGTAGGTGTCGAAGGTCAGGTGATGCCGATCCTCCATCTCGACCAACTTCAGCTTGAAGTTCGTCGCCGCCCGTTTGCGGGCATGATGATCCCACCCGTCGGTGAGCAGGACACCACCGATATCCAGAAACAGCGTTGTGATCGGGATCGCTCTTTTCATTTGGCCTCCGTCAACGCCGTCTGCCGTCCTTGACAATTCGTTCCGCGAGCCAGAAGGATGGCGCTAGATCGGGGGCTCAAGTGGTAAGTTTGTGGATCTTCCCAAAGCGGTTCCTCGCCCGCAGCAAACAGATCTTGTGGTGCTTCGTGAGAGGTGTCGACAGCCAGATGCCACCGAGTTCCCGGCAGTGCGGGGGGCAAACTGAAATCGACCGCATCGGCGCCGGCATTGAACATCAGGCACAAAGCGTTGTGCTCGATTTCGTGGATCAGGCAGGCAAACTGTTTTTCCTTCGGGTCAGTCCAGTGGCGCTGGCCCCCGTGCGGGTTGAACCAGCGAATCTCGGCGTCCGTGTAGAAGTGCTCCTGACTCAGAATCGAATGCGCACGGCGAAAAGCGATCATGCCGTGGGCAAACCGGTAAATCTCCTGATGCTGTTCAAGATTGGTCCAGTCAACCCAACTAGTTTCATTGTCCTGGCAGTAGGCGTTGTTGTTACCACCTTGCGTGCGGCGGAATTCATCTCCACCCAGCAGCATCGGCACGCCGCGCGAGATCAGCAGGGTCAGAAGGAAGTTCTTGATCTGGCGTTTCCGCAAGGTCTCGATCCCAGCATCGGTCGTCTCACCTTCAGCACCGTAGTTCTCGCTGAAGTTGGCGTCGGTTCCATCGTGGTTGTTTTCTGCATTTGCTTCATTGTGCTTGTAGCGATAGCTCACCAGGTCGTTCAGAGTGAAGCCGTCGTGGCAGGTGACGAAATTGATGCTGCCCTCGGGGCCCTTGCCCGACTTGGTATAGATGTCGGCACTGCCGCAGATGCGACTGGCAAACAAACCGAGCATCCCATCATCGCCCCGCCAGAAACGCCGGACATCATCTCGGTAGCGGCCATTCCACTCCGCCCAGCGCCGCTCTGAAAAACTACCCACCTCGTACGCACCGGCGGCGTCCCACGCCTCGGCGATGATCTTCACGTCTCTTAAGATCGGGTCCTCGGCGATCCGTTGGAGAAGCGGGGCATTAGCTAGCAGCTTGCCGGTGCCGTCCCGACCGAGAACCGACGCCAAGTCAAACCGGAATCCATCTACATGCATCTCGACCATCCAATAACGGAGCGCGGCCAAGATGTGGTCCCGCACCACGGGATGGTTGGCGTTGATGGTGTTGCCGGTTCCCGTGTAGTCCTTGTAGTAACGTTTGTCGCCCGCCAACGTGTAGAAGATCGCGTTATCCATCCCGCGAAAACAGAGCGTCGGACCCAGCTCGTCTCCCTCCGAAGTGTGATTGAAGACCACGTCCAGAATCACCTCGACGCCGGCAGTGTGAAAAGCCCGGACCATTTCTTTGAACTCCAGCTTCTGCTGGCCCAAACCTCCCGAACTGCTATAGGAAGCTTTGGGCGCAAAGAAGGCCACGGGATCGTATCCCCAGTAATTCCTGAGCGGTTGAGTTGTTTGCGGATTCCTGCGCGTGACAGAAGTTTCATTGAACTCCTGCACGGGCATCAGCTCCACAGCGGTCACTCCCAGGGTTTTGAGATAGGGAATCTTTTCCATCAGGCCTCGGTAGGTTCCCGGATGGCCCACGCCCGACTTGGGGTGGATGGTAAAGCCGCGAACATGCGTTTCGTAAATGACGGTCTTCGACCACGGATGCCGGGGTGGCTGGTCTCCATCCCACTCGAACGGCTCATTGACAAATACGCATTTCGGCATCGACCTCGAATTGTCCAGCTTCGATATAGCCAAATCTTGCTCCGGCGCCGACGGGTCGTATCCACGTGCCGAGGCAAAATCCCACGGGGGCAGCTGCGAAATCGCGGTAGCGAAGGGATCAAGGAGAAGCCGGTTGAAATTGAAACGATGTCCTTCGCGGGGCTCGTAAGGACCATCCACGCGGTAAGCATAGAGTTGACCGGGGCCGATCCCCTCTACCCAAACGTGCCATACGTCGCCGGTGCGATTGCGCGCTGAATCCAGATCGATCACTCGGGCGGGCGCTGCGTCTTCGGGATGGTCGAACAACTCTAGTCGAACGCGGCTGGCGTGACGGCTGAAAATGGAGAAATTAACCCCTCCTCCCCTTTCCTGGATTCCCAAAGGCAGAGGAGAGCCCGCCTGAACATCAGCGTGCTCGGAGATCTCCGCGGTGTAATCGTGCAACTCGCGTTGCGGCGTTTTCATCATCGTTGCCATAGGATTCGAGCGTCTTCCAGTGGGACTGCAACGCCGTCGCAGTGCGGCGTCACTCGCGCCGTGTAGTCTCCCGCTGGACGTGCAGCGGGTACCGTCGCGTGGTAGACACAGCCGTCGGATGCACGAGGAAGCAGTCGCGCCCACTTCATTTCCTGTCGTACGGGATCGCCGCCGTTGATTCCGGCCGCATAAAGCTCGACTCGCGCCGCGTTCTTGCCGAGATCGTTCAGAAAGATTTCGACTTCAAACACGTGGTGATCCTTGTTGGTTTCGACACGCAAGTCTCCGAAACGCAACGATTCCCACTTCCGATCGACTGCATGCTGCCAATCGACCACGCGCTTGCCAATTGCGCCTTTGTTCGCAGCGCGTTCACGGTAGGCGGCTGCGGCCGGAAGGTAATGTTGCTCGGTGTATTCACGCACTGTGCGGTCGGCGGAGAAGCGCGGTGTCAACCGCGCCATGCTTTCCCGCATCCGCTTAACCCATGCGTTGGGAATGCCGCTCTGGTCTCGGGTATAAAACTCCGGGATCACCTCCCGCTCGAGCAGGTCGTAGAGCGCGTCGGCTTCGGCCGCGTCCCAAGCCGGATCGTCGCCATGCTCCTGACCGTCCCCTAACGCCCACCCCACTTCAGGCGCGTAGGCTTCCGCCCACCAGCCATCCAACTCGGATAGATTGATGCCTCCATTGACGAGCACCTTCATCCCGCTCGTCCCGCAAGCCTCCCAGGGCCGGCGTGGGGTGTTGATCCAGACATCCACGCCCTGCACCAGGCGATCGGTCAGAAGCATGTCGTAATCACTGAGGAAGATCACATGGGGGCGTGTCTCGGGCCGCCGGATGAAATTTATCCATTCATGGATCAAGGCCTGCCCGGCCTGGTCCTCCGGATGCGCCTTGCCAGCAATGATGAGTTGCACCGGGCGCTCGGAATTCGTCAACAAACGAAGAAGCCGCTGCGGGTCGTGCAGTAACAGGTTCGGCCTCTTGTAGGTCGCGAAGCGGCGCGCAAAGCCCAGGGTCAACGCGTTGGGATCAAATAGATGTTTCGCCCCGTCAATCGCCTCGGACGACGCGCCGGAGACAGCCAGTTGCCGGGATAGTCGCCCGCGAGCGTATTCCACGAGAGACCTGCAGGCGTCGGTGCGAAATTTCCAGAGCTCGGAGTCGGAGACTCGCCGAATGTCTTGCTCCATAGTTTCCGTTGTCCCCAGCCAACGCCCCTTGCCACAGGCTCCCGTCCACAAATCGTCGGCCGGAGCCGAGTCCCAGGTTGGCATATGGACTCCATTGGTCACGTATCCGACGGGGATCTCTTCCTCGGGCCAGTGCGGAAAGAGAGGCTCAAAGAGGTGCCGGCTGACTTTCCCATGCAAGCGACTTACGCCATTCACCGCCCCGCTCCCCCGGATTGCTAGATAAGCCATGTTGAAACTCTCCGCCGAGTCGTTCGGATTCTGGCGGCCTAAGGCCAGCAAATCGTGGGGGCTTATGCCGAGCTTCTGCTCGGCATAACGAGTGAGGTATGGTTCGATAAGGGCCGGAGCGAAACGGTCAAAGCCGGCGGCCACTGCCGTGTGGGTGGTGAAGAGGTTCCCCGCTCGCGTCACGGCCAGCGCGACTTCGAAGGGCTGGCCGGTCTCTTCCATGAAACTTCGGGCACGCTCCAACACGGCAAATGCCGCATGCCCTTCATTCAAGTGGCAGACTTCCGGCTTGAGGCCGAGCGCGCGGAGCAACCTCCAGCCGCCAATCCCGAGAAGCACTTCTTGCTTGAGGCGCAACTCCGGGCCGCCCCCATAGAGCTCGCTCGTAATCCCTCGATGGGCGGGGAAGTTCGCCGCGTCATTGCTGTCCAGCAGGTACAGCTTCACTCTGCCGACCTGGACTTGCCAGGCGCGCAGCCAGGCTGAGTAACCAGGCAACGCGATCTCCAACCGCAGCCACTCGCCGTTCGCCTGGCGCACAGGCGTGATCGGCAACTGTCCGGGATCGTTGTACGGGTAAAGAGCCTGTTGCTCTCCGTCTTTATCGATCACCTGGCGAAAATAGCCTTGTTGGTAGAGGAGCCCCACTCCGACCACCGGCACACCCAAATCGCTGGCAGCTTTGAGCTGATCGCCAGCCACATTGCCAAGTCCTCCCGAATAGATGGGGAGCGCCTCGCTCAACATAAATTCCATGCTGAAATACGCGACGCAGGTCAAGGGAGCTTGCGGATGCTTTTGCTGAAACCATGCCGGCGTCTCCGCCGCCTGACGCTTGTCTCGCAGCAGGTCGTCAACGTTCTTACGGAAGGCTGGATCGGCCAGCACGCGCTTGATCTGGTCGCGCGAGACCGTCTGCAGGACAACCCAGGGATTTTGAGTGAGTTCCCATAGTGTGGGATCAAGCGTGCGCCACACTCCGTCGGTGGCATGGTTCCATGACCAGCGCATGTCCAGGGCAAGCTCCGCCAGGGAATCGAACCCTTCGATTTCGGTGGGTAGAAGGTTGTAGATCGGGTGGCTGACGCGGGTTTGGTCGCTCATGATTTCTCCCTCGGATCCGACGCCGCCAGTGCATCGCTGACAATCGTCTGGGCTTCCTCCAGGATGCGGCGCAGATGATCCGCTCCCCGGAAGCTCTCCGCATAAATCTTGTAGATGTTTTCGGTCCCTGACGGACGCGCCGCGAACCATCCGCTCTCCGCCGCCACCTTCAGCCCGCCGATGGAGGCGCCGTTGCCCGGCGCGTGGGTAAGGACAACCTGAACTTTTTCCCCCGCCAGCTCGGTGGACCGGACCTGCTGCGGCGAGAGTTTTTCCAGAATCTGTTTTTGTTCCGGTGTAGCAGGCGCCTCAACGCGGTCGTAAACAGGCTCGCCGAACTCGCGCGTGAGTTCGCGGTAGATTTCGCCGGGATCGCGGTCCATCCGCGCCGTGATCTCCGCCGCGAGCAAAGCTGGGACAATTCCATCTTTGTCCGTCGTCCACACACTGCCATCCAAACGGACGAACGACGCCCCTGCGCTCTCTTCGCCACCGAAGCCCAGCGAACCGTCGAGCAAGCCATCCACGAACCACTTGAAGCCCACCGGCACTTCGTAGAGCTTCCGGCCAAGCTTGGCGGTGACGCGATCAATCATCTGGCTGCTCACCACCGTTTTGCCGATCGCTGCTTCCTTGCGCCACTTCGGCCGGTGTTGGAAGAGGTAGAAGATGGCGACGGAAAGGTAATGGTTGGGCGGCAGCAATCCGGCACTTCGGGTGACGATTCCGTGACGGTCATGGTCGGTATCGCAGGCGAAGGCGATCTCGAAGCGATCCTTCAGGCCGATTAACCTCTGCACCGCATAGGGTGAGGATGGGTCCATGCGGATCTGGCCGTCCCAATCCACAGTCATAAAACGGAAGGTCGGGTCGACGGCCTCGTTCACGACCGTGAGGTTTAACCCGTAACGCTCGGCAAGCGGCCCCCAGTAGTGAACCCCGGCGCCGCCAAGCGGATCGACTCCCATGCTGATCTTTGCGCCGCGAATGGCGTCCATGTCGAGCACGTTGGCGAGATCAGTAATGTAAGCGTTGAGGTAGTCGTGCCGGTGCGTCGTGGGGACGCGAAGAGCTTTCTCGTAAGCAATCCTTTTCAAACCCAGAAGGCCATTCTCGAGAAACTCGTTTGCCTTCGCCTCGATCCAGGCGGTGACGGTGGATTCCGCCGGGCCGCCGTTTGGGGGATTGTATTTGAACCCGCCGTCATGTGGCGGATTGTGTGACGGCGTGATGACGATGCCGTCGGCGAGTCCTGTCTTTCGCCCGCGGTTGTACGTGAGAATCGCGTGGGAAACGGCAGGGGTCGGAGTGTATTCATCGCCCTCTGCCAACATGACTTCCACTCCGTTGGCCGCCAGCACCTCAAGCGCGCTGGCCAGAGCCGGCACGGAAAGGGCATGCGTGTCCATGCCGAGAAACAGCGGGCCGTCGATCTTCTTCTGCTTCCGGTACAGGCAAATGGCCTGACTGATGGCGAGGATATGCCATTCATTGAAAGCCTTTTGGAATGCGGAACCACGATGTCCTGAGGTGCCGAACGCAACCCTTTGTTCCGGCACGGAAGGGTCAGGCACCTCCGTATAGTAGGCCGTGACGAGTCTGGGCACATTCACCAGCATCGATGCTTCGGCCGGCTTTCCTGCAGAAGGACTTACTTTCATGACTCTCTCGTCAAAGTTGCGCGGACCCAGATCAACAGCACCGGCAATGTGACCCAATGAGCTCCATTCTGTCGGCGGCCCTTTGCGTTAAGTCGATCCGAACGAGACGATCTGTGTCATGCGGTACCTTGGCCGTGACCGAGCCAAGAAGCAGGCGACGAAGCAGACCGGTAGCTATGCGTCACTTATGTCAATTCTCGTAAGTCCCTCGACAGAATGAACAACGAAGAAAATCCCTCATACCAGGGAGACAGAATAAGAAGCGAGACGGTGCATGTCTGGCCCTGACTTCCCAGCACGCTTGTCTTTCGTGAAAGATCTACCACACGAATAAACGGGCACCAGCGCCGGGGGAGCGGACTCTGCCAGCTTGGACAGAGCTGTCGCGACCGGTAGCCACGTCATCGCCGACCGTGCTGGGGAGGTGCGGCACCGAGGCGCTGAGTTCTTCGATCTCCACAGCGCAATGGTGGTTCATGATCTCAGCAGCCGCGTCCGCCTGCTCGCCCGAACCGGTTGCGAAAACCATGACTCCTCCACGCCGCACTCCTCGGACGTAAGCTTCCGCGTCCGCTTCGGCGGCCCCGATCGTTTTCAATTCCCGAGTCAGCTCCACTTCAAAATCAGTGTGTGGGGTACTCATGACCCCGCTACCCGCCATCTCCCGTGGCTCGCGTAAAACACGGACGTCCTTCTGAGGGATACCGCTGGCTTTGAGCTCGCGAACGACCTCGTCGACCGAGCTCGGATTCTCAAACAAACCAACCGCCGTTTTTGCCATATTGACCTCCATCAATTTAATCTGCAGCACTGAAGACCTCACAGGTTTGAAGTCGCCAGGCTTCATCTCATCCACCAGCCCTATCTCATTGGAGGGCGCGGGTGCGATGAGATACGCTTTGAGACCTGCAATCATGCCGTGCAGGTCTCCCTTTGCTATGCTGCCACTGCTTCGGCTTCATGCAATGTGTAGTAGGCAGGATGCGTGGTTTCGATAATGTCCTTCGCCTTGGCCACTTCTGCCGCCGTCCCGTGGGCAATCAGCAGGAATTGATCTGTCTTGAGTGCCGTTTCGTACTTCACAATGCTGTCTTTAGGAATTCCTATGCTGTAGAGGCCAGCCCCCAGAGCACCCAATACTCCTACCTCCACCGCACCTTCCAGCGCTGCCACGATCCATGCAACTACTGGTCCCGCCGCTAAGATTGGGCCGAGACCCGGAATCATGAAAAAAGCAGAGCCGAACAAGAGTCCCCAGAAACCTCCCCAGAACGCGCCAACTTTGCCCCAATACTTCATGCGATCGCCGGTGTTGTAGTAGCCCACCACCTGCTCATCTGTGTGGTAGCCCTTCCCAACGATCGACAACTTGTGCATGTCGACTCCGCCACGCTGAAGCTCCTTGACTGCTTGATCCGCTTCCGTATGCGTGTGATATATAGCAACAACTGAGTTTACTTTGGACATTTCTTCGTCTCCTCGGAGACTTGCCGTCGTTCTCACACCATCAAGCGAAGTCCCGACCCAAACTATGACAGCGCGCTGACACGGAGACTGTTCCCTATTGCTCAGTGTCGGTGGGAAATGCACGTGGCCTCATGACATACCACACGATCAACCTCGTCGACCCAGGCATTCGTGAGAGCCACCTTGAAGGCGTCATAGCTTTTCCCGAGTGTTTACGATGCTGTTTTGCCCTCTCACGGTGAGCAAAACTGCACAGATTCCGCATCACCGCGGGAAGATACTATTTGCGAGACTCCCGCGGCGGCGCCCGCCGCGATGCGAATTGCCATCGGCATGCTTCAGCCTGGCGAGGTCTAACAGTCGTTAGCCGGAGGAATCATCGCGGCGCGAGAACTCGATAAATCATTTGACTCTCTGAGCCGTGGTTGCTCGAAAATGCCCAAATGACGATGCAGTCCAGCTGCACGGTTGGTCCTATGCGGAAGAACCGCTGATTTTCTGGGGCGTCATGCGTCTGGGATGAGGCAGTGTGGACGATCAAACGAGGAGCGAAGCACCCTCTTCCAATCACGGCGCGGTCGTTGCGGTGCGCGGCAGTGTCGTCGATGTGCGCTTTGACCGCTGCTTGCCGCCGATTTTTTCCGTGCTGCGTGCCGGAGCGGACCGGGAGATTGTCGTCGAAGTGATGACGCAGCTTGATGCATCTCGCGTGCGGGGCATTGCTTTAACGCCCACGCAAGGGTTGGCCCGAGGAATGCCTGTCGAGGACACGGGCGCTCCTCTGCAAGCGCCAGTCGGCAAGACGATTATCTCGCGTATGTTCGACGTGTTCGGCCATGCCATCGACCGCCAGCCTGCGCCTACGGATGTGCAGTGGCGGACTGTCCATCGCACGCCGCCGCCGTTGTCCGAACGCTCCACCAAGTCCGAGGTTTTCGAGACGGGCATCAAGGCCATCGATGTGCTCGTGCCGCTGGAGCGCGGCGGCAAGGCGGGTTTATTCGGCGGCGCGGGTGTCGGCAAGACGGTGCTGCTCACGGAGATGATCCACAACATGATCGGTCACCAGAAAGGGATGAGCATTTTCTGCGGGATCGGGGAGCGCTGCCGCGAAGGCGAAGAGCTCTACAGCGCGATGAAAGCAGCTGGCGTGCTTCCGAACATGGTGATGGTCTACGGCCAGATGAATGAGCCGCCGGGCAGCCGGTTTCGGGTGGGGGATGTAGCGCTGACGATGGCCGAGTACTTCCGCGACGACGAGCGTCGCGACGTTCTCTTGCTGATCGATAATGTTTTCCGTTTCATTCAGGCCGGGATGGAAGTTTCGGGCTTGATGGGACAAATGCCATCGCGTCTCGGATATCAACCTACGATGAGTACGGAATTGTCGGGGCTGGAGGAGCGCATCGCCAACACCCATGCCGGAGCCATCACATCCATCCAGGCGGTGTATGTACCGGCGGACGATCTGACCGATCCGGCGGCGGTGCATGTGTTTTCGCATCTCTCGGCGTCGATTGTGCTCTCGCGCAAGCGGGCGAGCGAAGGGCTTTATCCGGCGATTGACCTGCTCCAATCCAGCTCGAAAATGGCGACGCCCGGCATCGTCGGCGACCGGCATTACAAACTGGCGCAGGAAATCCGGAAGACTTTGGCGCAGTACGAAGCGCTCAAGGATATCGTCGCGATGCTCGGCTTGGAACAGCTCTCGCCGGAAGATCGCAACGCGGTCGCTCGCGCCCGGCGGCTGGAACGATTTCTCACGCAGCCGTTCTTCACCACCGAGCAGTTTAGCGGGATCAAGGGGAAGCTTGTCAGCCTTAAAGACTCGCTCGATGGCTGCGAACGCATTCTAAAAGATGAGTTCAAGGATTACCCGGAGAGTGCGCTCTACATGATCGGGGCGATTGGCGAGGCGAAAAAACCGGAGCCGAAAACGAAACCGAAAAACGAGACGAAAACAGAGCCGAAAATCGAGCCGAAAGCAGAAGAGAAATCCACGCCGAAAACAGAAACGAAAACGGAACTAAAGACAGAACCGAAAACAGAACCAAGAACAGAAACGAAAACAGAAACGAAAATCGAGCCAGCGAAGGCCCATGAATCTTAAAATCCTGCTCCCGTTCGAAGTTTTTGCGGAGAAGAAGGATGTGTCGCGCATCGTGGCTGAGACTCGCGAGGGATCGTTCGGAATCTTGCCCCACCGCCTCGACTGCGTTGCGGCGCTTGCGCCCGGAATCTTGACCTACGAAACGAAAGAGGACGGAACGGTTTACCTCGCCGTCGATGAAGGCGTGCTGGTCAAAGCTGGCGCGGATGTGATGGTCTCCGTTCGCCACGCCATCGGCGGAACGGATCTTGGCCAGCTGCATGAGGCGGTGAAACGCGAGTTTCTGACGCTCGACGAAAGCGAGCGCAACGTTCGCGCCGCAGTTGCCAAAATGGAAAGCGGCCTCATCGTCCGTTTCGCGGAGTTTCAATATGAGCGGTGAGCTGACAAATCAGCCCTCGAAAGAGGAGCCGGAATTCGTCAGGCAGGTGGCCGCGAAGGCTGCCCGCAAGCTCAGAGTGCAGCGGGAAGGGAAGCAAGGCGTCTGGTTTGGTCTCGGCATGTCTGGGCTGATCGGTTGGTCGGTTGCGGTGCCGACGCTTCTCGGGGCGATGCTCGGCCTTTGGTTGGACCGACGCCATCCGGGAGTGCGTTCCTGGACGCTAATGCTGCTGGTCGCTGGATTGTGCATCGGCTGCGCTAATGCCTGGCATTGGGTGGCGCAGCAGGACAAGGCCATGCACGATGAACCAGAGGATAAAAAGGCGGAGGATAAGAAAGATGAATGAAATATTAGCTCTCATCTTTGCTCTGATATTGTCGCTGCTCGCTGGCGTTTTGCTCGGGACGATCTTCTTCGGCGGCCTCTGGTGGACCATTCGCAAAGGCATTTCGTCGAAACAGCCGGCGATGTTGTTCTTCTTCAGCCTTCTGCTGCGCACGGGTATTGCACTGACTGGTTTCTATACTGTCGCGCGTGGCGATTGGCGCAGAGTGCTGGCTTGCCTGGTTGGATTTTTCCTGGCGCGCATCCTGGTGACTTGGCTTACCCGCACACCGATTGCAAAGACAGAGACAAAGAGGGTGCAGATTGTCGGTGAAGTATGCCGGTGAATCTAACTTCCGACCAGCAGATTTTGTGGCAGCACGGCTTTGTGAAACTCAATGGAACGATCGTCACCACCTGGGCCACGATGATCGTAATGTCGCTGGGCGCAAAGCTGATCACCCGCAAGCTTAAGACGGAAGGCAATATCTCACGATGGCAAGGCTCGCTTGAAATCGTCGTCACTGCGATGGAGGAGCAGATCAAGGAAGTCGGCCTGAGCCAGCCAGCAAAGTATCTTTCCTTTCTGGGAACGCTCTTTCTGTTCGTCGCGACGGCCAGCCTCTGTACGGTGATCCCCAGCTATAAGCCGCCGACGGGTTCACTCTCGACCACGGCGGCGCTGGCGCTGTGTGTGTTTGTTGCCGTACCTCTGTTTGGCATCAGGGAGCAGGGGTTCATTGCCTACCTCAAGACCTACACGAAGCCGACGTTCATCATGCTCCCGTTCAATATCATCAGCGAAGTATCGCGCACGCTGGCCTTGGCCGTTCGTCTGTTCGGCAACATGATGAGCGGGGTGATGATTATCGGCATTTTGCTCACGATCACGCCCTTTATCTTTCCGATTTTTATGACCGTGCTCGGCCTGCTCACCGGTATGGTGCAAGCCTATATCTTCAGCATTCTGGCCACGGTCTACATTGCAGCCGCCACCCGCGTACCGAAACTGAAGGCGGCTGTCGTCCAAGCCAAGCCAGACACGAAGAATTTGAAAGCGCAACATTAGCGATAAGAAGGACTCCTTATGGATAGCATTACTGTGGTCGCAGTCGTATCAATCGCCACCGCCGGCATTACCACGGGCATCGGTTGCATGTGTCCGGCGCTCGGAGAGGGCCGGGCCGTCGCCACCGCCCTGACTTCGCTGGCACAGCAACCCGATGCCTCGGCCACGATCACTCGGACGTTGTTCGTTGGTCTGGCCATGATCGAGTCATTGGCCATCTACTGTTTTGTCGTCTCGATGATTCTCATTTTCGCGAATCCGTTTTGGAGTCACGTCATCGCCCAAACCGGAGGGAAATGAGCCATGCTCATCGACTGGTTCACCGTCGGGGCACAGGTACTGAACTTCCTCATCCTGGTGTGGTTGTTGAAGCATTTTCTTTACAAGCCTATCCTCAACGCCATCGACGCTCGTGAAAAGCGCATCGCCGCTGAACTTGCGGATGCCGATGCGAAGAAGACCGAGGCGCAAAAGGAGCGCGACGACTTTCAAAGCAAGAATAAAGTGTTTGATGAACAGCGCAGCGCTCTACTCGGCAAGGCGGCGGACGAGGCGAAAGTCGAGCGCGAGCGCCTCCTCGACGAAGCGCGGAAAGCGGCGGAGAGTTTGCGCGCCGCGCAAGCGACTGCGTTGCGAAATGACCAAAAGAGGCTGGGCAGCGAGATTACTCGCTTAGCCAAGGATGAAGTCTTTGGGATTGCGCGCAAGACGCTCGCGGATCTCGCTACGGTCAGTCTCGAAGAACGTGTGGGAGAGGTGTTCACGCGCCGCCTGCGCGAAATGGATATGAAGAGCAAGGGCTTGCTGGGTGCAGCCCTCAAGTCGTCGTCTGAACCGGCCGTCGTGCGGAGCGCCTTTGATCTTGGTACCGAGCAGAAGGCAGCGATTCAAAATGCGCTCAACGAAACTTTTTCGGCGGAAATCCGTATCCGGTTCGAAACCTCGCTAGATCTGATCAGCGGCATTGAACTTACCACGAATGGACAAAAAGTGGCATGGAGCATCGCGGATTATCTGGCCTCGTTGGGAAAAGGCGTCGATGAACTCCTGAAGAAGAACGACGAGGCTGCAGCGAAAGCCGAACCGAAGCCGGAAGTGAAAGCTGAGACCAAGCCGGAAGTGAAAGCCGAGGCGAAGGCAGGGGCAAAAACGGAGCCGAAGCCTGAAGCAAAAGCCGAGCCGAAGGCAGAAGCGAAAGCCGAACCGAAGGCAGAAGCGAAAACTGAGACCAAGCCGGAAGTGAAAGCCGAGCCGAAGCCAGAGGCAAAAACGGAGCCGAAGCCTGAACCAAAAGCCGAGCCGAAGGCGGAAGCGAAAGCAGAGCCGAAGCCAGAAGCGAAAGCCGAGCCGAAGGCAGAGGTAAAAGCGGAGCCGAAGCCTGAAGCAAAAGCCGAGCCGAAGGCAGAGGTGAAAGCCGAGCCCAAGCCGGAGGTGAAAGCCGAGCCGAAGGCGGAAGCGAAAGCAGAGCCGAAGCCAGAAGCGAAAGCAGACTCCAAGCCTGAAGAACCTAAGCCCGAAACTGTGAGCGCATAAAGATGGAACCTGAGAGCCTCCAGCACGATTTCGACAGCGCGTTTGCTGGAATAAGACAAGTGCGCGAAGGTTTCAAGCCGCGACTGACGCCGCGCGAAGTGGGCATCGTCACGAATGTCTCCACCGGAATCGCCACGCTTTCGGGCCTTCCCGGCGCTGGCTATGACGAATTAGTGAGGTTCCGGGGCGATCTGCTGGGCATCGCGTTCAACGTGGATGAGGACGAAATCGGCGTCATCCTGCTCGGAGAATATCAGGATCTGCACGCGGGCGACGAAGTCGAACGCACCGGGCGAGTCATGGACATCGCGGTCGGAGACGGTTTGCTCGGGCGGGTGATCAACCCGCTGGGGAAACCGCTCGATGGCAAAGGGCCGGTTGCCGGGGACCAGCGCCTGCCGGTGGAGCGTCCGGCTCCTCCCATCATGGATCGCGCGCCCGTAGTCGTGCCTTTGCAGACCGGACTGAAGGCCGTCGATGCGCTCATTCCTATCGGGCGCGGGCAGAGAGAATTGATTCTCGGCGATCGCCAGACGGGCAAGACGGCCATCGCGATCGACACCATCTTGAACCAGCGCGGGCAAAATGTGCTCTGCGTCTATTGTGCGATCGGACAGCGCGCCTCCGCCGTCGCCAAAGTTGTGGCCAACCTTCGCGAAAAAGGCGCGATGGAGTACACCGTGGTGGTTGTCGCCGAAGGCAACGACGCGCCCGGCCTTGTCTATATCACACCCTACGCCGCGACCAGCATCGCTGAATATTTCATGGAAAAGGGACGTGACGTGCTCATCGTTTACGACGATCTCACGCAGCACGCCCGCGCCTATCGCGAGCTATCGTTGTTGCTCCGCCGTCCGCCCGGCCGCGAAGCGTTCCCCGGCGACATCTTCTACATTCATTCGCGGATGCTGGAACGCTCGACGCATCTCGGCAAGGAGCGCGGCGGCGGTTCTCTCACCGCGCTTCCCATCATAGAGACCGAGGCGCAGGATATCTCCGCCTACATTCCGACCAATCTCATCTCTATCACGGACGGTCAAATCTACCTCTCGCCCACGTTGTTCGAACTGGGAATCCTTCCAGCGGTCGATGTCGGCAAGTCGGTTTCGCGCGTGGGCGGAGCGGCGCAGCGAGCCGCTTATCGCGCCGTCGCGGGCAGCCTTAAGCTTGCCTACTCTCAGTTCGAGGAATTGGAAACATTCGCCAAGTTCGGCACGCGCCTCGATGAATCCACCCGCAAGATCATCGATCATGGGCAGCGCATTCGCGCTTGCCTCAAACAGCCGGAATCGCAGCCGGTGTCGATGATCGAGCAGATCACCGTGCTCCTGGCTTTGACAGCGAACCTGTTCGACGCGGTTCCGATCGAGAAGGTGGAGGGTGCGGAGCAGGCGCTCCAGAAAGCAACGGCGGATATTCCGGCGGACGTACTGGGGCGATTAACGTCAGCCGACAAATTGAGCGATGACGACCGAAAGGCGATTCTAGAAATCGCCACCCATGCGCTTGCTCCGTTCCAGCCAACTCCTAAACCAAAACCTGCCTCTGAACCAAAACCCACCGCTGCACCCAAATCCACTTCTAAACCCAAACCTGCCGCCGAACCCAAACCCGCCGCCAAGGCCTCGCCATGAGCGGTACGATGGAGAGTCTGCGTCGAAAAATCGACGGCGCGGGGGATCTCGAAGGCGTCGTTCGTTCGATGAAGGCGCTGGCGGCATCCAGCATTGGACAATACGAAAAGGCAGTCCAATCGCTGGATGACTACTATCGCACGTTGGAGCTCGCATTGGTTGCGTGTCTCCATCAGGCGGAGTCGGTTCCGTTCGCAGAGGCCAAACGCCCGCCGCGTGAGGGGCCGCATGAAGGAATTATCGGCGCACTCGTTTTCGGTTCGGACCAAGGTCTCGTCGGCAGGTTTAACGAGGTGGTCGTGGAATTCGCCGTAAACAAGCTCAGAACGTTGCCCGGCAAAACAACAAAAATCTGGGCGGTCGGCGATCGCGCTCACGCGCTCATGGTGGACACCGGCATGGCCCCGGTTAAACTGCTATCAGTTCCGACCTCAGTCAATGCCATCACGCCGCTTATAGGCCAGATTCTCATCGAAATCGAGGCGGCGCTCGATCAAGGCAATGTCGTGGAGGTCTATGTCTTCCACAACCACCCGAAATTCGGAGCCGTTTACGAGCCCGTCAGCAAGCGGCTTCTACCGCTCGATCAGGCCTGGCAAACCAAGCTCGCCGCCCTGCCCTGGCCTACCAAGAGCCTACCGGAGGTTATCGAAGGAGCCACGTCTGCGCTTCATGCTTTCGTTCGAGGATACGTCTTTGTTCTGCTCTTTCAATCGTGCGCCGAATCCCTTGCCAGCGAAAACGCCAGTCGTCTGGCGGCGATGCAACGCGCGGAAAAGAATATCGAAGAAATTTTGGAAGATCTAAACCGCACATTCCGCCGTGTTCGACAGGAATCCATCGACGAAGAGCTGTTCGACGTGATCTCAGGCTTCGAGGCGCTGACGGGACGTGGGCGCCGCGCCTGAAGGATCTAATATGCAACGTATCGAACGATATCCAAGCTCCTACATAAGTGATCGTCCGGGCCATTCTTGAGCAAAACGGAAAGGGCCTTCTTTGCTCGTCTGGATGGCGCCGTTTGGACTACCGACAATTAGCAATCAAGAAACCAAGAAGGGACACGCGCAATGTCAGTGGAACTGAAAGAAGTCGATAACGGCAGGCTCCTCGAAGTGCATCTGACCGGCAAGCTGGTTAAGAAAGACTACGAGACGTTTTTGCCCGCGGTGGAGCGGCTGGTCAAACAGCATGGCAGGCTCCTCATGCTTGTGGAATTGCATGACTTCCATGGTTGAACAGGGAGTGCGCTGTGGGAGGACATCAAGTTCGACGCGAAACACTTCAATGACATCGAACGGTTGGCGATCACTAGCGAAAATAAGTGGGAAAAAGGGATGGCGGCATTCTGCAAGCCATTCACTACGGCGAAAGTCCGCTACTTCGATCACATCTGTGCCGCTGAGGCGCGGGACTGGCTTGTGTCTCTTATCGTTTCGATTAACTCGTGAACGGAACAAAGCGTTGCCGTAACCAATGGCCCGATCCCAACTAGCCTCGGGACTTTCGCCTGGGAGAAAATGAAGCCCTTTAGCAATGCACGAAGTTCGTCGCTCTGCTGTGGAGAGTAGTCAGGCATCAAAGCAGCAAAGTCCAGAATGAAAGGAATCACGCCGCGACTTCGGAGAGACGAAGCGAGATAGCAGAGTCCCACAGGCGGGACAACCCCCCTGCCCGCCTGCGAGGATAGGGCGGGTTGATCAGCAGAACATCGCACTCTCCCGGACTCGGGTCATTTGGGCTCGATCCGTGTTGGGCCGACTCAAGTGTCGCTCTATTTTAGACCAGACAGTTGTCATTCGCCAAAATCATGATCTGCTTTTGAAACAACGGCTTGCATCACAGCATTTACATTCCTTCTCTGCTACAAATTCTTCCCATGTTCCGCCTCCTCAGGTTGTTTCTTCGTTCCTT
>Ga0224534_1000337_pt1 | contig 30977 bp, 11 predicted proteins | sample 714E12024metaG_FD_172012 | JGI IMG/M metagenome (GOLD analysis project Ga0224534, IMG submission 172012) | Peat soil microbial communities from Stordalen Mire, Sweden - 717 E1 20-24 | ecosystem: Environmental > Terrestrial > Soil > Wetlands > Peat | place: Sweden: Norrbotten County, Stordalen... | reverse complement strand
CTTTGTCTAATATTTTTTGGTCTGACGGCATGGGCGTTCGCGCCCGTATTAAAAACCGACTTCCAGGTTTTTGACGAGTCTGCCGAGTTGTTCCTCAACGTCCATGTGAACAGCGGGATTAGCTGGCAAAATCTGCGTTGGGCCTTGTCCAGCCTCGAATATTCCAACTGGTATCCGTTGACCTGGATTTCGCACATGCTGGACTACACGCTGTTTGGAGCACATCCCTTGGGACACCATTTGACCAACGTGCTCTTCCACGCGACCAACGGCGTGCTGCTTTTTCTCGCCTTGAAAAAAATGACCGGCGCGTTGTGGCGCAGCCTGATCGTGGCCGCGCTCTTCGCCCTGCATCCGCTGCGCGTGGAATCGGTGGCGTGGGTCTCGGAACGGAAGGATGTCTTGAGCGCTTTCTTCGGGCTGCTGGCATTGTGGATGTATGCGTGCCATGCGCGGAAGCCAGAAGTCGGAAGTCGGAAGTCAGAAACAAATCCAAACCCCCAAACTTCTTCGTCCTTTCTCCTGGCTCCGTTCTACTGGCTGTCTTTGCTGTTCTTCGCCTTCGGTTTGATGAGCAAAAGCATGCTGGTGACGTTCCCCTTTGTTTTGCTGTTGCTGGATTTCTGGCCATTGCAACGGTTCAAAGTTCATGGTTCGGGGTTCCGGGTTCAAAGCCTGGTGATGGAAAAAGCGCCATTCTTCCTGCTGGTGGTGCCGGTGAGCATCGCCGTCTATATTGCCCAAAAGGGAGGAGGGCAATTCCTGCTGCGCCTGCCTTTGAGTTTCCGGCTGGAAACGGCGCTCATGGGCTATGCGCGTTATCTTGGAAAAATGTTCTGGCCGGCAAACTTCAGCGTGCTTTATCCCTACCCGGATTATTGGCCGGCCAGCCAATTGCTGTTTGCGGCAGCCTTAATTGTGGGGATGACGGTTCTCGCCTTCGCGTTGCGGCGGCAGCGGCCATATTTACTGGTTGGCTGGTTGTGGTATCTGGGAACGCTGGCGCCGGTGATTGGCTTTATCCCGCTGGGGGCGCAATCCATGAGCAATCGTTACACTTACATACCGATGATCGGGATTTTGTTGCTGGTTGTGTGGGCGGTTGACGATCTGTCAAAAGGGTGGCGGGGGCGAAACCTCCTTATGACAACGGTTGTCGCAGTGATTCTGGGCGTATGCGTATCAAGAACGCGCGGCGAAATTGTCTATTGGAAGAACAGCGAGACGCTCTGGAGCCGGGCGGTCGCTGTCACAAAAAATAACTTCATGGCCCATTACTGTCTTGGCCTCGTTCTATCACGGACGAATCCCGATGGCGCGCTGGCTGAATACCAGAAATCCGTGGATGCCTACCCCGACTATGCCGACGCCCAGCGGGAATTTGGGCTTCTATTGGGCAAGAGAGGCCGCTTTTCGGATGCCGCCGTTCATTTTAAAAAGGCGGCACAGCTTGATCCGCAAAACAGTTGGACGTATCACGATTTGGGTTTGGTGTCCCTGAAAACAGGCCGGGCAAGCGACGCCGTTCCGCCTTTCTTGAAAGCCATTGAAGTCGAACCGCAAAGAGCCAGCTATAAAGACGACCTTGACGCGCTGCTTTTTTCCAGCGACACCGAAGCAGGCGTGGTCAGCAATTTTCTTGCGACGGCGCGCTCGGATCCCGCTAGCTTTGGCCTTTTTCTCCAAGCCATGCAATTTGACACCAATCACTTCGTCCTGATCAACAATCTGGCCTTGTCCTTTGCCACCAATCCCGACCCAAATCTTCGGAACGGCAAATATGCCGTCCGGCTGGCGACGCGGGCGTGCGAAATGACGGGCTTTCAAACAAACTACTGTGTTGGAACATTGGCCGCCGCGTATGCCGAGGATTCCCGTTATGACGACGCGGTGGCCACCGCCCAACTCGCCTGTTCGCTGACATCTGCCGCCGACCAGCCGGAACTCCTGCAAAAATATCAGGCTCTGCTGGAGCTGTTCCGTTCCCACCAGCGTTACCCATACAAGTAATTTTCCATTGCGGCCGGCCACGAACCATCCGCCGTCCAATTGAAGATGCACCCGACCAATTGTTGAGGCTGCGGTGCTCAACAGCCCAAATATATATCACCGGACCGGCAACGGCTTTATTCCGTCGGCTGGAATGAAACGGACGACGGCAGCGCAGTCTTTTTACAAAAACACTCGAAGACTTCCATTGATTATAACAAAGGCGACTGGGTCTGGGCGGGCCAGATCATGGGCAGCCAGTAATCACGAACGGTGGGGCGGGAATCTCTCAAGCCCAAATCCAATGACGGCAGAATGGTAATAGAGGCGCTCTGTGAACGCCGCCATCTTCAAATGTCCAGGGCAATTGTGCGGTTATGGATCGCCGCTGCAAGAGAACGGCGTGATTTGCGGAGGCTCAATTCATTGGACGCCGACACGATAGAAATAAGGGACGTTGTTCGTGGCGGTCGTGTCCGTCAAGCTGGTCGTGCCGGCTTGTCCGACGATGTTGCTTTGGATGGTGGAGAAAATGGGTTGCACGCTCAAATCGGAACCGCGTTGCACGAAATAATTCACACCGCTGACGCTCTGCCAGGTGATAGTCGCGCCGGAAAAATTGCTGGCGGGTTCGACGGATGTCATTTGCAAGAGAGACGAGGAGTTGGTCGGGTTTGTGCCGGCACGCCATTCCTGCCAGTTGCTGAAGCCGTCGCCGTCGGAATCCAGATTGTCCGCCGAGCCGTCCATCGGCAGGCCGTATTGTTGCAGCCACGCGTAAGAAATGACGGAAGCGGGCGATTGAACTTCGTAAGCGCCGATGTCCACCGTGCCGCCGGCGATGCGCGGGTTGCCGTCAAGGTCGGTGGCATTGGTGGCATAGGCATTATTTCCCGAATTGATGCAGGGTGAATTGGTCTGCAAATGAAAATCGCCGCCTGACGCGTTGACAAAGGCTGGGGCGTTGGTGAAGCAACCTGCCGGCAGGCTGGCGGGCATGGGGAACAGACAGCAGTTGGAAAAAACGCCTCCGTAAAAATTATCGGGGAAGCCGGACGGAAATGTGTTGCCATAGACGATGCTGTTGCAAAGCGTGCCCCCATAAGTTCCGGCGCCTTCGTTGGTGGCTGTATTGCCGCTCACCGTGCAATTAAACAAGCTGGCAATGGAAGCTCCTCCGCCAAGAGCTGCCGCGTTACCGGTCAGAAGACAATTGTAGAGTGCGCCGTTATAAGCCCCGCCGCCGATTTGGGCTTTATTATTGGTAAAAATGCAACTGAACGAAACACCACCAAACACACCGCCGCCGTTGTTGCCGGAATTGTTCACAAACAGGCAATTGTAATTTGTGGATTGATAGCAACCGCCGGCAAGCGAGGAACAGCGGTTGCCGGTCAACGTGCAATTGTAAAGGATGCTGGATTCCGCGCCAGCGCCGCCATAGGTAGCAAAGTTGGTGTTCAGCGTGCAATTGAACAGCGTGCTTTGATATGCCGCGCCGCCGGAAACGCCATAACCCCATCCGTTCGCCGCAAACATGCAATTGGAGGCCGTGCCCTGATACATTCCACCGCCATAACCAAACGGCGGCGAGTAGGGAGCGGAATTGCTCGCAAACAGGCAATTGAACGCGCTGGCAAATGCGGCGCCACCGCCATAGCCGGCGGTGTTGTTGGTCAATGTGCTGTTGAAGATGCTTCCGCCATAAATGCCGCCTCCACAGCCGCCATCGCTCCACGCGGTGTTGCCGACGATGAAACAATTGCTCACCACGCCGCCGGTTTGAGACCAAATGCCGCCGCCGCTTTCGTCATTCGTGCGATCGCCATATTGTGTCTGGCCGTTTGTGATGGTGAAACCGCTGATGACCGCATTGCTTCCCAAATAAACACATCGGGTATATGTTCCGCCGACGATGCTGGTGAATTGCGGGCCGCTCACGCTGGTCAATGTCACCGCATTTGTCAGCACCACGCGATTGTTCATCGCGCCAAAAAGAATTCGCCCGCCGGTGGTGTAAACGCCGTTGCTCACGACGATGCAATCGCCCGCGTTGGCCGCGTCCACCGCGTCCTGAATTCTCGTCGCGGCGGTCGTCCAGTTCGTGAACGGCGCGACCGGCGACGGGTTGGCGATGCTGACGTATTTGACGGGCGATTGAAATTCATACGCGCCGAGATCAACGATGCCGCCGACAATCCGCGGGTTGCCGTCCAAATCAACCTGATTGGTGATGGCGGAATTGCTTCCGGCGTTGATGCACGGCGAGCCAGGATTCAAATGATAATCGCCGCCGGCCAGATTCGCAAACAGCGGCGGATTGGTGAAATTGTTCGCGCCGGAAGACGCAGATACTGGAAACGACAGGCAACAGTTTGAAAAAACCAATCCGCTGCCAGTCTCGGCGTTGGTATAATAGTTGAAATTGTAATACACGATGGAATTCTCCGTCGTGCCCCCAAGCAGCGAGCCGTCGTAAGCCGCCGCTGCATTGCTGACGACCGTGCAATTGACGAGTGTGCAATAAGCGGCCGCGCCACCGGTGTAGCCGACAAAATTCCCCGTCAACAGGCAATTGATCAAGACGCTGTAAGCCGCGCCGCCGCCGGAGCCGGTGCTGGAAAATGGCGCAACCACGTTTCCCGACAACACGCAATTGACCAGCGTGCCGTAATACGCTCCGCCGCCCATGCTGAAAGCCGAGTTGCCGATCATGACGCAGTTGGTCACAACGGCGTTCGTGGAAATGCAGCGGACTCCGCCACCGTATTCACCGCTCGGCGTCGCACCGTTGGTCAGCGTGAAGCCGGAGAGGGTCGCACTGTCGGCCAGAAACACGCAGCGGACGGCGTTCGGGCCGTTTGTCGCCGTGTCCCATGCGCCTTTGATCACCGTCACCGCCGGGCCGTTGACGCTTTGCACGATCACCGTCTTGTAGATGTTCACGCGGTTCGCACCGGAATTCACCCGGCTGCCCGACTGGTAAATCCCGTTGGTTACCAGAATCAAATCGCCGTATGAGGCAACGTCCACCGCACTCTGGATGCTCGTCGCCGCCGTCGCCCAAGTGGTGTAAGGCGAAATGGGATGGGCGCAATTTATATCCACATACCGCGTCGTCGCGAGAGTGTTGAGCGGGAAGAATGCAAGGAGCGCCCCAGCCAATGGAAGAAATCGTGCCTTCATAACTTTTGATGCGGACCGATTTGCCGTGCTTTTGTGACTAGCAAGGAATGTAGCACTACTAATGCCAACCGTCAAGAGTTGAAAACGCCAATAAAGTTGTAGAATAGTCTTTGCCGTGACGCCCGGATGCGTGAAATTTTCACGCATGTGCGTGAATCTCACGCATCCAACAAGTCCCGCTGGCAGTTCATTAATTCCGCCGAGTGCTTCTCCCTGTTCCGCGCGAGGTCGCCGAGCGTGGCGCGCGGGGCGATGAGCGTCGGGCAATGCACAATTCGTGCGGGTGTTTGTCGCGGCGTTTATCCAAGTCGCGGAACCGGCGGAATTCCGCCTCGGTCGGGCGGTGAAATTTCTGCCGCAGGATTAGTGGAATTTGCTCCGGCGGAATCGCTCGCTGGTTTTGACGGCGACCTACGGCTATTGGCGACCCACGACAAGAATGTCCAGCAAGCCCGGCCCCCCGCCGAAACCGCCGCCGCGTCCGCCACGCCGTCCGCCGGCGGGCGGGTTCGTGCCGGTCGCGGGAGTTGCTGCGGCTGCGGTGGTTGCGACCGTGGCCGGTGCGGCATTGGTTGAGGGCGCCGGTTCGATGGTGATCAAGATGATCCGGTTGTTTTTGGTGTCGAGCGTGCTGGTCCTGGCGCCCGGCTTGGTTGTCACGGTCTGCTCAACGGCAAAGTCGGTCGGGCTGTTTTCCTTGATGATGGTCAGCGTGCCGTCGCCCTGCGAACTGAAGGCTTCCATGGTGGCGGGATTGAAACCACCGCCGTCCGTCCGGTTGCCGATGGGCAGCGTGGCCAGAATTTTCCCGTCGTCGGCGCTCATCACAACACACGTTGCCGGGTCGTGGCACATGGCGAAGAGAATGTGGTTCTTCGCGTCGAGGCCAAGGCCACCGGGGCCGCCGCCCTTGCCAGCGAGGTCGTATTTCGCCGTCACCTTGAGCGTGTTCACGTCCACGACGGCAATCTGATCCTTGTCTTCGAGGTCAATATACATATGTCCCGCGCCGTCGCTTTGCGCCTGCTCCGGTTGCCCGCCGAGGTCAATCGTGCCAATAACCGTGCCGTCCTTGCCGTCAATCACCGTGATGTTGGGGGCGCGATGGCTGAAAACGTAAATGCGTTCCGTCAGCGGTTCAAAGAGGATGCCGTCCGGCCCGCCCTCGACTGGAATCGTTTTGATCGTTTCGAGCGTCTTGGTGTCCCACATCACCACCGGGCTGCTGCTGCAGAAACCGTGGCCTGACTTGGAATCCACCGCCACGCCGCGCGCCCGGGCGTTGGTGATGGAGCCAACGAGCTTCAGCGTGTCCTCATCAAAGACCAGAACCTGGCTGCCGCGCGGAATATAAATCTGGCGGTCGGCGTTGTCCGCATAGACATAATCAGTGCCGCCGGAGCCCATGACCTTGGTGGAATTGACGATCTTGTAATCATTCGGGGTCAGAACTGGAAGCTGCCTTGGGCTGGGCTGGGCGAAAGACACGGAAGCGGAGGCGACCAGGCTGCCCAAGGCCAGCAGGCCGGTGAGTCCAGAAAGATTTGATTTCATGTTTTTTATTTTCATTTGTTTGATTTTCATGGCTGTGCGACTTGTTGTGAACCGGCTGGCCGCGATCAGTTGGTTAAAAAGCAAGACGCTCCAACCGGGCAGCCGGTTACACCCGTCTGCCCGGCTCAAGCGCCTTTTCAAACCGCCTCCGACTTGCGCCGTTTCCGGCGTCAGCAAACCAGAGAACATTTGTTAATCACCCGGGCCTGAATCACTCACATTGAAGGGCAGCGCAAAAACAGCCACGCGATAGAACCGGTGCGGATCCGTGGCGGATGCATCCACCGCCGTGACCGGCCCGCCGGAGCCAACATAGCTGTCACCGAGGTTTGTCCACACGTTGGAAGCAAGGTCGGTGGTGTATTGCAGTTGATAGCCAATATCGGGCAACGTGTCGAAGCTGAATGAAACGGAATTTTGCGACCAGACGACATTCCGCAACACCGGAACCGTGAGCAGCACGACCGAGACATCATCCAGGCTGAAGTAGCCGCCGTTGTTTTGGAACGTGAACAGGAGCTGGGTCAACATGCTGGGCGCCTTGGCAATGAGCTGGACCGGGGTGATGTTGAAGTCCGGCAGATTGGTCTGGTTGAATATGCCGGCGCCATTCCAATAAAGATTGAAATAGTTCGATTGCGTCGTGGACGTGTTGGCCAGCGTGAAGGTGATGAGGTAATACTGGTTGAATTCCGTGCCGATGTATTGCGACAGGGACCCGACGGTGTTGCTGTTGCCGAGGATGGCGGAGTAGCTGCCGGAATTGACCAGCCCGATGTTGGTTTTCAACGTCCCGATGGTGATCAAGTTGGTGTCGCTCACCGTCCAGCCCGAAAAGTTGCCGTTCTCGAAGCCGCCGTTGAGCAGCAGGGAAGATGGCAGAAGTGTCAGCAGCGCTTTGGAACTCTTTACCGAGCCGTTGGCATTGCTGACGGTGACGCTGTAAGCGCCCGCAGTATTGGTGGAGGCAATGACGGTCAGGACGGCGTTGGTGGCGCCGGATATGTTGGTGTTGTTCAAAGCCCATTTGTAGTAAAGAGGCGCCACACCGATCGCGCCGACGGCAAAGCCCGCCGTCTGACCCGCAGCCACGGTCTGGTTGGCGGGTTGGGTTATGATCAACGGCTTGTTGGTGGTCAGATTGATGGGCACCATGGTGACACCATCAAGGCCGAACGCGCCGGTGTCATTCTGGAAACTGAACTTCAACAGATTGGTGACTTGCGGCGAGGAAACCAGATACTGGAAGTTGACCCAGCCGAACGCGCCCATGTTGCTTTGGGAGAACAAATTGGTGCCGTTGTAGGAAACCGTGAACTGGTTGTTGTTGCCCGGCGCCGGGAGCGTCAGCCAGAACGAAAGCAGGTAATACTGGTTGGGATTGACCACGACGTTTTGCGAGAGCGTGCCCAGCGACGCTCCCTGCCCCAGAAACGCGCCGAAGTATCCGGAGTAGACAAAGTTCGGAAGCACAAAATATGGGATTGCATAATTGTAATTGGTATCCCCGTTAAGCAACCAATACGTGAAATCGCCGTATTCAAAATCGCCGTTCTGAACGATGGGATTGACGACCAATGTGAACTGTAGATTCTGAACGGTGCCGGCGGTCAAATTGGTGATCGAGAGGTTTGCCGTGTAGGTGCCAAGGCCAAGATTGGTGGCCGAGCCAGTCACGCTCACCATCAGGTTGGTGAAGGCCTGGTTGCCCGCCAATGTCCCGGAGTTGGTCGAAACGCCGAGCCAGCTTGCGGCGTTGGTATTCAGTCTCCAGTTCAACGGCAGGCCGCCGGTGTTTGTGAGGGTATAATACTGCGATGACGGGCTGAACGGCCCGCCAAGCGGACCAGAGAAAGTGATGCCCTGCGGAGGAATGACCAGCAAATTATCGTTCGTGAAGGCGAGCTGGACGGGCGCCGAAGTATTGCCGCACGCGGAAACCACCACCGAATAAATGCCATTGGAAAGGCCGGGCGGCAGAACGAAGGAGGTCGTCACCGGCACGTTGGAGGCCATCACGCTGGTGCTGCTCCAGTTGTAGGTGCGCGCGTAATAGACATTATTGTTCGTGTCCGTCAGGCGCACCAATGGAAAGTTGGCATCCATCTGGTAGTCATCTCCGTAAGCCGCCCCTGCGGAAGTGCCGTTCAGCAGATTGCCAGCCAGCAAATAATTCTTATAGGCGGTGTTGGTGATGCTGGAGACGGCCGGCATGCTCGAAGCCAGCGGAGCGCTGTCAGGTTGATAGACGTAAAGCTGGCTGTTCTGGTTCGCGCACAGCACGGTGCCATCCGGAAGATCAAGCATCGTCACCGGATAAGAAGTGTTGTTGGTCAATCCATTTGGACTGGTCACCGCCGTGAAGGAATTCGCCACCGGGTCATATTCGAAAAAGATGCAGGGGGAGTTGAAGTTGGTGGCCCCCACACAAAGAACCTTGCCATTGACCAGCATGGCTGCCGGACCGTCGGCAATTCCCAATCCATTTGGCATGGTGGCTCCCGCCGTCCAAGTGCCGGCGTTGGTGTTGCCGCTGGGCGTGTAGATGGCAGTCTTTCCGTTGCCGCCCAGAAACAATCCCTTGCCGCTGGGCAGCAGCAGGGCGGCTCCGATCTCATAGGCTATGGCACCGCCGCCACCCGGCACAAGGAACGAGGTATACACCGGCACCGGCAGATTTCCATCCCTGACCCATCGGTTCAGCGACGGGATGTAGCGCTCCGAATTTGTGGAATTCCCGGGGTTGAGGTTGTTGTCAACGGTCAGTATGCTGTTGTCGGGCAGTTTCAACCAACTGGCTTCGTATTGCCGCCCGAAGGAGACCGGCCCGTTCGAAAAAGTGTTGCTGGCCGGATAGTAAATCACCGTGCCGTTGGTCACGTTGGGAAACTCCGGCGACATCATCACCCCGCCGTTGCTCAACTGCACGGAATTTGGACTGCCCAGTTCCTGTTTGTATGTGCTGCCAACATAAGGGCTGAACGGGGAATTTCGCGTTGGATCGGATATGGCGGCGGGCACCGGAATGTTCGTCCACGAGTCGCTCACCGGATCGTATAACTGCGCCGAGTTGGCTCCGGCGCTGCCGCTGGGATGCTCGGATCCGGCGACAAACACCTTGCCGCTCGGAAGCACCTGGGTCGCGAAGAACAGCCGGTAATCAGCCATGGAAGCCCGATTGGTCCAAGTGCCGTTCATGTAATGGCCGCTCCTGTCAGGTGTCAGCTTATACCATGCAGTCCCATTCCCGCCGGCACCTGACGTGCTGCCGTTGTTTTTTGCCGCCATGACGGTGCCGTCGGGCAACAACAGCATTAGATTTACCGCACCCCCACCCGGCGGGAGATTCGCCAACGGCGTCCATGTGCCGACCGCCATCACACGGGACGCCGCCAGCAACATCCCAAACAGGACCAGCCAGAACCCGGGTGTGCTGGACCGGAATATGCGGTCACTATTGACATGGAGAATGTGCATTGTTTTCATCGTTTCCTTCGGGGTTAAGGTTGGAACGGAGGGGGATTTCGCTTTGTAACATCAAAACGAAAATCGAACACGGCGTTGCCAACTCGGTTCATTGACAATAACTGGCACAAATAATACAACATATCTTGTCTTTGTCAAGACAATAAATGTTCATAAACTGCCAATACATCTTCCGCCATTCGATTTTGGATTTCCGCCCTTGTTTCCTCATCCGCCAAAGGCCGCGTATTTCCTGATGCCGCGCCGCCAGGCAAATCGCGCGAGGCGATAGGCGAGGAGGAGCCAGAGCAGTTGCATGAGCAGGCCAAGCCAGATTCCCGCGCCGGCAATCTTGCCCATGTAAATGCCGATGGGCGTGGAAAGCATGGACGGGAACGGCGTGAAAAAGAGCGCGTGTTGGAGCGCGGGATATTTGGCACCCAGCAAATCGAGCGGGAAGAGATGCCCGCTGGCGATATATTCAAACGCGAACAGGATGAAGATGAACGTGGAGATTTCCAGCATCCAGAACGCCAGCATCGCCATCGTGTAGGAGATGAAAAATTGCAGCAGCGCCGTCAGCACGAGCGAAAGAACGAACGCGACGAGCGCCAGCCCGCTTGCCGGCATGACCACATAACCGCGGAAGCAGAAGATGAACACCGCCAGCGGCACGCTCGCCATGGAGATGAACGCGATGCGCCCGGAGAAAAACAGGCAGAGCCGATACCACAGATAATCAATCGGCTTGAGCAGGAACTGGCTGATGTTGCCCTCGCGGATGTCGGCGGCAATCTGCCAGTCATCCTCGTTCACCGCCGTCAGCACGTCCACCACCGCGACCATCATGTAGTAAAAAATCATTTCCGCCTGGGTGTAACCGCCGAGCGCGCTCCCCTGCCCTTTGCCCGCGTAGATGGTGCGCCAGAGCGACAGCATGGCGAAGAGCGGGATGAAGCTGAACAGCGTCCGCGTCAGGTAATTGAAGCGGTAGGTCAGGTTGTTCTGAATGCCGATGCCGATGACGTGCCAGTATTTTTTCATCCGTGCGCCGTCAATGAAGCACAATTGCCCACAATCCTCAACCAAACATCAGCCGCAAAGATTCTGATTTTCAACGCAACCTGCGGCGTGATGTCAACAAAGGCGGGAAACATGACGGCTTAAGGGTTCATTTGTGTGAAAAAAGGCTTTACATTGTCGAGGAATCATATAAGATATTTTTGCGTCCTTAAAAGGGTTTATCAGGGGTGTGTTTCGAAGTTTAACCAAAGAAACAACGAAAGGTCACATATGAAAACCAAAGTCCGCATCTCCCGGAATTCTCCCGCCGAATTCTCACTTCATAAGGCAATCATCGCGATGCTGCTCGCCGCCGGCTGGCTGATGGCTGCCGGAACCGCCCGCGCCACGGATTTTTACTGGATCAACCCCGGTGGCGGTGACTGGGCAGACACGAACAACTGGTCGCCATCGAGGATTTATCCGCCCGACACCGGCGACAATGTATTCATCACTGCGGCGGGCACCTACAATGTGACTGGCGGCGGGTATGCAGATTCGTTGACCTTGGGCGACGGCGCCAGCAGCTTTCCAACGCTCCTGCTGGACAGCGCAGGCGTTTTTGTGTGGGGTGGCGCCTATGCCGCGCCGGGCAGCCGCATCGTCCTGACAGGCGGCGATGGCAGTTCCCTCTTCAGCGGCGGAAGTTTTGAAGCCGATGGCGGACTAACGCTGGAAGGCGAAATGGATTGGCAGGCTGGCAGCTTGAACGGCATTGTCACCGTCACCACCAACGGCCTGATCAGTGGTTCGACCTCGTTGAATCATTATTTCACCGCCACGGTCCATAATCACGGCCAAATTCTGTGGAGCGCGGACAATCTGACCTGCGGCAGTGGCGCCGAAATACAAAATATGTCCGACGGGCTGGTGGACTGGCAAAATGACGGAGCCATCGGCGGTTGGCCCGGTGGCGTGATTTGTGCGGTGATCAATTCCGGCACGATGCTCAAATCCGCCGGGACGGGCATTTTGAATTTTAACAGCGCCACCTTGTCCAACTCCGGCATCGTGCAAGTCGAGAGCGGGACGTTGAATCTTTACCAAGGCTTGGCTGACAGCGGAAATTTCGCTGTGAGCGACGGGTGCGCGCTCTGGTTAAATGGCGGCAATTATTATTTCAATCCCGGTCACGTCTTCACTGGTGAAGGCTCTTACGGCGTGCCTTCCGGTGGCAGCATCACCCTTTACGGCACGATTACCGATCCGAATTTCCAGATGAACGGCCAGCTCTATGGCACGAACATTCTGGCTGGAACGATGAATGCCTACGACGGTGATTTCGAAGGCGCGACCACCATCGCCAGCAACGGCGTGTTGAACGCCTCCGGTTGCACGCAATGCGGCTCTGTTGATCTCTCCACCAGGGTCGGTGGTGTGCTGATCAATGCCGGCACGCTCAACTGGCTCTCCGGCGACTGGATCGGCGAGGGCGGCAGTGTGGTGAACCTGCCCAACGCGCTGATCAACATTCAATGCGACAATATCTATGGAAATTGGGGCGGTTTGGACAACTGGATGAATGAAGGCGTCATCCGCAAATCCGCCGGCGCCGGCACCAATATGCTTTATGGCATGGCCTTGAACAATTTCAACCTGGTGGACGTGCAAAGCGGCGGGTTGTCGTTTCCGGTTGGTTTTAGCAGCAGCGGGACGTTCAACGTTGCCGACGGCGCCGCTGTTCTGTTGCAGGGCGGCACATATTATTTTTATCCCGGCCATGCCTTCACCGGCGCGGGCTTTTACGGCGTTCCATCCGGCAACGCGACGATTTTTGGCAATATTGTAGCCACGAATTTCCAGATGAACGGCCAGCTCTACGGCATGAACATTCTGGCTGGAACGATGAATGCCTACGCCGGTTATTTTGGCGGCGCGACCACCATCGCCAGCAATGGCGTGTTGAACGTCTCCGGCTGCACACAATGCGGCGTGGGGAGTAGCACCCGGATCAGCGGCGTGCTGACCAATGCCGGCACGCTCAACTGGCTCTCCGGCGACTGGGTCAGTGAGGGCGGCACAATGGTGAATCTGCCCGGCGCGCTGTTCACGATTCAATGCGACAATATCTATGGAAATTGGGGCGGTTTGGACAACTGGATTAATCAAGGGGTCATCCGCAAATCCGCCGGCACCGGCACCAATGTGCTTTATGGCGTGGCCTTGAACAATTCCAGCCTGGTGGACGTGCAAAGCGGCGGGCTGTCGTTTCCGCTTGGTTTTAACAGCAGCGGGACGTTCAACGTTGCCGACGGCGCTGCCATCCCGTTACAGGGCGGCACATATTATTTGAATCCCGGCCACGCCTTCACCGGCGCAGGCTTTTACGGCGTTTCCTCTGGAGGCTATGTCACCCTTTACGGCACGATTACCGACACGAATTTCCAGATGAACGGCCAGCTTTACGGCGCGAACATTTTGACTGGAACCATGAATGCCTACGACGGTTATTTCTACGGCGTGACCACCATCGCCAGCAACGGCGTGTTGAACGTCTCCGGCTGCACGCAATGCGGCTCGTCGTATAGCACCCGGATCGGCGGCGTGCTGACCAATGCCGGCACAATCAACTGGCTCTCCGGCGACTGGGTCAGCTACAGCGGCACGGTGGTGAACCTTGCCGACGCTCTGATTACGATTCAATGCGACAATGGCTATTGGAACTGGAACGGTCTTGACAGTTGGTTCAATGCCGGAGCCATCCGCAAGTTCGCCAGCGCCGGCACCAATGTCCTTGACGGCATCGTGCTGAACAATGCCGGGCTGGTGGATGTCCAAACCGGCGGACTTTCTTTGACGTCGCTCAACAACGCTGGAACTTTCAACGTCGCCAGCGGTGCCGCCGTTCTGTTGCAAGGCGGCACAATGAGTGGGACCTTCAATGTCGCCAGTGGCGCCAGCGTTCTGTTACAGGGCGGCACATTTAATCTGAATCCCGGCTATGCTTTCAACGGGGCGGGTTTTTATGGCGTGCCTGCGGGAGGGAGCATGACCATCAATGGCACCATTGCCGACGCGAATTTTCAAATGAACGGCCAGCTTTACGGCGCGAATATTCTGACCGGAACCATGAATGCCTACGACGGTTATTTCGGCGGCGTGACCACCATCGCCAGCAACGGCGTGTTGAACGTCTCCGGCTGCACGCAATGCGGCTCGTCGTATAGCACCCGGATCGCCGGCGTGCTGACCAATGCCGGCACGCTCAACTGGCTTTCCGGCGACTGGAACAGCTACAGCGGCACCGTGGTGAACCTCGCCGACACGCTGATGACGATTCAATGCGACAACGGCTATGGGAACTGGAGCGGTCTTGACAGTTGGTTCAATGCCGGAACCATCCGCAAGTTCGACAGTGCCGGCACCAATGTCCTTGACGGCATGGTGCTGAACAATGCCGGGCTGGTGGACGTCCAAAGCGGCGCGCTTCAATTGCAAAACACCTACAGTCAAACTGGCGGAGAACTTAATTTCGGTCTCACCGGCCCGGGCGAATACGGGCACATTATTTTGGCCGGCAACGCGCCATTCACCGGCACGTTGGGCGCAAATCTTCTCGGCGGCTATCATCCGGCGGTCGGCAACGCCTTTAACGTCCTGACTTATGCTTCATTCAGCGGCTCCTTCACCAATTTGAACCTGCCCGACTTGCCGGGCAATAGAGGGTGGATTGAAAACTACGGTGACACCACCACCACGCTCATCGTGACGAAAGGCAGGATTCCTCTTGCCATCGCCCAGAACAGCGGCAACGTCACCATCAGTTGGACCACCAATGCCGACCCCGGCTTCGTCCTGCAATCCACCACGAATCTCGCGCCGCCCGTTGTCTGGCAGGCCGTCCCCAACGATGTGCAGGTCATCGGCGACCAGAACAGCGTGACGATTCCATTGACCGATGACTCTGTCTTTTTCCGGTTGCAGGAATAACAGCAGCGCAACGGCTTTCTCCCTTGATTTTCGTTGGGAGGCGCTGCTCCTGCCCTTTCCGCGCGTAAATCGTGCGCCAGAGCGAGAGCATGGCGAATAGCTGGATGAACCTGAACAGCGTCCGCGCAGGCAATTGACGCGGGAGGTGCCAATGGCACATTCATCAAAGGCAAATGGACACAGACCCCAACTGCAAACGGACATTCGGAGCGCAGATTTCCTGGAAATGATCAATGCAAAGGAACTTTATTGGCCGGATATGATGCGATAAAAACGCCGCGGGAAGTTCGTCGCCAGCAAATCGGAAAACTGGAACAGACCGTTCTGGTCCGCCATGGCGTTCGTCACAAAACTCCACGCAATCGGCGGCGCCAGGTTCGTCACCGCGTCCAGTTCATAAGTCACGCCCGCCGACCCGGAGCCGTTGAATTGAAAATTGCCATCCGCCGCCTGCGTGATGGCGCCGAACTGCGGCGGCAGCGTGGCGACGACGGAAAGGGTCCCATTCGTCAGAGTGTTCATGTTCCAGGCCAGGCCCACGCCGAGCGGTGGAAGATTGGATGCCGCAAAACCGCCGGTGTAATTCGTCGCGTAAAAAATCTTGAAGCTGTCGCCGGGGGCGGGCGTCCCGCCGAGATTGGTTACGGTCAACGTGCCGCCGTAGGCGATGGTGCTGATTCCCTGAATCACATCGTTGGTCTGGAAACTTTTGTCCAGCTCGATGAAAGTCGTTCCACCCAACGTCAGCGTGTTGTTGATGGTGAGCGGGCCGGTGGAATTGCCAGGCGACAAGGTTCCGCCGGACTGGATGGTCACCGGGCCGCCGATGACGCCGTTGCCGCCGAGCGCGCCGCCGTTGACGGTGACCGAGTTGGTTCCGAGGCTGCCGTTGACGATGAGCGTTCCATTGTTGACGGTCGTGACGCCGCGAAAATGATTTGCGCCCGCGAGAATTTCCACGGCCGCGCCGTTTTTGACGAGGCTGATTGCATTGGTCGCCGCAGTGTCGGCGATGACACCGCTGAAGGTGTTCGTGCCGGAACCGCCGCCAAGCGTCAGCGTCACGGGTGCCGCGCCGCTGTTGGTGATAACGCCGCCGCCGAAGCCGTCGGCCAGCGACGCGACCGTCTGGGAATTGCCGCCGAGGTCAAAAGCCGCGCCGGACGAAACCGACAGCGCGGTGATGAACGGAAGTTGTCCGCCAAAACTTCCCGGTGTCAGCGCGGGCAGGGCGTTGGTCAGGGAACGCGCTTCCGTCTGGCTCAACGCGCGGTTGTAAATTGAAACCTCGTCAATCAGCCCGTTCATGTCCGCCACCCCGTCGCCGCCGTCGGCGGTGCCGCCGATCCAAAACTGGCCGCCAACGCCGGGATTGCCCCACGCGGTGGTGGCCGCGTCGAGATTTCCATCCACGAAAACATTTTTTATTCCACTGCTGTCGGTGATGGCGATGAAATGCCAGTTGCCGTCGTTGACGCCGGCGCTGCCGGTGAGCCAGCCGCCAGCATAACGCACCGCGCCGACGCGCGTGCCGGCGCTGGTGTTGCCCTGGTTCAAATAAAATGCAGTGTTGCCGCTCACCCAACCGCCGTCACCTTGATACGCATAGCCCGCGCCGGCCTGTGAAGTTTTAATCCACATGGCGAGCGTCCAGTTCACGCCGGCGGTGCTGCCGTCGAACGACGTGACGCGGTTGCTGATGGCGACGAAGGTGCCATCGCCAGCCAGACTCAACGCGTTGCCGACTTTGCCGGCGACAAAACTTGCGCCGCTCGCGCCGGTGCCATTGTTCGTGACGATGACGCCGTTCAATGCGCTGCCGCCGGTGCCGCTGTTGGTGACAATGCTGCCATTGGCGGAACCGCTGACGCTGTCGAAGGTAAATTTCACAATCGGGTCGCGCGCGAGCTTTAATGTGCCGCCGCTGACCGTCGTGGCGCCGGTATAGGTGCTGGCATTGGCCAGCGAAAATATTCCGGCGCCGCTTTTGATCAGACTGCCGGCACCGCTCAAGATTCCCGCGTAAGCTCCGCCGCCGCCGATGTTCAGCGCAACCGGCGCGCTCGAATTGTTGAGCAGCGAAAGGTTTCGCGAGCCGGCCAGTCCCCCCAGATTCGCATTTGTCAGCAAGCCAAAGTTCAATGTGCCGGTGTCGCCGGCATCCAGGTTCAGTGTGCCGGCCTGCAAGGCATTCGTATGGCCGAGCCGCAGCGTGCCGGAATAGATGCGCGTATTGCCGGTGAAATAGTTCGCATTGGACAAAATCAACGTGCCGGCGCCGGATTGCGAAAGCGAAATGACGGAGCCGTTCGACGCATTCGAGATCGCGCCGGAGACGAGATTGACGCCGGTGGAAACAAAATTCCACGCGCGGTTGCCGACGAGCGAGCCGTTGTAGGCGATGTTGCCGGCGATGTTCAGCAGGCCGCTGTCGCACTGGATGACGACATTCGAGCCGCCCTGGCTGATGAACAAATTTCCAACGAGGGTGTTTGTTCCGGAAAGATTTTCCAGGCTCGGCACGGTGTTGTTGCGGCAGACCATCTGGATGTTTTGCGCGAGGCTGATGTTGCCGCCGCTGAAGGCGAGCGTGGAGCTGCAACTGTTGCCGTTGCGAATCTGGACCGGCGAGGCGGCATTGAGGATCGCGTTGGAATTGGCGAGGACGACCATGCCGTCGCTCAAAATGCCGCTGGCGTTGGAATCCACATACAGCGTGCCGAAAAAGCTGTTCGAGGCGTTGAGATTGAGCGTGCCGGCATTGGCCTTGGTCAGCGAACTGGCGCCGCCCAAATTTCCATTCACGTTGACCGGATACGCGGAACCGATCTGCCACGTCTGCGCCGCGCCGAGGTTGATGGCGGAGTTGAGATTGATGGTGTGGTTGGCGGAAAGGGTGTCAATGCCGCCCGCGCCGACGGTGAGCGTGTTGCTGCTGATGGACATGCCGTTGTTGATTTCCAGAACGGTGAGGCCGTCAATCGCCAGGTTCGCGCCGAGCAGGGTGGCGAGATTGTTGCCGCTCAAATAAGAAAACGTCAGGTCGCTCAACGAAGTGAGCGGCATGTTGGAAACCCAGTTGGCGGAATTTGTCCAGAAAAGCGAACTCGCGCCGGTCCAGAACAGCGTGTTTGTCGGCGCGTAGTAGCGGCAGTAGTCCACCTGCAGCATCGTGGTGCTCGCGCCAAGCGCGCCATAACCGCCGGATGGAATGGCACCGGCCCACGTCGTGGAAGTGTCGTCCACCTCGCTGCTGAAAATCATCCACTCGGTGCTTTTGGAAACGGGCACGCCGTTGTTGGCATAGCTCCAGGATCGCAGATTGCTGCCGTCAACATACAACGTGTAAATTGAAGTCGCCGCCGTCCCGGGCGTCCACAAGAAACCGTAGGTGTGAAAACCGCCGCCAAGTCCGCTGCCGATGTTGCCACTGCCAGCGCTGGCGGCGGCGGAACCATAGCCGTTCCAATGGATGTTGTTCTGAACCTGGTTGATGATGTCGCCATTGCTGCCGCCGTCCGTGCTGCGATGTTCGACGATGTCAATTTCGGAGCCGGAAGTTGCCGGGTCGTTGAGGTTCGCGCCCATGGTGGGCGATTGCATCCAGCAAGCCGACCACATGCCGTTCGTGTCGCCCCATTTGATGCTTGCTTCCCAATAGCCATACTTGGTGCGGAATTCCCCGTCCGACGCGACCATCGCGGTGTAATTCACGCCGCCTGAAGTGTAAGTGGTGATGACGAGATTGGAGCCGTTCATCGAAACGGCGGCGGAGGTGTTGACCGCGTCACGCCGCGAACCCAGCAGCCAGTAATCCCACTTCGTCGTGTCGAGGGAAGGACCGTTGAACTCGTCGCCCCAAACCTCGTAATAACCGGCGGGCGGCGCGGCGAATGCGCGCAGAACCGGCAGCGCAAACAAAAACAAGATGAATGCCAGCAAACAAAAAGCCCGGAGCTGCCGGCGCCAATCCCCGGAGAAACTCAAAACTGCAAACTTAAATCCAAACTGCGGGGCGCCGGTTGTTGAATTTGACATTTGAAGTTTCCCTGGGGCGGCGCGCCTGGCGCTTGGAATTTTCAAAATCCTCCTTCTTTTGTCTGCAACCGCCAGAACCGCAGCGGCCCGGCGGCACCGTTGGTGTGGACATATTGCATCGGCAAAAATCCGCCGGGGGCGTCCAGCGTGGCGGTCGTGTTCCAATTGGTGCTGGCGAGATTGGTGCTCCACTGGACTTGATAGCCCCAGCCGGGTTGCGTATCCCACGAGAGCGCGACATCCTGATTTTGATTCGTCAAATTCAGTTGCAGCGACGGAACGTAATTGAAATAGGCGGCGTCGTTCCATTCCAGCACGCCGATGGGCGAGGCGTTGTTGGCCGGGGCGGTGTAACCTTCGCCATCGCTGGCCTGATAAACGATGTCCAGCACGTTGTCCATGTTCCACCGCATCAGGTCAATCACCGGCTCGTAATTCCCCAGATTATCCGTCGTCAAATCGAATGTCACCCAGTTGGTGCGCTGCGGGTCCACCGCGTAAGGCAGCGAAGAAACGAGGGTCAGCCCGTTGCTGCCGAAATTGTCGCGGTAAAGCACGATTATGCGGTTTTGCCAATCGCAAACCACGACGGGGCGGCCCAGGTCGCGCACGACTCCGTCCAGCTCCTCTGTGCCGGGGGGATCGTTGGTGCGGTTGGAAACCTGCCGCGTCTGCCAGACACCGTTCGTGTCGAGAAACACGATCATGTATTGGCGCTGATAATTCGTGGGCGAACCCGGCGCCCACCATGTCGCAATTACTGGATTGTTGGCGGCATCAAGGCACATGCCGGCCTGGTTGATGAGGCTGTAATTCTGGGGAATGGAGATAACTGGTATGGAAAACTGATTGGCATCGCCGGTTCCGCCGCTTTCACAAATCGGCAGATCGTATGGCGTGCTGTCGTAGCGCTGCCAAGTCACGCCGCCGGTTGTGGATTTGGCATAATTCAAATCATGGTTGGATTCGTAGGCCGGCGTCTCGCGCCAGGTCCAGGCCAGATAAAGATTTCCCGCCGCGTCCAAGCACGGCATATTCGGGTAAGCGTTGTAATTGGTGGCGGACGACCAATAGCCTTTGATGAATGGAGTCCCGCCGTTCACGTTCGTCCAGGTCTGCGCGGCAAGGGACCAGCGGTTGAGATAGGTGTCGCCGCCGCCCGAGCCGCCGCCCGGGCCGCCGACACGATACAAGAAAAGCAGGTCGCCGTTCGGCATGGTGAGAAATTGCGGGTAAGTCACCTCCGTCTCAATGCTCGTCTGTCCTGTCATCGTGCCGAAATCCGACCCGAAAGCAATCGAGTTGGTTCCCGTCACCGGCGCGGTGCTCCGCGCATAATGAATCGGTGTGGCGTTGTGCATGCCCCACGACAGGTGCATGTAATTGCTACCGTCAATCCCAAACGCCACCACGTCGTGCCCGTCGGTGATGTCGTCCGGCGTGAACGTGGTCCGGAATATCTGCCAGACGCTCGCGCCGGTCGTGCGCCGCGCGACCCAGATGGTGCCATTGTAGGCGTAGGCGGAATTGGTCTGGTGCTGGCCGTAATAGGCGAAGAACTGCTGATTGCCCACGGTCATCAATCCCGAACAGATGAACGCGGTGGCGTTGATGTCCGACGAGCCGGCATAGGCGTATCCGTTCGACGCCGCGTTGGTTCCGTCGAAAACCGGCGTCAGCGTGATGGGCGGCCCCGTGAGTGTGAGCGTCGCCACCACACTGGACAGCGCCGCCAGACTGTTCGAGACGACGACGCGGTAATTGCCCGCGTTGGCGGGGGTCAACAGCGGGAACGCGAGCGTGCTGTTGGTGGCGCCGGCAACAGGGCTGCCGTTCTGCCACCACTGATAAAACAGTGGTTGCGCGCCGACGGCCGTAACGCTGAATGCCGCCGGGCCGGAGTAGCCCGTCGTAACGCTGGCCGGTTGCGTGATGATGGCCAGATTGGTCACGGTGACGCTGACCACGCTGCTCGTGACCGCGTAGGAATTATTTGTAACCAGCACATCGTAGTTGCCGGAGTTCGTCGGCTGCGCGGAGGCGATGGTGAATGTGCTGTTGGTGGCGTTCGCCAAAATCGAGCCGTTGTGCCGCCACTGATAATTCAACGGTGAGCCGCTGGCCGTTACGCTGTAGCTGATGGACTGGCCCGTGCCGACAAGCTGGTTCGCCGGCGACGGCTGCGTGGTGATGGCAATGCCGACGGGAACAAAAAGCATTTGTCCCGCTGTGCGCGCCACGCTGCTGATGCGCACCTCGTCAATTTTCCCAAGAAAATTCGCCGCGTCAGCGCCGCTGCCGCCGCCCGGATTGCGCGCGCTGTTGCCGAGGCTGAAAACCGTCGTCGAAGTGCTTGGGCCGGGAAGATCGGAAGTCATGTTGGCCCCGTAAATGCAATCGGCGTTGGTGCGGGTCGGATCCAGCAGCGTCCAATAAAAAAGCAGATTGCTCGCCGTGTTCGCACTGCCGTTGTATGTCACCGCGACGTGATACCAGGCATTGGAAACAATCGCGTCCGGCCCGTTGGTCGGAATCGGCGCCACGGCAATGGTGGCCGTGTTGTTGATGAATTCGATCCCGACAACATTTGTGTCCCGGCCAAAACCCGTCAGGACAAGGCCCACCGGGTCGAGGCGGAATTGAAATATGCGGCCGCTGGTGCCATCGCTGTCGCAATTCATGATTTGCAACGGCTGGTTGCGCGCGGGATTGACGCTGTAATTGTTGGTCGGATCAAATTCAACGTGAACCAGGGCTTCAAACGTGAATGCCCCGCCCGCGCCGGCATAGGTGAAGGGAATCGCCGTGCCGACATTGCCCGAACCGCGCGGAAAAATGACCGCGCCAGCCGTGGCCAGCGTGCCGAAGCTGATGCAGTTCGTGAAATTGACCGTGCCGCTGGAATACGACGTGTTGCCCAGGGCCGCGCCATTGATCATGCGCGTCAGGTTCGTGCCGCCCGGCGCGGCATCCACGCACGGCGTTGAAGCTTCATCCAGATGCCAGAGATGCAGCGTGGCGGAATCAGCCGTGTAAGGTTGAATCACCGCAGCCGCCGGCATCGTCGTGATTGCCGCCAGTCCGGCCAGCAGAAGCAAACGGATGGTGCCGGGATTCTTTGCGATGGATTTCATTTCAATTCGTCATGGGACAACACGGCCCGCAAACTGCGGCATGGCGGGATTTGGCAGCGGCGTGACGGCGGCGGGCGCGGTGTTCAACCAGCTTAGCTAATCGCCGGAACCTTGAAACTGCCGCGCTGGTGAATGGTTCGTTGCGTCTCACGGCGGCGGAAGTTTCGCGGCCAAACATTTTCGGGATGGGTCATTTGGGATACCGGTTTATGGCGCCTATGCTGATCAGTTGCGCAGCCGCTCCCATTCCCCAATTGTCCTGGTAGAAGTAAAAATAACGTCCGCCCGCGCCGGTGTAGCAATAAACACAATACATTTTCGTCGCTTGGACCCATGAAACAGAACCATCGGCAAAAACCTCATTGCCGCCAGCCGGCGAATTGCCCTTCTTGTGCGCCGGCAAGCTGGTCCAACCACTATTGGCAGGCTGTGAGGTATCCCCCCACGTGTATGTCGGCGGCGTGGCAAGATTGACAACCACATCTGCCGCCAGCATCCATGCCGCTTTGGCAGTGGATGATTTGATCGGGCTTGCGGAAGGCTCGGTCATTATGGTTCCGCCCTTGTCCATATACCAGGTGGCCACCCCGCCGTAATACTGATAGCCCATGGCCCAGGTTTGGGGATCTGGCCATTGATTGGCAGCAGGCAAAGATGGACGGTTCGGGCAGGTCCAAATGGTTGGCGAAACTGAAATTCCATTCACAATGGAATTGGTGGAAAATCCCAAATCCGCTGATGACGCCAGTATGGTCGCGTCCATCTCAATTGGATTTTGGATGCCCCATCCGCCATTCAAGGCCGCCGGCATAAATTTGTCATTATTGTCGCCCACATAGACCAGGCTGCCAACGCCGATCTGTTTCAAATTGTTCTTGCACTGGGCGCGTTTCGCTTTTTCCTTCGCGGCAGCCAGCGCCGGCAGCAACATGGCCGCCAGAATGGCGATGATGGCGATGACCACCAGCAGTTCGATGAGCGTGAAACCGCTCTGTTTCGGATTTATTTTGTTCATCTAATTTAATTCCAGCTTGCTTTTTTTATCGCGGGAGGCGCCGTCATTTAAGCGGCTCCTCCCGCATTTCAATCCTTTCGCCGCCAGGCCCTACTGCGACAGGATGTAAAACTCCTGCGGCAACGCGAGGTTGACGATGTTCGTGGACAGGTTGATGTTGCCGTAGACGTCAAAGTAGTTGGTCAACAGCGGCGTCCACTGGCTCAAGGGCAGCGCGACGTCTGTGCTGCCCAACAGGACATATTGGCCGCTATCCGCGCCGTTCGTCCCGGAAATCGTCAGCGTGGTTCCCGACAGGCTGACGCTGGTGATATGCGGCACGGGTTTGATCCCAACGGCAACACCCAACACTCCGTTGGTAAAGGTGTATTTAAGGCCGGGTCCCGGCGAACCGACGATGTTGGCGAAATTGCCGTTGTGCGTGGTGGCGCTGAACAGCGTGAACGTGTCATTGGTCGTCAGCAGATTCGCATCCGAGGTGACGTTGGTGATGACCAGCGTGCCGCCATAGTTCGCGGTGGTCACGCCGGTAATCAGGTCGCTCTTCCGCGTGCCGCCCGTCTTGCTGATGCACATCGTCACGGTGCCCTGCATGGTGAAGGTGTTGTTGATGGTCAGCGTGGTTTGGGCCCTGGAAGACCCGGTGAAATCAGTGGGGTAAACGCCGTTGCCGCCATAGTCCGTCACCGGGCCGTTGATGACGCCGTTGCCGGCCAGGATGCCGCTGCCCATCACGGACACCGCCCCGGTTGACAGCGAGCCGCTGACAACCACCGTGCCGTTGCTGATGGTGGTGGTGCCGCTGTAGGTGTTGGCCACCGGCAGATTCAAGATGCCAGGCCCGCTCATTAGAACGTTGACCGGCACATTGGTGCCAAGGAGGCTCCCATCTTGAATCCCGCCCGCCATCGTGATGATACCGGCCCCCACGAGCGTAAGATTGCGGGCGCTGGTAACGTCGGCAGGCGGTTGATAGGGCCAGGTCTGCGTAAGGGTAAGCGAGCCGCTGTCCGATTGCAGGATGTAAGCGCCGCCGGAGCTTAAGGTGAAGTAGCCGGAGATTGTGTTGTCGCCGGCCAGATTTTCAATGGACGGCGTGGCGCGACCGCTCAAACTGATGTCCGGCGACACATTGATGCTGCCCGAGGTGCCGTCCAGCGCGAGCGTGGAACTGCCACCGTTCTGGCTGCGGAAGATAATAAATGGCAAGCCCTGAAACGCCGGCATACTGGAAATGGCATTGGGGTTGGCGATGACCACCATGCCGTCGTTGGCCGACTGGCTGAATGTGTCCATGAACAGCGTGCCGCTGAAACTGTTTGCGCCGCTCAAAACCAGTTTGCCGGGGCCCGCATTGGTCAGGTTCACCGAGGAGCTTCCGCTGATTGGGTTGGAGATGGTGAGGGTGGTGTTGGCGTCCTTGGTGATGCAACTGTTGTCCGCCACGTTAATCCCGATGTTCCCATCGTTGAGCGTGATGTTGGTCGCGGCCTCCAACGTGCCTCGATTCAGGGTGACTTGGCTGGCAGTGGGCGAGGCCGGGACCGGACCAAACGATAGGGCGCCGGTGATGCGCAACACGCCGCCGTTGAGCGTGGTCAGGCCGGAGAAGTTGTTGCTGGGGGCCACCGTCCAGGTGCCCCCGTTGACGGTGACGTTGCCCGAACCCAACGAGAGCGGGCCGGTGATGTTGCCCGCGCCACTGCCGGTCAACGTCAGGTTCGCGCTCAAGGTGGCCGCGACCCCGGTGCTGTTGGTCAGGTTCAGGGTGGCGCCGCCATCAACAGAAAATGCGGTGTCTGATGCCAAGGTGACCGGGCCGCCCAAGGTGCTGACGCCGCCGCCGCCCTTCTGCAGCGCCGTGCCGCCGCCCAACTGTATCGGTTGAGTCGGGTAATCAACATTGACATCCACATAAAGTTTGCCGCCGTTGGTATTGATGAGGCCGGCGGTGGCCGCCCCGAGGGCATTGGCGTTTTTCGGATGCAGTGTGCCCGTGGAAGAAATAATCGTCTGCCCCGCGTAACTGTTGCTGCCGGACAGAGACAGGTTGTTGGTGCCGGAATAAATCACAGTGCCGCTGCCGCTGATGTTATTTGTCACGGTAACTCCATCGTTCCGGTTGAAGACCAGCGTGGCATTGTTGGTGACGGGTCCGGCGCCAAGCGCGCCTACCCCGTCAGCATTGCCCACCTGGAGAATGCCGTTCTGAATCACCGTGCTCCCGGCGCAATTGTTGTTGACATCCAGCGTCAAGCTGCCCGTTCCCGCCTTGACCAGCGACACGGCCTGGCCGTTGAGCGAGCCAACCTGGCCCGCCGACTGGAACACATAGTTATAGGTGTTGTTTGACACGACCATGGATGTCAGAGTAACGGGTAGTGAAAGGTTCACGTTGGTCTGGTAGAAACCACCCCGATCGTTGAACACAACGCCGTCGTATTGGGCAAAATTCACCAAAGCCGGGGCCGAGTTGGACCAGTTCAGGGTTGAGGTGTCCCAGTTACCGCCGTTGACTCCAGCCCAGACGAGCGTTTCAGGCACGGTGACCGTCAGCGTCGCGTTGGAGGAGGCGACGTTGTAATTGGTGCCGCCAACGTTATTAGTAGCCAAGAGTTGGAAAATTAGGCCGCTTTGACTTGTTGACGAGGGGGTTAATGTGTATATGGAGTTTGTGGCGCCGGCAATAGCGATGCCATTTGTATACCATTGGCAACTGATCGGCGCCAGGCCGACCAGCGCGGCGATCAGGGACACCGGGTAGCCCACCGCGCCAGTGGTGTTGGTCGGCTGGACTGTGATTGCAACCGCTCCAGCGTTCAAGGGAACGTTGGGACCCTGCACGTCACTTTGCCAAATGCTGGCGGGAGACAATGCGCCGCTATAGATGCGCAGCTCGTCAATGCTGGCAACGATGTAGGAATCGGCGGTGAATTGCGAACGGCCAATCCAGGCATTTTGATCCTTTATGTTTTCAAATCCGGTTGACTCGTTGGTGTAAGACACTTCCAGAATGCCGTTGGTGTAAATGGCCAGCAAGTGGTCCGGCGGATCCACCACGCACGAAACATGCATGTTTTGTCCGTCCAGGTTGCCGTCCCCGCTAAGCGACTCCTGCGACTGCTGGTTGCCACCGGCAATTCCCAGCACATGAGTCCCGCCCGCATTGGGTGCAAAATACAGATAATTCTCCGGCGGCAGAATCCCAACCCCGCCCACCCAATTGGTGTTGCCAAAATCAAATACGCGGTCATTGGCGCTGCTGGCGCCGTAGTTGACCCAAAATTCGAAAGTTGCGGCGGTGTAATTGGAGTTGTAGAGCATAAGAGAGGGCAATGCCATGTAGGTGCCCGACGTTCCATTCAACACCAACGACCCGTTGGTCACAATGGCGCTGCCCACGAGCGTGCCCGTGACTCCGCCGACGCTGTCCGAGGTGTTACCGTTGGTATTAAAGCTCCAGCGATGGGCCAGGAAATGGTCGGCGCCAACGATGAGTTGCGCCACGTGGCTGGTAGCCGAATAGCCGGTCGTATTGGTGACCACGCAATCATATCCGCCGGCATTCCCCAGATTCACGGACGCCACCGAATAACTGGTGTTGGTGGCCGTGTCGCTTGGAATGGGCGTTCCGTTCAAACGCCAGCGATACCCCATTGGGGTGGGACTGGAGGCGGTGACACTAAAATTCACCGGCTGGAAGTAATCAACGCTCTGGGACAACGGATTCTTCACAATAACAACCCCGGGGTTGGTGAACATCATCTGGCTGGGGCTGCGGGCAATGTTGCTGATGCGAACTTCGTCAATCAAGCCCCTGAAACATTCATTCGCACCCGCGCGATTCTCATTGCCGATGACAAGAGGGGCGATGGTTGCTTGCAAGTTCGTGCATGTCCACGGATTGTCTGAACCTATCTGGTTGCATGAACCCGAACTCGGATCGAGTTTGGTCCAATAGAACCTCAAATTGGCGCCGTCGTAGGTAAGAGCAACATGAAACCAAGTGTTGGCCACAAAATGATTAGGATCAGAGGGGGATGTCGGAATAGTAGCGAAGATGTCTTTGTTGGCCGGTGCGGGAATATAATTGAACTCCAATTGACCCGAGCCGTTTATTCTGAACTGGAATCCGCGATTGCCATTGGAATCATCCGTGCAAATGATTTCCTGCGTAATGCCGCTGGTAGCAATATTGGTCGGACAAACCAGTGCTTCCATGGTCCACGGCGAATTCCACCCCGCGATGCCATTGGTGTTGCCAAAGTTCAAGTTGGTAATGGCTATGGCATCCGCGCAAACCCCTCCGCTGTTGATATCAGCGTTGTAGACTCCGTTCCCGTTGCCATCATAACCGATCAAGCCGTCATTATAGGGAGCAGTCGTGTTGGTGGGGCTGACGCAATTGCCAAAATTGACCGGATTGGTGGGATTGACGGTGGAATACGACGTAAATCCCAGGATGGTCGTGACAATAGGCGGCGTGGCCAGACTGCTGGCGGCGCTGGTGACGTTCGTCACGGTGATGCAATTGCCGCCCTTGATTCCCACGTTGGCGGTGACGGAACTGCCGGCGGGTTCATCGAAGTGGAAAAGGTAAAGTGTGTTTGCGTCGGGCGTGTAAGGGCCGACGATGTTGGCGCGGGCCAGCAGGCAGGGAAGGAAAACAGCAGTCAGCAAAAGCGCCGACCGGCGCGCGGTTGCTCCGAGGTTGGTTATCATTGGCTTGTTCATATTCATGGGGGTTGAGGTTTGAATTTCAGTTAAATATTTTCTCCCCGCAAAGCCTGTTGCCTCGCGAGTCTTCATGCAAACGATATTTCTTCCGCTGGGTTGATAAAGTTATTCTTTGAAATATATCACAGATGCAAACGGAAGGAATATCCCCCAAATAGGGGAGTCTGCGGAATTCCGTCGGTTCTTGAAACCGAGGTGGAAAGAACGCGCTTTCCGGCCTGGGCGGGAAAAATTAACCCTGAATTCCGGCAGACGGTTGATTGGGCGGGGCGAGTGGCGCCTCGCAAACATTGCGTGACGAGTGACAGGGGCTTATCCGCGCCGGACCTTCTTTTTCGTCTTCCACTCATTTGATTTGCTGATGAAAGGGGATTCCTGCCTCGTAGAGCTTCGACTCGCCGTTTAACTGCTCCACCAAGTCCGGCTGCCCGGCTGCCCGCGCCAGTTCAATCGCCTTTTGGACATTCTGAATGGCGTCACCAAACCGCCCGGTCTCGCCGCAGGCGGCGGCGAGCGTGCGGAGAAAGACCGGGTTCTTTCCACCGGCACGCTGATTCGCCTGCCCGGCCAGTTCCATCGCCTGATTGCCGTTGCGCAGCGACGCCTGCGAAGAAGTCGCCAATACCCAAGCCAGGTCATTTTGGGCTTCTGGAAATTCCGGCTTGATTCGCAGCGTCTGTTGGAAACAGGTGATCGCTTCGTCAACTCTTCCCTTTTGGAGCAGAGCGAGGCCCAGGTTGTAACAGGCATTTGCGTGGTCCGGTGTGATTTGCAGAACCTTTTTGAAGTGGGTGATCGCTTCATCCACCCTTCCCGTGTTGAGAAGAGTTTTGCCGAGGTTGTTGCGGGCTTCTGCGTAGTCGGGCTTGATTTGCAGCGCCTTTTGATAATTGGCAATTGCTTCGTCCACTCTCCCCTTTTGGATCAGGGCGTTGCCGAGGTTGTAACAGGCTTCCGCGTAGTCGGGCTTGATTTGCAGCGCCTGTTGGTAATGAACAATTGCTTCGTCCACACTTCCCTTTTGGACCAGGGCGTTGCCGAGGTTATAACAGGCTTCCGCGTAGCTGGGGTTGATTTCGATGGCCTTTTGGAACTGGGCAATCGCTTCGTCCACGCTCGCCTTTTGGAGAAGAGCGAGGCCCAGGTTGTTGTGGGCTTTCGCGTAGCCGGGTTTGATTTCCAGAGTCTTTTGGAACTGGGTGATCGCTTCGTTCACGCTCCCCTTTTGGGCAAGAACAATGCCGAGGTTTAGGTGGGCCATGAAACTGTTGGGATTCCGGTCAATGGTCGTCAGCCACAGCGTTTCGATGTCGGCATACATTCCGCATTGCCGCCACGTCAGCATGCCGAGGGCCGCCAGCAACCCGCCGCAAAGAACCGGCTTCAGGAGCGGTTTTCTCCTCGCGAGAAAGCCGGATGCAATGGTGATTCCGGCGGTGGCCAGGACAATCGGCCCGATGCCTGCCAGATACTGGAAGTGATCGGCCACAAAGGAGTATCGGAACGGATAGACATTGAAAAAACCCAACGCCGGAACGAGCGTTCCCGCGAAGAAGAGCAGTCCCGCCAGGGGACCTCGCAACCGGCGCCGCAACAGCCAGGCCCCCCCGAGCAACAGCAGGGCCGCCGCCGGGAACAGGTATTGCCACCAGACCGCCTGACTGATATTCCAGCGCGGATAGATGAAGACCAGATTCACCGGCCAGAAGAGTTTTCCCAGGTAAAACCAAAAAGCGCGTCCGGCGATCAGACACCGTTCGATAAGGGAGAAATCAAACTCCGAACCTTCGGCGCCCACGAATTTGCGCTCCATCCACGCGGTAAACAGCCCGGAAACAATCCCCACGACAAAAAATGGCAGCAGCGGCAGCACGTCCTTCTTCCACGACAACCCCCCTCGCTTCCACCAGAAAACCACCAGCAGAGCCGCTGGCAGTGTCGCAATTACCGTCTTCGCCATCAGGCCGAGAACGAAAAGACCCAGCGCTCCGGCATAAAACGTCCCCTTTCGATCCCGGTCGAAATTTAAATATACCAGCGCAGCGCCAAGACAACACACCCCGGAGAGCGTGTTTTTGAGTTCCGAAATCCACGCCACCGATTCCACCTCCACCGGATGCAGCGCGAAGATGGCGGCCGCCAGCCAGGCTCCCGGCACCTCCATCCGCCGCAGGATTTTCACCAGTAGCAGCGCGCTACAGGCGTGCAGGAGAATGTTGATGAGATGATAGCCCAATGTCCGGTCACCCCAGAACCGGTGCTCCACCCAGAAGATGCTGTGAACCAGCGGATAGTATTGCTGCGAAGCTCCCGGCTCAATCCAGACGCGGGCCAACCCATCCAGCGAACGCAATTCCGGCTTGGTGATGTGCTCGTCATCATCCCAGATCGGCTTCCCATTCCATGCAGGCTGGTAGGCAACCATTACGGCAAACACCAGGAGCAGGCCGAAAATCCAATCGCGTTTGCCGGTTGGCTGGGTGTCCGGGCTGGAACGCGCAGCAGCGGCTTCCTGCCGATGCGCGTGGGTCTTTGATTTCGGACTCATCAAAGTCACTTTAGCCAAGACCGGCTTTGATGCAATTTAGATTTGAAATGCCACACAAACCATTTTATGCGCCGGGTTGGATTAATTATTCTTTGTAAACTTATCATGCATGCATACGGAGCGGACACCCTCCAAATACGGGATGTTAACGAAGAACCAAAAATTCACGAAATCGAAATCCACCACAAAACCAGCGCCGGGCGGAAAGACCGACCGCAACTAAAATATATCCTTTTTTCAGCGTCGTCCGGGACGTTTTGCCGCCAGCAGAGCCAGGCCCAACGCGCCCAAAACCCACGTTTGCGGCTCGGGCACCGTG
>Ga0224534_1000336_pt1 | contig 31066 bp, 31 predicted proteins | sample 714E12024metaG_FD_172012 | JGI IMG/M metagenome (GOLD analysis project Ga0224534, IMG submission 172012) | Peat soil microbial communities from Stordalen Mire, Sweden - 717 E1 20-24 | ecosystem: Environmental > Terrestrial > Soil > Wetlands > Peat | place: Sweden: Norrbotten County, Stordalen... | reverse complement strand
CACCAGGACTTACCCGCCGCCGAGGTCGGCTCTATCTCATACTCGCCTTTTTGGTCGTGCCCTCCGCCGGATGGCATCGCCTTCAGATAGCGCGAGCAGAACAACGGAATCACCGTCATCGCGACGAGGTAGGAGGCGAAAAGAGAAATCACAACCGCGAGCGCCAAGGCTGAGAAGAGGAACTTGCTGACTCCATACAGAAATGTAACCGGGAAAAAAACGACCGCTGTGGTAAGAGTCGCCGCCAGGACCGCCAGGCTTACTTCCGCCCCTCCCGCCTCGGCCGCGTCCTCCGGTGCAGCCCCCATTTCCAAGTGGCGATAGATATTCTCCAGCGAGATCACAGAGTTATCGATGATGCGGGAAAATGCAAGCGCCAGCCCGCCCAAAATCATCGTATTCACGGTGCTGCCGGTCAGGTTCAGAACGACGAATGTGGCCAACGCGGAAAGCGGTATAGACAAAAACACAGCCGTTGTGGCGCGAAGACTGCCCAAAAAAATGAGAATCATCAGGCTGGTCAGAACGAGCCCAATCAGTCCTTCATGAAGCAATGTCTTGATCGCTTCCTTCACGAACGCGGATTGGTCAAAGACAACGGTGGCCACAAGTTGTTTGGGAATGTCATAAAGATGTTTGATCGCCTCGCGGATACCATCTACGACCTGGATGGTATTCGTATCGCCACCCTGCTTCATGATCGGGAGATAGACAGACCGCTGGCCATCCACTCGCACCAGGTTGTATTGAATCTGATTGGCGTCTTCGGCTCTGCCAAGGTCGTTTACCGAAACCCATGAGCCTCCCACGGTCTTGATGGGAACCTTGCCCAGTTCGTCCATGCTGTTGACCAAGCTGTTTGAGTAAACGTAGTAATCGTAGGACCCCATCTTTACGTCGCCCGCAGGCAGAATCAGGTTGGAGTCGTTCACGGCATGCACAACGTCCATCGGGCTCAACTGACGGGACGCCAGCTTGTACGGATCCACGTACACCATGATCTGCCGGTACTTGCCACCAAACGGCGGGGGAATCTCCGCTCCCTGCACCACCGCGATCTGGTTGCGGATCGTAAATTGGCCGATGTCATGAATCTGAGTTTGGTTCAGTCCTTCACCTTTCAGGGTTACCAGGCAAACCGGCAGGCTGGACGCATCGAACTTCAGCACCACCGGCGGCAGCGTGCCCGGAGGCAGCCGCTTCAAATCGGCCAAGGCGAGGTTCGAAAGCTCGGTTACATCCGCATCCGCATTCGTTCCGGGCTGAAAGTAAACCTTGATGATGCTCACGCCCAGCAGCGACCGCGATTCCATGTGATCGATCCCGCTGGCCAGCGTGAAGAATCGTTCCAGAGGATCGGTAATGTCCGTCTCAATATCCTCCGGAGGCATCCCGGAATAAAACGTCGCCACCACCACTTCAGGAAGATTGATGGTAGGAAACAAATCAACCGGCATGCGTACCAGACTGGTGACGCCGATCACCATCAGGGCCAGACAAATCACGACGATGAAGTACGGATTACGTATCGAGAAACGTGACATTTACGCTCACTTGGCCGCTGAACTATCCAATACGGCCCTACTCCTGATTGCTCTCGTGATACTGCATGATTGGCACTACTTGAGGATGAACCTTCTCTCCCGGTTTCAATGCGCTGCGATCGCTGACGACCACCAGTTCTCCTTCACTTAAACCCGCGACCACTTCGGCGTCGCTGGCAGTCTGAATACCGAGACTTACGGGACGATCCTCGATTTCACTGTTCGCGTTTACCACAAAGACGGTGGTTTTATCACCCTCGTGATTCACCGCCTGCAAGGGCACGGAAGGGATATCTTCCTTGTGCTCAAGTGTCAGGTCGGCATCGGCGTACAAGCCCGGCATCAGCACCCGATCATTATTGGAAACATCAACCTCGGTGTGCATAGTTCGCGTCTCTTCCTTCACATCCACGGAAAACCGCGCGACCTTCCCCGGGAACGTCCGGTTGAGCGACGGAACCCGAACATCGACGTGATCGCCGACGCGGATGTATCGAACATAAGATTCGGGCACGGGAATCACGAGCCGGAAAAGATCGTCCTGGGACAGCCTGACGATGGGAATTGCTTGCGTGCTCGAACCTGTACCCGCCTGCACCAGCGTGCCGAGGTTCGCGTAGCGCTCCGTAACTATTCCGGAAAACGGAGCGGTGATCCTGGAATAGTCAAACAGGCTCTGATCGTGAACCAACTTTGCCTTGGTAACGGAGAGCTGGCTCTGGGACGCCTCGAAAGCCGCTTGGCCAGCATCTACCTGAGATGATGCCGCCACATCTTTCCCCTGTGCGTCATCCACTTCCTGCTGTGCGACAATTCCGGGTTGGCTCTCAGAGACTTCATTTAGACGCGTATATCGCAGGTGAAGCGCCTTGTACTGCGCCTGATACCGGTACAACTCGTGCTGTGCCCGGCTGACTTGGTTGATCGCATTCCTGATTTCCGCCTGATCTTCTTGAAGCTGCGCCTCCAGCTCTGGAATCTCCAGGATCGCCATTACCTGGCCAGCCTTTACGCGGGTTCCGTAGTCGACAAGCAGTTTTTTGACGTAACCGGATTCCTTCGCGTACACATCGATCTCTTGGAAGGGCACCAACTCGGAGGACAAGGTGATTTGTCGGCCTAGCGACTTGCGCACGACTTTGGTTACGCCCACCGTAATCGTCGAGGCCTGAACACGACTTCCGCTCCCTGAACAAGCGACGAATTCGACCACCAGCGCCACAAGGCTGGCAAGCAAAATCAGCTTTGAAAACCTGATTCCTCGTGTCGGTATTCCACCAGATCGATTGCTAGTCTCATTCATCGAGTTCTCTTTACCAGCTTTCTCTGGCATTCCCAGCCAGCAATGTCCCATGAGCGCAAATCTTGTGGTCGTCCCTAACCTGTCGTTTTCATAATCTCGCGCAGCTTGGCGACTGAGAAGGCGCTTGATTGGCAAAAGTCGATCACCGTTCGTTCCACCTGCTGCAACCGAGCCGCAACGTTCGGAATCTTAGTTGCAAATTCCATTGGAACCGTCAGCACTCCGTGGCGGTCGCCGTGCAGCAAATCTCCAGGGTGGACTTCCATGCCGCCGACCCTGACGGGGGCCCCAAAATCGAAGATGTGGGCGTAGGCACGAGAAACCGCAACACTTCCGGCAAACAACTGGATACCCATTGTGCGCACGGCGGGCAACTCACGCACGGCGCCGTTGGTTAAGTACCCGATACACCCCAGAGCTTGCACGATGGCGGCGTGCATATCACCCACGAAGGCTCCGCGCCCGGGCGGGTCGTCCATGTCCTCCAAAACCAGGATGCGAGGCGCGGGGATTTCGAGGATGCTGTTCCAAAAGTCGGCTCGATCACGAAAGCTACCGCCCGCAATTGGCGGTTCCCCGCTTCGAAGACGAGCCGTGGCTGCGTATCCCACCATGGGCGGAGCCTCTTGGAACATGCACCGAATGCTACCATCTGCAAATCCTGTGTTCCGCAGCCTGACATTAAGCGAGTCGATCGCGTTTGCGACCATGCACGTGTCGAACTGCCGAAGAGCATCGAGATTCTCTTCGGTCAGAAAAGACTCAATGGCCATGTACGTTTCCTTTCGCGAGCCGAACTACCCCCACAAAGGCAAATCGGCCTGCCAAACCCCTATGCGGTCTTCGCAAAGAGTCGAGAGCGTGTTCTATTTACCGGGACCACAAATTATTACCCGGACCACAAAAATCCCCCGCAACAGGGTCACGCCGGACAATGCGAAGCTTGACTCACCGGTGCCCGGAACTTTGACGTACAGGATTTTCGCACTGGGCTCAAACTCGATCAATCAGCGCTTGAACCTCGCGATCAAGCGGAGACGCCTCAGCCAATTTCAATGACTTCGTTTGAGTTCAAAAACAGTGATTGGCTGCAAAAGCGGAAAGTCAGCAGGAAGGAGGAGGCCGGTTGTAAAGCCAGCTTTCGGATCTAAGGCTAGGAGATGGCACGAACGCCGAGACCGCAAAGACGGAAGGCCGCGGTGGTTGAAAGAGTGTGAAACTGGAAGCTGGAGTCGTCCACTGGAGTGCGTTGCTAAGAAGGCGCTGCCTCTGGACATCCAGCGACTGGGATTTTACCGCCGCTACCCTCTGGACCTCCGGACCCAGCCCAGTGTAACGAGTCGCAAGGCTTGCCGTGAGGGAACAGATGGCTAGAACAATAACGGCGATCCGGCACCAAGACGCCAAGCTTGCTCGTGCGCGAGAATGTTCTGGCGTAGCCATTTCAAATCTATACGCGGATTACTGCCAACAGTTTATAAATGTTTACCACGGAACAGACAGATCACGCAAGTTACCAGTATCCCTCTGCTTTGACGCTTGGAGACGGGCTTAGGTTCGAGCCGATATGCGCCAATACGGGCTTTTTCGATACTTGAGCAGAGCGTTTCCGTGCGGGCTTGGTTGTGGGTAAGTGATTGATTTAGAACTGTGATTGCACCGGCCCTGCTGATGAGTATTCGTTAAGTCTTAATTATTCGACTAGACTAATGATTTCCATACTTTTCGTACTCGCTATCTTTTCAATCACTTGCCGGTCCCAATCCAACTGATTGTTTCGGGGTGTGCCGCAGAATGTGCCGTTCGGAAGTCTAAGACAGATTGCCTACAGTAGTAAAGGATAACGGGACGCTGAAAGTTCCGGAGGAGTCATCCCAGAAGTGAGATTCTAATGGATGCTTCGTTGCTATTAACCTTCTCGGAGTTCCGGTGCATGCGCAGGTTGCGACCAGCAATCAATTGAAAATGTTGGGACTTCTCGCGCATTCTTGCACCAGAGGAGTGCCGGCGTTCGACGTGCGAGCTTGTTCCAAAATCGTATTCCCGCATTTCGGCGGGTATACTGGAACATGCGACTCAATACCGCGCGAGTAGAACTCAGGCGTTGCACCGAAATCTATACTTTCAGGTACATAGCATAGCAGTCTGACCCGCGGCGGACGACTGGAGACATCCTCACCAAACATACGGCCCTTGGCTTTCACACTGAAGGTGTAGTTCACCCTGGTCGGTAGCTGGAAGCCAGCTGTTCAACTATCTCCTGGACATCATGGCTGTCGATGGTTAGCCACGGCGTTCTCCGTGGATTCCATCCGTTGTCTGTATCTCTGAGTTCCTTTTCTACTACGCAGCGGACCAGGTCCTGCTCGACCGTTTCCACGTTGGCTCCATCGTTCAAAGAGTTGCCGTACAGGCAATCCATGGCATATTGGGACGCAACGTGCGTTACCGCAACTTCCACGGTGAGGCGCTCTTTTTCGGAACTCAGTTCGACAGAATAGGAGTTAGCGTTCATGGCTGGATGTCCGGGCCGGTCTTTGCACATCCCAACACACGAAATGTTTCCAATGGTCCAGATCGAGTCTGCCATAGCTATGCCTCCGTGTACCTCGTTTGCCAAAGCGCTGTGTAACTTTGTCGCCCGCTCGTGCGCCCACTGAGAAATGTCAGCGATCCCCGCAATGGCCGCATCCACTTCTTGTGCCGTATTGAAGGCGCCAATCGAAAATCGCACGCCCCCATCTCTCTGGATGGTTCCAAGTTGCTTGTGCACCAGCGGTGCGCAATGCAGGCCGGTGCGCGTCGCAATGCTGTAGTCGACGTCGAGCATGACTCCCACATTAGCTGGGTCGACACCTTCCAGGTTCATAAGAATGGTCGAGAGATGGTTGTCGAGATTGTCGCAGCAATAGAGCTTAACGCCCTGGATGGTGCGCAGGCCGTCGACGAGTTTTCTGGCAAGCGCCATTTCCTGCCGGTGGACGTTCGCGACTCCATGCGCATCGAGCCAATCCTGTCCAGCCCACAACGACGCCACTCCCATCATGTTGGGCGTTCCGTATTCCAGGCGCCATGGATACTCGACAAGGTGATACGGGTCCGCCGAGCGCACGCCAGTGCCACCGCTGCGAACCTGGCGAATCTTGACGTGCTTGCGCACCGAGAGTCCGCCGATTCCCATGCTTCCCATCAGGGCCTTGTGCCCGGTGAAGGCGAGCACGTCGATGTTCATCTCTTCCATGTCGATCGGAATGACGCCCGCGGTTTGGGCGGTATCCACGACGAAGGTGAGACCGTGTTCGCGGCAAATCGCCCCGATCTCTTTAATCGGCTGAACCGTGCCGATGACGTTCGACCCGTGGTTCACGATGACGACGCGCGTGTTTGGGCGTATCGCCTTGCGAACGGCGTCAGGCTCGATGAATCCTTGCGCGTTGAATGGCAGGTAGGTGGCTTCAGCGCCATGATCGCGAACCATGTGGTTGACGGGCCGGATCACGGAATTGTGTTCGAGGTTGGTGGTGATGACATGGTCGCCGTGGCCGACCAGCCCGGGAATCGCAAGGTTGAGCGCGTCGGTCGCGTTATAGCCGAAAACCAGGCGCTCGGGCGCGTCCTCATCGCCCCCAAAGAATTTCGTGAGCCGCTTACGAGTTTTGTCCAGCAGCGAGCCAGCCTCGACCGCCAGATCGTAACCGCTACGGCCGGGATTCACGCCGTGGGTCCGGAAAAATTCGTCCATGAACTTGTAGACGCCCTCTGGCTTGGGCCAGACGGTGGCTGCGTTATCGAAGTAGATCAATCGTTCTTCCATGTTCACTCCGTAAGAAAGCGGATAGGTACTCGAACTTAGTGAAACTCCCACTTGATGTAAGGCTTCTGCAAATCGGTCATCGCGTTCACAATCAGTTCCACGAGACCGCCGTATAGGATGCCCGACTTTTTCCAAACTCCGTAGTAGTTAAAGAGGTCGCGAAACTGTCCTTTGCAATTCGAGCAAGGGGCGCATACGTATTTCTTTGTCTCCGGGTCGGGACAGTCCTCGAAAGCTTCCAGAATCTGCTTCAGTTTTGTACGGCCGGCGACCAGGAATCGCCAGTCTTCGAAGTTGAAGGCCGACATGACGGCAAAGCCGGAACCGCCGCCGCAGCAATAATTCTCCACGCCGTGCGGCGCCATTTCGCGAAACTGCGGGCAAATCGCCTTCAGGATGTCGCGCTGCGGCTTCACAATGCCCATCATGCGGACCATATTGCACGGGTCATGCAACGTGACCGGGAAAGCGTTCCGCGCGGGGTCGAGTTTGAGCCGGCCGCTCAGCACAATGTCGCGCAAGAAGGTCATGGAGCTTTCGCGAGGAATGTCGAGATCCTTCGGCAAAAGCCGGTCGGCGGTGACCATGGAGGCCTTATGCGCGTGTCCGCATTCTCCCAGGACGATCTTCTTCACGCCGAGTTTCTTGGCCGCTTGCACCTGCCGAACGGCGACTCGCGCAAACTGGGCGTCGTCGTACCACAGTCCGTAATTCACGCTGTCGTAGCCGGCGAGATCGCTCGACATCGTCCAACTGATGCCCGCAGCCTCCAGGATGATAGCGAATGCCATGGGGTTTTCCGGCCAGGCGTTGATTTCTCCGGCGTTGTGGATCAGGAGAACATCCGCTCCTGGCTTGTCCCACGGCGTATGGATGTTGAGACCTGTCTGCTCGCGGATCTCATCGTCGAGAAACTCGATGGTGTCCTTCACCACACGAGGTTTCAAGCCGGTGCTTGAGCCCACGCGAAGTTGCATCACCGATCCATTCTCATGAAGTTCCTTGGGAGCGATGCTCAGTTCCATGCTGAACAGCTTGCGAATTTCGCGCGTCAGCAACGCGTTGTCCACACCCATGGGGCAGGCCTGGGCGCAGCGGCGGCAAAGCGTGCACCGGTAGGCCGATTCAAGCAGCCGGAGAATCGTGGTGGCGTTGACCTCGATGTCTTCGCCCTTCAGCTTCGCCAGCAATTTGCCGCCGCGCTTGGCGTACTTATTCACGATGCGGCGAAAAAGTTCGCTGCGAAATGTCGGGCGATAGACCTCGTTGCGGCCGCTGGCCGTGTAAATCGGGCACGCTTCGACGCAAGTCTGGCAACGGGCGCAGTGGTCGAGCGACAGCGTGAGCTGTTGCAGAAACGCCCAGTTGTCATCGGGCGAGAGCAGGCGGTCCAGCCCGGCGATGAAGCGTTTGATGAGTTGTTGTTCTTCTTCTTCAGTCTTTGGCCGGGTCATGCCGACAGCGAGGAAGCCGTCGAGCGAGCAGTCGCAGTTCGCACGAGCCCTATCGGTGAGACGCTTGCGCGGTGGTAACGCGTCAACCCCATCGTAGGGAGGTGGAAGCGGAACCATGCGCTCCGGGACAATCTCGGTGAGCCGGTCGGCTGGACGCGCAATATCTTCGATCTTAATCATGTTCGGTTTTTCCCAGCTGCCCGCTGCTGGATACCACGGCGGCCCACGATTGGTCAGCCGCTTCGTGGATGTGAGGAGCTCGCCAGAACACGCGCCGCGCCAGGTTCTTCGCGATGGCTCTTCGTCCGCCTTCGTCGAAGCGGGCCGGCAAGTCGTCCCAGCGCACGCCATGCCAGGTAAAGTACTTCATGTACATATGCGTCATGTGGGTGAACGGGAAATAGACGAGGAAGAACGCGACCAGCGCGAAATGGCAAACTGTGGCCGACGAGTACGCTCCCGTGGCGTGGCGCCCAGCCACAATTTCGGCGAGGGCAATGAGCATCCCGCGATTGGGATGGAACAGTGCGATGAGGCCCGTGCCGAAAATTGCGGCCAGCAGGCTGAGATTGAAGACCGTCGCGCGCGTGGTGAAGCCTTTCAGCCGGGAATTGAAAATCCGCGTGGCCAACAATCCGAGACTGCCGATTCCACCGAGCGTGCATGCGTCGACGCACTCGGCAAAAGCAGCATTCAACAGAAGCGTTCGTTCGAAAACAAGATGAGCGCCGAGCGCGGAGACGGCAACGGCCGTGGCGGCTGAGACCATGTAAACGTAGAGCCCCCAGTGCAACAGCAGCGACCAGACCCACAGAGCGCGAAAGTTTTCAAAAACCCCTCGCAGAAGGAAAACTTCCTTCAGCATGAAGGCTACCTCGCCGCCGAGTCCGGTGTCGATGGGCTTCGTCCACCACTCCGTCTCCTCGAAATAGGAGCCACCGTAGCGTTGCCGGTCGCGCGGACCTTTGGGAATGGGATAGAGGTCCCAACGAAGGTGGACAGGCATGAGCATTGCCTTCACCACCCGGCAGAGGTTGCCGAGCAGGAAGACCGAAATCGCGGCAATCAGCGCGAGGGTAAGCGGGGGCATGGGGACTCCTGGCTACACGCAACCTGTCGGTTTCGGCAGGCCCGCTACTTTACATGCACCCTTGGCGGGTCCGGAAGGAAAGAGGTCGAAAATCTGCCTCAAGTTCAGCTGTGTTTCTTTGCAAATCCTGCGGACCATGGGCGCGATATCGTTTTCCTTGTAATACGCGCGAATGTAGTCGATGACTTTCCAGTGGTCGGGCGTTAGCTTCTCGACGCCATCTGTCGCGGCGAGCGCGCTTGCCATATCCGGATTCCAGCGGTCCGGCTCCTGTATGAAACCGTCATCATCCACCGGTACTTCGATTCCCCGCCAAACAAATACGTCCATCTGACGTTGTCCTCTGAAGAAGCTTGCCTCGGCGTATCCAAGGCAGGGCGCATCCCAGCGTCGAACCAATGGTAATGACGCCCAATCCTCGAAGTACATACAGGAGTGACGGATGTTGGCGGAGTTTACGAAACGAAATGGAAGTGAGACTTCAGAATGTTTCTAGATCATCTTGCGCTGCCAGGACTCTAGCGAACCGCAGGCCGAGCCGCCGCGAGATCCTGAGACCCGCTATCGGGTTTGACGATGTTTCCCCACGCCAGGGCGGTCGAGAGGACCATCAAGGTTGTGGTGGCCACGTACGGCATCAGCGCATCCAGTAAGCGTTCCAGATGAGCAACATTGGAGACGGCTGTTTTAAGCAGAAATGAATCCGCACCGGTGACTCGATGGCACTCCAATACTTCGGGCCGGCTGGCGGCGAGGTTCATGAAGTGAACGAGGTTCTCGCCGCTAACCTTGACCGTGATGAACGCCAGGATCGGGAGCCCAGCCTTAGCCGGATCGATTTGCGCGCGATAACCCAGAATGATTCCCGTCTCTTCCATCTTGTGGACTCGCTCCGTAACGGCGGGCGTCGATAATCCAACCCGCCGGCCCAATTCGGCAAACGCGATGCGGGCATTCTGCTGTAGCTCGCCCAAAATCTTCCACCCAATCTCATCGAACAGATGCTCAGTTTCGTTTTCTTTCATAGGGGCCACCAAAGCGGCGCGAGGCCGGTCGCACGATCGGGATGTATCACTTCAATGAAAAACGCTTCCGCAAAAACTCGACGAGGCCAATTGTAGAGCACCTGCCGTAGACAGGTACAAGGACTTCGACACAACGCGGCTACCGCAACTTCAAATCACGGTTTGCGCTGGCATATCGCCGGCATCTTGCGACCTGTTCCATCTTGTGAACACGCTCGGTCACCGCAGGGGTGGAGAGTCCCACGATGCGGCCGAGTTCTGCGAACGGCATGCGGGCATTCTGCTGCAATTCGCTCAAGATTCTCCAGCCGATATCGTCCAGCAGATGTTCGATGCCTTGTTGTTTTTTCCTGCTAATTCCCGATGCGACAGATGGTTTGCTAAGCCTGGCTGACACTCTGCTGCGAGTCATAGCATCGGGCCAGGTTCGTGCCGTGGCCCGCGGTCACGGGAGGTTGTGCTCACTATCACTGTGTGCTGATGAAATGTGAGTAATACTGGTTCGTTCTCCCAAGGTACGGGAACGGCGGTTACTTGCATCAACGCGACCACGGCCAAGGAGCCGGAAGAAAACTCATGGACACGAAACACCTGGGTATTAACAGCAAACTGATTCATGCGGGGCACAAGGCGGATGCAACTGGTTCAGTCAACGTTCCTATCTACCAAACGTCCACCTTCGCTTTCCGGAATGCTGCGCATGGTGCGGCGCTTTTTGCTGGGGAGGAAGATGGCTACATCTATACGCGCATCGGGAATCCCACCATTTGCGCTCTGGAGGACAGCGTCGCCGAACTGGAGAACGGTTGCGGTGGCATCGCCACCAGTTCCGGAATGGGGGCCGTTTGCACGGTGTATCTGGCTTTGCTGCAGGCAGGCGCACACGTCGTCAGTACAGCCTCCGTCTACGGCCCGAGCCGGGGATTGATGGAGAAAAATTTTTCACGCTTCGGAGTCGAGTCCACCTACGTTGACACTTCTGATCTGGCGCAAGTTCAGCAAGCGCTGAGGCCGAACACGAGACTCGTATATCTGGAGACCCCTGCCAACCCCACCATGCAAGTCAGCGACATCGAACGAATCTCGGAGCTTGCGCACTCTCATGGCTGCCTGGTGGTGGTCGACAACACCTTCGCCAGCCCCTACCTGCAGCGGCCACTGGAGTTGGGCGCAGACGTGGTGCTTCACTCCGTGACCAAGTTCATCAACGGCCATGCGGACGTCGTAGGCGGGATCATCGTGGCCAAGGAGATGGATATCTACAAGCGTCTGCGTAAGGCAATGGTTAACTCGGGCTGCAACATGGATCCACACCAGGCGTTTCTGGTACTGCGCGGTCTTAAGACACTCGGAATCCGGGTTGAGCGAGCTCAGCAAAGCGCGATGGAAATTGCGCGTTGGCTTGAGCAACAACCTGAGGTCAGTGCGGTCCTTTACATAGGGTTGGAATCCCACGCACAGCATGAACTGGCCAAGCGGCAGATGAGCGGCTTCGGTTCGATGATCAGCTTCGAACTGAAGGGCGGAATGAAAGCCGGACGTCTGCTGATGGACCACGTCCGAGTAGCCACATTGGCCGTTTCGCTTGGCGGCGTGGAGACGCTTATCGAACACCCGGCGTCGATGACGCACGCGAGCATATCACCAGCAGATCGGCGTGCGGCTGGCTACAGCGATGGGCTCGTGCGGTACTCGGTCGGCATCGAAGATGTGGAGGACCTGATCGCCGATCTACGTCAGGCTCTCAATGCCGTCGCCGAAGCGCCAGACGCACCAGATCGAGAAAGTGCCGGTTCTTTTGTGAAAGTCCAGTCTTGAAGCAGTCCGCGCAAACTCTTGGAAACGGCCCCTGAGAGTCGGTGCGATGAATCATACCCAGTCGCCAAAACCGCAAGATTGATCGAAGGCAAATGGACAACTCAGATTATTCGGGACCTGATGACAGGTTGGAAACGATACTCCGAATTCATTGGAGTTGTAGTAGAGCTTTGATCTCCCGTTCAAAAACCGATATATCCGTCGCCCCAATGTGTTTGGCTTCGATCCGGCCATCGCGGCCTATGAGAAAAGCGATCGGCAAGCCGAGCACTCCCCCGTAAAGTTCACCAATCTTCGCGTTGCCCATGCCAACCGGATAGTTCATGTGGAAGCGCTGGTAGAAGTCGCGGACAGGGGCAGGCCCGTCGTCCATGGAAATGCCAATGATCTGCAAACCTTGATCCCGGTATTTGTTTTGCAATTCCACGAAATGTGGGATTTCCTCCCGGCACGGGTCACACCAGGTTGCCCAGAAGTCGAGGAGAACTACTTTGCCCCGGTAGGCGGAGAGATCGAGCGTTTGTCCGGTCAATTCGGGAAGCGAAAATTCCGGAGCCAGCGGATACCCGGCGATATTCGTAATATCGGTGCCCGAGGATATACCACGATGCCGGTTCAGGAAAAACAGTCCCATCGCGACTGCGATGGCCGCGGTGGCGATCAGAATCTTCTTTCCCGGTGTTGTCCTTGATCGAAGCAGCGTCGCCGGCACTATTCTCCCTTGGCAATCGGATAGCCTTTATCCACCCAGTTCGCGCCAAAATTATCGGGGATATAGAGCACCTTCACGTTGGTAAAGCCCATCGCATGAAGCGCGTCGTCGGCAGGCTTGACGGTCGGACAATGGCTCCATGGGCAACATCCGCAATAGATAACGATGAACTTGCGTCGGGGCAGAGCCTCCACACGTTTACGCAGCTGCTGTATACCAATCTCGCTAGAAGCAGGGCCGATGTACTCGGAACCAGGGATATGCGCCTGCTCGTAAAGAACGTGGGACCCCACATGGATCATGAGCGGCTTTTCTCCCTTGGGGGACTGAAGGATCTTGACTAGCTCTTCCGGGTTGATTAGCTCCGAACTGGATAAAAATGTCGCCTGATAAGCGGAAAACATGGCCCCGGTCGCGCCGCCCAAGCGGGTTTGCGCATTCGCGCGAACGGCCCAAACTGATGCTGCCATGCTTGCCGCAGTCCCAACAAGAACAATGGTGACTGCGCGTTTCATCGATAGACGTTTCATTCGACCTCCTTCGGCATTATCAGCTGTTGACTACCGGACTCGCAAGGAAGAAGCAAGCGTCGGCTAGTTCCCAACTAAACGCAGATTCCCGTCGAGAGTTTCGCGTCCGTAGCGGGTTCGAGTCCCGTCGCTCCCGCCCTTTTTCCAGTAGTTGAGGCGGAAATCCCGAAACCGACTCGGAGGCATTCTAGCGACTGTGACTTGTATTGGTAATGGTCAGTTTTCGCTTGGACAACCATCAGATTGAGATGAAGCCGAAGCGGATGAGGGCGAGAGAAGAGATCGCCACAATCGCCCAAAGCAAGATTCCCTGCAGTAGCGGACGCACGCCTACTTGTTTCAATGTCGATCTTGAAATCCCTGTGCCGATCAGATAAAGCGTAACCGTCAACCCGGTTTTTCCCAGCGTGCTGAGTTTGGGATACAGCGAGCCGAATAAGGGCAAATACGTGCCCGCAACGGCGGCCAGGCAGAAGAGCAAGATGAACCACGGCCACTTGATCCGGGACTTGCTCTTTTTCAAGATTGCCACTGCAAACGCCACAGGAACGATCCACAGCGCCCTGGCCAGCTTGATCGTAGTCCCGATCATTAACGCCTGGGAGCCGTATTTTGCGGTTGCACCAACGACCGAACTGGTGTCGTGGATGGCGAGGGCGGACCACAATCCGAACTGAGATTGTGTGAGGTGAAGGGCGTATCCGACGACCGGGAAGAGAAACAGGGCGACCGAATTCAGCACGAACACAGTTCCGAGCGAGACGGCCATCTCCTCTTCTCCTGCGTTCACGACGGGTCCAACGGCGGCAATCGCACTTCCGCCGCAGATTGCGGTACCCGCGCTGATCAGGAGCGAAGGTATCCGTTGCACCTTGAACAAGTGTCCAATTCCGAGACCGAGGAGCATGGCAAAGCTTATGCTGAGCGCGGTGTATAGGAATCCGGTCCGGCCCGCCCGTACGACCTCGTGCAGATTCATTCCAAACCCGAGTCCAACGATAGATGCCTGCAGGAGAAATGCGGACAGTTTCTTGGCGTCGAGGTGATAGGGGTGGGGGAACGACATACCGTAGATCAGCCCGGCCAGCAGAGCCAACGGGGTCGAAATGAGGCCACTGGCAGCTACGACAAGGCCAACAAAGAAGATATTCTTGGTGTTCTTCAAGCACCTAGTCTCGCTGCGCTGACACCTGCCTGTCCAAGCAGTAATTCTTATTGCTCATGCGAGCGGCTTATCGCCTGACAATGCCTTGGCCGACTCACGAGCCCTGGCGAGTTATCGCTGGCGGGAGGAGATTAGACATCCGATGATCGGTGAGGGGTCGGGCCTTTGACCGCGTTGGGCTCATCACATCGTGGCGAGATCGCAGGAAATGGAGGAATGCCAGTGTAGTCCCTTGCGGTTCTTGGCCAGGGGGATACGCCACGCTGAGTGGCCGCATGATCCGGACTCCGCGGATGGGCACGACTCGAAGAGAACCAAGCTGCAGCTCTTTGCTTATAGACCAAAGCGAGGCAAATCCGATCCCAAGGCCAGCTTCAACGGCGGTAATGATGCCTTCGGTGGAGTCGAACTCCATCGCAAGGTTCAGATGCCTGGGCTTGACGCCACGCTTCTGTAGAGCCATCTCGACGACGCGGCGCGTCCCGGAGCCGCGCTCCCGCATAAGCAACCGCTCTTGCTTCAATTCCTCAGGCTCAACGAAGCCACGTTCGCTCCATTCGTGGGCTGGCGGCACCATCAGGACAATCTCATCTTCAAGGAAAACCTCGGTTCGCACATCTCGACGCAGGGTCGGACCTTCAATGAATCCAAGGGACACTTCGTGCGCCACCAACGCTTCCAACACTTGCTCTGTATTGCATGTGGTGACGTGAGGCCGGACTTGAGGGTGCTGCTGCTGGAACGTTCCTAAGAGGTGAGGCAAGATGTACTGCGCAATCGTCAACGATGCACTGATCCGCAACTCGCCCCGTTGCCCGTCGGCAAACTGTGATAAAGCTGCCATCGCCGCTGTTTCCAACTTGTCGATTTTGCCGGCATATTTCAGGAGCATGGTGCCAGCGGGGGTAAGTGCGATGCGAACACCACTGCGATCAAATAGCTGCACTCCAAGGTGCTGTTCCAGAGCTTTGATCTGGAGGGTAACGGCAGGCTGTGTGAGGCAGAGTTCCTCCGCTGCTCTCCGGAAGTTCAAGTGTTTGGCCACCGCCCGAAAGACTTTAAGTCGGAAATTTTCCATGCCGGTATTTTTACCTGAGTTGTAGGGGCATTGCCTTTCTCCCCAGTTGTGTTAAGTAGAGATTGACTCGGCTGAGTGTGGCGGACGGGCGCTGATGAAGTAGCTGTAAAGCCCAATGTTGACCGGCGGCGCTGTCGTCCAGTGGTGCTTGGTCAAAAATTGCACGACATCATTCGCCGGCAGGCGATGGTCTGAGGGCGGCCCCGGAGGAGAGTTCTTATCCGGACGCCAGTCGAGCAACCCCAGAGTTCCACTTGGCACCAGGATGCGTGCAGCCTCCCGCAATGCGGCTTCATGATCGTCTAATTCATGCCAAACGTTCGCTATCAATACAACGTCGGCGCATTTCGGTCCGAGAGTTGTTCTGCTCGCCTCGCCTTGTGCCAAATTGATGTTGCGGGTAGCGTCTAGTTGCTTGATCTTTTCCCGTAGAAGGCTGAGCATCTCGGGTTGCAAGTCGATCGCGTATACCTTCCCGTTAGGGCCGACGGCCTGGGCCATGGGAATAGCGAAGTAACCAGTTCCCGCACCGACATCAGCAACGTGCGTTCCAGGCCGAATCGCTATCGCTCGAATGACATCGACAACCGGCAGCCAGACCTGTCGCTCGGGATCATCGAGTTTGTGTGCATTCTGTGGTTTAAAAAGGCGGTCGCCCATGGTGGTCTTTAATCTCTACCTTTGTTGCCTGACTTTTCACTCCGTCGAGACTCGACAGAACAGGAGTTGGTGCGTCAAGTTGGCACACCAAGCTTGGGCAGCAGCCATTGGGTCAACACCAGGTAAGCGAAGACAAAAACGATCATCCATGCCCATTGCGGCATTCAGTTCACCCCCTGTAACGAACCAACCTTTGATCGAAGATGGCTTTTGTGTGTCTGGATTCCACTCCTTCGCCGTGTGCCGGCAGCGTATTGTTGCAAGTGAGCGGCATGCCGCGCCGTGCTGCGGCACACTAATTCGCAAAGTTTGAACACGACCGGATCGGCGACACTATAAAAAACACTGTTGCCCGAACGCTCGCGGCCGACAAGTCCTGCATCGAAGAGGATTTGAAGGTGTTTCGATATGTTGGGCTGATTCCCGTCCAGGTCACCGACAATTTCATTGACCGTTCTCGGTCCGCCTTGAAGTGCTTGCAGGATGCGAAGACGGCAAGGTTCTCCGAGCACCTGGAATCGGCGGGCGACCAGTTCGACCATCTTCTCGTGGATCATCGTCTGCCTTCCGGACGGACAAAGAGTGCCTTATTCACTATATAATTATACATGCATATAGCTAGGGTATAGACAGAAACCGCGGAGTTGCTCGAATGCGTTCTGACATCGACGAAGCCATCGTTTTGCTGAAGCGCGGCGGCGACGACGCGCTTGAGAGAGCAGTAGCGCTGCTGCAAGGGGCTGTGTTTGCTTTCAGTATGAGAGTGTGCGGACAACAGCAGGATGCCGAAGACACGATGCAGGAAGTCCTGGTAAAGTCGTTGCCCTACCTGTCAAAGTTTGACAACTCCAGAGCTCTGGCGACGTGGTTGTACAAAGTGGCGAAGAACCGCTGTCTCATGAACCGGCGCAAGAGCAAATTCGCACCGAAAGAGGAACTCTCCCTGGAGGAGTTGATGCCTAACCGAGAGGAGTTCGAGCGTCTCGACGGGCTCACTACTGTCACTCCGGAAGGTTCGGCCATTCGTGGTGAACAGGGGCAGCGGCTGCGGGAGGCGATTCGGCATCTGCCGCCACACTATCGCATCATTCTTGTGCTGCGTGACATGGAAGGCTTCACCGATGAAGAGGTCGGGGAGATCACTGGCTTGCGCCCAGGCACCATACGCGTGCGACTCCACCGGGCCCGCTTATTCGTGCGGAGGGAACTGGCGAAGGTGAACGAGGGAGTGAAGCAAGGTATCACGGGACGATTGCAGCGAAATGCGGGAGCCCCGTCTGGCACCGGTGGTTGCAGGAAGATCTTTGCGGGGCTGTCGGACTATCTTGATGGTGAACTGGACGACTTCTCTTGTGAAGAAATCGAGACCCACATGAACGGCTGTGAACCATGCAAGAAATTCCTCCGCAATCTGGAGTCGACCATACAACGCTGCCAGCAGTCGCCTGCTGACTGCCCGGATCGGGAAAGAGCGGCTGGCCTAAGAAAGAAGCTGCTCGCGACCTACAGCCGGGCACTCGCGACCAGATGGAAGTGACTGGATCAAAAAGCCTTAGGCCGCTCTGCGCCGCCTTCCTGTAGCGCCCCATTCTTATTTCCTGTAACAAATTCGTCAGGCTTGCATTTATTCATGTGGCTCCCATGGAGGAGCCAGTGAGGGAGACCCATGATTTCTGCAAGAGTTGAACTGACACAGCCGCTTGCCCAGCAAAGACAATTCGTTGCTCGAACTGGCAGTGAGCACTATCTCCTGCTGGACGATAGTGCCGGGGGAACCGGACCTAAACCCATTGAACTGGTGGCAGCCGGACTTGCAGGTTGCACAGCCTTCGACGTGATCACGATTCTCCGCCAGAAATACCATCAGAAAGTCACCGGCTATGAAGTGCGGGTGGAAGCTGACCAAGCGGAACGCCCGCCGCAGGTGTTTACGGCGGTTCGGATTCATCATGTTGTTCGGGGTTTTGACATTGATGCTTCGGCCATCGAGCAGGCAATTCACCTGTCGGAGGAGAAATATTGTTCAGTCGGGGCGATGGTGCAAAAGACGGCCAGCTTCCACACCACGTTTGAAATCGTCGCCGAAAACACTGATTGGCTGAATCCAGCGGAGTCAGCCGCAACCCAGGCTTAAGAGATTGTTGATGCAACAGCTTCCACACCAACTTGGTGATCGAGGTCACGGCCTGAGTCTTGGTCCTGAGAGCAGGATAAAAAGACGATTCCAACTCTTTTCTCGATTGGGTCTTGTCCCTATGCGCATCCATATTGCTGCTCGCCGTTCTTTTCCGATTCTGCAGTTAGCTGTCGTTGTCCTTTGTGCCACTGGGACGATGTCTTCCCAAGCGCCGCCGGAGGCCTCCCCTCTTTTGTTACAGCAGGCGGCGAGCATGGCCCTGGAGAAGAATCCGCTACGCAAAGCAGCACAGGCGGACACCAAGGCGGCTTCCGCTGGGGTGCGGGAGGCGCAATCGTTCCTCATGCCGCGCCTGACCTTCTCCGAACTCGCGACCCGGGGAAACGATCCGGTGTACGTGTTCGGCAGCAAGCTCCGGCAGCAGCGGTTCACAACGAACGACTTCGCCCCGAATGAGTTGAATACCCCATTGCCGTTCGGGAACTTCAGCACCCGTTTTGGTGGAACCTGGAACCTGTTCGATTCCTTTGCTTCCTGGCACGGAGTCAGTCGTGCCAAGGAGATGAATACCGCCTCCACCCACCAGCTAGAACGTACTGATCAGGAGATTTTGTTCCGCGTGGTGCAGGCCTACTACGGAGTTCTGTTTGCGGCCAAGCAGTTGGAGGTGTCCGATCAGGCGGAAAAAACGGCTAAGTCGATCATGGATCGCAGCCAAGCGAGGTACGAAAGCGGCGTGGTGGTAGAGTCGGACCTGTTGAGCGCGAAGGTCCGCCTGGCAAGCCGCGAACAAGAGCTCATTCGCGCGAGGAACAATCTGGAACTCGCCCGCGCCCAGCTGAATACCGCGATGGGCGTCCCGGCGGATGCGCTATATCAGCCAGGTGACCCTCTTGCCGAACCCACTCTCGCTGTTCCCTCACTTGGCGAGATGGAACAAAAAGCACTCACGAGTCGACCGGACCTGAAGCGGATTGAATCCGAGCAGTCCGCGCAACAACTGAGTGTCGCGATCGCCAAATCATCGTTCGGTCCTCGCGTGAACGCTTTTGCGGGATGGGAGATGGACAGCCCCACATTGCTCGGCGGTGGCGGCGGTAACAACTGGCTCGGCGGAGTCGAATTGCAATTCGACATCTTCCAGGGTGGCGCGAAAAGAGCAGTTCTATCGCGAGAACACGCAATCGGCGAAAAGATGGCGGCCCTAAAGCAAGCGGCCAGCGACGCTGTGCGATTGGAGGTGCGCCAAGCCTACTACGACTTGGATTCCAACCGCCAGCAGGTGGGTGTGGCACGCACGGCGATTGCCCAGGCGCAGGAAAGTCTGCGTATCAACCAGGATCGCTATGAGGGCGGCCTGCTTACCATCACGGACCTTCTCGGCGCAGAAGAGGCGGCACGCCGCAGCCAGACCGACTACTGGCAGGCGGTATATCAGTTTCACATCAGCTCCGCCAATCTGGAGTTGGCGAGTGGGACTTTGAATCTGCAATCACCGGCGGTCAATCCATGAATCTGATTTCTACTCCGAAACAAAGAAAACGAATGAAACTCGCGTCCGGGGTGACAGCGGGTCTCCTGTTGCTCGCTCTTGCGACCCTGGCGGGCTGCTCAAGCGAGCGTAAAACCGCCAGCGCTGCGCCGGAGACGGTAAGCAATGTGTCGGTGTTGTCTGTGCAACCGGCGAACGTTCCGGACCTGGTGGAGGCCATGGGGACGCTGCGCGCGGCGCAGACGAGCCAACTTGCCGGCCAGATGATGGCGAACATCGTCGAAATTCGGGTACACGAAGGAGACCGGATCCAGCGCGGACAGGTGTTGGCCGTCCTCGACGAAGCCCAGCCGCGTGCGGCTCTTGACCGCGCGACGGCGGCAGATCTCGCATCGCAGCAGGGAATCACGGCAGCCGACTCCGACCTTGCCTTGGCGGAAGCCACCTTCAAGCGGTATCAGACCTTGTACGAAAAGAAGTCGGTCAGCCCGCAAGAGTTCGACGAAGTAAAGGCCCGTTACCAGGCGGCGGAGGCGCGCCGCGACATGGCCCGTGCCGGGCAGACGCAGGCGAAGGCGGCCGTCCAACAGGCACACACCGCTCTCGGGTACACCCGTATCCTGGCTCCGTTCGATGGCCTTGTGACCGAAAAGAAAGCGGATGTCGGCGCGCTCGTCAGCCCCGGAATGACAATCTTTGCCGTGGAGGACCTTCACCACTACCGGCTGGAAGCCACCGTCAACGAGACCGACCTGAAGTACGTCCGCATGGGACAGCAGGTTCCGGTCATCATCGACGCAGTGGGCGATAGAGAGTTCAAAGGACGGGTTGTCGAGATTGTTCCTACGGCAGACGCAGCGAGCCGCAGCTTCCTGGTGAAAATCGAAATACCATCCGACCCGGCTCTCCGCTCGGGGCTTTTTGGCCGGGCGCAGTTCTCTCGCGGTGAAAGGTTGTCCCTTCTCATCCCGCGAACTGCCGTTGTGGAGCGCGGGCAATTGCAGGGGATCTACGTGCTTGATCAGAACAAGATTGCCAGCTTGCGGTATATCACGCTTGGTAAAGCATCCGGCGCGCAGGTGGAGGTGCTTGCTGGCTTGCAAGCCGGTGAAACTGTCATCGCCGATCCGGGTGACAGGGAATTTAGCGGCAAGAAGATCGAGTCGCACTAGGGAGTCGTGGATGAGCACTGCTAACAGCAATTCGGGTCAGACTGGCCAGCACGCTGCCCTTGGCCTGGCGGGGCGGATCGCTCACACCTTTATCGATTCGAAACTGACTCCGCTCATCATTGTGGCCGCCCTGCTCCTGGGCGCATTCGCCATCCTCGAAACGCCGCGCGAAGAGGAACCGCAGATCGTGGTTCCGATGCTTGACGTGTTTGTACAAATGCCGGGCGCTTCCTCCCAGGAGGTTGCCCAGCGCGTCAGTCTGCCGATGGAGAAGTTGCTCCGCGAGGTGCCAGGGGTCGAATACATCTACTCGATCAGCCATCCCGGCATGAGCATGTTGATCGTGCGCTTCTATGTGGGCACGAAAGAAGAAGACGCGATCATACAGACCTACAACAAGCTCTACTCGAATTTCGACCGAATCCCGCCCGGCGTCTCGCAACCAATCATCAAAGTTCGCTCCATTAACGACGTCCCGATCATGGCCTTAACGCTTTGGGGAAAGAATTACGACTCCTATCATCTGCGGCGAGTCGCGGGCGAATTGGAAAACTCGCTCAAGAAACTCGATGATGTTTCGGAAACGACGATCATCGGCGGGCAACCCCGCCAAGTCCGTGTGGTCCTGGATACACAACGGCTCGCTGCCTACGGACTCACGCCCGGAGCCGTCGTCGGCCAGTTACAGAGCGCGAACAGCCGCGGACAGGCTGGCAGTTTCTCCCGCAACAACCGCGAATTTCAAGTAGAAGCGGGTTTGTTTTTTACTCGCGCCGACGACTTGCAGCAAGTGGTAGTCGGGGTTCACGGTGGACGGCCCGTTTATTTGCGCGACGTGGTAGAGAAGATCGAGGACGGCCCGGCCGAACCCGACAACTATGTGTTGTTCGCGAATGCCAAGGCGACGAGTGCTCAGGCGGCCAATTCTGAATATCCCGCAGTGACCATCACTCTCGCCAAGCGCAAGGGCACAAACGCAAGCATTATCGCGGACCGTGTTCTCGAAAAAGTGGGTGCGCTACGCGGTTACATGCTCCCCCAGGATCTGAATATCACGGTCACGCGAAACTACGGCGAGACCGCAAAGGACAAGTCGGACGAACTCCTCAAACACCTGCTCATCGCAACGCTGTCCGTCACTCTGTTAATCGCCTTGGCTTTGGGCTGGCGCGAGTCCGGCGTGGTTCTGCTCGCCGTCCCCGTGACCTTGGCCCTCACACTGGCAATCTTCTACCTGTTCGGATACACGCTGAACCGGGTGACATTATTCGCGCTCATCTTCTCCATCGGCATCCTGGTCGACGATGCCATTGTGGTGGTGGAAAACATCGTCCGCCATTTTCGGTTGCCGGAAAGTCGCGGGCGTTCGTTAGTGGACGTCGCCGTGGAGGCCGTAGACGAAGTGGGAAATCCCACGATTCTGGCTACATTCGCGGTGATTGGCGCGATTCTGCCGATGGCGTTTGTCCGCGGCCTCATGGGACCCTACATGCGGCCGATCCCGGTCGGGGCGTCGGCAGCGATGATGTTCTCGTTGATCGTGGCGTTTGTGGTCTCACCTTGGGCGGCATTGCGGCTGTTGCGGCATTACGCCGGAGACGGTGGACACGGCCAACACGAGGCCGAGGGATGGACCACGCGCTTCTACCGCAAGATCATGAACCCGCTGATTCTCGATGCGCGCCGCCGCTGGATGTTTTTCGGTGGGGTAGTAATTCTGCTGCTCGCGGCGGTTGCTTTCGTCCCGTTGAAGTGGGTCCGCGTGAAAATGCTGCCCTTCGACAACAAGAGCGAGTTCCAGGTCATCATCGATATGCCCGATGGCACGCCGTTGGAGCAAACGACGCGGGTGGCGCAGGCACTGGGACAATATCTGGGCAAGCAGCCCGAGGTCATCAATTACCAGATCTATGCCGGTACCTCCGGCCCCTACAACTTCAACGGTTTGGTGCGGCACTATTTCTTGCGTAGACAGCCCAATCAAGCTGACATTCAAGTAAATCTGTTGTCCCGTCATGACCGCAAAGCGCAAAGCCATGAAGTCGCGCGGCGCTTCCGGCCGGAGTTGGACAAGATTGCTGAACCCTACGGTGCGCGCATCAAGGTCGCCGAAGTTCCGCCCGGTCCGCCGGTGCTTCAAACCTTGGTCGCCGAAGTTTACGGGCCAGACTACAAAGGCCAGATTGAACTGGCAGCCCAGATTAAGAAGGTTTTTCAGCAAACTCCGGGCGTAGTAGACATCGATTGGTATGTTGAGGACCCGCAGACCAAGTATGACCTGAAGGTGGACCTCGACAAGGCGTCGCTACACGGCATTTCCGCTGCGGACGTTACTCGTACATTGCAGGTGGGGCTGGGTGGCGCTGATGCTGGCCTGCTGCACGATCCCCAATCTCGCGAGGATGTCCCGATCGAGGTGCGCCTTTCACGGCCCGATCGTTCAGGCATCCAGGACCTTGAGAGCCTGAAACTTCCCACTCCTTCCGGTGGCCAGATCGCTTTGCAAGAAGTGACGACTTTGAAGCAGACCACAATCGACACCAGTGTGTATCGCAAGAATCTTCAGCCGGTAGTTTACGTGACGGGAGATGTTGCGGGCGGAGAAGAAAGCCCTGTATACGCCATCATGAAGATGAGCGACACCATCGACAAGATCAAGTTGCCCGATGGCAACGGGGTAAAGCAATACAAGGGCACGACCATGCCCGAGCGCACCGACCGCTTCTCCATGAAGTGGGACGGCGAGTGGCATATCACGGTCGAAGTGTTCCGCGACCTGGGACTGGCTTTTGCGGCTGTCCTGGTATTGATCTACGTCCTGGTAGTGGGCTGGTTCCGCTCGTTCATTACGCCACTGGTCATCATGGCGCCGATCCCATTGACCTTGGTTGGCATTCTGCCGGCGCATGCCCTGATGGGCGCCTTCTTCACGGCAACGTCGATGATCGGCTTCATAGCCGGCGCCGGAATCATCGTGCGCAACTCGATCATTCTCGTCGATTTCATCGAACTCCGGCGCGCGCAGGGAATGCCGCTGGAAGAAGCGGTCGTGGATGCGGGCGCGGTGCGCTTCCGCCCCATGCTGCTGACCGCAGCCGCGGTGGTCGTGGGAGCCAGCGTGATCCTGTTCGATCCCATTTTCCAAGGTCTCGCTCTTTCCCTGATGGCGGGCGAAGTAGCTTCCACAGTGCTCTCGCGCATGGCGGTGCCCGTTCTCTACTACATGAGCGAGCGGCGAAGCCAGACGAAACCGGGCGCCGCGGAATCTCATCTTCAGGAGGTACAAGTATGACTGTAGAACGTGGTCTTCGATTGATGGCGGGAGCGTTCATTCTCCTCTCCGTTGCTTTAGGACATTGGCTGAGCCCCTACTGGTATCTGTTCACTGCGTTTGTTGGATTGAACCTGTTCCAATCCGGCCTAACGAACCGGTGCCCCGCGATGTTCGTGCTTCGAAAGTTGGGATTGCGCGAGTCGTTACCACTTGTCTCGAAAGGCTGATGGATCGAACGATTCGACGAAACCAATGACATCCATCGTCCAAGTCGAATATCGACTCAGTCTATTGTCGATTCGCCAAGAGATTCTCGAATCGCTCGGGCACCCAGTGATTTCTGTCGTGGGTTCGCGCGCTGCACGGAATCTTGATCTCTCGAATCGATCGCCTGGAGTCACCGTGATCGGCCATGGCGCCCCTCGGCAAGAACGCCAAGGCCTTATCAATTACTTCCGGCAGGCTGCGCCGCGCGTTCCTCTTGTCGCACTTCTGCGCAGTCGCGATGACGACTTTAGCGACGTCGATTACAACTGCCGGGCAGACGATCCGCCTCTCTGGGTGAGGACAGTCGCGCAGGCTCTTGCCGGAATTGAATAGCAACTGCCCACCTCAATCCGAGTTCTGGAGGTGATGGCTCGCAATGATTTCGATTCGAGAATTCGGATTGCACGGACCTCGACCCGTGGGGATGGCGTGAGTACGACTGCCGAGCAATATCGGCGGACTTCGTTCGCGGGGGACTATGAAAGCAAATGTTGGTAGCGTGGACCGTGGCTTGCGTGTTGTCGTCGGGCTAGCTCTGCTGAGCCTGCTATTTGTGCTAAACGGAGATGCGCGGTGGCTGGGCCTTATCGGCGTCGTACCCCTTACAACCGCGGCGTTCCGGTTTTGCCCGCTTTACCGTCTGGTTGGGCTCAGCACTTGTCCATTGGCGGCGAAGAAATAGGCCCTCGCAGAAGGCCAGGCAACGCTTACACACGCCCGACAATACTTGGAGGAAAGTCGAGTAGCTTATCAGCGCGTATTCTTGGTCTTTCACATCCTCGGGCGGGAGACGGCAATTATGGCTTAGATACGCTCCTGAAAAATGGCGTTCGGATTCAGGTGGCGGTACCCCGATTACTCAATCGTGAACTCCCACCCACAATACTGGCCGGGAGCCGCGTCGGGGGGACAGTGCAGGCAGTTCGTACGAATTCGCGGATCGATCGTTGAGGCGAAGCTTTCGTACTCTACGCTGCCGACGCTCTTGCAAGGGAAATCCGGCAGGCCCTTGCGGCGCCGGGCCTCCTGTACTCGACAGACGTCCATGAAGAAGTGCAGACGCTTGCGGTCGTCAGACCATTTGGTACGCTGTGAGTTTATGACGGCGTAGAGGCGTAGACTCAGGGCTCTTTCGAGGGCTTGAAGCCCACCACCAGCCGGAATGTTGAATGTGGTCATGATGCGTCGGGCCTCCGCGGACGCGAAGCGCTTCCATGAGCGAGCGTCCAGGTCAATGGCGATTTCCATGTCGAAACGCTCCTCGGCGGCAAGGAACCAGCAGCCATCGTGGGCGAGCCAGTTCTTGGCGAACATTTCCAGTGCCCGCAATAAATCTTCGCGGCCCATTTGTTCGAACACATTTCCTGGTTGAGATGACATAGTGCTTGCCTCAGGTCCTATTCCCAGTAATCACATCAGGGACGGGTACAGTTTAGCGTTGTGTTCCAACACTTATGGAGCAGAACTTTCCTCACACGTCGCACAGCGAGCAGGCTGTGCTGTGGTCGGAGGCACTGGCCCAAACTCGGACTCCAGAGGAAATCCAAGCCGACGCCACCTGTGGAAGCCGCCGTGCAATGGACGAACCTTAGTAATGCCGTATTTCCGTAGTTTGACCGCAGTCATGGCGCTGCTGCCTTCATTCGGGCAGGTGCAGTACAACACTACTTCCTGCTGTCTGGGAATCTCGCGGTTGCGCTTGTCCAAGTCTTCCATGGGGATCCGAAGCGCCCCCGGAATCGTGTAGGGTTCGGGCAGGAAATCGAGAGAATGTCGGAGGTCAATCACCGTGACCGGTTCATGCCGGTCCAGCTTTTGCTTTAGCTCTTCCGGACTGATGCGGGCCATTCGCACGTCTCGAAGAAACCTCTGCCGCCGCGCATGCTTGCGGACCAAGTATGCCGTCAGTGCAGCGATGACTAAAACGACCAGGAAGAATGCACTCATCCGCCGTGCGTAGACGGCAAGTCTTTCAAGTTGCTTCGAGAAGACAAGCCCCAACAATTCAAATGTCGAGGCCCAGATAATGATGCCCAGGCTATCCACAGCCACAAACTGCCACCAAGGCATGCGAATAGTACCTGCGACGGGCGCTGCCATCGCATTCAGGCCCGGTACGAATTTGGCGACCAGGAGCGAACGCAACCCATGTTTCTCCAGAAGATTCTTGACGCGACGGACGCACGAATCTGGCTCCAAGCACACCCGACACAGTCGGCCAAGCGCCCGCGAGCCGTGCGCGTACCCGGCGCGATACCAAATCAGATCGGCGGTAAGTGCCCCGGCCAGGGCCAATGCGGTGAGGAAAAACAGGTTCATTCGGCCCGTGCTCGCTATGGCGCCCGCCGCCAGCAGGATTGGTGCAGCCGGTATCGGGACGCCGATCTGCTCGGCGAACACCCAGAGTGGCAGGCCTACGTAGCCATAGCGTACGAAATCGCCCAGAGTCTCGGTCACGGTTTTAATTTTTGGCCTCTGGAGAAAGAATGCAGAAAACGCGGATTTTGTTACAACAAGCCGCATCCGTTTGCGACTATACGGCAGCCGTACGTGCGGCGTTCCTTTCTGTGCGAGGCGTGCTATCTCCGTCCGGTCAAATCGGCAGGTTCAGTGCTCACAATCCGACAACAAGCGCATACTGGATACCGTGACCGATGTCGTAGCGCCATGTCGTGTTTCCAGGTCAATCGTCAGATCATTCACGGAGGAGGGCGGCGCCGCCTGGCGCCAAAATTCGCACATGATTCGCAATCTGGATATCACCGCAATTGTTGAAAACACGGCTGGCACTCTTGACGCCGCAGGCGAGTGGGGGCTTGCACTATGGATTGAAGCGGATGACCGTCGCATTCTCTCCGATACCGGCCAGGGGCGTACTTTGTTGCACAACGCACGCCTGCTCGGAATCGATGTTGCAACCGCCGAAGCCCTGGTCATCAGTCACGGCCACTCCGATCATACCGGCGGCATTGCCGCGGTGATCGACGCTGGCTTTCGCGGCAAGATCTATATTCATCCCGCGGCATTGAACGGCAAGTACCAACGCGAGAAAACGCCTCCGCACCGAGCGAAGGGCATACCTGCTGCGTCGTACCAAGCCCTGCTCTCCAGGGTAGCTGACGTTATTGAATCGCCACAGCCCACCGAAATCGCTTCCGGAGTGATCGTGACCGGTGCCATTCCCCGGCGAAACACGTACGAAGATATACCTGACCCCTTCTTTCTGGACGAAAACTGCACCCAGCCCGATCCGCTAATTGACGATCAAGCGCTGTTGATCGAAACTCACCGGGGTTGGGCCGTAATTACCGGATGTGGACATTCGGGGTTGATCAACACTTTGAACTACGCCAAAGAACTAATCGGCAATAGCCGCATTCTCGCCGTGATCGGAGGGCTGCATCTCTTTCGGGCATCGGACGAGCGCATCAAGGCGACAACAGAAAACTTGCGCGCGTTTGGGGTCGAGCTGATCGCGCCCTGCCACTGCACGGGGTTCGAAGCCACGGGCGCTCTGCAGAATCAGTTTGGGAGCCGCGTGGTGGCGCTCCGAGCCGGCCTGACCGTCCGGGTTTCCGAGGCATGATCGCAAGAGACTAAAATTGTCTCGTCCTCCTGAGATTAAATGCGACCGGACGACTAGCGTTGCCATCCTCTACTGTAGTGAGGAATCTTTATGAGAAAATTGTGGTTCGTCTTGCTGCTTTCGTGCGGCTTTCTCTTAGCGCAAGACAGCAATCCCAGCCAGCACAACTCGAAGGCTTCCAAAGGACAGGTAACCGTACAGGGCTGCGTCGGCAGATCTACCGGCGACTACATACTGACGAAGCAGGACCCAGGCATGACTTATGAACTTCAGGCTACTGGCAAAATGAAGCTCCGTCGTTACCTGGGGCAACAAGTGGAAGTAACCGGGACGGAGTCACCTTCGATGAGCACGAGCTCCGACGCCATAGCAAGAATGGGTTCTCCGGCCTCGGTGACGTTAACCATCACCTCGATCAAGACCATCGAGAAGGAATGCTCCGTGCACTAGCCAATCAATGGGTGATCAAGGTCATTCCCTTGCGCGTGTGAAACAAGCGCGCTGCCCCGCCCGAGCTGTTCCTCCTAGAAGGTCCGCATTGTCTCAGGGCACGTCAAACCACTATTTCATCCGCGTTTCTCGGCCGCTGTTTCGACACTTGAGCAACGGCATTCGATGCACAATCTCAATAGTCCGGACTTGAGCCACCGTCTGAACCGACTATTTCAAGTCAATGCCAGCCACTCAAGTCCTGCTCTCCTCCCTGTGTCCGCGCATAAGAAGAGAGCACCCCTTCCATCGCGTGGGTCTGACCACATCTCACTTTTCTTGCATTTCTCAACCAAGAATCATGGGTTGGGATCGTGGGTTCGGCACCTTTGTTTCGATATTGTAACTTCTTTAGAATGATATTCTTCAGAGACAAAGATGAACCATCGACTCCCGCCCGGCCAGACCTAGTTCAACCCGAACCTACAACTACTTACAGGTTTGCGGGAGACTGCCAAGTACCTGCAAATACGTGCAAGGCCGAGCGATCCTGGGCTGGGATCATGGGCTGTAGTTTCTTCGCAGACCAGCAAATGCCGCATGACCGGGACAGTCAGTGCAATGGGGATGTCACGACAGCCAAACGTTTGAGGCCTCCGCGCGAAGTAGACTGTTTTCATGGCTAGGAACTCAACGCAAGAATTCGGTATGAAGATCACTGCCGCTCAACGAGAATATTATCGATATTCCGGCGTGTCGGCGGGCGTGGAGCGGCGCGGGCGCGGATCGAATTCTCATGACTTCACGCGCGTTCCAAAAGACAAGCAACAAGAAACCAGAAAAGCGGATGCCGGAGAGCGGAAAGGTCAATGAGTGCAATGGCGATGTTACAACAGTCAGCACGGATGGCCTGGCCTTTGCCATGAACCAGTGGGACAATGAGGTTATGAAGCAACATGATGGCGCTCGCCACGCCGGTCCCATGCGCGTGATGTCCGTGGACGCGGAGTTTGCTGGCATCATTGTGGCAGTTGGCTTCCTGGTAATGGGTGCCATCGGTCTCGACATTGGGAAATGGTTCGTCTTGGGAGCCCTTGTGCTTGGTGCCGTCGTCGCTCTGCTGCTGCGTTTCACTAGAAAAGAATAGTGGCGATGCCACAGCCTGCCATTAGAAAACCCCACACGCTCACTGGCGGTGTCAATTAGTGCAATGGCGATATTTTTCCAATTAGCGGTTGTTGGGCCAATTGAGGTGTATGCTGTAAAGCCAACGGCAGCATGTTGGAGGCGGAGATGACATCGGACATCGGTGTCGAACCCGTTGTCGAGCAGCAATTGTTGTTTCACTGCTCCTGTGGTGGAACTGTCGAGGTGAGCGGGAGAAAGGGAACCTGCCTCTACTGTGGTGAGACCATCCAGGTTATTCGGAGTATTCCGACGCCTCACGGCAGGAAGTACACCCTGAGGGTTAGGAAGCGCCGACATAGCCGGGACACAGAACTGCTCTTTTGGCAACCGGTTTGCGCCACGTCTACAACGCACCCGGCACGGCATCACCTTCAATCCCCCGACTACAACGACCGTTACTTACATTTAGGTTTACTGTTGCTGTTGGCGCCACTATACCTGCCGCTTTTGCTGGCGTTTTTCAGCTTCGTGTCTGCGTCGCTAACAGTGGAGCAAGATCGGTCGAATGCACGAATCATCGAAATGCCGAAACCGACCGACTGCGGTTGGTTCACAGACTGTCACTACGAGAAGCGGATCAGCTATGACAGGCGGAGTGGATACACGATCGTGAGATGGGAGCGCGTGAGCGATTAGGGAAACATAGCTGACGATAACAGGCGATACCGCTCACGACCCTGTCAATGAGTGCGATGGCGATGTTAGGGCAGCAACCCCACGCACGCCCGATCCCACGGCTACAACGGCATGAAGCGACTGACAAAATTTGGCGGATTGATCCCCGAGAATTTGTCGAAATTTGTCAATCCAGCCCGCGCAGGCCGACGCAGAGTAACGCAGTCAAGCACATCCGACATCAGCGATCCCTTAGAAAACACAGTTTGAAGCTGGGATGGACTTACCTTGGTCACCTACCGGGGGGAGAGGTCTATCAAGTGCAACAATGGGCATGGCGTGGAAATCGAACCTCAAGGGCTGGGTGCTCAGGAATGCAAAACCAAAAAGGCTTCTCGCTGATCGAACTGCTGATCGTGGTGGCGATCATTCTGATCATCGCCGCGATTGCTATCCCGAACCTGCTGCGGGCGCGTATTGCGGCGAATGAATCGTCCGCAGTGGGGTCGATTCGCACCATCAACACGTCTCAGATTGCATACCTCTCCGCCTACCCGACCATTGGCTTTGCCAACGGCCTGGCGAAGCTGGCGGGCACCTGCACGGGGGTCGTTTTGCCGACCTCGGCGGGCGCTTGCTTGATCGATACGACGCTGGCGTCGGGCACCAAGAGCGGGTACACGTTCAACACGTCGGCCGCGGTTGGCGCCACT
>Ga0224534_1000333_pt1 | contig 31159 bp, 31 predicted proteins | sample 714E12024metaG_FD_172012 | JGI IMG/M metagenome (GOLD analysis project Ga0224534, IMG submission 172012) | Peat soil microbial communities from Stordalen Mire, Sweden - 717 E1 20-24 | ecosystem: Environmental > Terrestrial > Soil > Wetlands > Peat | place: Sweden: Norrbotten County, Stordalen... | reverse complement strand
CAGCAGCATGTCCTTCAAGTTCCCGGCGATGGTGACCTCCGATACCGCGAACGCCAGCTCGCCGTTGCGAATCCACAACCCGGCCGCGCCGCGCGAGTAATCCCCGGTCACGATGTTCACGCCGAAGCCCATCAGCTCGGTCACATAGAACCCGTTGGGAATCCCCGCAATGATCTGCTCCGGCGTTTGGACGCCCTTTTCCATGTAGAAGTTCCCGCGGCCGATCCCGGCATTGCCGGTCAAACCCCGCGCGGCGTTACCGGTGGTCTTCATCCCCAGTTTGCGCGCCGCGTAAGTGTTGAGCAAGTAGTTTTTCAGCACCCCCCGCTCGATGACGACGGTGCGCCGCGAGGGAACGCCTTCGTCGTCGAATGGCGAAGTTCCGAAGAGGCCCGGCATCGTGCCGTCGTCGGCCACCGTCACGTTCTCGCTCGCCACCTTCTCGCCCAGCTTCCCGGCCAGAAACGATTCGTGGCGGTAAATGGACATCCCGTGCACGGCTTCGAAGAGGTTATCGAGCAGCGTGCGGGCGGTGCGCGGCTCGAACACCACCGGCACTTTCTGGGTGTCCACCTTCACCGCGTGGAGCCGCCGCAGAGCGCGCTGCGCGGCCGTGCGTCCCACCTCTTCGGGCGCCTCTAGCTGAGCGAAACCGCGCGCGATGGTGTACCAGTAGTCGCGCTCCATGGAATCGCCGTCGCGAGCCACGGGTATGGCGCTGAGCGAGCAGTAAGTGGCGCGATACTCGCCCGCGAATCCCCGCGAATTGGCGAAGATATGGCGGCCCACATGGGTGTCGAAGGAAGCGCCTTCGGAGTTGAAAATGCGCGGGTCGGCCGAGAGCGCGGCTTCTTCGGCGCGCCGGGCGGTCTCAATTTTGAGGGCCGTCTCCAGTTGCTCCACGTCCGGCGAATAGAGCTGCAAGTCGCCCGCGAGGGCGCCCAACTCTTCGGGCTCGGGCAGGCCGGCGTGCGGGTCCTCGGTGGTGATATCCGCCAGCTCGATGGCCGATTTCACCAGGTGCTCGATGCCCTCCCGCGACAGATCGGAAGTGTAAGACGCGCCGGTCTTCTTCCCGATCAGAATGCGCAGTCCCGCGCCGCGCGAGCCGGCTTCCTTGAGATTCTCGAGCTCGCGCATGCGCACGTTGGCCGAGAACTCGTCGCCCTCGGAAATGGTGCATTCGGCGTCGCTGGCGCCGGCCGCCAGCGCGCGTTTCACCACATCGCCCGCCAGTTCGGAAAGATGGTTCTCGCTCACCCCGTGCCCCCCACGGTCATACGGTCGATCTTGATGGTCGGGATGCCCACCCCCACCGGCACGCTCTGGCCTTCTTTGCCGCACGTGCCCATGCCTTCGTCCAGCCGCAGGTCATTGCCCACCATGCTGACGTATTTCAGCGCCTCCGGACCGTTGCCGATGAGCGTGGCATTGCGCACCGGCCGCGTCAGCTTGCCGTCCTCGATGAGGTAACTCTCCGAGGCCGAGAACACGAAGTTGCCGCTGGTGATGTCCACCTGCCCGCCGCCGAAATTCACGCAGTACAGTCCCTTGGGAACCGACCGGATGATGTCTTCCGGCTGGCTCTCGCCCGCCAGCATAAAGGTGTTGGTCATGCGCGGCATGGGGATGTGGGCGTAGCTCTCGCGCCGGCCGCTGCCGGTAGGCTCGGAGCGCATCAGCGTGCTCGACAGCTTGTCTTGCAGATACCCGCGCAGCACGCCTTTCTCGATGAGCACGTTGCGCTGGGTGGCGTGGCCTTCGTCGTCCACGTTGAGCGATCCGCGCCGGCTGCCGATGGCGCCATCGTCGATTACGGTGCACAACTCGCTGGCCACCTTCTGCCCCATGCGCCCGCTGAAGGCCGACACTCCCTTGCGGTTGAAATCCGCTTCGAGGCCGTGTCCCACGGCTTCGTGCAGCAGAATGCCCGGCCAGCCGGGCCCCAGCACCACCGTCATTTCGCCCGCCGGCGCCTCCACCGCATCCAGCATGACCACGGCCTGGCGCGCGGCTTCGGCGGCGAAGTACTCGGGGGTCTTCTCTTTGAGGAAAAAGTCGAGCGCGACGCGCCCGCCCCCGCCGGCTTGCCCGCGCTGCGGCTCGCCGCCATCCTGCCGCGCCAGCGCCGCCACGTTCAGCCGCGCCTGCGGCTGCCGGTCGATGGTGAGGACCCCATCGCTGGTGGCCACCATCACCTGGCGGAGGCTGTCGGCGTAGGAGGCCTGCACTTGGAAAATGCGCGGATCGTAGGCGCGCGCCGCGCGGTCCGCGCGCTTGACTAGCTCGACGCGATCGAGGAACGCGGTCTCCGTCGGCGCGATGAGCACCGGGTACAGATTATGCGTGGCGCCATCGTTCAGACCGAGCTTTTCGATGGTGCTGGGACCCGCGGCGATGGAGGCCGCCACCCGCGCCGCCTTGCGGATCTTCTCCGGCGAGAGATCGTCGCTGTACGCGTACCCGGTGCGCCCGCCCGCAATCACCCGCACCCCGACGCCCATGGAGACGCCCTGGGTGGCGCTCTTGACCATGGATTCGTCCAGGCCGATGGAGCTGGTGAGCAGGTATTCGAAGTACAGGTCCGCGTAGTCGCCCCCCCGGGAAAGCGCCTCCGCCAGGTAGCCTTCCAGGTCCCCTCGCGTGAGGTTGAATCGCGCGGCGAATATCGACTCGGAAAACTGCATAATTTCAGGCTACCATTAACCCAAGACCGCTCTCTAACGTTCGCGGCTCGGATGCTCAGCTACCATGGCGTTCGACAGGCGCTTCGAACCGGACGCGGGGGACGATATCGAGCAAGAGCTGACGGGCGAGCCCATGGGAGCTTTCGTTCGCACGAACCAGGATCGTAGTGTCGAGGACAATCCTCACTGGTGTGAACGATAGCCTGGGCGGCTGTTCCGCATCGCCTCGTTGATGATGTCGCCGGCTTCCCGATCGGAAATGGGCTGGCGTTTCGCGTCCACCTCGGCAAAATACTGTCGGAGCGCCCCGACGATCTCCTAGCGTCCTTGATCGGATATGGCGGCTGGCTGGAAAGCCTGAACGCTCACGGTCTCTTGCTCCAATACGGACCGCACGGGATCTATCCGGTTGCCGACCGGACGGTCATCCGGCGCTCGGAGACCGTGCCTCGGAGAATTGCTCGATGCGTACGGAGCCAGGCGAGAATCGCCACCCGCTAACCGCCCGGCCCCTACTTTTTCCCGCGCTCGATTCCCACCGCGCGGCAGTCCTCGTCCACCATCTCCCTCACCAGCTCTTCGAAGCCGACGCGGTGCGTCCAGCCCAGCACCCGGCGGGCTTTGCCGGCGTCTCCCCTCAGCAAATTGACCTCGGCCGGGCGGTAGAGGTCGGGGTCGGGTTTCAGATAGCGGCGGTAATCCGAGCCGGCATAGGAGAACGCCGCGTCGGCGAAATTCGCGCACCGAGTGGCGCTCAGGTTACCACGCGCAGGCCGAGGTGCTGGGCAAACGGATCGAAGTCTCTGTCGTTGTGCAGCAGGTCATACCCGCTCTCGATGCATCGGGTAGCAATCACCGTATCGATGGTCTTGCGAACGGTCACGCCGAGGTGGCGCAGCGTCCGGAAATTTCTCGCCCCTTGAACCGCGATTTCCTGTCCGCCCAACTCCACGACGTCGAGCGATGTCAGCATTTTCCTGGCTGCGTTGAAGTCGGTTTCGTCGGCGAAGCCTTGCAGGACCTCCGTCAGAATCAGGTCGCCGATCGCCAGAGGTTCGTGGCCCAGCAGACTATCGAGTTTCTCGGTCTGCGCCGTGATGGTTCCCTTGAAGTAATCGATCCACACGCTGGAATCGACAAGAATCAACGGTCGCTCCGCATCGCGTTGAGATCGCCCTGCCAGTCGAGTTTGCCGCGAAGCCGGCGGATCTCCGCCTGTCTCCTCAGGCGGAGCAAGGTCCGCAGAGCCTGGTCGACGGCAGCGCGTTTGGTCTTGAGGCCGGTGGCGCGAAGCGTGTCCCGCATCAGCTTATCGTCAATCACGATGTTCGTGCGCATGGATGTGTATATCTATAGACAATTGTACACATTCCAGGCGAGAATCGCCACGGGCCGGGCGTGTCGTCGGTCATATGGGCTCTGACCAAGCGGAAGAACTCCTCCGTGACCAAGTAAAAAAAACTTCTGGGTGGACCCTGGCGAGGAAGCGTCGTGAGATTCAGCGGCTACTCTGTACCTGGACAGGCTCGTGCTCTTACTGCGGCGGGCTGGTCCGAGCACCGTAGAAACTTAACGGAGTAATACTAGCCTGTCAGCCGGCGAGGCGGCGCTTCAAAACCAGACCGGCGATTCCGCAGCCGATCAGCAGCATGGTTCCAGGCTCGGGTGTGGTGGCCGTTGAGAAGGTAAGATCCGCGGACACGATGCTGCCAGTCGGGTCGGTGGGAGTTAAGCACACCGCTGGCGCTGTAGTTCCGCAGCCCGCGACCAGATCGAGGGTCCCTGGCATCCCCACCGTGGGAACTCCGCCGAAGTTGAGGTCAAGATAAGTCACCAAAGTCCCGGTCACGATGTTTACACTTGTAAACGTGGCAGTACCTTGCAGATCGGTCAGAAGCGACGGACTGCTGGTATTGATCGCGTCACTAAATACCACGCTCGCCGCCAGGGAATCACCTAATGTTAAGCCGTCGTTCACACTTACCGTGACGGCATTCCCGCCCTGACTGAGGGCGAATGGCGAGCCGCTTCCGGTCCAAGTCAGCAAGTCGCTAGGAGTCTCTGAAATGGTCCAATTCAGCGGGATGCCTGACAGGGACCCGGTACCGGAAATCGCGCCGCTCCAAGTGATAGTGCCCGGGGTGCCCGGGGTGAAAGTAAGCGTCGTACTGCTGGCGTTGCCGAAGTAAAGAATCCCGGCGTGCATCGCAACCGGTAGCAGAAGCGCACCGAATAGCCGTAATTTCATTTGTGGAGCCCTCCGATCCAATTTGACTGGTTACTAGTATATCCGAACGGCGTAAACAGTCAAGTACTATTTACCGCTGGTACGCTACGCCATGGGAGATTCTACGCCAGACGCCGGACATGGCGCGCTATCTACAGTCGGGCATGACGCGGGCCGAGTTGGAACGGCAGGCGAGCGCGGAGAGCGACACGGAAGCTGCCCGCCGGATGCAGGAAGCCAAGCAGAAGCTGTTTGGCGGATTCCGGCAGAAAAGGAGCGCATGAAAACGGCGGTGGAAATGATGGGCCATGGACGCGGAGGAAAACCAAAAGCAGGTTTCCCTCCGCGCCCACAGCCCTTGGAAATCGCAAACTGCGCGATTCCCACATTCCCACCGTCGCGACGAAGCAATGGAAAAGTGGAAAACCAAAAGGAGGTTTCCCACTTTCCCACTGCCTACGGTTTTCCCTTTACGACCAAATTCAGAAAGGAGGCCTGGCGGCGGAGCTTCGCTCCTTCTCCAGGCTCACTGTTCGATTAGAATATGCTGTGGCGCGAGGGGCGAGGCATGCCTCGCGGTGCAGGGCCGGGCATGCCCAGCCCGAAGCGCTGAGGAACGAATCTACTTCCTCCCGCGTTCGATTCCCACCGCGCGGCAGTCCTCGTCCACCATCTCCTTGACCAGTTCTTCGAAGCCGATGTAGTGCGTCCAGCCCAGCACCCGGCGGGCTTTGCTGGCGTCTCCCCTCAGCAAATTGACCTCGGCCAGGCGGTAGAGTTCGGGGTCGGGCTTCACATAGCGGCGGTAATCCAGGCCGGCGTAGGAAAACGCCGCGTCGGCGAATTCGCGCACCGAGTGGCACTCGCCGGTGGCCACCACATAGTCGTCGGGCTCCGGTTGCTGGAGCATCAGCCACATGGCCACCACGTACTCGCGGGCATGGCCCCAGTCGCGTTGCGCTTCGAGATTGCCCAGCCGCAGTTCGTTCGACCTGCCCGCCAGGATGCGGGCCGCTCCGGCGGTGATTTTGCGAGTCACGAATTCAAACCCGCGCCGCGGCGACTCGTGGTTGAAGAGGATGCCGCTCGAAGCATGCATGCCATAGGCCTCGCGGTAGTTCCGCGTCAGGTGGAAGCCCGCCACCTTGCTGATGCCATAGGAAGAGCGCGGATGAAAGCGGGTGCCTTCGTTCTGCGGCGCTTCCTCGGCCAGGCCGAACATCTCGCTCGATCCGGCGAAATAGAAGCGGCATTCGGGCGCCAGCGCTCTCAGCGCCGCCAGCATAAAATGGGTGCCGTCTATGTTGATGTTCAGCGTGGAGAATTCGTCGTCGAAAGAGTAGCTGACGAAACTCTGGGCCGCCAGGTGGTAGCACTCGTCCGGCTGCGCTTCTGCGACCACCCGGTGGATGCTGGCGAAGCTTTCGAGCGATGCGGCGTGAAGCTTCAGCCGGGGGAGGATTCCGCCCAAGCGGGAAAGGCGGTGGTCCGGATCCTCCAGGGCCACCCGCCGTACGATACCATGGACCTCGTACCCTTGGGCCAGCAGCCACTCCCCCAGGTAGGACCCGTCCTGGCCCGTAATTCCTGTAATCAGAGCGCGTTTCGAGGACATCTCGAATAATGGTAACAGCCCCATGAGATCCCGAGCGGTGGCGAATCCAGGCCTGTCATGGCCGGTTGGGGCTACCCCCAGGAGCGCCCGGCCCAGAGGGCGCCCCGCCTCCAGCCTGCTTTTGCAATTCCTCGTAAAGCTTTGTAACCTGTCTACTTGGCGGCACGCCTTAGAAGATGGAAGCGAACCTGCTTACGGGTGCCGGCACTAACGGTGAGGCATGCTGGTTGATTTCGAGCTGATCAAGCGAGCCCAGAAGGGCGAGAGCGCGGCTTTTAACGAAATCGTACTGGCGTACCGGAAGCGTATTTTGGGGACGATCGCCCGTTTGATCGCCCGTCCGGAAGATGTCGAGGACGTCGCGCAGGAAGTTTTTTTGCGGCTGTATTTTTCGCTCGACCAGCTCAGGACGGCGGAGGTCTTTGAACCTTGGTTGCACCGCTTGACGGTGAACGCCGCTTACGATTACCTTCGGAAACAGCGTCGCCGCCAGGAATTCCGCATGTCCGACCTGTCGGAGCAGCAGGTAATGCTGGCTGATGCAGCGGCAGGGGGGAAGGTGGAGCACGACGAGCAGTACCGGAAGAAGATCCGGGAATCCGTGCAATCGCTCCTGGGAGCGGTTTCGGAGGCGGATCGGATTTTGCTCATGCTCAAGGAAGTGGAAGGGCTTTCGTTGAAAGAACTTGAAAAGATCTACAAGGTCAACGAAAATGCTCTTAAAGTCCGGTTGTTCAGGGCTCGTCAAAGGGTTCTGAAAGCCTACGGGTCGGCAGGAACAAAAGAGGCAGCCGGCTGGGACCGGTGAAGTAGAGGTAATATGAATTCGATGCGCGGCAACGATGATGCAAGGCTCGATGCCCTGTTACGGGCATACCGGGACGCGTGCCCCACGCCGGAGCCCAGCGCGAATTTTATGCCGAATCTTTGGCAGCGGATCGAATCGCGCCAAAGCTTCACGTTTTCATTCCAGCGCATGGCCAATGCATTTGTAACGGCGGCGGTGGCGCTTTCCATCGTGTTGGGCGTGTACATGTCGATTCCGCGCTCCAACTCGTCCTCCTACTCGCAAAGCTATCTCGAGGCGCTGGCGGATGCCAACACCTTGGATACTCCGGATTACGTTAGCCCGGTCCGCTTGGATCTGTCCGATCCAGGCCGGTGAGCTGGCTCATGCTCAAATCTAAGTTTTCCGCGCTCCTCTCCCTGCTGCTGGTTTTCCTGAGCGGCGTGCTGGTGGGAGGTTTTGCCTACCGGCTCTATAACGTCTCCGTGGCCGCCGCTCCAACCAATGGCAAGAGGCCCGATCCCGAGGAAGTCCGCAAGCACATCGTGGCGGACATGCGCGAGCGCCTCAAACTGGATAGCCGGCAGGTGAGCCAGTTGCAGCAGATCTTCGATCAGACCCGGGATCAGTTCCACCAGATTCACGACAAGATGAACGCCGAGGGCCAAGCCCTTCACGTCGGTCAGATCGAGAAGGTCAAGGCCATCTTGCGCGCCGACCAACTGCCGCTCTACGACGAATGGCGGGCTGAGCGCGACCGCGACCACAAACAACACAAGCAAGGCGAAAAAAAGTAGGTGGCGCAGACTTTCAGTCTGCCGGGCCCAGAGGGCACCCCCGACTCATCGGGACGCTCTTCGCCTGCGCTACGCCGTCGGCTGCGCCTTCTTGTCGCCGCGCGTGGCCTTGTACTTCCTCTCGAAACGATCGATGCGGCCCGCGGTGTCCATCAGTTTCTGCCGGCCGGTGAAGAACGGATGGCAAGACGAGCAGATCTCCACGCGGATATCGCCCTTATGCGTCGAGCTCGTCTTGAACGTGTGGCCGCAGGCGCAAATGACGTTGACTTCGTTGTAAGCGGGGTGAATACCAGCCTTCATTTGATTGGGGGGAATCCTTTCGAAACATTCAGTGTACCAAAAACACGAACCCCCGTGAGCCCCGAGGCCCACGGGGGAAGGTAGCCTAAAAGGTACAACCTGAGGCTTAAGCTGACGCGTGAGGCAGCCGGTCCACAGGAACGTGATCCCGCCACTGGACGGAATCGGCTACATTAGAGGCTCGACTTCAACAGTCGGCCACCTCTCGCGGTCGTATGTTACTTTCCATGTTGCTGGACCACCTCCTTCTTCAGTGATGTTTTTATGCTCTCATGAGGTTCCTGGCTTGTCAATATGATTTTCCGGAGAAGCGCAATAACCACAATGCGATGTTTGGGTTACAAGTGCCGCTCGGCAACGCCCAAGGCCCGGGCGGTGAGCCTGGCTTCCGTGTGGCGGCGACCGCCGCGACTCTCCGCTAGCGCAGCAGCTCGGGTGCGCAACCGAGATCCTGTTGGGCAACCCTCCGGATGGAAGCGGCCTCGAATTGCTGGCCTCTCCGGAGGTAGTTGCCGATCACGTTGCGCGACGCCGCGCAGATGTCGCGGTGCACCAGCGGGCAATCCGGGTTGAGGCTGGGCGTGCCACCCTGACGCGTGACGGCACAACCTTGCGGATCGATCTGCCCGTACAGTTCCACCAGCGTCGAAGCCGTTTCCGCCCGGTTCGGATCCATGGCCAGCGCTTCCACCAGAGCCATGGCGGCCTTGCGCGGTTCGCCGGCTGCGCGATACACCGACGCCAACTCCTCCAGAAGCTCCGGCGCCGATTCCAGCGAGCGCCCGCGCTCGAACGCTGCCAGGGCGTGCGGCCTGTCCGAAAGGCGCAAGTAGGTGCGGCCCAGGTCCAGGTACAACTCACTGGTCAGCGAAGTCAGCCCGGGCTTGCCCCGCTGTGCGTTTTCCGCCCGGTATCGTTCGTCCCACGCGAGCTCGATTCTCTCGCTGCGCAAAAGTGCGTTCAACGATTTCCGGTACCAGTACGGCGCGTCCGATCCGGCTGAAGCCTTGCCAGCCGCGTCTCTGGATGCCGATAGGTCCCCAAGGTTACGGTAAAAAACGCCTGCGTCGTGGTATGCTCGCATTGCGTTTTGAGAATCCGGCAACCCATCGAGTATCGCGAGCGCGCGGTCCGCGTAACGAATCGAACGGGCCACATCTTCCTGGGTGGCAGGGAATGTGTTGGCAGCCGCGCTCATGTTGGTTTTGTAACTGCCTGGAGCCGCCGGGACGGCGCTGAGCCAGAAGCGTTGCGGGTCGAGCCAGTCGGCGTTCCGGTCGTACGTGCGGGCGGCGAATCCAATCAGAAGGAAACTCAGACCCGCGCCGGCGGCATAACCGTAGACCGGCTGGCCTGCCGGCACGCGGCGCCAGAGCGTGCCAAGAGCCCAGACCACGGCGATCGCAAAACCCACCGATGGAAGATACAGAAAGCGTTCTCCCATGATGGTGCCGATCGGAATCACCAGATTCGAAGTGGGCGAAAGGGTGGCGAAAAAGAAAGCGGTGGCAAAGAACACGGGCTTCCGGCTCCGCCAGCAACGAATGGCCGCAACCGTGGCTCCCCCACAACCGAGCAGGGCCGCGATGGCCTTCCAATCTTCCCATTTGTCTGGCCTCCAGCCGAACAGGGGGATCTCATTGTAGCTGTAATCCCACGACAGCCGCGCCGGCCATACCAACAGCCCGAAATACCTGCCGATCACCTTGATGGCTGTGGCCCGCGCGGTCCAGAAGCCCGCGCCCAGCAGCGGGTTCTCGCAGAATCCAGTGGCTAGGTACGATGAGTTCGCGAGCACCTGAGAGCGCACATACAGGTAAACCAGACACGGGATAGCCGCGGCGGCATAGCTCGGAATACGAGACCGCCAGGAGGCCGCTCGTCCGAACGTGAAGTCGTAGATCGCGAAGACCGCCAGCATTACGATGGCGCTCTCCTTGGAGAAAATACCGGCCGCGGCGGCAAGCCCGATCGCCGCCAGCCATACGGCTTTCCGCGCACCCGTGGCCTCGAGCGCCTTCCGATGGCACAGCAAAGCGGCAAGCACCGAGAATGCCGCCAGCATGTCCGAACGGCCCACAATGTTCGTTACCGATTCGGTCAGCACGGGATGCAGCCCCCATAGGGCGCTTAGCATCAGGGCGGCCGGAATCCGTTTGAAAATCGCCAGCCCCAAGGCGTATACCAGCGCGATGTTCACGGCGTGCAGAATGAAATTGAACCAGTGATATCCGAACGGATCCGTGCCATTGCCCAACACCGCGTAGTTGAACAGGAACGACAGCGTGGTCAGCGGACGATATAGCCCGGTGTTGCCCGTCTCCCAATACTGCCCCGTCAGGATGCGGTGAAGCTGGACCGGTGTCACGGCGTGGACGCGGGCGTCCTTGAGAATGATCCCGGCGTTATCCAGCAGAAACGGCGCATGGAATGAATTCGCGTACGCCAGCAATGTAAAGCCGGTGATTGCGGCTAGCAGCAACGCATGTTTCACCGCCGCCCGCGCCGCGATGGGAGTCGCGCTCCCGCCTGTGGGATTCCGGCTCTTCGCGTTCTCCGGGACCGCTTTACCCGCTCGTGCCCTATCGCGTTTCAAGCTTGCCCTTGGACTGCGGCCGATACCATTCTAATCCCCGTCGGAGTGGTGTTTGGGTTACAAGTGCCGCGCGGCGAAACGGCACATCGCCAGCCCGTCCAGCAGCTTGAACGGAAACTGCCCCGTGGTGTAGTGGCCGCAGGGCAGCCTGAAAACCTGGTGCGCCAGCTTCAATTCCCGAAAGTTCTGTAAGACCTGTCGAGAGTAAACCGGCAGGAAGCTGGTATCGTGGCCTGCCCAAATCAGCAGGCTTTGCATGTCCCGGCCTTGAAAGCGCTTCAGATAGGATGCCGGACTGATCACCGACCAGTACCGCCGCAGGTCATCCTGGCTTACCACGTCGCCGAAGCCCCTGCGTACGTGTTGCGTGGAGAGCCCGGTCCAGACCACGTCGGAGAAGTACATGGACACATGGTTGAAGATGCCCACCCGCACGCGCGGGTCGTGCGCGGCGGCAATAAACGCGATGCACGAGCCCAGGCTGGTGCCCAGGATACCCACCCGCAAATAACCCTGTTGTCCCAGCCAGTCCAGGCACGCGCGTGTGTCGATGACGGATTGGCGGGAGGCGTGGATGGTGCGGCCGATATTGCTGGAAACGTGATACTCCGCGCGCTCCAGTTCCGCCGGCATGCGCTCGGCGTGGTACGCCATGGTCATGCGCAGAGCGCTGATTCCGAACCGGTTGAGCAGTTTGGCCAGGCCCACGTGCCCGTTGGCATCGGAGTTCCACTGCGGCAGCACCACCAACGCCCGCCCCTGGTTCTTGGGCGCGGGGAACCACATCGCATTGACCGTGTCGTTCTCCGGGCAGCGCGACCGGACCGGGCTGGTAAAGGTCAGCCGGCCTTGGCTCAACCGGTAGTCGCGAACCGGCGCATAGGAGTAGAAGCGGTCCGAATCGTTCAGCGCTTCGGTTACGAATCGGGAAACCGAAGCCGCCGCATCGCCGCCGATGTCGGCGCCCTCCAGCCACTCCAGGCCCCATTCGAACGGCCGGACCACGCGATTCGTGTCGCGCGTGGCGAGGTCGCGCTCCCATCGGTCTATCCAGCCAGCGTAGAGTTCCATCGGGGCAAGCTTTATTCAGTCTACCAGACCAAAAAAACACCCCGCGCCGGCGGATGAGGCCGGAGCGGGGCTGCGGTTTAAGCCCAGATGGAGGCAACGCACCAAAGCTGAGAAGCCTCTAAGCGAATCCGGTTCATAGCTTGCAAGCCGGGTGCCAGGCCCAAGTTGTTGATACGGTTGGGAAACACCACCTCTTCCTACCGAATTCGGTAGGAAGAGTCTACGCATTTCCAGAAAAACCGCCAGTACACCTCCGGGGAACTACCCTGCCACGGTACAATCGGACCTGTGAGTTTCCCGCCCTCCAACGCCGAAACACGCTCAATGAGTGCCGGCGCAGGCGGGAAAGCCCTGGCGGGTTTTCTGCTTTCGGGGTTTCTGATGGCGCTGCTGGGAGCCATCCTGCCGGCCTGGGGATATCATCGGGACCCGCCGGATTTCACGGCGGTGGGCAATTACTTTCTCAGCGTGGCCGTAGGGGTGGTCTGGGCGGCGGGTTTAGCCCGGTGGATCATGGCGCGGCGCGGCCTCGCTTTCCTGCTGGTGTTTGCCTGCGCGCTTTCCTGTGTGGCCCTGGCCTACCTGGCGCTGGTGTCGCCGCCGGCTTCGCCCTGGTGGCGCATGGCCGGGCTGCTGGTGCTCGGCATCGGCGCCGGCCTGCTGAACATGGCCCTGTTCCATGCCATTTCGCCCGGTTACCAATCCGACGCCGCGGGCACGGCCACCATGGGCGGCGCCTGGTACGGTCTGGGCTGTCTCACGGCCACCCTGCTGGTGGCCGTTACCTTGCTGTTGGCGGGCACCTCCTACGTCCCCGGCCTGCTGGCATTCATGGCGGTGGTTCCGGCGATTTTTGCCGTGATTTACGCAAGAAGCTCTTACACGGCCCGTTCGGAAGGCGCTCAGCCCACACTGCGGCAGGCGCTGAAGGATTTCCGCAGCCCCGGCGCCGTGATGTTCGCGGCGCTGCTGTTCTTTCAGTTCGGTAACGAATGGTCCATCGCCGGTTGGCTGCCCTTATTCCTGATCCGCCGCGTCGGCCTGAGCCCCGAAGCGGCGCTCATCATACTGGCGCTCTATTGGCTGTTCCTCATGACCGGCCGCGTGGGGTCGGTGGCCATCCTGCCGCGCATGCGCCATGGCCGTCTGCTCTTGGGGAGCGTGCTGGCGGCGCTGTTCGGCTGCCTCATCCTGTTCTTCACCAACAACGCGTTCGGCGCAGCGACCGGCGCATTCTTCCTGGGAGCCGGCTACGCCAGCATCTATCCCTTGGTGTCGGAGGCCATCGGCAGGCGGTTTCCCTACTACCATCCCGGCTTCTTCAACGGAATCTTCTCTCTGGCCCTGGTGGGCGGCCTGCTGGCGCCGGCCAGCGTCGGATATGCCGCGGCGGAAATGGGCGTGGGCGTAGTGATCGGAATCCCCCTGGCCGGGACTTGCATGGTGATGGTCCTGGTCTTGCTGATTTGGCTGGAATCGAAGGTGACGGGGAGATGAGGAACGCCAAAGTGGGGCGGACGCCCCCGTCCGCGCGCGACCCCCTGGTCGCGCTTCTGAGCTCAATCGCTCTCGTCCTCGCCATGGCGCTTCAGTTGTCCGCGGCGTCGCTGCCGGAGAGCATCGACAGGCTGCTGGCGGCGTCGGCGGCGGCCCGGGCGGCGTTCTGGGGTATCCGGATTGTGGATCTCGGCAGCGGCAAGACGCTCTACGAGCTGAACCCCGATCGCTTCTTCGTCCCGGCTTCGAACACCAAGCTGTTCACCACGGCCCTGGCGCTCACGCGGCTGGGGCCGGACTTCACCTTCCAGACGCGCGTCGTCGCCGACGGCCCGCCGGACGCCGAGGGCCGCATCCGCGGCGCCCTGAAGCTGGTGGGCGGCGGAGATCCCAACCTGTCGGCGCGCGCCATCCCCTACCGCATGGGCCCGGTGACCGGCAATCCGCTGGCGGCCATCGAGGACCTGGCGGACCAGGTGGCCGCGCGCGGCGTGAAGCGCATCGATGGCGGCATTATCGGCGACGATACCTGGTACCTGTGGCAGCCATTTGCAGAGGGCTGGGCCATCGACGACCCGCAATACGAGTACGGAGCGCCTGTCTCCGCCCTCACCGTCAACGACAACGCGGTGACCCTCGCCGTCCGCCCGGGCGCGCGTGAGGGAGACCCGGCCGCGCTGGCCTGGAACCCGCCGCTCGAGTATTACCGGGTGGACAACCGCATCCGCACCGTGGCGGCGGCCGGCGAGCGCAGCATTCGTTTCCGACGCGACCCGGGCGGTCCGCAGGTGCGCCTGTGGGGATCGATTCCGCTGCGCGATCGCGGCGAGGACCTGGTTCTGGCCATCGAAGATCCGGCCCTGTACGCCGCCCAAGCCCTGCGCCAGGCGCTGGAGGAACGCGGGGTCTCGATCGGCGGCGGCGCTACCGCGCTGCACGCCTTTCCCAACGAAACACCGGACCTCGCCCAGGCGGCCGCGCCCACCGCCGTTTCGGGCGCCGAACTGGCGCGGCGGGTTTCGGCGCCGTTGATCGAAGACCTGCGGATCACCGCCAAGGTGAGCCAGAACCTGCATGCCGAGCTGGCACTGCGCGCCGTGGGGCGCGCCCGCCGCAACCTGGGCAGCCTCGAAGCCGGCGTCGAGGAGATCAAGGTGTTTCTCGCCGAGGCCGGCATCGATCCCGACGCGTACAACCTGGCGGACGGTTCGGGGCTGGCGCGCCTCAACCTGGTCACGCCCGCCACCGTCGTCAAGCTGCTCGGTTTCATGTACGCCTCGCCCGCGCGCGAGAACTGGATCTCGCTGCTGCCGGTGGGCGGCCAGGATGGAACCCTCAGCGCGCGTTTCCCTGAGACCGCCGTGGCTGGACGCGTCCATGCCAAGACCGGCTCGCTGGCGCATGTCAGTGCGCTTTCGGGCTATCTCGAGCGGCCGGACGGAAGCTGGGCGGTCTTCTCGATCCTGGTAAACAACTACAACGGGAGCCCCGCCGAGGTGCGCGGCGTGATGGACCGCATCTGTACGCTTATAATGGAATAGAGAGCCATGCCGATTTACGAATACCGTTGCGAAGATTGTGGGTCGAAGTTCGAGAAGCTGGTGCGCCGGAGCCCCGACGCGCCGCAGATTGAGTGCCCCTCCTGCGGGCAGAAGCATCTGAAGCAGGAGCTTTCCACCTTTGCCGCGCACGCCAGTGGCGGCACGAAATCGGCGGAGATGCCGTCCTGCCCGAACAGCGGGCAATGTGGCAACGCCGGCATGTGCGGCATGAATTTCAATTAGGAAGCGGGTCCCCTTTTCCCACGCGCTGCTCCTTAGAGTTCCTTTACCACCAGCCCAGGGATCATCCGAAAGTGTCGCGGGTTTCCCGTCACCACCGCGTATTCCAAATGCAGGGCAGTGGCTCCAATCAGCAGATCCTGGAACGGAATTTTGACGCCCTGGCCCTGCTGCTCGCCGTCGACTCTTCCCGCGAGAAGCGCGATTGGCTGCGTGAACGGATAGACTGGAACATCGGCCAAGAGCTCCTGGATGAACGCCTCGCGCCGGGTGCGGATTCGGCCGTGATCAGCACGCTGGAGTCGAGGATCAGTCCCATCGCGAAGCGTCCAGCGGTTCCCGGCGGCTGCCGATGATCTCTTCCAGATCCTTGCCGAAGCCTTCATCCAAGGTCGCCGTCGAGCCGTGCGCTTCTGCCAGGGCGATGCACCTCGACAGCAGCCGGCCAGCCCGCGCTGCGGGCCGTATGACTGCCACTGAGTGCTGATCTTTTTCGACGATCACCTCGGCGCCCTGTTGGACTCGCTCGAGGATCGCGGCGATGTCGCGGATCGCTTCGGCTTGGCTGAGATGGACGGCTTCTGGCTCCATACCTTCGATCATACCCCCTCGTTGTTTCGGACACAGCATCCAAAGTGGAAATTCAGGTTGGAATCGCGATAAGGTAGCTTCATGTTCGCACGGGCTTTTCGCAAGCTGGTACTCGCTGTTCTCCTGGGCTTGATGTGCGCCGCCGCGCAGCCGCCACCGCCGGCCGCGGCGCAGGCCCCCACGCACGCCGACATCCTCCGCGGTGAATACGGCCCGTATCGCGCCAACAACGACCTGCTCTTCTACCATCTCGACGTCCGCGTCGACCCGGAAAAGAAGTTCATCGGCGGCAAGAACACCATCCGCTTCAAGATGCTCAAGGACGACACGCGCATCCAGCTCGACCTGCATGAAGCGCTCCACGTCGACCAGATTCTGCTCGGCTCCACCGCGCTCCATTACGAGCGCGACTCCGGCGCCGTCTTCGTGGACTTCCCGGAGACGCTCCGCGCCGGCCGCGTGTACACCATCGACTTTTACTACTCGGGGAATCCGCTCGAGACGGGCCGGTTCGGTGGAATCGCGTTCCGGAAAGACCCCTCCGGTCATCCCTGGATTAACACCGCCTGCGAAGGCACTGGCGCCAGCCTGTGGTGGCCGAACAAGGACCAGTGGCGCGACGAGGTCGAGAACATGCAAATCAGCGTGTCCATTCCCAACGGTCTGGTGGACGTCTCCAACGGGAAGTTCGTGGGCAAGACCGACCTCGGCGACGGCTACACGCGCTGGGATTGGCGCGTCCACTACCCCATCAACAACTACGACGTCTCGCTGAACATCGGCAACTACCAGCACTTCGCCGGCCGGCTGGGCAGCCTGCCGCTCGATTTCTACGCGCTGCCCGAAGATCTGGACAAGGCCAGGAAGCAATTCGTTCAGGCCAAGGGTATGCTCCAGGCCTTCCAGCACTACTTCGGCGAGTATCCGTTCCGGAAGGACGGCTACAAGCTGATCGAAGCGCCCTATTCCGGCATGGAGCACCAGAGCGCGGTGACCTACGGCAACCACTTCGCCAACGGCTACCTGGAGCGCGACTGGACCGGCGTCGGCATCAGCCCCAGGTTCGACTTCATCATCGTCCACGAAAGCGCGCACGAGTGGTTCGGCAACAGCATCACCGCCGCCGACCAGTCCGATATGTGGATCCACGAAGGCTGGGCCACGTACCTCGAATGTCTCTACGTCGAATACATGTGGGGGCGCGAGGATGCCCTGAAGTACACCAACGGGTACAAATCGAAAGTCAAAAACGCCCAGCCGATCATCGCGCCGCGCGGCGTCAACGCCACACCGCCGCAGGACATGTACTTCAAGGGCGCGCTCTTTCTCAACACCCTTCGGAGCGTGGTGAACGACGACCGCCGCTGGTGGGCGCTCATCCACGGCTTCTACCAGCACTTCAAGTATCGGAACATCATGACCGAGGATGTGGTCGAGTACTTCAACCGGAAAACCGAAATGAACCTGACGCCGGTCTTCGATCAGTATCTGCGCCACGCCGCGCTGCCAACCCTGGAGCTGACCTTCGACGACGCCAAGGGCACCGTTTCCTATCGCTGGAAGGCCGATGAGCCGGCGTTCGCCATGCCGGTGCGCGTCGGAGCGAAAGACCGCTGGCGGATCATTCGACCCACAACCGCCTGGCAGACCATGGAGACGCCGCTCCCCAAAGACCAATTCGAGGTGGCGACGGATCTCTATTACGTCAACGTCACTGTCACTTCTGCGCCCTGACGATGGTCACCTTGTCCGCTTCAATCTTGACTTGCTCCTCGTGCCCTTCTCCGCCACCAACGGGAACGATCTTGACCGCGTACGCGCCGGGGTTCAACTGGAGACCCTGTACCGGGTTGTTGAACTCACCGGCGTGGCCCATGAACTTGCCGTTCACGTAGACGGCCGCGAACTTGTCCTCGGACATAGTGCGCAGGAGTCCGAAGGGTGGTTTTGCGAGCGGAAGCTCTTTCATGGTTTGAGCCAGTTTCGTAGTCTTTCCCGCTTGTATGGTCACCTTCGTCACCACATCTTCGTAGCGCGGCTCGGACAGTCTGACTTCATGTTCGCCGGCAGCGACCGCGTATTTCCTGCCAACGCCAAAATTCCCGGCCGGCCCCACGTACTTGCCGTCGATGAAGACTCCCGCCCGGCCTGGATTGATGCTGGTCTTCAGAGAACCTGTGTTTTGCTGTGCCACAACAGGAATGCTGGCCACCGCGATCAGCAGTGCCGCATTACGTACAAAAGAAGTGATCCGCATAATTTGGGTGGCCTCGCGCGCCCAATAGGTTTATCATATTCTCTATGCCCGAGACCTCGCAACCCAGGCGGTGACGCGGTGTTCATCGGCCAGAAAGGAAACGTAGAAACATGTTGAAGGACTTCAAAGAATTCGTAATGCGGGGCAACGTGCTTGATCTGGCCGTTGCCGTGATCATCGGCGCTGCTTTCGGCGCCATCGTCACCTCGATGGTGAATGACATTGTGATGCCACCGATAGGCTTGGCTCTGGGGCACGTGGACTTCAAAGATCTGTTCATCAGTCTGAACGGCCGGCCCTATCCGACGCTGGCGGCCGCCAAAACCGCCGCGGCGCCCGTCATCGCGTACGGCCAGTTCCTCAATACGGTGATCAATTTCCTGATCGTTGCGTTTGTGATCTTCCTGACCGTGCGGCAAGCCAGCAAGCTGCACAAGAAACCCGCGGCGGCGCCGGCGGCGCCAACCACCAAGGCTTGCCAATTTTGCTGCACGCCAATCCCCATCGCGGCGACGCGCTGCCCCAACTGCACTTCTCAACTGATGTCGCCGGAGGCTGCCAGTCAATGAAGTTCCATCACCTGCCTGGGTTGGTGGTGTCTGCCGGTCTGCTTTTGAGTACCGCTTGGGCGGACGAGGTGGTGATGAAGAACGGCGATCGCGTCACCGGGACCATCATCAAGCAGGACGGTAAGACAATAACCGTCAAGACCGACAATTTCGGGATCGTCACCGCTCCCTGGGATAAGGTCGCGTCACTCAAATCGGATCAACCTGTCAATGTGGTTCTCAAAGACGGAAAGACCGTGGTGGGCACGGTGGCCCTTAGTGAGGGAAAGGTGGGAATCACCACCAAGGATACGAAGGTGGACGTGAGTCCGGGCGAAGTCGCCGCGATCCGCGACGCCGACGAACAGAAGGCTTACGAGCGGCTGCTGAGTCCGGGCCTGCTTCAGCTTTGGTCCGGCGGTGGCAGCGTCGGTTGGGCCGGCACCAACGGCAATGCACAGACGTCGACATTCACGACGGCTTTTAACGCGGTGCGGGTGACGACCACGGACAAGATTTCCCTCGATTTCAATTTGATCAAGGCTTCGGCTTTGATCAGTGGCCAGAATGCCAGCACTGCCCAGGCGGTCCGCGGCGGAATCGGCTACGACCATAACGTGAGCCCGCGCCTGTTTGTGAATGTCTTTAACGATTACGAGTACGACAGGTTCCAGAATCTGGATCTGCGGTTTGTAATTGGCGGCGGTTTCGGATTACACGCGGTAAAGAACAAACGCAGCGCATTGAACCTCCTCGGTGGCGCCGACTACAACCATTCCAGTTTCAGCACGCCATTGACCAGGAACGCGGCGGAAGCATTCTGGGGCGACGAATATACTCTTAAGCTGACGGGTGCGAGTTCGCTCACCCAGAGCTTTCGAATGTTCAATAATCTTTCGGATACGGGCGCCTACCGCGTGAACCTCGATCTCGGCGTCGCCACCAGGATTAAGAAGTGGCTTTCCTGGAATCTCGCGCTGAGCGACCGGTATCTGAGCAATCCCGTCCCCGGCCGCAAGAGCAATGACTGGCTCTACACCACCGGGCTCGGAATTACATTCGCCCGTTAGAAGACTGTGGGGCAGGCCATCGTTTTCCGTGGCCTGCCAACGCAGACGACGAAAAACGATCGTCTGCGCCACTGTACTACAGGTTCTTCTGGTCCCGGTCGCCCACGTCGAAGCTCACCCCCTCGGCCCGGAGCCTGGCCTGAAGTTCGGAAACCTTCAAATCGCGCGGCTGAATTCCCCTTCCGGCGGACATGGCGGCCGCCACGCCCGCCGCGTGGCCGGTCGCCATGCAGTTGCCCATGCTCTTGCCGGCGGCGGCGCCCAAGTGCGTGGCGGAGATGCAACGTCCGGCCATCAGCAGCCCATCCAGCTTCTCCGGCACGATGGCCCGATAAGGCACGTCGTGGATCTTCATCCGGGTGAACTCGGCTCCGATCTGTCCCCCAGGGTCCAGGAACCCGCTGCGCCAGGCGATCGCATCCTCAAAGGTTCGGCCCTTCTGGGCGTCGTCTTCGGTAATGACATACAGACCTTTCACCCGGCGGGTCTCCCGCACGCTGACCTGCGGTCCGCCGGCGATCCACTCGATCTGGCGGACACTCGGGTTGTCCGACTCGCGCAGGGCCTGCACCATTTGCAGCGCCTGCCGGCGGCTGGCGCATTCGGCCCTGGTCCGCTGCTCCGGATCGGTGGCGTCCACCCGCCCCATATCCGCGGTCCCGGAGTGATTGATGTACCAACTGCCGCTGTGGGCAATCGGCCTGATCTCGAGGAAGCCCGACGGAATCAGCGGGTACTTCTTCCTCGCGCCGCGAATCGACGACTCCACGTCCGCAACCCGAACCTTCGTCTTGTCGATATTGGTCAGGGCCAGAGACAGCGTCATGGGCATGAGGTGCTCGCGCTCGATCATGGTCTCCGCCCCGGCGTAGTACGCCACGTCGGCATCGCCCGTGCAGTCCACCACGCATTTGGCCCGCACAGTCATCAATCCGCGCTTGGTCGCGATCACCACCCCCGCCACCCGGTTGCGCTCCACCAGGGCATCGGCCGCGCGCACGTGGACCAGGTACGGCACGCCGGCTTCATCCAGGGCATCCAGGATCGCGATCTTCAGGTACTCGACGTTGCACCACATCTCGTGCTTGCCCATCTCGACCGCCTGGTCGCCGTAGGCCGCCAGCTTGCCGATCAGCAACTCGTGAACCGCCGAGCGCGGCTTGCCGCCGGGACGCACCTGGTTGATCGGCATCCCCAAGGCCCAGGCCGCCACGCCCCCGAAGAAGGAGTGATTCTCAACCAGCAGGGTTTTGGCGCCCGCGCGGGCCGCTCCCAGCGCCGCCCCGATGCCGGCTGGGCCGCCGCCCGCCACCAGCACATCCACCGCCGCGAAAACCGGGTACTGGGACGCTGGCCTCGCCGCCGGCGCCTGTCCGAAAAGGGTCGCGCTGCCTCCCGCGGAGGCCGCCGCCCCGGCCGCAACCACTCCCGCCGGGAGGAATCTTCGCCGGGAAATATCTCGCTTTTGGTTCATGGCACCCTCATGGTAGCGCTCATGGGCGCGGGCGAGGTGCGCGGCGTCGCGCGGAAACGCATGAACGTTGGGATCCCGTCGGCAGGAGCCCGCCTCCTCCCTACATCAGCGGAGCGGGGAACCCCACCCCGATGGCGTAGCGCCACGGCCCCCGCCTGGTGCAGTGCCGCACTTGCCCAAACCCCATCAGCCCCAAACTCTTCAAGTGCACGAACACTGGCGACTGCGGCGCTAGGGGCTTGCTGGCCATGACCAGGGCGCCCTCCGCGTGCATGTTCACTCCACGCACCCGCATCCAGCCGGACTGGTCGTAGATCTTGGCCTTGAAATGACCCTTTAACCCGTGGTTGAGACGACGTTCGGGTTGGCCCAACGCCCGGCCCTCCCGCCGGCTGCGGCCGGCCACGGCCCACAGGCCACGCTTCAGGAGGCTGAAGGCCATGGAAGCCCAGCCATTCGCGGAGGCAATCGTCTGCGTCATTGATTCGATGATGGGCTGCGCGGCCGATGAGGACAAGTACCGCGGGTTCCATCGCGTGGCTAGTATTGTTGCCGCGAAACCGGCGAAAAGTACCGGCGGTTCCAGCCCCGCTAGAAATCCGCCAGCAGGTGGCCCATCTTTTCCTTCTTGGTGCGCAGATAGGATTCGCGCGTATCCAGCACGTCGGCCAGGCAGGGCACCCGCTCGACCACTTCGACGCCGGCCCTCTCCACGGCTTCCACCTTCTGCGGATTGTTGGAGAGCAGCCGGACGGCTTTCAATCCGAAGTATTGCAGAATGGCTCCGGGCAACTGGTAGTTGCGCAGGTCCGAGTCGAATCCCAGGCGCTCGTTGGCTTCCACGGTGTCCGCGCCATGGTCTTGCAGCTCGTATGCGCGGAGCTTGTTGAGCAAGCCGATGCCGCGGCCCTCTTGATGCTCGTAGATGAGCAGGCCGCGGCCCTCCTGGGCGATGCTCCGGAGCGCAATTTCAAGCTGCGCGCGGCAATCGCAGCGCAAGCTGTGAAACACGTCTCCGGTAAGGCACTGGGAGTGAATGCGGACCAGCGGAGGGGGGCCGCCGGCCAGTTCCCCCATTTTCAGCACCACGGCTTCCTCGGTTAGGTCGCCATCGCGGCCTTCGAATCCATAGATCCGGAAGGAACCAAATTGCGTCGGAAAGGCCGCTTCGGCCACTTTGGTGAGCCGCAGCCCGGAGAAGTTGTTCATGGTTGGATTACGGAAGTCTTACTCCTTTTATTATAATGGGTTCCAATAGCCCATGCTGGAACGCTACCTGGTTGCGCTGCTGGTCAAGCTGGGCGCGATGGCTTCCATTGCCGCCGTGCTGGCGCGCTCCAACCGCTTCAAGTCGGCGCTCATGCGGGAGACGCGCACGCTGAAGCAGCGGGTGGTGCTCGCGCTGTGGCTTTCCAGCGTCTTCGCAGCCAGCGTGGCCACCCGCGTGGTCAGCCGGACCTACCACGCGGCCGATCTGGGCCTCGAAGGCAGCCTCATCGCCGGCCTGCTGGGTGGATACGTCACCGGCCTGCTCTCGGGCGTGCTCATCTCCCTGCCCGCGGTTTTCATAGCGCACGAGCGCGTCACCATGCCGTTGCTCGCGGGCATCGGCGTACTGGGCGGGCTGCTGCGCGATTGGGCGCCCGATCCCGAAGAGATCTGGCGTTTTACTCCGTTTTTCGACCTGAATATCTACCGTTTCTTCAAGGAAAGCCGCAACCACCGGCGCACCGCCTTTCATCTGCTCTTCTTCGCCGCCATCCTGGTGGCCGAGTTCTTGCGCCAGACCATGGGTGATTTCTTCCAGACCAAAGAGATTTTCTACCTGGCGCCGGACGCGCCCGGCTGGCCCCATCCGCCTCCGCTGACCATCCTCGCCCTTTACGCCACCACCCTTTTCGCCGTGGCCATTCCGCTCAAAATCTGGAACAACACGCGCAACGAGAAGAAGCTGGAAGAGCAGGAGCGGCTGCTGGTGGAGGCGCGCCTGGCGGCGCTTACCAGCCAGATCAATCCCCACTTCCTGTTCAATACGCTGAATTCGGTTTCCTCGCTGATCCGCACCAACCCCAACCAGGCGCGGACCATGGTGGCGAAGCTCTCGGCGGTCCTCCGGCGGCTGCTGCGCAAGCACGAAAACTTCACCACCCTGCGCGAGGAGCTGAGCTTCATCGAGGATTATCTTTCCATCGAAACCGTCCGCTTCGGCGACAAGCTGCGCTTCGAAAAGGATGTCGCCGAAGATGCCCTCGATATGCTGGTGCCCAGCATGCTGCTCCAGCCGCTGGTCGAGAATTCCATCAAGCACGGGATCGGCAGCAAGGTGGAGGGCGGCACCATCCGCATTCGCGCGCGCCGCGGCAAATCCAGGCTGCACCTGCTGGTGGAAGACGACGGAGTCGGCATTCCCGAGGCCAGGCTGGCCACGGTCTTCGAGCAGGGCATTGGCATCGGCAACGTCAGCGAGCGCCTCAAAGTGCTGTTTGGCGACCAGTACCGTATGTGGATCGAAAGCCAACCGGGCGAGGGCACCCGCACCCAGATCGAAGTGCCCGAGTTGCAGACCGACCTGGCGGCGGTTTCATGAGTATGAGAAGCGAGCCCGCTGGCGACTCCATCCCCATGCTGAGGCCCGACGCCCATGTGGGCCGCGGCTTCTTTTTCCGCGAGTCGCTAAAGTCGTTGTCGGTTACGGCATCCTTGTTTCCCAGTTCCCGGTTTCTGGCCTCGGCTCTCCTGCGCCCCATCGACTTCGATCGGGCCGGAATTATTGTGGAGCTTGGTATGGGAACCGGGGCCATCACCACCGAAATCCTGCGGCGCATGGCGCCCGGTTCGGTATTGTTCGCCATCGAGGTCAATCCCGCGTTTATCGCCCACGTTCGCGGCAAGGTTCACGACCCCCGTTTCGTTCCCATTTCGGGCCGGGCCGAACGCCTCGGCTCCATTCTCGGCAAGAGGGGCGTCCGGCGCGCCGATGCCATTGTTTCTTCTCTTGGACTGACCAGCATGGCTCACGATCTGCGGTCCAGCATTGTCGAACAGGCGGCCGGGCACCTGGACCAGGATGGAGTTCTGACGCAGTATCAATACCTGCCCGCCTGCGCCAAGCCAAGCTGGGTCCGTGCCTTGGGACCGAAGCGTTTCGCCGAGGAGAATTTCCTGCGCGAGTATTTTCGCGAGGTTCGCTCCGAGCGTGTCATTTGGAATCTTCCGCCGGCCAAGGTGTATACCTGCCGGCCTTGAGAGGCGCCTATGCCAAAATCGTTCACCCGGCGCGGCTTCCTGCTCGGCGCCGGCGCGGCGTCGGCCGCCATCCTGACCTCCCGAAGAGGATTCTCCCTGGAGCCAGCCGGCGTCAGTATCGACGCTTCCCAGGAGGTTGGCCTCATCCGCCCGGAACTACACGGCCAATTCGCCGAGCATCTGGGCTCGTGTATCTACGGCGGCCTCTGGGTCGGCAAGGACTCGCCGATCCCCAATATCGACGGCTATCGCAAGCAAGCGGTGGAGTATCTGAAGGGGCTGGTGCCGGTGCTGCGCTGGCCGGGCGGCTGTTTTGCCGACGACGGCGTCGGCCCCGCCGCCAAACGGCCCAGAACGGTCAATGTCCACTGGGGGAACAACACCGAGGACAACAGCTTCGGCACCAACGAGTTCATCGGTCTGTGCCGGCTGATTGAGGCCGAGCCCTACCTCAGCGCCAACGTCGGCAGCGGCACGCCGGAAGAAATGCGCGATTGGATGGAGTACTGCAATTATCCCAAGGGCAGTTCCCTTTCCGATCTGCGCGCCGCCAACGGCGCCCCCGAGCCTTTCAACGTGAAGTACTGGGGAGTGGGCAACGAGAACTGGGGATGCGGCGGCCAGATGAACGGCGACGAATACGCCACCCTGTACCGGCGCTTCTCCAATTACGCGCGCCCCTTCAGCGAGACGCGCCCGTTCCTCGTCGCCTGCGGGCCGAGCGGCAACAACCAGGATTGGACCCGGAAGTTTTGGGGCAACATGGGGACCCGGCGGGCGGTCCAGGGTTTCGCCATGCACTTCTACTCGCGCGGCGCGAACTTCTCCACCAAATTCAGCCCGGCTGAAATGCAGCAGCAGTTCTCCAGCTTTCCCGACATCGAGAAAGCCATCCTCGAGCAGCGCGCTCTGCTCGATACCTACGACCCGCAGAAACAGGTGGGCCTGCTGCTGGATGAATGGGGCGTGTGGGACCGCATGGTTCCCGAGGAGCAAACCCAATATGGCCGCCTCTTCCAGCAGATCACCATGCGCAGCGCCGTGGCCGCGGCCTTGGGGCTCAACGTGATCCACCGTCAGGCCGGCAAGCTGGTCATGACCAACATCGCCCAGATCGTCAACGTGCTGCACTCCATGCTGCTCACCGATGGCCCCCAATGCGTCCGCACCACCACCTACTACGTCTACCAGATGACCAAAGCGCACCTCTCGCAGACATCCATCGCGGTGGCCGTGGAGAAGCCGGAGCCGGTGGGCCTGTCGGTCTCCGCGTCGCGCCGGGGCGGGGAACTTACCCTCACCCTGGTGAACCCCAAGCCCGATGCCGGCATGACGGTGAACTGCTCGCTGGCGGGCGCATCCGCGCGAAGCGCCACCGCGCGGATTCTCCACGATGCGGACCTCAACGCCGCCAATACCTTCGCCACGCCCGACCGCATCGCTCCGCGCGATCACCAGATCGCCGTGGAAGGTGCGCGCATCGTCACCGATCTGCCGCCGCTCTCGGTCCTGACCGCGGCCGTGCGGCTGGTGTAGGCCCCTACTCGCTCTTCGAATAGTAATACGTGTACTTGCTGTACAACTCCGAGGCGCGAGCCCCGTTGGCTACGATCCCCAGAACATTGTTCTCACACAGCGACTGCATGGCGCGGGTCACGTTGTCGAAGGTCGTGGAACCGATCTTCACCACCAGAATCGTGCCGTCCGCCATGGTGGCGAGCAGGTTGGCGTCGGCCGAAAACAGCAGCGGCGGCGTGTCGAAAATCGCCCAGTTGAAGGTACGCGGCAACTCCTCGAAAAGCGCCTTGGCCTGCTTCATGTTCAGCAGTTCGAGAGGATTCTTGACGGGCGTGCCGGCGGGCAGGACGTACAGGCTCATCCCTTCGATGCGGCGCAGCGCCTGCGGGAAGGTGCACTGGCCCGTCAGGTAGTCCGAAAGGCCGGGAGCACGCTCGATCTGGAAGAGATTGTGGATGATGGGACGCCGCAGGTCGAAATCGCCCAGCAGCACTGAGCTTTCCGCCAGGTGGGACTGCGCCAGCGCCAGGTTCACCGCGGAAAAGGTCTTGCCTTCCGCGGGCGAAGGGCTGGTCACCACCACGGTGTGCAGCGGCTGCAGCGTTTGCAGATGATTCAGGCGCGTGCGCAGCGTGCGGAACTCTTCCGCGGGTGTCTCGTGCGAGTTGTTGAGGTCCAGCAGGTGAGATTCCGGAGCAGGCTGGAACGGCACCAGCGGCGCGTCGCCCAGCATGCCCGGATGAATGTTCAACCGTACGGGCGCGGAGGTGGCGGCCGCGGGGCCGTTCACCGGAAGAAACTCCGGCGTCCGGACCGCTTCCGGCGCGGTGACTGTCGGCGCCTCATCGGGCTGCAGATCGCCCCTTTCGGCCCGGCGTAAAGCATCGTGTACTCGACTCATATTGTCTCCAGTGGCGCGCGGCCTCGTCCGTTTCTAGGTATGGCCGAAATAGTAGTAGTAAGCCGAGCTGCTCATGGCAATGGACCCGATGATGATCGCGCTCGACCACGCCAGCCAGAACAATCGTCGCTTCTTTCGCACCAGCAACGCGTTTTCCAGCAGCGGAATGCTGCTCAGCACAGGTAAATTCGTGTAGGCCCGAATGTCCTTGAGATTCTTGAGGGACGTATTCTTCATCTCCCTGCCGCCCGCCAACACAATGCCGGCCACCAGCCCCAGCATGGTGCCGACTCCTGCGATGGCGAGACGGTTCGGCTCCGAGGGGGCCTCGGGCAGCGACGCCGGGTCCAGCACCTCCAGGTTTTGGCCGGCCTTGTGCTCTTCCAAGTTCTGCGCCGTTGCGGAAGCTTCGCGGCGCTTGACCATCTCCGAATAGTTCTGCCTGGCCAGATCGGAATCGCGCAACAGCCCGGCATACTTCTGTTCGAGCGGAGGGCTCAATTCGATTTGTGACTGGACCTTCCCGATCTGCCTTTCCAAGTCCGCCCTCTGCCGTGTGCGCGTTTCAATATCCATGGTCGCCGCCTGGATTCGCACCTGCACGGCCGAACTCTGAGCCTGGACGTCCTGCAGGCTCTTCTGCATTTGCGGATTCGTCACCTTCCGCGGCGTGGCATCGACCGGGGCGGCGGCCGCTTGTTCACTCTCCTGCTTCTCCAGGTCGTCGCGCTCCTTCTCCAGCGCTCCCAGCCGGGCCTGCAATGTCTTGATATCCGGGTGATCTTCCGTGAACGTCTGCTTGAGCCCCGCCAGATTCGACTTCCCTTCCTGGATCGCCTGGTTCAACCGGATGAGCCGCTCGTTCTTGACGGCCGTGGTCTGGCTGGTCAAGGTGTCCTCCAGGTTGCTGGAGATGAACGACGTCTGGTTCTTCAGGCTCTGCAGAGTGCTCTCCAGAAACATCTTCTCCTGGTTGTCGCGGTTGATGGCCTCATTGAGCTGGTTGAGTTCCATCCGCAGCCCCTGCAAGGCCTGGACGTTGGCGGGAAGTTGTTCCGGCAGACTGCCCTTGTTCACGCTCTTGAATTGCTCAATCTCGGCATCCCTACTGTCGAGGTTCTCCTTGGCGGTTTTCAATTCGTCGGCCAGAAAGCTGGTGGTGAGGGTGGCCTGGTTGCGCTGCACGGTCACGTTTTGCTCGGTGAATTTGGTGACCAGTTCGCGCACCACCTGCTGCGCCTTATAGCGATCCGAATAGGAGAACTGAATCAGGAAGGCGGATGCTATACGGCGTTCCCCGCTGCCGGTGGGCGTCTCCATCATCTGGATCTTGATGTACTTGTTGCGCATATCCTGGATAATGTCTTCCAGCGGCAGGCGCTGCCGCTCTCTCTTATACAGGTCCAGCGAGGGCCGCTGGATGATCTCCTGCAAGCTGGTGCGGCTGAGGATCTCCTGCTGCATCTGGTTCAGCCGTTCCGCCATCTGAGTGCTGACCACGCTGGGGATGAGGTTCTCGGGAACCTGTTGGGGCGTGATCCGCATGACCGCCTGGGAAATATACGTATCCGGCCACATGAACGCCACCACGACCGACAAGACCAGGCCCGCGAACATCGGACCGATGATCCACGAGCGGTAGCGGCGCACCATATCGATGTAGTCTTCGATATCGGGTGGGCGCCGCGAGACATTCACATAGTTTTGCGGGGAAGCCATAAATTCCAGTACCTTCCTGCTTTTCCAACAACTGCTCTCAAGTTTTCCAACACTCCCGGGTCACTTCACGACAATCTTATCGCCCGGTTCGAGAAGAATATTCTGCTCCGGCTTCTTGCCGCGGGTGACCTGCTTATAGTTGAACGCGAAAACCTTGTCGCCACGCAGAATCAGAATCTTCGTTTCGTTGGCGAAATCCCGAAAGCCGCCGGCGTTGACCAGCGCTTCGAGCACATTGGTCGGGACCACCAGGGGGAACGAACCCGGACGATTCACTTCACCCAGAATGAAATACTTCTTGCTGCCGACCGCCAGGATGCCGACGTTGACTTGCGGCTCCTTGATGAACTTGGAAAGACGTTCCGAAATGTCTTTCTCCAACTGTTCCGGAGTGCGGCCCGAGGCCGTGACATCGCCGATCAGCGGCACCGAGATTCTGCCATCGGGTCGAACCAGGAACTGCCCCGAGACGTCATTGTCGCGCCACACCTTGACGAAGATCACATCCTCGGCCCCGATGATGTAAGTCTTGGAATCCACCGGCGCCGCTCCCGGAACTTTGGCCTCGGGGGACGGTTTGGGCTCGGCCATGTTGGCCGGGTTGGTTTCTGTCGCCGCGGGCGTCGCCGCCTTGGCGGCCGGTACCGCGCCCTGCGGATTCTCTGGTGTTTGGGATTGAGGCGGCTGAGCGGCTCGCTCTTGCGTTAGACCCTCGTCCGCACCCTTCCACCCAAGCGCTCCGCCTCCGTGTAGCAACGCAGGCAGAACCACCATCCATGCGGACAATATCACCTTTCTCATCATGTTTCTCGGAGACTTCATCAGATTTCGGCAACCCGGTCCACAATTATGCGCCAACGCGACCGCGCCATAGGCACTCGATCTTATCATTATAGCTAATAGATAGCTTACAGCATCGGGGGCCGGAGTGGAACAGCCGTTTGACGGCGCCAAAGGGGGCCCGGCCTGGCCGCCCCCCCTTCCCATTTCTGGCCCGGCAGGATGCGCCCCATTGTCGCCGTATCCCTCAAAACCGTTAAGCACCCCTGGCGCCTTCCAGCACCGCCCCCTTGCGCGCGGTGTAGTACCCTGAGGGTTTCCCGAAAAGTGCAGGACCCGCAGTCGCAGCAGCGAAAGGAGGTCTCATGACTCTGCCGCACACCTACGGACTCGTGTTGATGCTCACGATTCTGACCATGATCTGCTGGGGATCGTGGGCCAACGTCCTCAAGCTCGCCAAAGGCTGGCGCTTTGAACTCCTCTACTATGACTACTCCATTGGCGTGGCGCTGGGCGCCGCCCTGGCTGGCCTGACCTTCGGCACGTGGGGGTCGGACGGCCTCCGCTTCCTGGACGATCTGGCGCACGCCGGCAACACCAATATTCTCTGCGGGTTCGCCGGCGGGGTCATTTTTAACCTCTCCAACATCCTGGTGGTCGGCGCTATTTCCGTGGCGGGCATGGGCGTGGCGTTCCCTATCGGCGTGGGGCTGGCTCTGGTGGTCGGCGTCATCTGGAATTACATCGTCAACCCCCAAGGGAATCCGTTGCTGCTGTTCACGGGTGTCGCCTTGATTGTGGGCGCCATCGTCGTCGACGCCATCGCCTACCGCGCGCACGCCGTCAGCCGCAGTACCGCCGGGGACAAAGCGGATGCCGCCGCTAAACGAGCGGCCACCTGGAAAGGCATCCGGCTGAGCATCGTCGGCGGCATTCTCATGGGAACGTTCTACCCCCTGGTCGAGATCGGCAAGACCGGCGAGAACGGTCTTGGCCCCTACGCCGTCGGATTCGTCTTTGGCCTGGGCGTGCTGGCCTCCGTTTTTGTGTTCAATCTCTACTTCATGCGCTTCCCCATCGACGGCCCTCGGCTGAGGTTTCGAGACTACCTGAAAGGGAATTGGTGGGTGCACTTTCTCGGCATCGTGGGCGGCATGGTCTGGATCGCCGGATCGCTCTCGAACTTCGTCGCCGCCAGCGCCCCGCGGGAGTTGCAGGTGGGACCGGCCATCAGCTACGCCATCGGGCAAGGCTCCACCATGGTGGGGGCGCTGTGGGGCGTCCTGGTCTGGAGGGAATTCGCCGGAGGCGGCGCGCGTGTGACCCGGCTCCTGGTGCTCATGTTCGTGCTCTTTGTGACCGGCCTTGGGGTGGTCTCCATCGCGCCGCTCTTTGCCGCCCGATAGGGGCGGCCGCTGGAAGGATCACGTGGAACCCCTGCTCCTCGGCATCGATGTCGGAACCAGTTCCGTGAAAGCCGTCCTGCTGGACCTTCGCGGAAACCTCTGCGCTGTCTGCCAGGCCGAGTATCCGCTGCATCACATTCGGCCCGCGTGGGTGGAGCAAGAGCCCGAAGACTGGTGGCGGGCAACCTGCCAGGCGGTTCGCGAGGCGCTCGCCAAGGTCCCGCGTGCGTCGGAGAGGGTCTTGGGGCTGGCCGTGAGTTCCCAGGCGCCCACCTTGTTGCCGCTCGA
>Ga0224534_1000331_pt1 | contig 31291 bp, 24 predicted proteins | sample 714E12024metaG_FD_172012 | JGI IMG/M metagenome (GOLD analysis project Ga0224534, IMG submission 172012) | Peat soil microbial communities from Stordalen Mire, Sweden - 717 E1 20-24 | ecosystem: Environmental > Terrestrial > Soil > Wetlands > Peat | place: Sweden: Norrbotten County, Stordalen... | reverse complement strand
TGTGCGGAAGGTTGCTGATTTTACTTATACACTCTGCTCTATTAATCCTGGTTTTTATGATAATCAGGAAGATCACAGATTCCGAAAGAATTGCTTTTTGGGGAGCAATTATTTATACAACCAATGCATCATACTCTTTTTTTGATTCGGTGTTTTCTTATGAATCGATGGGTATCTTTCTGTTCATGTTAATTCTGTATTTATTGATAAAGAAGAATGATGCTAAAACTTTCATCATAGTTATCTTGTCGATGTGCGCATTGATTATAACTCATCCGTTTTCTTCATATCACCTGGAACTTTTTTTATTAATCATATCGCTATATTTTTTCACTTATTTAAAAGATTGGAGTTTATTCCATAAGTTAGTTTTGTATACTGCGTTGCTGTGTTTTTGGATCGCCTGCTATGCTCCCATGACAATAAGTTATTTTAAAAGTATTCTGCTATATAGAAAACAATTGTTGTTATCGACACCTATTTTCGGAGTAAGAGGGAGCTATGCTTTTTCACCTCTGCCATTTTATGAGCTATTCATGAATCGCTATGTTTACACCATACTCATCGTGGCTGGATGTATATTTGGATTGATCATGGTTTATAAAAACCGGGATCTGCTGCGCCAACGAATTGCCGGCTACTCCTTGATCTGCTATGGCGTAGTATTATATCTATTGACTTTGCCGCTCACGCTCAAGAATGGAAATGATGCGATTTTCAGATCTTGGCCGTTTTTCTTCGCGGGAATAGCATTGTTATCGGGCATCAGCCTCGATCTAATTTGGAAACACCTGCTAAATATCAGAGGTTGGAAGAGTGTTGCCGGATGTATAATATTATTGATTGCTGTTGGTTCTCTTATTATGGGCGGATACGGATTAGGAGCAGGTTCTTTGTTGTTGACAAGGCCCCTACAGGTATACGCATCCGGCCCTGATGCCATTACTGCCGATGTTTTTTCCTGCTCCGATTGGTTTGCCAGGTATGCCGGAAGGAACAAGATAATCTATAGCGACAAGACGATCCAGTTTGTATTTGGCAATATACAGAATGTGGATCTTGTTAAAAGCAGGGAGGTCTTCCTTGCGGATCGCTATGTGAGCGACAGGAATAAAAACAGCGATGTCTATGTTCTGGTTGATATCAGAATTACCCAGAGGCCAGCCAGTTATAGTACTTATTTCGACGGATCATTGCCATTCACAGTGGACGGCGACACCCAGAGATACGGACTAGAGAAGCCTTTACCAATAAGGTATATCGAGAAATTTGACGATAGCGTCTGGCTGGATGACATCTATGACAATGGAAATCTTCATCTCTACCATTGATTACAAGGCGCGTGGTAATTTCACGAATGCTCACAGCACAGTCAGGATTCCCGAACCAGGTACAATTTGATATGTAGCCTTCCAGAAAAATAAAATGGTCGGGGTGAAAGGATTTGAACTGCCTTAGCTATCCCAATAAATTGGCGGCCCAACCTGTCGAGAGCGGGCCGCCCGGTTTCCTTCCAGTCAAGGGGTAACATTGGTATCATCTGGAGAAGTACCAGATCGAATCCCCCTTCGATCCGTCGCTGATGGTTTTCTTCCGCAAGCGCTCGGATCAGAAGGTGATGAACCTAAAATCATCATCGAGCCCTTGAACATGTCTGAACGGAAAGACTGGAAAAGAATCATTCAGGAAACGGCAGGCTCATGGAAGGATATTGATCCGAATTATGTGGATGAACTGAGAGCAGCCTTTACAGCCAGATTGGATGAAACCAATGAAAGCTCTGATTGATACTAATATCTGTATTGACTTTTTACGGGGCTATCAGCCGGCATAAGAGATGGGATAGCCGGCCTTTATTTCCGCGGCGCCAAGAGCGAGTTCCCTGTCAACTCCCACAACTTCTATGACTAGCTACTGGATTCATTTTTATTCGCCTCCATTTTCCCCTTCCAGGTTGTTAAATCTTCTCCTGGAAATACATCAAAAAATCCGCTGGGTTACATATCTGAACCCCGGAGCACAGTTCAGGCAGGAAATGCTTCAGATTGCCGGTTATTATGACGGTTCCCTCTGCAGCCAAGGCTGCTTCCAGGAAAGGTTCGTCATCGGTATCCGGCAAGCGGACTGATAGGGGATTAGGTGCTACCACCAAGCCGGCGTCCATAATATAGCTCAACAGTGGTTCGACTTCGGTGGGCTTGAACCCGAACAACGGACGGCATAACACTTCCCGGTATTCAGCAATAATTCGGGCATCATAAACCAGTTGGATTTGGCCACTGGCCAGCATGCGCACAATAGCGCCGGGGTAGCTGTATGGTTTCAGCAAGCCCGATACCAGCACGTTAGTATCAACGACTACTTTCAACGCCTACTCCGCCTTACCGCCTGGATTTCCGCCCCAATCTCTTCATCGGTGAGTTTATCCCGTCCATCTTTGACCGATTTCTCCTGCATCCGGTTGATTGCCAGGATAGCCCGGGCTCGCTTCACCGTCTGTATGTACTCGTCCAGGTCATTATCTTTCACGCTGGATAGAAGAGCGACTGGTTTCCCGTTAGATGTGACAACCATGTATCCATCTTGGTCTAACTGCTGCCAGATGGCGCTTGATCTCATCCTAAGCTCTCGCACATTTATAAACTGCACAACTACTCACCTCCGACCAGTTTACAACACCAATGATACACGATCGTGCTACACATTTCAACACCCAAACTGGAGGCGCCCTTATGTTCTATTGTAACCGGCGACCACCAGATCCGCGTCTCTAACGCGGCCGAGCGGCTATGTCCCCCGGGCAGCGCCTCAAGCCACAAGCGCAGCGACGGGTGCGAGAGATCGGGCGCTGCCGGCGCCTTGCCCGGATTCGCGCCCAGGCTCTGGCGCATCTTATCAACGGCATTTCTAATCCAAATAAACAGATGACATTGTGTACCCACCATGTTGACCTGAAATAATAGGATTGAGACCTGCTCTTGAATAGATGCCAGCAAATTTCTGATTATATACGAACAAGCCGGTTAAATTACGAAATTCATAAAGTGTCGCCTTACCTTCATCATCATAAATGACATTTTCACTAAGCGCTAAAGGGCAGTACTCTTGAATAATAAAATCTTCCCTGATTTTTTCTTTGAGTAGGGCCTCCCACGCTTCTTGCGAGAAATCTTTGCCAGCGCAGACTCCTTTTGAAGCATAGCCATCAACCGGCTTGATAAGGTACTGGTCCTTATCAGAGATATAAGTGTTCAAGTCTTCGCTGTCTTGAAGTGGTTTTGTCGAGGGCACGTGCTCGTCAATGTACGCAATTTCAGCTTCCGATAAAAATGCTCTAAAGGCAGGTTGATAAAGCACTTCAAAAAAGCGCTTGGTATGAATAACCTGACTCTTAACCGGCCCGATGACGCATGTTTGATTCGCCAGAATACCCTTGATCAATTCAGGAATTTCTTCATAGCGGTCCATGAGATCTTTTGTCACAAGCCGGCGATAGATAATATCAATTCTGCGATCCTGGTAAAACAATTGGCCTTTATAATAAATTAAATCTCGCGGGTCAATAATGATACAATTAAAACCAGCCTTGATAAAATGATCTTTAAATACTCCAAATTCAAGTAGGTTTCCTTTATCAATAAAGTCCAAAATGACAACAGTTATATTCGCATAATTATCTTGATTATTTAATTGTATAGGAACTTCATGAGTTAACGCAAGGTATTCATTATAAATATGCTTTACTTCTGCAACCCAACTGTCATAAAGTTCAAACCTTTTGACGGAATAATCCTTGGCGATTTCCTGCATAGCGAGAGTGCCAAGTAAGACATTGGTCAATTCGTTCTCTTCATTCATAGCAGAAGCGCCGTCTGCATTAAGTTCACATAACTTGTAACCGCCGTCCGGGTAATAAAATAGATCAAATCGACCCATCGGTACATTCGCCTGATAGCCATGTCCGTTCACGGCGCCAAGGATAAGCTCTTCGAGCCTGGCATCAAAGCCAAATAAAGCCCTGACTCTTGCTTCCTTCATATAAAGATCAATTGTGCGATTGACAATTTTAAAAATATTTTTCACTGCCTCATCCAAATTATGGATATCCTGCTTTGTAAATATTTTAGGCACATATAAAAAGGGCACTGGTTTTCCATCATAAATAGCACCGGATTGACTTACCTTGTCAATGGTCAATTGATAATCTTCAAGATATTGCTCTGGGTGTCCGATAATTTCTCTTACTTTGCTTGCATCAACCGTACTCATAGACGGCTCCCTATCTCCTTTTACTAAAATGAATTTTATACAGTAATCAACGAAATAAACTCGCCTGGTTGATCCCTATAAAGAGATTTAAGCTTTCTAGCCATTGATCCATCTTTTAATATTAATGCCTTCATTGGCATTAGATATGCTGCCTCGCTCGCCTCCAGCGCCGCCATTGCATCATCTAATAATGTCAAGACAAATGTTGTCATGTCAATTGTTTTATAGTTAAAAGCAATCTCCTTCGTCAATCGACTATTAAGCATTTTTATATCGTCATCTGAAAATGATTTGGATAATTGATAATATTTATTCAAGTTAGCCTGGTTATAAAAAATTCCTTTAATAAGCGCTGGCACCGCAATATTATAAGGATATGGCAAAGCATCCGGCATCCGGATTTCTATAAATCTTTTGAGTCTGACATCAGGAAAAACCATGCTGGTAAAGTGTTCGTAATCACTCTCATTAAAATCAAATCGTTCAAGCAAATCAACTAATTTTTCACCTTTGGTAAAAACAGTCTCACCTTTTATTTGTACTAAAATCGGTGGTACTCTCAAAAGAAAATCAGCGTAATCTGCAAAATTAAATGTTTTGTCTAAACTGCCTTTAATCAATTTTGAACGCTCAATATCTGTATTTTCCCAAACCATAATCCTACAATTATCACCTTTATAAATTTCTCCTTCAAAGATTGGGGTTGCGTCAAATATGCGAGCAATAAAAGGTGATAAAAAATTGGCTACTCTAAATTTAGTGATAAAATCTGCTTCCTCGTGATAATCGATGGAAACTTGAGTTGCAGCAGTGCCTTTCATCATATTGTAACAATAAAGACCTCTATCTGCAAAATAATCATACATCATTTTATATCTGGTCTTAGGTAATAATGGCAGTTCCTCAATTTTTGTCTTCGGGTGATAACCAATCGATACAAGCGCTTGATCTTCAACAAACAAGGACTTGATCTCGCCTAAAACACTTTGGTAGGCCTTATCGATTTCACCAATCTTCTTTGCCACACAAAGGCTTATTTCAACTTGTCCACCCGGTTCAAGCGTAATAGTATGGTTATCTTTTTCAACAGCAAGCACCTTTCCTTTTTCCTCAATAATTACACGCCACCCTAGATTAACTAAATTTTTTAATAATTCATGCTGACCATTAGGTTCATCATATTGATAACTAGACATTGTCACTTGATTAATTAAAAAATGTTCAAACTCAACGCCAAGTTGTTCGCATAATAACTCTTTGCTATTCTGCTTAAAAAAATCCAATAGATATTGTTTATAGGCATCTATTTTATTCAATTTATCCTCCAATTATCTTTTCAGTGATGAAGGCTTGCAACCATCGGAGGTTGAGGAGGCTGTCCATTGGGCGCGGCTACAAAAGTAGTTCTCGATACGAATATCTATGTTTCAGCCTTGCAGAGAGGGTGATCGATGCAATGAAAGAGACGCCCTTTGTCGTGGCAGACCGTGGCTCTTTATCGGATCACGGTCAGCCCTGGCGTCTCTTGTCTCGATGAGGCAACAGTCTCCCCGGCCTCGCTTTTTGAGAAAGCGGATGAAACCCTCTAGGCCTTCTTGTTGCCCCCGCCGAAGTAGGCCAAGACAATGGCCAACACTATGGAGACGATGATGCTCCCGTACTTGGCTATGAAAAGGTGATGTCCCAGGGGGTAGAAAATCACCAGGCCACCCACCAGGCCGCCGATCAGGCCGAGCACGATCACCAGCACCGGTTTGCTAGACCCGCGTGAAAACCACCAGCCGATGACTAGACCGATAACAATAAAAGCAATCCAGTGCCACATTAAAAAGTCCTCCTTTTATTAATATATTTACATAAAGATATTTGACAACATTTTCACATGTCCTCTTTTTAAATCTTTAATTTTCTGGTACCCGCTCGATCAGCTTTTTCTCTGTCAACCTCGAGAACCCCCCCCTTCTAGCTTTTCCACAGATGGTCTCAAATAATCTGATTGACTTCGAGCACTGCACGCTCTTCTTCAACCTGCCCCTTCAATTCTCTCACTAGTTTATTCACCCTTGCCACCTGCAGGGCAAACGCCTCCAGCCTGATCTCGATCTGCTGCGGGAAAGCGCTCCCATCCGTTTCGATGTTCAGGTACGGCAGGTGGGGGTACTTTTCCAGCACCTTCCGGACCAGCCGGCGCGGCTCAACCCGGCCTTTATGGGTGCTGATCCGCTGGTTCAGGATGGCCTCGGAGATCCGGGACGGCATACAGCCGAAGGGCCCGATGGTGATGACACCATCCACCCGATCGATGATCTCGTTGATCGAGGTTCCGATCGTCAAGATTGCCTCTCCTAAAATGTGGGGAGAGATCAACTCTTCGGCAGTAGCGATCACTCTGTCGACATCGATGAGATGGTACTCGCACAGGCCGGATCGCGCCAGGATCTTCTTGATCTCCCGCTCGTATTTTCTTCTGAAGTAACTCTCGATCAGAACGTTGATCTTGTCTCCCAGGCCAGCATCCTCGGACAGATTGTTCTTGACCGTATAATCGCAGTAGTAGATCCATTCCTCCACCGGCGCCACCCTGGACACGATGCCCCTGGCAGCCAGCTTCTCGACGAGATACTGCCTGGAAAAACCGTCTCTCCTGACGTAGATCTCCCCCACCAGGGCGACCTTTCTGGCCTCATCCAGGGGCTGCCTGAGAGGAATTGACGCCAGTTCTGCGGCAGCCCGGCCCAATTTCCCCTTCAATTCCTTCCAACTGTCCCCGGCGACGCTCTCGACGATCCCATCCAGCAAGCGGTTGAATGTGGCCATGGCTGCATCCCGGTTAACGGCGAGAGCCAGCAGGGCGCTCCGGATGTCTTCGGCAACGTCGGAGATGACCACCGCCTGCCACGCCCTGCGGGTATACCTGATCCCCAGCCCCCCGTAACTATTCCCCGACGAGAGCGTCAGCAGGGCGACGTTCTTGATGCCCAACTTCCGGAGCAGATTCTCGGTATACACGTGGTACTGGCCGAACCGGCACGGGTCAGGAGCTTCCGGCATGAAGTAGACCACAATCCGGTCGTCTTGCTCACTGCCCTGTTGCTTGAAGTAGCTGAGCAGGCTCCCAACCGTGAGGGCCAGCGGCAGGCACTCCTTGCAACTGGAATTCGCCCTCCCCAGTTGCAGTTCCTCCTCCGCCGGGGCGTCCAGGGCGACAGCGTCGATGCCGACGTGTTTGAAGGCCGCCGCAAAGAGACGCGTTGCCAGATACCCCATTGAGGGAAGGACGATCCTGATCCTGGGGTCTCGAAGGGAGAGATACTTCCCGGCCACCGTCCTGATCTTCTTTCGCTTCTCATCGAATACCGGGTGCCCCACCTGCAAATGCGGATCCCCGGCGGCGCCTGCTCCAGCACCCGGCGCCGCGCTCCCACCGGGTTCATAGTTGCGGATCACGTCGATGAAGGCATCGATCCGGGTATCAATGCCGGCGTCGGCGGTGTGGCTGTCCAGTTCCAGGGTCAGCGAGGGCTTGCTCCCCATGATGTCCCTGAAGTAACCCACCACGAACGAGTCTGGCCCGCAACTGAAGTTGGTGACAAACACCCCAAAAAGCTGCGGGTGCCTGCTTACCAGCTTGGCTGCCTTCAGGATCGTCTGCCCCATTGACCAGTACATCTTCTGCTGCGGCGCTTCCCCTTCGAGCGGCAGGAAATCGTACGGGATCACCTTGTACCCCCGGGACGCCAATTTCTCGGGGATGCCCATGTTCCCATCCTGCACAAAGGCGTTATAAGGCCTCCCGAACAGGACGACCGCTTTTTCCCCGGTCTGCTCCAGCGACTCCAGGAACTGCTTTCCCGCCGCCTGGCACTGGTCCCCAAACGCTTCCTGCATCCCCGCCGCATACCTGTAAGCAGCCAGGCTGCGCTGCCGGTCGCACCCCAGCCGTGCTCCGATTTCCACAAACACTTCGGGAATCTTGTCGTACCCCTGCGAAAAATCCAGGACCGGCGCCAGGATCCGCTCCGGGCGGGTGACCTCGAAGGTCGTCCTCAGGTAATAGCTCTCTCCCTGCACGATCGGGCAGGCCAGGCTGATGGGGATGCCGTTCGCCACCGGCATCCCCTTGACGTGGGGTAGAAACAGGTAGTCCGGGTCGATCCTGAGCAGTTCTTTGAAGTATTCGTGCGCCAGGTTGACCGGGTAGCAGAAAGACGAATCCTTCTTGACCACCGCCGCGCCCAGAGGGCGCCCGGCTGCGTCCAGGCTGCCCGGAAGCACCACTTCCAGCCCGAGTTGGTGGAAAAAGTTATAGTACAGGGGGAACAAGGTGTGTACGAGCAGCGACCTGTTGATGCCTATCGTTTTGCCGCTGCTGCCGGGGGCGCCGGGAGCGCCGGCAAAACCATAAACCATCTCTTCCCTCTGCTTGACCAGGTTGTTGAGATGCGAGTTTTTGGCGTGCGTCCTGATGCCGCTGTACCGGCCGCAGATGCCCCCGAAGGGATAGGTCTTCTCTTCGATCTTGATGCGTGAGATGGCGCACTTGCGGTCGCACCCGGTGTTGCCGCCCGTGCAGGTAAACGGCTTCTGATATTCGACCTCTCTGTTGATCAACTGGTCGAGATCGAACTTTTTCTCTTCAGTGACCCCGCTTCTGATCTTTTCCTTGACCATCAGGGCGATCCCGAAGGCGCCCATGAGGCCGGGCTCCGGCGGCACGACAACGTCCCGCCCCAGGAGGGCGGCCATGGCGATGGGAACCGCCCTGTTGTAGCACACCCCGCCCTGCATGAAAATCTTCTGCCCGACAAACCGGTTGCCCTTGACCCGGTTCAGGTAGTTCTTGCAGATCGAATAGACCAGGCCGGCCACGATGTTCTCGGTTTCGATATTCTCCTGCATCGCCGTCTTGATATCGCTGCCGATGAAGGCAGCGCACTGATCGTTGAAATCGGCCGGGGCGCCGGCCTGCATGGCCACCTCTTCGATCCGGCGCACATCGATGTTCAGGAACTCTGCGGCGCTCTCCTCCAGGAAGGAGCCGGTGCCCGCCGAACAGGCCTCATTCATGGCGTAGTCGCAGGGAACGCCGTTGATAATGTGGGTGTACTTGGCATCCTGGCCGCCGATCTCGAAGATGGTGTCGACTTCCGGGTCGAAATACACGGCTGCAGCCGCATGAGCGCTGATCTCGTTGTAAACGCTCCCGGTCAGGGCGTGCAACCCGGCGATCTGCCTTCCCGAACCGGTGACGCCGAGCCCGATGATCTCCGACCGGCTCGCCAGTTGCTCCTTCAAGGAGGTGTAGCAGGCCTTGGCGGCCTTGATGGGATCTCCCAGCGTTTTGATGTACACCGAGGCCAGGATGCCGTTGTCGCTCTCTCTCATCAGCACCGCCTTGGTGGTGGTCGAGCCCACATCGAGGCCGAGGATGAGGTGTCCGGCCTCACTCAGTCCTGCTCCGGTCTGCACCATGTCCCTGAACGACACCCTGCCGGCCGCCGCGGCCAAAGCCGGCAGAACGGCGAAAGACTTGGCCTCGGTCACAAATATCTCTTTCAGGCTGTCCGGGCGGACGGTCTCATTATCCAGCGCCCACAGGGCTGAGCCGAGCGCCTCGAAGTATCCCGCCTCTTCCGGGATGATCAGGTTGGGGGCATGCCTCCGCAGGCATTCCACCATCACCCTGTTCCTACTGCAACCCCCGACAAGCCAGATCCGCTTCGAGATGTTCTCGCCCAGTTGTTCAGCAATCCGGAGCGCCATCATCTCGCACAGACCGGCTACGATGTTCTCCTTTTTCTCGCCCTTGTTCAAGGCGTGGGTGCAGTCGCTCTTGCAGAACACGGAGCATCTCCCGGACACCCTGTAGGGCTGGTCGATGTTCTGTACCGCTACGGCCTCCTCGATACCGATACCAATTCGCCTGATCTGCTGCTGAAAAAACTCTCCGGTGCCGGAGGCGCATTTATTCCCGGTAAAGAGATTGATGATCTTGTTGGCGGCATCCATCTGGTACGTGGTGAAGGTCTCTCCGCCGGCACAGGAGATGTAATCGGCATCCCCGTATCTTTCCTTCAGGAAGGCGTAGGTGTTTTCCACCGCTTCCGGCTCCGAAATGGAAGACAGCCTGATCAGGTTCTTGAATTTCCTGCCTGTCAATGCTACCTTCTCGATCGCTTGCCAACCGGCGCCGCCCTGAAGATCTTCCAGCGTCCTTCTGATATTGCCCTCGTGGACCCTGGAAACAACATTCTTGACAACGATACTGCCGTTCTGCTGCCGCTCGATATCGACCCTCGTCAGTGTCGAAGCCCCGATACAAATCCCAGTCGCCTGCATTACCGTAACGTCTCCCTATCCTTTCAGATCTCTCATGCCCCTCCCCGGGGAGGGGGAACTCGTCCACCATGGGGACATTCCACCGTGGACACTCCTTGGATGGTGTGTCCACGCATCTTATATTATACCACCAAAATATGTCGCTATTGGTTCGGTCCTGGGGCGGCTATTCACGTCTATTTCTAAACTATACGCCGCTTCATGGCCTCCTGGACCTTGCTCAGCAGTTCTGCCGCAGTGTACGGCTTGTACAGGAAGAACAGCCCCTCCTGTTGGATCTGGTCCAGGCTGGCCCGTTCGTCTGTGTAGCCGCTGAACAGGATCGCCTCAAGAGACGGCTGCTGCAGGCGCAACCGGTGAATCAGCTCGATCCCCTGACCATCCGGCAGGACGGCGTCACTGAGCAGCAGGTCCCAACTGGCGCCTGGTTGCCCGAAGGCCTTGCAGGCCTCGATCGCCGTCCCGTACGACCACACTGCATAGCCGTTCTCCGCCAGCAGACTCGAGGTCAGGGCGGCCACGTCCGGATCATCCTCCACCAGCAGGATGCTCTCTCCGCTACCCTGCAGAGATAGCGTGGAGATTGGTTCGTGCTCGACATTCTCCGGCTCGTCCGCCAGGACCTGTGCCGGCAGGTAGACCCTAAACGTGCTGCCGGCGCCGGGAAAGCTTTCCACCTCTATCCATCCCCGGTGAGCTTCCACGATTCCGTAAGCGACCGACAGACCGAGTCCGGTCCCTTTGCCCGCCTCTTTCGTAGTGAAAAAGGGCTCGAAAATGTGTGACAGGTACTGGCTCTCGATGCCCATGCCCGTATCGCACACCGACAGGCAGACAAAGCGTCCGGCATAACCCCGGGCTGGCGCCGTAGCCTGGTCAAACACCACATTCTCGGTCTTGACAGCGATCATTCCGCCGCCCGGCATCGCATCCCGGGCGTTGATGGCCATGTTGACCACCACCTGCTCGATGTTAGCGGCGTCGGCATACACCGTCCAGAGATCCGGCGCCAGGCCCAAACATATTACCACGTCCTCCCCGATGAGCCGCTCCAACATCTCCTGGAGTTCTCCGACGTCATCGTTGAGGTCGAGCAGCACCTTGAACTGGGGGTGCTTGCGCCCGAACAGCAGCAACTGGCGGATCAGGTTGGCGGATTTTTCGGTAGCCTGGCGGATTCTTCTGAAGGCCTTGCTAAAAGAGGCATTCTCGAGGGCAAGGCCCATGTTCAAGTCCACGCTGGCCTGGATCACGGTAAGCTGGTTGTTCAGGTCATGAGCAATCCCTCCGGCCAACTGGCCGACCGCCTCCATCTTTTGAGACTGCAGGAGTTGTTGTTGAATGCTGTTGATCCTCTCGAAGGCTCGCTGCACCTCGCTGAAGAGGCGAGCGTTTTCCATAGCGGTGGAAATGTATAAGGCGAGAGTATCCGCCATCGCCCGCTGTTGCCCCGAAAACCCGTTCACCTGCTTGGACAGAAGCATGTACACCCCGAACAGGGCCTCCCCGTAATGAATAGGCACGATGTAGCAGGATTTAATGCCCGGATCCAGCCTCACCCACCCGGGTTTGTTATACACATCCGGTATGTACACCGACTTGCGCTCCCGGGCCGCCAGGCCGGCAAAGCTGAGATCCTCATCCAGGCTGTACCGTAGTTGCAGCCGGGCCTGCCAAAAAAGCTCCTGGGGCATGCCGGTGCTGCTGGTCAGGCAGAGCATCCGGCTGTCAGCATCATAGGAGTGGTACTCCACCCAGGCGGCGCCGGTGATCTCCAAAGCTATTTCGAAAACCCGGGAAGCCACCGCCTCCTCATACCTGGCCGCCCCGGGTTCCCCGGCCCCGGTACAGTACATCGGTTGTCCGGACGGTTTGAGGATGTCCTGCAGAGCGCTGTGCATCGCCTCATAGATCCGGCTCATGGCCCGCAACTCGCTTTCTTTGGTCTTTAAGGAAGTCACATCCTCGCAGACGATGATTCTGTGCTCGTAGGCCTCTTGCCCATACCTCACCAGCGAGATGTTCAGGCGTCCCCAGACCACCTCGCCGTCCATGCGCACAAACCGCTGCTCCAGTACGCAGGTCTGGCACTCGCCGGCCAGTTTATCGTTCAGGTTTTTTTCCAGGTTGTTTTCCTCCAGGGGCACGAATTGGGCGATCTTTTTATAGAGGATCTCCTGGCGGGGGAAACCCAGGAAATCGCAGAAGGCCTCATTGACCATCAGAAAGTTAGCGCCCATATCGATCAGAGCGACCCCGACCGAAGCGTTGACGAAAAGCGACTTGAAGCGGGCCTCGCTCTCCATGAACTGGTCATTCACCCGCCCGTCCTCGATGATCTTGGCTGACAGGTCCCGGTTGGCGAGAGCCAACTCCTGGGTTCGCTCCGCTATCACCCGCTCCAAACCCTGATTGATATCGATCAGGTTCGAGCGGGCCTCTTTTTCCCTATCGGTAACGCCACCCACCAGCCAGGCAACGAGGACCATCACGCCGGCATAGACTGCATTCAACTGGAAGATCTGGTTAGGAGAGCCATGAGAAGTGATCAGGCTGACAATCAGCAGGTAGGCTCCGGCGCCAACGGCAGCAACCACACCCCACCGTCTGCCCCGGGCGATGGAAATGATGATCACCGGAATCAGCAGCAGCACCCGCACCGGGCTGTTGACATCACCCGTGAAGATAACACCGGCGAGAATCAGGGCAAGCAACAGGATAATGCATATGTAGCCCGGCAGTCTGCGGTTCCGCAAGCCTGCCGGGGTGGAAGACGCCTCGCTCATCTGTTCTCCTCCGTGATGAGACTGCAATAATAATATACCACAATTTGGCGCTGTCCGGCAGGCGGCATGAACGCCGTTTCACTATACCTGACCTTTGCCGGAAGCGTCTAATTCGATGCCGGGCGTTAGCCCGGATGCGGAGGAATGGCAAATAATCAACTAAAAAGGCTCCAGTCTCGAAGAGACGGAGCCTTTTTTGAAGGCACTCTTTTCCCAGGCGTCTTACATCTTGCTCACGTTGGCCGCCTGGGGCCCGCGGTTGCCCTGCACGACGTCGAACTGCACTCTCTGTCCCTCTTCAAGGGTCTTGTAGCCGTCACCCTGAATCGCCGAGTAGTGGACGAAGATGTCACCGCCTTCATCTTGCTCGATAAAGCCGTAACCCTTTTCGGCGTTGAACCACTTGACTTTCCCCTGCATTGCTTTACGCCTCCTTCCATATTTCATTCAAAGCGGAATACCTTCAAAGCACCTTGCCCTTTCCATATATCCGGAGGCGGCAAAAGTCTTTTCGGTTCTTCCTTCCTTTTAGAATATATTAATACAAACCCTTGTAAAATGCAACTTGACCGGCAAAGAAATCCAATTGAGGATATTCCTCGAAGAGGTGGTCCCCTTTCCGAGCTACCTCCAAGAACTCGTTGAATCTGTTGACATTATACTAAAGCCATTCTATAATGCATTTTGGTTACCTAAATATATGGATAGCAAGGTATTATCGAGGTTAGGTATTCGAGATTCGAACTTAGAGCAACCGGAGGAAGACCATGGCAGAACAAGGCGCCTTGCCAAGCATCGTGAGCGTTGAATCGCTGACCAAATACTTCGGCTCCAAGGCTGCGATCGACCACATCAGCTTCGAGGTCCCCCAGGGTGAGGTCTTCGGGCTCGTAGGCCCCAACGGAGCCGGTAAGACAACGACAGTCAAGATTCTGACCACTCTGCTCCCGTCCAGTGGGGGCAGCGCCCGCATCCACGGCTACGACGTCAGCAGGCAGCCAGGCCAGGTGCGCCGTTTCATCGGTTACGTGCCCCAGGCCCTGTCCGCCGACGGCGACCTCACCGGCTACGAGAACCTGCTGATGTTCTGCAAGCTGCTCGGCATCTCCGGGACCGAGCGCCCCCGGCGCATCCAGGAGATCCTGGAGATGATGGGCCTCACCGAGGCCGCCCACCGGCGGGTGAAGCAGTACTCCGGAGGCATGGTGCGCCGCCTGGAGGTTGGCCAGGCAATGCTGATGCGACCGAGCGTCCTGTTGCTCGACGAACCGACTGTCGGGCTTGACCCGGTGGCCCGGGGGACGGTCTGGGACCTGCTCAACAACTTCCGGCAGCAATACCCGCTCAGCATCCTGATCACGACCCATTACATGGAAGAGGCGGAAGCCTTATGCGACCGGGTGGCGATCATGAACCACGGGCACATCGCCGCCCTGGACACCCCCGCGGCACTCAAGGCGGGGACCGGTAAACCCGAGGCCACCCTGGAGGATGCCTTCCGCTATTACACTGGCGGACACTACGAGGAGGAGGCAGATTATCGTGACGTCAAGCGCACTCGCAAGATCGCCAGGCGCCTCGGCTGACAACACGCCGGAGGCGCGGCAGGAATCGTGGCTGGCAGTCTGGCTACGCGGCATTGCGGGAGTGGTGGAACTGGAGGTGCGCAAACTCTGGCACGACCCCACAGAAGTGTTCACCAGGGCGGTTCAGCCAGCCCTGTGGCTGTTGATCTTCGGCGAGGCCTTCAGCCGCCTGCGGGTGATCCCGACCGGAGGCGTCTCCTACCTGACCTTTATGGCGCCGGGCATTCTCGCCCAGTCGATGATGTTCATCTCGATCTTTTTCGGGATCGCCATCATCTGGGAGCGGGACCTGGGGCTGATGCAGAAGATGCTGGCCCTGCCCCTGCCCCGCAGCGTCTTCATCCTGGGCAAGGCCCTGGCCGCCGGCGTCCGGTCGCTCGCCCAGGTGGTGGTAGTCGTCATTATCGCTCTTTTAATGAGCATTCCCCTGCGGTGGCAGTTGGTGCCACTGCTCGGCGTGATCGCTACGGTCATGATCGGCGCCATGATCTTTGCCAGCTTCTCGATGATCCTGGCGTCCATCGTCAAGACCAGGGAGCGTTTCATGGGCCTCGGGCAACTCTTCACCATGCCCTTCTTCTTCGCCTCGAACGCCCTCTATCCGATCAGCATCATGCCGCCCTGGCTGCAGGTGCTGTCGCGCATCAACCCCCTCACCTACGTGGTGAATCTGCTGCGCGGCTTCCTGGTCACCGGTCAGGTAAACGCCCCGGCCGATTTCGGTATCCTGATCGCCGTGGCCGCGGTGATGGTAATTTTAGCCACCTGGCTCTACCCCACCGCCATCTACTAGAAAAAGTGATGAGTGCTGAGTTTAAAATCACTCATCACTCATCACTCATCACTCATCACTCATCACTCATTTGGCGGCGGCGGCGGGGGCAGGCGCCTGCTTGATGCCGAAAGCCAGGGTGTCCCCGGCGGCATCCACAGTGATCACGTCGCCTTCCTTGATCTTGCCCTGCAGCATCTCCTCGGACAGCCGGTCCTCCACCATGCGCTGGATCACCCGGCGCAGGGGGCGCGCCCCGTACATCTGGTCATAGCCCTTCTTCGCCAACAGGTCCTTGGCGGTATCGGTGAACTCCAGGTACAGCCCGTACTCGGCGATGCGCTTGGTCACGCTCTTCAGCATCAATCCGACGATCCGTTTGATGTGCTCCTCATTCAGGGAGTGGAAGACGATGATCTCATCCACCCGGTTCAGGAACTCGGGGCGGAAGGTGCGCTTCAACTCCTCCATCACCCGCTCCTTCATGGCCTCGTAATCTTTGGTAGCAGCGGTCGCCATACCCTCGGGCTTGAAACCCATCCGGGACTCTTTCCTGATCAGATTGGCGCCCACGTTGGAGGTCATGATCACCACGGTGTTGCGCATGTCCACCGTACGCCCCCTGGAATCGGTCAGCCGTCCGTCCTCGATCACCTGCAGCAGGACGTGGAACACGTCCGGGTGCGCCTTCTCGATCTCGTCGAACAGCACCACCGAGTAAGGGTGACGGCGTACCGCCTCGGTCAACTGCCCGGCCTCCTCGTAGCCGATGTAGCCAGGAGGAGCCCCCAGCAGGCGGGAGACCGTATGCTTCTCCATGTACTCGGACATGTCAAAGCGGACGATGGCCTCCTCGTCCCCGAACAACGCCTCTGCCAGGGTGCGGGCCAGCTCCGTCTTGCCGACGCCGGTGGGCCCGAGGAAGATGAAGGAGCCGATCGGGCGCTTGGGGTCTTTCAGTCCGGCACGTGCCCGCCTGATCGCCCGGGCCACGGCGGCCACCGCGTCCTCCTGGCCGATCACCCGCTCGTGCAGCACGTCCTCCATGTGCAGCAGGCGCTCGGATTCCTCCTCGCGCAGTTTTTTGACCGGTACCCCGGTCCAACTGGAGACGATGGCGGCGATGTCCTCCTCGGTGACGATAGACTCCTCCAGTTCCTTGCGCTGGTTCCAGTTGTTCTTGATCTGCTCCAGGTCTGCCCGCATGTGCTGCTCCTGGTCGCGGAGAGCCGCCGCCTTCTCGAACTCCTGTCCGACCACGGCGGCCTCCTTCTCCTTCTGCAGCAGTTCCAGCTTTTCCTCCACTTCCTTGACTTCCGGCGGGGTGGTGAACATCTGCAGCCGCACCCTGGAGGCCGCCTCGTCCATCAGGTCGATGGCCTTGTCCGGCAGGAAGCGTTCGGTGATGTAGCGCTCACCCAGCCGGGCGGCTGCCTTGAGGGCGTTGTCGGTGATCTTCACCCGGTGGTGCGCCTCGTAGCGGTCCCGCAGGCCGCGTAAGATCTCGATCGTCTCGTCGACAGTCGGCTCACCGACCTTCACCGGCTGGAAGCGCCGTTCCAGGGCGGCGTCCTTCTCGATGTTCTTGCGGTACTCGTCCTGGGTGGTGGCGCCGATGCACTGCAGTTCACCCCTGGCCAACGCCGGCTTGAGGATGTTGGCGGCGTCGATCGCCCCCTCGGCTGCCCCTGCTCCCACCAGGGTATGCACCTCGTCGATGAACAGGATGATGTTCCCGGCTGACCGGATCTCATCGATGACCTTTTTCAAGCGCTCCTCGAACTCGCCCCGGTACTTAGTCCCGGCCACTACGGCGCCCATGTCCAGGGTGACCACCCGCTTGTCGAACAGGATCTCGGGGATCTTGGCAGCCACGATACGCTCGGCCAGGCCCTCGGCGATGGCGGTCTTGCCAACCCCGGGCTCGCCGATCAGGCAGGGATTGTTCTTGGTGCGGCGGCTCAGCACCTGGATCACCCGCTCGATCTCCTTATCCCGGCCGATCACCGGGTCCAGCTTGCCCTCCCGTGCCATCTGGGTCAGGTCCCGTCCAAGCTCGTCCAGGGTCGGGGTCTGACTGCGCGGCTGGGCCGCACCGGCGCCTGCCTGAGCCTGGACGGCGGACCCGATACCGCCGAGCAGCATCAACACCTGGCGCCGCACGCTGTCCATGGTCAGGCCATGGTTGATCAGCACCCGGGCAGCCACGCCCTCGCCCTCGCGGATCAGGCCGAGCAGCAGGTGTTCGGTGCCTACATAGCTGACTCCCTGGCGCCGCCCCTCTTCATGGGCAAGCTCCAGCACCTTCTTGGCCCGGGGGGTCAGACCGACCTCGTCGCCCACCCGGCTGTCACCGGGGGCCACGATCCGCTCCACTTCATCCCGCACCTTGTTCAGATCCAGGCCCAGGGATTGCAGCGCCCTGGCCGCAATACCTTCGCCTTCACGCAACAGCCCCAGCAGCAGATGCTCTGTACCCACCGCCGGATGCCTCAATCTTCTTGCCTCTTCCTGCGCCAGCATGAAAACACGCTGAGCACGCTCCGTAAATCTTCCAAACATATCTATGCACCTCCCTGCCTGGCCTGCGCCAGGAATAGGCCGAACACCGACCTGAAAACAGTTTCCTGAGATAGCTTTCCAACTGGTTATTCCTCTCGCATTGCCTTTCCACTTCCAACTTCGAACCTCGAGGATGCAACTGTGGAACACTGCAATGATATCTTTGCATTTTCAGTGCCGGTGCGGGCGACCTCTGGCAAGCCTCAAAGTCATCATGGCAACTCCTGATCACTGCCTTCCCCTTCGAACTTCGAACCTCGATCCGCGCCCGCAAGCGGCGGTGCCGGGTCCGCGGGCGGGCGCCCGCCCGGCAGGTTCGAGGACAAGTCTGCCGCCAAAGCCTTCCTGATGATGGCAGCCCGCTTCAGGCTGCGGTTGAACGCATCCAGGGCACTCTTGTTATCCCCCTGGAGGAAGGCGGTCCTCGTACGCACCAGGAGTTCATTCAGGGTTCTATTACTTACATTATGCAGCAGTCCGAGATCGATACCCAGGCGCAGGCAGGAAAGGTAGAACATCGTCTCCTCGGAGTTGAGCAGCCGGGCATTGGTAAGGATCCCGTACGCCCTGAAGACCATATCCTCGATCTGCGATGGCCGCTCCTTCATCAACGACCGGCGCCCCATCTGCTCCTGCTCGATCACCTGACGGCTGACCGTCACCAGTCGGTCCAGGATCTCTATCTCGCTGAGGCCCAAGGTAACCTGGTTGGAAACCTGGAACAGGTTCCCCTTGGCCTCGGTACCCTCGCCGTAAAGCCCCCGCACCACGAAACCCACCTTGGACAAGGCGGTGAACACCCCACTGGCCTGGTTGGTCATGGCCAGGGCCGGCAGGTGCATCATTACCGAAGCCCGCATGCCGGTGCCCACGTTGGTAGGGCAGCAGGAGAGATAGCCATACTGCTCGTCGAAGGCAAAATCCAGCTTGCTCTCCAAAACGTCGTCCACCAGGTTAGCCAGCCGCCAAGCCGCTCCCAACTGGAAGGCCGGCAACAGCACCTGGACCCGCAGGTGGTCCTCCTCGTTGACCATGATGCTGACAGCCTCGTCCGGGCGCAGGATCACGCCTCTCGGCACCTGCCCGTCCTGGGCGTGCTGCGGGCTGATCAGATGCTTCTCCATCAGGATCTGCCGGTCAAGCGAGGGCAGATCGTTAAGCAGAACGTAAAACAGCGGTCCCAGCTTCTCCCGGACTGCCGGATCGGCAATCACGTCCTGAACGAGCCCGACCACAGCCTGCCCTGACTCCTGAGACATCAGGTGGGGAAAGGGATGGCCGGCAAGGTTGCGGGCAAGCCGCACCCGGCTGCTGATCACGATCCGGGCCTCGGGACCCTCTCCCTCCATCCACTTGGTAAAGGCATTATTCAACGTTTCCTGGATCGACATAGCGCATTCCCCCACTTGGTCGTTGGTCGTTGGATGCCTGCTTTTGACAGACACACCTGAACAGAATTTTCGCTTCTAACCTCTGATGATGGTGGCTACCTCGCCTTTCGCCCTCACTCAGCACTCAGCACTTCTCAATTTTGCCTTTCAAGGCGTGAATCCGGTCCCGCAGCACCGCGGCCCTTTCGTAGGCCTCGATGCTGATGGCAGCGTGCAGTTCCTGCTGCAACTGCTCGATCTCCCGCCTGTAACCCAAGTTTTCTCTAGTTCTCATGGGCGCCTTGCCAGTGTGGCGGCTGTTGCCCTGCACCCGGCGCAGCAGCGGTTCGAGTTGTCCGGCAAAGGACTGGTAGCATTGGCTGCAGCCGAAGCGGCCGATCTGCCCGAACTGGCTGTAGGTCATCCCGCAATTCGAGCAAAGGGGCACCGCGGCAAGCGCCTCTTCCACAACCTCATCCGGGTCGGAATCGCCCGGTGAGTGACCGCTTGCTGGCGTCGACCCGGCGCCACTGCCTGCGGGCGTCGACTCAGCACCGCTCGCAGATACGGCGGCGCTGCCCAGCAGTCCCGCCAGGAATTTCTGGATGGAGAAATTTGGCTCCATGCTGAAATCGAGGTTGAACGGTATCTCATCGTGCTGCTTGGCGCACTCCTCGCAGAGGTGCAACTCGGTCTTCTGGTTGTTGAAGATCTTGGTGAGATGCACTGTGGCCGGATGCTGCTTGCATTCCTCGCAATTCATCAATGTTCATCCTCCTCCCAGTAATCGCCACTGGACAGGATCTCTTTTAAAATGCGTAAACGCAGATCATCACACTCATTGCCGGAAACATTCGCTTCCAGTGCCCTGAAAACCGCGCAGAGCAGGGTGAACTCCCGGTCTGTCAGGATGCCCCGCTGGGCAAGATTGAACAGCATCTCCTGGAAGTTTGCCATCACGCCATCCTGGCCGTCTCCGCCCCTGCACTTCTTCCGGACCTGCCGCCCGCCTTCCTCTGTCTCTTTCTGGCGCAGGGCGCCAAGCCGGCAGATGCTGATAAAGCCGCTGCCGCCCCGGCGGCTCTCCACATAGTAACCATGCTGCGTGGTAAAACGGGTATTGACCACATAGGTGATCTGGGACGGCACACATTCGAAGCGCACGGCCAGATCCTTACGGCTGATCTGGATCCAGCCCCGGGGGTTTTCCCGGAGCAGCGACTTGAGATAGGATTCGATCTCCGAAACTAGCGACCACATGGATAACGGCTCCCTGAACAGGCAATGCCTGTCTTGACTTTATTTGACCTTGATTATACAACATCGCCTGCATCTATAAAAATCGATTCTGCACTATTTTTTCCCGATATTGGCGGTCATAATCCCACTTTAGGTCATTTTATGACCACTCCTGAAACCTCTTTACGGAAATCGAGGATTTCCGCCCCCTGCTATAGTCCCATTATAAAATGCAAAAACTGCGGCCTCTTGCTGCCGCAGCCTCGGTTATGAAAATGACAGCCATGATATTCTCTAAATGTTCAAGATATCTTGATACACTATTTATATAGAAGATAGCTCATTATAAATATATAATTATAGTCAATTACGATTCATAATACGGTTAAATGTCATTTAATTGTCATGGACAAATTGATGATAATAATTGTAGATAAATTTAGGCTAATAGTCTTATTACAATACTTTTAAATTCTAGTGCGGCACGTTTAACAACTTAACTGAAAAAGGCAAACCAGGCGAAAGCCGGGGACGCAAAGCCAACGAGTCTAAAGCCTTAGGGCCATGACGGTCGGGTTGCCAGCGAGAAATTTGGGAATTGATCCCTGTTTCGGCAACCCCGGAACAGGGATTTTTAGTTTCGGCCAGCGAAAATCGGGAGGTGTCGCAAAGTGTTAAAAAAGAGGGTTGCCCTGTTTCTGGCGATGATCATCATTCTAATTCCATCTTATTCATTTGGCGCCAGCGCTGCACATGCATCCGACAACGACGGCGCTTCAAGCACCATGGAGACAATAAACCCCATTTGTGCAAGTGACGGCATCAATAAAACCTTTAGTTTCAATTACGGAGGCCACGCTTATACCTGGGATGTTCAGGTTCCATCGAGTCTGGTCAGTTGGGACCGAAGCATCCTGGACACCCTGAGCGCTTTTTATGCCAATGGCGGCGCTGCGCAGGGATCGATACTCAAAAGCGCAAATAGTGAGACACTCCAGTTGATCCAGGACACCTATCCAACGTCTAATGCAGACGATATGTCATGGGTTGATGAACCTCAGAATGATGCCTATGTCCAGCAACTTTCCTTGGCGCTTCTAGCGCAGGGAGAGACAGATAACTTTGACAAGTTTCAAGATGCCGGGCTCGCTCTAAGCCTTGTTCAATCTATCCCTTATGTGCCAAACCAGTTCCCGAGACTTGCGGCCCAGACCCTGGTCGATAACGGTGACTGCGACGACAGGTCGATCTTGCTGGCGGGTTTGTTGAAGGACATGAATATCGACAGCGTTTTGCAGGTCTATACGCCACAAACCCTGGGGTTGTCCTTCGGACATATGAACGTCGGGATAGCCGTGAATGTTCCGGACGGTTATTCTTATGACAGTTATTCAGAATATGCCAGCAGCCTTTACTATGTTGCGGAAACCACCAACCGCACTCCGATCGCCTACACGTTTGCGGAAAAGCCAAGCTACGTCTACCAGGTGGTCTGACGCATCGTCCAGCTCGCATGCTTCCACACTCCGAAAAAGAAAGGGGCCTGTTGATCCTACCCCAGCGGGTGGAGCACAGGCCCCTCGAAGTTCTCAAACTGGAAGCTGCTTAGGTTGCCGGCGAATAGAGCGTCAGGAAGTTGCTGATCATGGCGCAGGCTTCGGCACGGGTGGCGGTGTTCAAGGGTCCGAAACTGCCGTCGGAGTACCCTTTGATCAGGGCGTCCTGGACGGCCAGCGCCACGTACCCCCTCGCCCAACTCGAGATGCTGCTGTCATCCGTGAAGTTGGTCTTCACTCCCATATCCGCCTTGGCCTCATTCTGCTTGCCCAGGGCATTGACCAGGATAGCAGCAGCCTGCTGCCTGGAAATCGGGGCATTCGGCTGGAACGTGCTGTCACCATATCCATTGGCAATCCCGGCGTAAACAGCCGTCTCCACCGCCTGATAGTACCAGTCGCTTGTATTGACGTCGCTGAACGTTGGTGTCTGCTGCGTAAAGGTTGTCAGATTCAGCACCTTATCCATGACGGCGCAGAACTCCGCCCTGGTGATCGGATTGTTGGGCATGAAGGCGCCATCTGGGTAACCACTGACGTAGCCAAGGCCACTCAGGTTTGCAATATCGGTATACGCCCAGAATGATGCGGGGACATCGGTGAAGATGGCGCCCTTGACCGGCACAGGCGCAGGCACAGGTGTAGGAGCAGGTGTAGGCGCAGGTGTAGGAGCAGGTGTAGGAGCAGGGCCTCCGCCTCCGCCGCTGCGGCCGCCTGTTGGGCCGGGGGTCGTAGTTATTAATGTGTACGCTGCAAAGGTGGTGAAGTGCGTCGTCCAGATGGTGATGTTAGTCCCGTCGTCGTAATAGCCGATCGTTCCCGATAGAAGCGCATCAGAAGTCAACTTGTTGGTTATCGGGGTGAAAGAACCACCATTCTCGAAGAAGCCGACGCTCTTTCCGGTCTGACCGGGGAGAAGGATGCTTACCGGTTTGGTGAATGTCAGTGTCACACCATTGTCGGACCCCATTTCAATCGCCACAACAGAGCCGGCAGTGATATTAGCAGGCAGCTCACTTGCCGTCGGGGTGACGACGGTGGGCAACGTAATGGTGCCATCCCAAGTACCCCCAGAGGCGGTGATTGTAGTTCCCTGCTGAAAAGTAACCGTAGACGTTGCGCCGTTGATGGTGATCTCCGGAAGTGCGCCGGTATCGCCTGAGGGCAGGCCATTGAGATCAATTGATCCACTACCCACCGCGGGAACAGTTATAGTGACAGGGGTAGAACTCTGGTTTATGGGTATATTGGAGTCAACATAGGCTTTAAAGAGCGCGGTATCTCCAAGATAAGTCGGGTCGAACTGCTGGTCGATCAACATCTCGGCAGCGGCGATGTTGGCGAAGCTCCAGCCGTTCCCCGACACGGCATTGGTCATGGCAGTGTCCGCAGAACTGGACATGGCGCTGGTCAGCGCTGTGGAAATAAAACTTGCAGATAGGGGGCTGCTTTGGCTGCTTTGCGTAACTGTTGAATAGTTGCTGGTGCTGCTAAGGGCGTTTCCAAGGCCTGTGGTCTGGACGTTCGTTGCAAATGCTAGGAAGTCCCCCACGGAGACTCCCGACAGCAGGCTCCCCTCAGTGGTGGCATCGCTGTTATAAAAGTCAAGCGCGGTTGACATGACAGTGCTCACGTCAGGAGAATACTTGATCTTCTCAAGGTCTATCAGAAATTGGGTCGCGGCAGCTTCGGTCACCTTCGCTGTGCTCGGAAGCGGCAGCAAGCCACTTGACCCGAATAAACTGCTTTCAAGGCCGGTGCTTGGCGTAAGGCTCTGCAAAGCTGTCAGGTCAGCGGTGACCTGGCTCAGTCCGGCAGTGTCCTGGGCCAAATAAAAGTACACCGAAGACAGGCTGCTAAGGCTGGAAAAACTCGGCGAACTAGCCGATGCCGCCTGCGGCACAGCGAACGATATCAGTCCAAAGATCATCACCAACACGGTCAGCATCGAAACCAATTTCATCTTCTTAAAACGATGCATACACGATCAGCCCCTTTCCCATTCTTTAATATTTTGACTTTTTTAAATCTTACCAATGAATTCTACAAGAATGAAAAGACTTCCTTCTTTATGATACAACATTCATTTTTAAATTTTCGCACAATTTGTCGAACAATTTCCCTTCCCTCACCAGGCCAAACGACCACCAGCTTTTTCATAGTTGCCATGTTCACACCTGCCAGCTATAATTCCACTTATAAGACACTTAACGGCAAGGGAGAACTGAAACATGAGCAAAACGTCCAAGTGGATTGCCTCAATTGGCGCTGTAATCCTCGGTCTGGCGCTGATAACCTTTGTCGGCGCCTGGCGCTTAGACCTGCTCCCGCTGTTTTTCCCATCTCCGGCCCCAGCCGGAACAGCCCAAAATATCACTACCGAAACCGGGCTACCACCTGCAGGCGCCTACAAACAGCAACAACAACCATCTGAAACTGGCGCCGAAACGGATGCAGACAACACCGATCAACAGCAAAAATCTTTATCAGCACCCGGTATAACCACCATGAACAACTCCGGTGGCGACACCGGCCTCCCCGAAGATAGCGCTCAACTAAGCAGAGACCAACTCCAGCAACAGATCGACGACTACTACGGCACCAGGCTCCAAAACTTGGCTGAGGGCTACGAGAGCAGATTGAACGGCCTGGTCAGCGAAGCCTTCAGCGAGTTTCAATCGGACCAGAAACAGGGGAATGATGCCGCCGCAGCCACCCTGGCCTTCAAGTACATGTCCGAGGGCAGCGCCCTGGAGAAGCAGTGCGATGCCCAGTTTTACTCGCTGCTAGACGAGTATGAGGCAGACCTCCGAAAGAACAACCTGCCGTTGGATACAGCCATCAAGGCCAAACAGGAATACGAGTCCGCCAAAGTCAACCGCCAAAAAGAGATTATCAGCGCTGCAGCTAAAATGCTCTAGCAACCAGTTTTCAAGGAACTTTTTGATACCCAAACAAGTCAACGGGTTATGTGGGTTCTAGCCTACGAAAGAGAGGTTGCGCACCTGAAGTCCATCAGCACCTTCAGGCCTCCGTACATGAACCGCTGTGCCCAAGGAGGCGCCAGGGACAGCCTGCCGGCGATCACCGAGTGGTGATCGAGGTCGCCATGCTTGAGGATGAGCCTGCGCCAGTAAGGGTTATTGAAGAAGGAGATGATGTTGCCCATCTCCCGATCAGCCATCCTCAAGAAAACCTCCCGGTGGTGCAACCCGCACCGGATCTCCAACCCGATCGTCGACTCCCAGGCACGCTGATAGGATGAGAGGAACTCCTCGCTGCAGTTATCCGCGGTCAGGGCTGCCACAGCGGCCTCAGCGCAGATGCCCGCCGCCTTCAGCCCGAAGTAGAGGCCGCCGCCGGAGATCGGCTTGACATGACAGGCGGCGTCTCCCACCAGGAGCGCCCGCTCTCCGAAAGTCCTGCTTCTGATCCCGATTGGCACCACGCCGCCGGTTGTTTTCACAATCCGCAACCCCCGGAAGATACCGGGGTGCATCTCTCTCAAACGCTCGAAGGCCTGCCGCGGCCCTGGCCCGGCGCCACCCGGCAACGACCCGGCGCCGACCCGGGCAGTGCCGTTTCCGGTCGGGATCACCCACCCGAACCAGCCTGGAGCGACCGAGCGCCCCAAAAAAAGATCGACCGCCTGATCATCATGCCCGGGAAGTTCCACCTCGGCCGCGAACAGGGGGACTTTCTCACACATGGCAGGCAGGCCGAGCCAACTGGCAACCAGGGAGTTGTGGCCGTCGGCCCCCACCACCAGGCGACAGGTCACCGCGCCGGGCGCCTTCTGGGCGCGGCGCCCTCCGGCCAGGTTCAGGCACACGCCTCCCTGTACATACTCCAGGGAGTCGACCCTGGCGCCTGTGAGCAACTCGGCCCCGGCATCACCCGCCTGGGCTGCCAGATCCAGATCGAAAGCAACCCTGTCGATGGCCAGGGCATAGGCTTTCTTGCCGGTCAGGTCGAGAACTTGTCCATCAGGAGCGTGCACTCGCGCCCCGTGCAACGAGCGCCGCACCACCCGCGGCGACACCCGGGAGATCTCCATCGTCCTAGCGCTGATCAACCCCGAGCACTGGAGGGGCTCCCCCACACAGTGATGCTCTTCCACCACCAGCACCTTAAAACCGGCAGTTGCCACATCCCGGGCAACCGCACACCCGGCTGGCCCGCCGCCTACAACGATCAGATCGTAGTCAAGCGCCACACCAACATCTCCGATTTCTGAAGTAATATGCACAAGCCTTAGATACGTAAACCACCATTCCAAGGTGGTTTCGTATTTCCTTACATTAATAAGCTACCCGTTCCGGCGGCTTTAATGAAGTATCCCGATAATCTGGATGATCACGATAAATCCGAACACGATCAGTAATGGCACGATAGGCACATTGGCAACCTGGGCCAAGGCTCCTGATAGAGTCAAGGCTCCGGTATCACCCATGCTTTCCACACTAGCTCCGGTCAACTCCTTGACGATCAGGAGCCCGATCAGAAGCAGTGTCGAGATCAGCCCCAGTTCGGCAACCCTGGACATTCCCCCGGTTGTCGAACCTCCGGCAGCAGATACTGTAGACACTGTAGACACTGTCGATACCGTGCTAACTACTGTACTGATCATAACTCTTCCCCCTCCAATCCGGCACATAAACTACTCTTCATTGCAATAGGCAGAACAAAAAACTAGAGTCAAACTATCAACGGACTATACCTATGCACCAGGCTGTCAAGATATTCTATATGACAATACCGGCTGTAAAATTAATTATAGGGAATAGTTCTATAAAAAGCAATAGTTTCCTTCTTCAGAAAGTTAAAAGTAATTTTAAATATTGCATAAGTATGCGACAATTTCAGAGGGGCTTTTAATGTAGTAATACCAATGGCCAGATGAGGTAGAGCATTACGTTGGTCACCCCGTGAGCCAGGGTTACACCCAGCAGGGAGCCGGTGCGGCGGACTAAAAAACAGAACAAAAGTCCCACACCGAATACGAACGCCACGTCGAGAGAGGAATTGTGAATAATGTGCAGAATGGCAAAGATGAAGCAGACGTAGATCAGCGAGTGGGTCTTGCCCAGGTAATCGTCGGCAGCCTTGAGCATGATGCCCCGGAAGATGACCTCCTCAACCAGGCCGGTGAAGACGATCATGATCGCTGCGCCCAGAACCAGCATCTTCACGTCTGCGCCTGGCAGCAGCGACGCCGGGCGCAGGATCTGATACTCAATCCACCCCAGCGGCACCCCGATGAGGCCCATCCCTGCCTGCTCCCGCAATCGACCCGGGCGCAGACAGACATCTTCCCGCCGGTAGCCGGCCACCCTGATGATCACGTAGGAGGTCAATAGCAGGGGGGCGCCGGTCACCACGTACCAGTAGATCACCGGTAGGTTCCACATCGGTATAGCCACGCTGAGGATCCGGATGATCGGCGCCAGAGACAGGGCGATATAGAACCGGTAACCAGGGGTGCTCCGGATCATGATCTCTCCAGCCGTTTCATTGATATCAGCGGCCGACATGCTCTCCCGCTGCCAGATCACGCCTGCCAAAACCAGCAAGGTGATCAGCAAGAATACATCGATCACCATGCCGGTGAGCGCGTTAAACAGCGTGACGAACAGTTCGCCTGCAATGATGACCAGTGTCAACAGCCAGGGAACGGCTTCCTTTGCAGTCACTTTCGGCAACGGCCTTACCGCAGCAGTAACTACGGGCAGTTCAGTACCGGTATGTTTGGGGATCTCAGTCTCCACGGTTCAACTCCTTGATCTGTTTTGATAACTTCATAAGCATTCTCCACCCTGAACAAAAAACCTTCACTTGAGCCAACTGGGCCTCCATTCGCTAATAAGAACACTTGTTTTGGGCTAAAACACTGAGCGTTCCGGTGGCAATCTGAAAGCATGGCTTCATTATTTGTTTCACAATCTTCTCCAGCTAGCTGTGCCGTGCAGGCATGGCATGGTAAAATATAGTCAGGGGTGTTTTTGATGGCGACTCTAGATCAGGTTTTAGATGTGGATGCATGGCGGGTTTGCTCGTTGATAGGGGCCAGCAACCTTGGGCGTAGTTACTACCTGGCCGGCGGAACTGCTCTAGCCCTTCAGATCTGCCACCGAAAATCATACGATCTGGATTATTTTCAACGAGGCAATGAAGAGAAAATAAACTTCGATCAGATCTACCGCGAGATCACCAATTATATTCCAGAGAAAAACATCCGTGTGGATCTCAGAAAAACAGATCAGGCCACTATCTCCGCTAACAATACAAAGATAACTTTTCTTGCTTATCCCTATCCGCTCATGGAATCACTTGTAGATGGAGAGAAAATCAGCAGGAGCCGGTTAAAAGGGATCAAGCTTGCGTCCCCTGCAGAAATATCCCTTATGAAGGCCTACTCTATAGGAAGACGAACAAGCTACAGGGACTACGTGGATCTTTATGAATTGTTACACACGGGCAAGGTTACCCTTGATTTCATATTAAAAAAAGCGCAGCAAAAGTATAATACTGGAGGGGAGATCTTATTTTCTCCCAAGCTCTTCCTGCAGCAACTGGTGTACACCAAGGATGTTAAGGATAAAGATGTTGCCCTGCAATCAGTTCTAGGTGGTACTGTAAGTAGCGAGGCAATAGATGAGTTTTTCGGTCGTATCGTTTCTGGCGAATTAAAGTCCCAGACAACCATCAGAAGGAGGGAGACAAGGCCTTGAATCTGCCAGAGATGTTCGCGCCCCTTTTTAGAAACTATCAGGTTGACACAATAGATCCCCAGAAGCATATTGACTTAATAGTGAAAACTACGTTGGTGCACGGCACTTGGGATCACATTTTATGGCTTTTCGAATATTACGGAACAGACAGAGTCGGCAAGGTATTCCTGGAGGATTTCTATGGAATACGAGAACTCCCCGAACCTGTTGTCAACTTATGGGGACTGCTCTTTCTTAGCAATACTGATTATTGGATGGAAAGGCATGCCCGGGAGAGCGGAGTCCGAACAATTAGAGGCCGCATGTAAACTCAGCGCTCTTTGTCCTTACTATTGTTGGCCTACTAAATATTCTTGATCATGCGGAGAATATCGGGTATAATATCCGCATGAGATGCGTATAATGACCGTTTATGTTCACCAATTGCCGGATTGGCCCTTGTTTCATTGGAATTATGAGGCTTTGTCCGATCAACTTGCCGCTGTGCGTCACAGGCAAGGCCGCCTCGTTGGGCGCATGGAGTCGCTGGGATTTTCTCTTCGGACTGAAGCTGTTTTGCAAACGCTAACTCTAGACGTTTTAAAATCAAGTGAAATTGAGGGAGAAACCCTCGATAAGAATCAGGTACGATCTTCTATTGCCCGGCGACTAGGTATCGATATCGGTGGGTTGGCGCCTACCGACAGGAATGTCGAAGGTGTGGTCGAGATGATGCTTGATGCTACATGCAATTATGACAAGCCTTTGACTAAAGAAAGGCTGTTTGGATGGCAGGGGTCACTATTCCCCACCGGTTACAGTGGGATGAGCAAAATCAAAGCCGGCGCCTGGCGCAACGATGAAAAAGGGCCGATGCAAGTTGTCTCGGGTCCGATTGGCCGTGAACGGGTGCATTTCGAAACCCCTTCTGCCGATCGACTTGAGGATGAAATGGTTGCCTTTCTCAACTGGTTTAATAGCGACGATGGCGCCGATCCCGTCTTGCGAGCCGGTATTGCCCACCTCTGGTTCGTAACCATCCATCCCTTCGATGACGGTAATGGCCGTATCGCACGTGCGCTTTCCGACATGCTGCTGGCCCGTTCAGAACAGAGCAACCAGCGTTTTTACAGTATGTCAGCCCAAATTCAACAGAAACGTAAGGATTACTATGACATGCTGGAGCATGCGCAGAAGGGAACACTTGATATCACTCAACCGTTGAGATGGTTCCTGGGCTGTATTGACCACGCTTTTGACAATGTGGAAACCATGCTCGCGGATGTCATTCGCAAAGCGCGTTTCTGGAAGGACTGTGCCGGAATGCCGCTTAATGACCGCCAACGATTAATACTAAACAAACTTCTGGACGGCTTCGACGGTAAACTTACCTCGACAAAATGGGCTAAACTGGCCAAGTGTTCGCAAGACACCGCGTCTCGCGACATTAACGATCTTGTGTATCGTGGGGTTCTGACGAAAAACCCTGCTGGTGGGCGTAGCACCAGTTATTCCTTAATTGAGACTTCTTGAATAAGGTAAGGTCGATTGTCGGCGGCGGTGCGTGGGCCAAGCCGTGAAGCTTGATGGACATAGATCGAAGCCTGATGTTAAGCTGTTTTTTACTTTCCCCCGCGTTTTCCTGGGAGACCGTGCAGGTTACAGATGTTCTCCTTGCGCTGCCACTTGCAGCCGCGTGTCAAATGTGAGCAGTGTAAGTTCCGGCAGATGCAGTTTTAAGGATACGACCAGGGCCAGGTGCCAGAGATCAGCGCCGCGCAGTGGCCATTTGGAGCTCAGCTTGGCAATCTCCCCGGGTCTTGGTGAGAGGTTGATGAATCGCCAGGGACCGGTAGCTATTGCCTCCAAGGCCGCTTTGATCAAGACGTCTGATAGCAGCCTTTCCCGAGCTAGACGATTGATCACGGCATGAGTTTCCGCAAGGGCTAAAGAGGAGATCAGATGTACACCTTCTTTTCGTGCCATCTCTAATGCCTTGTCGCTATGTTCGTCTTTAAAAATCGCCGAGATAACCGCCGAAGCATCCCAGTATAAGACCAGTTCAATTGCCATCAGCTACGATCCTCCTGCAGATATTGCTG
>Ga0224534_1000330_pt1 | contig 31428 bp, 23 predicted proteins | sample 714E12024metaG_FD_172012 | JGI IMG/M metagenome (GOLD analysis project Ga0224534, IMG submission 172012) | Peat soil microbial communities from Stordalen Mire, Sweden - 717 E1 20-24 | ecosystem: Environmental > Terrestrial > Soil > Wetlands > Peat | place: Sweden: Norrbotten County, Stordalen... | reverse complement strand
GGAGGGTGGAATAAATTGGAACGCCGGGCACCGTCTCGGCTCGCAGGTGGCTTCCAATTCAAACTTGCCGAGGCGGTGCTCGGCGCTCCGTTTAGGCGGACGATGCCATTGCCAGGCGCCGCCTGTGCTTGCGCCTCTGGTGATTTTTTCCGAAACTGGCAGCGTGAACGACTCGAAACACTGGACGGTTCCCAAGTGGCCGTTTCTGCTCGGCGACGTGCTGCTGCTTGCGGCGGCGTATTTTCTCATCCAGCACGCGCCGCATCCGATTGGCCGCTGGGAAATTGTCACCGCCGCGGCGTGCGTCGCACTCGGCGCGGTGCTCGGCGCGATGCCGTTCATTCTGGATTACCGCGCGATTGTCAAAGTGATTGAAGCCGGCGCGCTCGGTTCCATCGGCGAAAAAATCCAGAACCTCGAAAAGCTCGCCGCTCAAATCAACGCCGCCACGAACGAATGGCTGAACGTCCAGACGCAGGCTGAAAAAATTTCCAACGGCGCGAACGAAATCGCCGAAAAAATGGCGGGAGAAATCCGGCAATTTTCCGAGTTCATGCAGAAGATGAACGACAGCGAGAAGGCCGCCCTCCGGCTGGAAGTCGAGAAGTTCCGGCGCAGCGAGTCCGAATGGCTGCAGGTGCTGGTGCGCATCCTTGACCATGTTTTTCTTTTGCACGCCGCCGCTGCGCGCTCCGGTCAGCCGAAGCTGGTGGAACAAATCGCCAGTTTTCAAAATGCCTGCCGCGACGCCGCGCGCCGCATCGGCCTCGTGCCGTTCAGCGCCGAACCGGAAGAGGCGTTCAATGCCGAGCGTCACCAAGCCGTCGGCACGGAGGAAAAGCCACCCGCTGGTGCCATCGTTGCCGAAACCGTCGGCGCGGGCTTCACATTTCAGGGCCGGCTTTTGCGTCCGGCGCTGGTGCGTTTGCGCCAAGCAATCCCGCCCGGAGAAAATCCCGCCGGGAAAGCGGAAGCAACCAAACCGGCGGCGGACGAAAAAGCGCAGGACGAACTTCCGCTTCCGTCGCCGGATTAAATTTTCAGGTCCACGGTTTTCCGGGCGGCGAGAAAATGCAGCCAGCAGTTGGTGACCGGCCGCGAATAAATTTTTGCCAGCGCGCCCGCGTAGAGCTTCAATTGCGGTTCGTAGAGCTTGATCTTCTCCGGCAATTCGCCCGCTCGAACCTGATCCGTCTTGAAATCAACCAGCCAGATTTCCTTGGGCAGCAGCACGACCAAATCCGCCACGCCCTGCACGACGACAAATTCATTTTCCAGCCCGGCTTCCGCCTTCGCGCCGGTGATTTGGGCCAGTTCCATGGGGCTGAATTTTGCCGTGAACGGCAATTCCCGCCTCACCGAATCCGGCGGGTGCGCGCGGATTTTTCCGCCCGGCGGCGAATCCCAAAATTCCGCGAGCGCGCCCAAATCCAAAACCGCGCGTTCGTCCGCCGACAGGATGTTTTCCCGCTCCAGCCGCCGCGACTCTGTTTCGAGCGCCGCGATGCTGCCCGCGTTTTCCAGAGCGAAGCGCTGGAGAAACTTGTGATGCGCCGTGCCCGTTTCCGCCGCCGACAATTTCGGATTTCGGATTTCGGATTTCGGACTTTGCGCCGGTGGGGCGAGCGTCCTCGCGAGCCGTTTTCCTGAAACCTGAAACCTGAAAACTTGCTCGGCCTCCTCATCCAATTCCTCCGCCGCGCGCCGCAATTCCGTGACCGACGACTTGGCCTTGCGCCGGGTCGCCGCGCCAAATTCATATTGCCATTCCAGCGTTTTTTGAAGTTTCCGCCTTGTCTTCTCGTCGAGCGCGAGCAATTCAATTTCTGTTTTCTGCTTTCCGCTTTCTGCTTTGTCCCCGTCTATCAGTTCCGCGTCATCCACAATCCGCCAGCGCAAATCCGGCAATTCGCCTTCCATCCCGCCCTGGACTTCGGACTTTTCATCGCGCCGCGGCTTTGCGGAGGCGGATGGGCTTTGGACTTGGTTCGCGAACCACAGGCCGAGCCAGTCCGCAAAACTCTTCGCGCCGGCGATTTTTCGCAGCGTGATGGCCGCCGGTCCATTCCAGGTTTCGCGCCACTTTTTTTCCGAGATGCCGCCGCTCAAGATCAGCGTGTCGCGGGCGCGGGTCATGGCGACGTAAAGCAGCCGCAACTCCTCGCCGCGCAGCTCGCGTCGTTGGCGGCGTTGCGCGAGCCAGTGCGGCAGGCTCGGATAACGCCCGCCGGTTTGCGGCGGCTGAACACGCGGGCACAGTCCGAATTCCCCGTCCAGAATGATTTCGCCGCGAAGGTCCTGTTCGTTGAAGGCTTTTGCCAGGTCGGCGACGACCACGACCGGAAATTCCAGCCCCTTGCTCTGGTGAATGCTCATCAGCCGCACGGCGTTTTCGTCCGCGACCGGCGCAGCCTCCGGCTCGGCCCCGGCTTCGCGCTGCGCCTCGATGAATTTCAAAAACCGGAACAGCCCCTGCCGCTGAAACTGGTCGAACCGCTGCGCCAGATTGAGAAATTGTTCCACGTTCGCCCGTCGTTGCGCGCCGCGCGGGCGCGCAAGCAGCCAGTCGGCGTAATGCGTTTCCGCCAGCACCGCTTCGAGGCATTGCGACAGCGAAACCTGCCGCGCCAGTTTCCGCCAGCGCGAAAACCGTTCGAGAAATCCTTCAATTTTCCGGCGGAGCTCATTCCGCGCTTCGCATTCCGCATTCCGCGCTCGATTGAGCGCCGTCCAGAAATGAACGTCCTTCGCCGCCAGCCGGATCTCCGCCAGTTCATTCAACGAGAGGCCGACGAGTGGCGAGCGCAGCACCGCGATGCAGGGCGCGTCCTGCAACGGATTGTCGAGCAGTTGCAACAGGCTCAACAAATCCAGAATCTCGCTGGTTTCGTAAAACCCGCCGCGCGCGACGGACAGCTTCACGCCCGCCCGCTCGAATTCCTTCGAAAAAATTTCCGCCTTGCCCGATGGCGAACGCAGCAGCACCACCATGTCGCTCAACTTGACGGCGCGGAACCTCTTCTGCCGGTCATCCCAAATTTCGTGGCGGCCGGATTTTTCCAGGCCCTTCAAGTGCAGCGCAATCAACCGCGCCTCCTTGGCCGATTCTTCCAAATCCGCCCAATCGCTTTTTTCGTCATCGGAAACTTCGTCGGGCTTCTTTTTCAGGCGCAAAAGCAATTCAGTTCGCGGTTCATTGTTGGTGGGGCGGGCGTCCGCGCGAGCCGTTGCCGGCGAATGGCCGTCATTCTGGCCCGGCTCGGCGGGAGTCTCGCCCCACCGTTTCCCGAATTTTAATTTCGCCTCGTTGTCATAATTCACGCCTCCGATTTCCTCCCGCATGAGCGGCTCGAAAAGTGAATTGACGAAATTCAAGAGCGATTCGCGGCTGCGGAAATTTTCGGCGAGCGGAATCGTCCGGCCTTCCTTGCCGCGCCAACTCGTGGCGTAGTCGCGGAAGATTTTGGGGTCGGCGAGCCGGAAACGGTAGATGCTCTGCTTCACATCGCCGACGAGAAAACGGTTGCCCACGTTCGGAGTTCCGCCTTCAGGCGGCATTGCGGAACCGCCTGAAGGCGGAACTCCAAACGGTTCACGACTCAAGGCTTGGATGATTTTGTCCTGCGCGGCGTTGATGTCCTGGTATTCGTCCACGAAAACGAAGCGCAGTTTCCCGCGCCAGCGCTCCGCCGTCGGCGTCGGTTTGTCCGCCGGAAAATCCCAGAGCAGTTTCAGCGCGAATTGTTCCAAATCGTGAAAATCCAGAACGCCGCCGTCGCGTTTGCGCGCGGCGAAGCGCGCGGCAAAATTTTGCGCCAGCCGCAACAGCGCCGTCATCTGGCCGCGAACCCAGTTCCAGTCCTCGGCCAGCGGGTCGCTGCCATTTTTGACCCGCGCAACCGAGGCGAAAAACGTTGCGTCATCGAACAAATCTTTCAACGGTTCGCGAAGAACGCCTTTCCGTTTTGCCGGCCAGTTGCCGTCGGCGGAAGCGATTTGCTCCAAGACTTCCGCCGCAAGTTCGCGGGGAAAGTTTTTTCCCAGGCGCTGCAAAATTCCGAGCAGTTCAGCGGCTTTTTCATTTGCCGCCGGAGCGCCGGCCTCCGGCCCGGCGTGTTTGGAGCTTCGCGCCGTGCCGGAGGCCGGCGTTCCGAGATTTTCCAGAACGGGCAGCCACTCGTCGTGCCAATCTTGAATCGCGGTGAGCAGCCACTTTTGCCAGTCGGCGGGTTCGGTGGCGGAAAATTTTTCGATTTGTCCCGCGAGCCAGCCTTCGGCATCGGGCCGCGTCTGCGAGTAGTGGTGCAGGCGCAGAACCAGCGAGCGGATTTTTTCATCGCGCGCGCCGCCGTAAGTTTGAATCAGGCTTTGAACCGGCGCGGCGAATTCGTCCCGGCCCTCGTATTGCTCCTGCAATGTCTCCTCGAGCGTTTCGCCGGCCAGCAACCGCGCCTCGCCCTCGTCGAGCACGGCGGGCCGCGGGTCGAGGCCCAGTTCGTAAAAATATTCGCGCACGAGCTTGAAACAAAAACCGTGGAGCGTGCTGATGTGCGCGGCGTCAAACAGCGCGAGTTGTTCATTCCAGTGCGAATCGCCGGGGCTTTCCCGCGATTTTTCCTCCAGCACGCGGCGGAGGCGCTGCTTCATTTCGGCGGCGGCGGCCTCGGTGAAGGTGACGACGAGGATTTCGTCAAGCGCGGCGCGCTCATTGCCGATGCAATCCAGGCAGCGCTCGACGAGCGTGTGCGTCTTGCCGGTGCCCGCGCCGGCCATGACGAGCACATTGCCGCGCGCGGCGACCGCCTTTTGCTGCGACGGCGTCAGGCGCGAATCATTTTTTGCGGCGGGCGGTTCCATGCCTGCGGAAATTTTAACCGCAGATGACACGGCTTGCCACGCCGAAATGAAATGAGGGCGGGATGAAACACAGATTTTGCGGCGCGCGTTGATTGCGCTTGATCCGATCGCCTGATCTGATCAATTGATCTGGGCGTGCCGCGTTCACGCGGCCCGGCTGAAGCCGGAACTCCGAACGCGCGGCACCATCACCGTTCCCCTCCGGGTCATCGCGCTGAAATGAACACCATCGGTGTTCAAATCATTCAGCCCGGCGTTGGCGCGCAGCGCCTACGCTGGGTCAACCATCCAAAACAATTTTCAACCCCATCGGGGTTGCATCGCCATTGGCGGCATTGGATTTAACCCCTTCAGGGTTGTGGCCAATTTGATTCGCCACCCGGCGTAGTCCGATGGCATCGGCCAACGCCGGGCTGGATGATTCAATCCCGTTGGGATTGTCCGCGACAAAATCCGCCAGCAACTTCAAGTCCTGCGCGACGCCAAATTGCTAATCCACGTCAGTTCCGGCGTCTGGCATCTGCCGTAGGGCCAAAAACACCCCCTTTTTGGCATTTTGCGGCTAACTGGTTGATTTTGGCCATGTTCCAGCGGTTTTTGGCCTAAAAACCGCCCCGTTTTGGCTTTATAAAATGACTTTCGGTGAACCAAACTTCATTTCTGGTGAACCAAACTTCATTTCTGGTGAACCAAACTTCATTTCCGGTGAACCAAATCTTGTTTCCGGTGAACCAAATTTCATTTCCGGTAAACCAAAAATCATTCCCGGAATACCAAAAATCGTTTCCGGTGAACCGAATGTCATTGCCGGTGTTCCAAAAGTCGTCGCCGGTAAACCGAAACTGGTTTCCGGCATACCGGAAATCGTTTTCCGTCTGCCAAAATCCGTGCCCGGCAAGCCCCGCTTGTGAAATTTTTCACAATTAGGGGATTGACGGATTTCGGGAACGGAGTTAGAACCGTCCTGATTCAACAAACACAGACCCGGCATGAGATTCATGGATGAAAATCCGGTGTTGCACATGGACGAGGGTTGTTTCATGGATGAGCCTGACGGGCCGCAACCAGGAAGGAAACAAAAAATGGCAAAAGTAAAAATGGAATTGAACGGCCTTGACCCGGACGGTTTGACGGGCAAGGGTGACGCGGTGAAGACCGCGATGACGGGCAACGCGAACTTTCCCACCGCGACCACGTTGCTGACCAAGCTCGGCACGGACCTGACCTCGGCCAAGGCCAAGGTCATCACGCAGAAGAATACGCAAAAGACGGCCACGCAAACCACCATTGACCGCGACGGGGCGCTGGATTTGGTGAAGCAGGATTTGGTGGCGCTGGGTTCGCTGGTGCAGGAGGTGAGCCAGGGCAATGCGGTGGTCATCGAAACTTCGGGTTTCGGCGTGGCGGCGCCCACGCACGGCGCCATCGGCCAGATGCCGCAGGCGCAAAATCTCTCGCTGACGACGGGGGACAATCCGGGCGAAGTGGATGCGCAGTGGGACGCGGTGCCGGGCCGGAAGGGTTATGAGCAGGCATTGTGCGCGGGCGACCCGGCGGTGGAAGCCAACTGGCGGATGTCCGGTTCGTGCAGCGCCAGCAAAACGACGTTCACCGGCCAGGCGAGCGGCTCGCGGCTCTGGGCGCGGGTGCGCGCCAAAGGCACCAAGCCGGAAAACGACGGCGCGTGGAGCCAGCCGGCGACGATCATTGTGCCGTAAACTGGTTGAGAGTTTTTGGTTGAGAGTTGAGGGCTTTCCCCGCTCTCAACCTTCAACTTTCAACCCTCAACCACTTTTGATTATGGCTTATGATCCAAATTTTCCGCCGGACCATCAGGCGCTCGCCGCCGCGCCGTGGCGCGACCAGTTCAACGGCCTCAAGGCGCTGATTGACGCGCAGCAGGCGACGATTGACAGCCAGCAGTCGCAAATCGGTTCGATGAATTCGTCCATCGCGGAATTGCAGGATGCGGTGAACGCCTTGCAGGGCAATGCGTGAGGCGGGCGGTGTCTGCCGCAGGTTTGCCACGGAGGCACGGAGGAACTCCATTTTCCCCGTTCTGCGACTCTGTGTCTCGGTGGCCAATCCCCGCCTTTCCCGGCCGCTGGCGTCAGCCGTGAAGCTGGCTAACCGTGACGCTTGTTGTTGAGGTAGAACATGAGAATTCCCAAAGACGCGGCCACCACCACCGCCGTCACAATCGCCAGCGCGAGCATGCCCATTTCTTTCGAGCGCAATCCCGGGCTGTGGCGGGGGTAGAGCTTTTGGGCGAGCCAATCTATCAGCATGGTTGGCAGCTTACGCGGTATCGGCGATATACCAACCTAATTCGGACTTTATCTTTGTTCGGCGGGATGATTGCAGCGCGCCGACCCCCGGTGTTGGCACACGGTCGCCGTGCGTCTGCCGTGGCTGGAGCCGGGACATTCCAGTTGGAGCCGACTCACGTCGGCTGCCGCGAGAAAATTTAAAACCCAAATTTGAACGCCTCATCCGCATGTGCAATCTACTTTGACATGGAATCGATCACCAGAGCGCTCATCATGGAACACGCGGTTTTCTCCGAGGTGTTTGACCAAATTGAACGGGTCCTGTCAGGCTCCCCGTCCGCGCCGGAAGTCAAAGTGCTGGCGTCGGTGGTGGAAGGCTTGTTGCGCGGTCATGGCGAAATGGAAACCAATCTGGCTTATTCAGCCTTGGACCACGCCCTCGCCGACCGGCAGGCGTTGAATCGTCTGTATGAGGATCATCACGAAATTGACGACCATTTCAAACGCATCCAGCGCGCCGCAGATGCGGCGGAAGCGCAGCGGCTGTTCAAAAAGGCGCTGGCGGCCACGCGGGAGCATTTCCGGCGCGAGGAAGAAAATGTGTTTCCGATTCTGGAGCGAACGCTCCAACCGGACACCTTGCTGGCGCTCGGCCGGGAGTGGGCGGCAGCGCGTTCCACTTTCGCCACGGCCTGATGTGGCTGGAGCCGGGCCATCCGGCCAGCGATTATTCCCGCCCCCTGTTTTGACAGGATTTGCAGGATTTCTTTTCCCGAATCCTGTCCGTCCGGTTAATCCTGGCTTCACAGCTTTTCTTGACCGCGAACGGCTGCAGCAGTAAAAGAGCGTCGAAACCATGGCATTGGAAAAAACAAAAACGGCAATCATCATGGGCATTGTGGCCTTGGTCGCGGCTTTAGTCCTGGGTGGACTCACGTTTCTCGTCCTCAAGTTCAGGGCGCACGCGGTCCAGGAAAGGACTCTGGCCAGAATGAAGGCGGATAATCCGGTGGAATATTACATCCTGCACACGCCTCCGGTTCAAAGTGAGGATGAATTGAAGAACGAGATGGTTGGCAAATGGCAATTGATGGGTGCGAAATCCCAGAGGACCGGTGGCTTCGTTGTCCTCCAGCCCGGCAGCGGCTATTATTTCAAATCGTTCACTCTGACAAATTGGGCCATCGTCACTTACGACGCCGATTCCAATGTCCTGTATTCCGCCGGCGGCCATTACACGCTTCAAGGCGATCGCTACACGGAATCCATCGAGGCGGCGACGGGCGTGATGACCCGGTATCTCGGCGCGCATCCGGGATTTAGAATCCGGGTGGACGGGGATAATTATTACCAGATGGGGGCCGGCAAGAACCCTTCCATCGAGGAGATGTGGCAGCGCGTCGAGTAATGACTTGCAGCACTCCGCCACGCGGAACCCGCCCCGGCCGCCGGCGTCTGTTGTAAATGGTTGACGCGAATTTCCCGAATTAACACGAATTGAATTCGCGAAGATTAGCGCAATTAGCGTCATGTCCCCGGTCGCAGGCGTCTGCCATGATTTTTTCGCGAGGTTGACGTGTTTGGCGGTTTGCCTTGACCGCGAACCACGAAATACGCAAATGGAATTCGGAATAAAGCTTGAATTCCCGGCAACAAATGCGGTAGATGACTGCCGATTTATGCAAACCAATCCGAATCCCAAGCGACATGCCCTGACCCTTCAGCGGCTCGAAATCATCCGCCGGAACCTGGACAAAGCCGACGCCGAGATCGCGCGGCTGCTGGGAGTCTGCCGGCAGGCGGTGCATTCTCTGCGGCAGAGATATAAAATCACCAAGGTCCACGCCTCCATCCAACATAAGCAACGCATGACCGAACAAATGCGGAGGCTGAAACCGGGACTTTCGGGTAAAGCCGCGGCGGCGCAATTGGGGATTTCGGAGGAAAGGACGCGAATGTATGGGAAGGTGACGGGGTATCAGTTCATCGGCGTGCCCGCCGCGAGACATTTCCATTGGCAGAAGCGGATAAAAAGCCTGCCCCCGCTGCTCACCGTCTCCGCCGTGGCGCGGGAACTGGGAGTGACGCCGGGTTACGCCGCGCTGCTGTGTCACCGGCACAAATACAAAGTCACGATTCGCAACGGTTGGAAACCGGCGCGCGTGCCCATCCGGCGTTGGCTGCGCCGCCCGTATCATGAGCGCTGGCTCGCGTCACTGAAACCGGCGAAGCCTTGATTGCCGGGTGAGCCTTTTTCGCGGATGCCGCTGATGGCGCCGGGACATCCGGCCAGCGATTATTCCTGCCCGGCCGCTGGCGCCTGCCGTGAATCATCGTTCCCCTCCGGGCCATTGCGCTGAACGAACCGTGTTATTTTTCGCGTGTGTTTGGCGGCGGATTCGCATACTAATTTTTCATGTCAGAAAGTTTGCGGCTCAAGGACCAGCCCGCCAGCGAGCGTCCGCGCGAGCGGCTCGTGGCGCGCGGGCCGGATGCCTTGAGCCAGGCGGAATTGATCGCGATCCTGCTGCGGACGGGTTTGCGCGGCGCGAACGTGGTGCAGGTGGGTCAGAATCTGCTGCGGAAATTCGGCTCGCTCAACGCGCTGGCGCTGGCGTCGGTGGATGAGTTGAAACAGGTTGCCGGCGTCGGGCCGGACAAGGCGGCGACGCTGGTGGCGGCGTTCGCGCTGGCGCGGCGCATGGAGCAGGAGCGGCTGGCGGAGTCGCCGGTGCTGGACAATCCGGCGACGGTCGTGAACTTCATGCGCGAGACGAACCGGTTGTTAAACGTGGAGTCGTTTCAAGTGCTGCTGCTGAATGTGCGGAAAAAACTGATCCGGTCGGAGGAAATTTCACAGGGTCTGCTCGACACCATTTTGGTGCATCCGCGCGAGGTGTTTCGCGCGGCGATTGCGGCGAACGCGGCGGGCGTGGTGCTCATCCACAATCATCCGAGCGGCGACCCGGCGCCAAGCGAGGCCGACATCAAGGTGACGCGCGATCTCATCCGCGCCGGGCAGCTTTTGAAAATCGAGGTGGTGGATCACGTCATCATCGGCCGCGCGACGCCGGAGCGGCAGAAGGATTACGTTTCGCTGCGGGAGCTGGGATATTTTATATAGCACCGGATAATGCCGGGCATCGGGGGTGATTCCTCAACTTTTTGAAGAATCGCCCCCTTGTTTCGTTTTTCGACCCGGCATCATCAGAGAGCTTGAGGCTCGCAGTTCTGCGCAGCCTCGATTTGCCTCCTGGCCACCATGAACGTGAAAACCAATTTGCAGAACTTGACGCACACAACCCGGTTCAACCGCCGGTTTTATTTCAGACGAGTCACAATTTGATGTAACCCATCGTGGCGGATTCCGTCTTTTGCAACGGCACTCCTGCAAAATTAATCTGATTGCCGCGGGGTGTTGTTATTGCTTGCATCCAAACAACAATTAAAACAGGTAGCTCATGATAATGCCCGTTTCCGCCGGCACGCGCGGCCTCCTCGCGTCTGGCTTCATCACTCTGGCACTGGCCGTGCCGCTGCCGCACGCCGGTGCCGCGTCGGTGGTCGCCAAAACCAAAACCAGTGCCGCTGTGACTGTTACCGACAATGGCCGCTCCTGGACGCTCGACAACGGCATCGTCAAGGCGACGATCGGCAAGAGCAACGGCGACTTGTGGTCGCTCGTTTATCACGGCGTCGAGACCATGAACGGAGGCGGATACTGGGAGGAAACCCCGGAAGACGCGCCCCAGTTGACCGACACGGTCACGATTGACCCGGCGACCAACGGCGGCGCGCGTGCCGAGGTCGCCGTCAAGGGCGTCACCGGCGGCACGGTGATGCTCACGCCGAGCGCGCCCGGCGGCGGAACGTATTGCGACATCGAAGTCCGCTACGCTCTGGGCCGCGGCGACAGCGGCATTTACGCCTACGCGATTTTTTCCCATCCGACCAATTACGGCGCGATGGGCGTGGGCGAAAGCCGCTACATCACCAAGCTCAATCACACCTTTGATTGGATCTCGGTGGACGCCGATCGCAACATGCTCGAATGCACGCCGCTGGACTGGGGCAACGGAGTCGTCGTCCACGCGAAGGAGCAGCGCATCTTGAGCACCGGCAATTATAAAAATTCCGTCGAGCACAAATACAATTACACTGCGGTGCAATACAAGGTGCCCGCCTTCGGCTGGTCGAGCACCAAGGACCACATCGGCGTGTGGTTCATCAACCCGACCATCGAGTATTTGAGCGGCGGCGCTTCCAAGCAGGAATTGGTCTGCCATTTTGACGCCAACGACGATCCCGACCCGATCATCCTCGACTACTGGCGCGGCACCCATTACGGCGGCGGCGCGCAATGCAGCATCGCGGCGGGCGAAAATTGGAGCAAGGTCATCGGCCCGATTTTTGTTTACGTCAACTCACTGTCCGGCTTCAAGACGCCCAGCAAGGCTGATCTGGCGACGCTGGCCGCCACGGCCGGCAATCCCACCGTCCCGGCCGCTTGGAAGGGCAACGCGATGGCTTTGTGGCAGGACGCGCTTCGCCAGGCTAAAGCAGAGAAAGCCGAGTGGCCCTACGATTGGGTCAACGGGGTGGACTATCCGCACAAGGACGGCCGCGGGACGGTGACCGGGCAAATCGTGCTCGACGATCCGCAGGCGAAGACGACCAAACTGCCCCACCTGACCGTGGGCTTGGCCCATTGGGATTACACCAACAACTCCGGGCGGGGCGGACGGGGAGGTTTTGGACGTGGTGGCGGCACAAACGGATTTGCCGGTGGTCGAGGTGGTTTTGGCGGCGGCACGAACGGTTTCGGTTTCGGCACCAATGGATTTGGCGGCACGAACGGTTTTGGCGGACGAGGTGGGTTTTTCGGGCGTGGCAACGGAATGGTGGACTGGGCGCACGACGCGAAGTTCTACGAATTCTGGAACGACGGAAGCAAGAACGGCAAATTCTCTATTCCCAACGTCCGTCCCGGCACCTACACGCTGCATGCGTTTGCCGACGGCGTGCTGGGTGAATTCGCGCAGACCAACATTGTTGTCGAAGCCGGCAAGCCGCTGGATCTGGGCAAGCTGGACTGGAAGCCCGTGCGTTACGGCAAGCAGGTCTGGGAAATCGGCTACCCCGACCGCACCGGCGGCAAATTCTACAAGGGCGATGGCGCGAACTACTGGCTCTGGGGCTGGTGTGTGCGCTATCCGCTCCTGTTCCCGAACGACATCACCTACACCATCGGCAAGAGCGATTACCACAAGGACTGGTTTTTCGAGGAGGTGCCGCACGGAGAATCCACCGCCTGGCTGAATCCCGAAGCCAAGGATCCCGCAAATCAACGCTTCGGCTGGGTCAAGACCGGAACGCCCGACGAGGACATGTGGCGCACCATTGGCCGTGGTCGCGCAACCACTTGGACGATCAAATTTAACATGGCCAAAAAATCAAAAGGCCAGGCAACCCTGCGCGTGTCGTTGGCTGGCGCCGACGGCTTCGGGGGGCTGGCCGTAGCCGTCAACGGTCAGAGCGTTGGCGCCATCCGGCCAATGGGCACCAGCGCCCTGCAATACAACACCGACAAGAGCGTCTGGCAGGAACGCGACCTGACGTTCGACGCCGCGCTGCTGAAGCCGGGCGCCAATGAAATGCAACTCACCGTGCCCGCCGGCGAGCTGACCACCGGCGTTGTCTACGACTACCTACGCTTGGAAATTGATGAGAATTACAAACCCGAAGGCAAGCCGCTCGCATTGTCCATGCTCCAGTGATGGGAGGTGAGCTGGCGACTGAAGCCTTCACGCCAGCGGAAAAACGCAATTTTCATCCAGCCCGGTCGTTCATCCCAAAATTGAATTGGGAAACTCAACCGGCGCTCATGCCAGTTGCAGATTCGATTCCACCCGCGTCATTTGGTTGTGAACGGTCAGGATGGGCTGGACGCCGGGATGCACTGCGTCATTGCCAATCTTTTTGACGAGCTGGCACGTTGCCCAGCCGGCGGCGAAGGATTGATATTGCGCCTCCCATTTCTGGAAATGTTTTTCGGCGCGGGCGTCCAGAAACGGCCAGCGTTCGGGCTTGCTGCGGACGCCGCAGCGCCACGGCTTGGGCGTCAGGCGGGCGCGGTAACATTTCTGCGCCTTGCAAAGCTGGCGGTAAAGCGGGTCGGCGCCCAGCGCGTCAAAGACGCCGTCGCTCGCGGCGGCTTCCGGGTCGAACAGCGTGTGCGTGGCCAGCAGGCGCAGCCCGGCGCGCGTGCGGTAGATTCGCCAGCCCCAGTCGGGATTGTCGCGCGTCCAGTTTTCAACTTTCGCAATGGCGCTGCTTTCTGAAACAACCGGTGGGGGGGCGGCCGGCTTGGCGAAAAGCCGCTGGAGCAGGCCCGGCTTCTTCGGCTCCGGCAAATCCACGTCCACGAACATCACGCGGGCGGTGTTCAGCACGAGGCAGCCGTAGGAATTGCGCGTGACGACGGCGGCTGTTTCGCCGGCGTCGTCCTTGATTTCCTGGAGGACCGGCTCGCGGAACGGGCGGTTGGGATAATAGCCGCCGTGCTTCGGTGGGAAATCACCGTGCGCGAAACGCTCGGCGAGTTGTTGCGCGGCCTCGGCAGCCAGCGATTGCGCCTCGGCGAGGCTCTTGGATGACCAGCGCCAGCAGGAAAAATCCCCGCTCGCGCCCCTGGCCCAAAACGGTGGAAAGTTCATGCGCCGAAAATGAAACGGAAAAGCCGGCACAGCAAGAAGAATTCGGCAGAAGAATTCGGCTATCTGTCTAACAATTTGACTCGGTAAATCCGATGCCGAAAACCATTGGACAAATGGCTGGGACAAGAATAAGGTCATTTTACGAATCGGGATTGGCGGTGATTCGCGCCGGGAATTATTTATCAGACAACGTGAAGTTTTATGAAAATACCACACCTATTCATCGTTTTATTACTTTCGGCATTCAGTATTGCGTTGCCGATTCAAGCATTAGCGCAGCAGAACTTTCCAGACACTTCTGGCGGCTTGAATGTGAGTGCCGAGGCTTTTATTTACTCTGTCTCGAACGACAGCCCGAAACTTCATGTTATCATCCATCTGCTGAATACAACAAACCACGACATCACGGTTTTGACCAAAGATAGAGCCAGCAGGTATCTTAATCTTTCGTCAGATAAGACGAAATTTCGATTTTGGGTCTCATTTGAAATGGGTGCGAAATGGGATGGTCATCCACTGGTGCCTTCGCTTTACAAGTTTGAACCTGTAACCCTAAAATCTAACGAAGTAGCTATTTGTGTTCTGGATGTTGAGCAGAATGGATCAGCCAAAACTTTGCAGGGACTTGCAAATAATTCACCCATTGTCATCTGGTATTCGGTTTCGCAGGACTTCAACGAACGATATGGTTGCTGGAGCGGCGCCATAGCAACGAAACCTTTCCACATCCAATAGTTCTGGAGGAATGCTGTGTTGCCACCGCCTCGAGCTAAGCGGCAAATCTCCTCACGGGTTTCAGTTGACGGACGATTTCGATTTTCCGCCCGTCATTTCACCGCCGTCAGCTTGTAAAGCACCACGCCGTGGACGGGAATCGTTATTTTCAAGACGCCGGTGGCGGCGGCCACGTCAGGTAAATTGGTTTGCCGCCACAAATCACGGACGTGCTGCGCGCCGGTGAAGCCGAGTGATGCGAGCTGGTTGAATTCCAGATTGGCCGGTTCGGAGCCGAGATTGAAAAAGCCGAGCGCGCGTCCGCCGTCTTCCAGTTCCTTTTCATAAACGCGCACGTCGCCGTTGGTGACGACGCAGGTGGCCTGTTTGCCGAGCGCGTCCTGATCCAGCGCGAGCACCTCGTCATTTTCCAGAAGGTTTAGCGTGAAGTCGTCCAGCTTGGTCATGTCGCAGCCGATGAGCAGCGGCGCGGAGAGCAGGCACCAGAGGCTGATGTGCGTGTATTGCTCGTCCGGCGTGAGGCGCGATGGATGTGGCTTGCCCCAGCCGACCTGCCCAACGACGAGCATGTCGGGGTCATTCCAATTGCCCGGCTTCGCATAAGGCGCGGCTTGGTCCTGCTTGAAGCCGATGTTGCTCATACTGCGCCAGGTGTCCGTGATGTCGCCGGTGGTGCGCCAGCAATTGCCGTTCACCGAGCCGCCCCATTTCCACACGTCCGCCATGCCGTATTGGCAGAGGCTGAAGACGATGTCACGGTTTTGTTCGCGCAGAAAATTTCCCATGACTTTGTAGGGATAAATCGCTTCGTCACCTGTTTTTGCCGCCGAGCCGTTCGAGCGAACGGCCATCACGTTTGTCTTCGCGATGTGGACGACGTTGCCGTAGCTGCACCAGTCGTATTTCAGATAATCAAATCCCCACTTCGCGTAGGTCTGCGCGTCCTGTTCCTCGTGCTGCCAGCTTGCCGCGCAACCGCCGCAGGTCCACGGGCCGGGCGAGGAATACAATCCCGCCTTCAAGCCGAGGCCGTGAATGTAATCCGCCATGCCTTTCATGTCGGGAAAACGCGAGTTCGGCACGATGTTGCCGCGCTTGTCGCGGAACTCGCCGCGCAACGTCTGGTCCTTCGAGTTGCGATGGTTTTGCCAGAAATCGTCCACGTTGATGTAGGTCCAGCCGTGGTTGATGAGGCCGCTCTTCACCATCGCGTCCGCCGCGCTCTTGACCTTTTCCTCCGAAACCGCGCCGGCGAAACAGTTCCAACTGTTCCAGCCCATCGGCGGCGTCAGCGCAATCTGGTCGCCGACGTTGATGCTGAATTTCTTCTCCGCCGCACCGAGTGAATTCTGCGCGCGCAGCGTCACGACATAATTGCCCGGAACCTGCCTGCTCGAAACCTGCGCCGGATGAAACAGAAAGTAGCCGGCCCTGACATTCGCAGGCATCGGCATCGCCTTTGGCAGCGAGCCGGTGATGCGACCGGCCTGGGAATCCAGCTTCAATCCCGCCGGCAGATTTTTCGCGGAAAACGTCATGGGGCGGTCGCCGGTCGCCGGAATGGTGTAAAGGAACGGCGAACCGGGCCGCACGCCGAAGACGTTCGGGCCGTTGATGCGCGGCGTGGCCGGCGCGGGCGGCGTGAGGATGTAAGGCGCGGCGGGCGCGTTTGTGTCGGCGGCATGGAGATTGACGGCGCAGCAAAGGCAAAGTGCGGGCAAGAAGAGTGATTTCATCCGCCGATTTTGCAGTAGAAAATATGCGCGTCAAGCTCGCGCGGTGAAAAATTTCCGTTAATCTCCGCGCATGACGACGCTGCTTATCGCCACGCGCAACGCCCACAAAGTCGGCGAAATTCGCGCCATCCTCGGCGCGCGGTTCCAATTCCTCACGCTCAATGATTTTCCCAACGCGCCCAAAATCGTTGAGGACGCGGACACGTTTGCCGGCAACGCGGCGAAGAAGGCCGTTGAACTGGCGAAATGGCTCGCGTCCGGTCCTCTCAACTGTCAACCATCAACCATCAACTTTGTTCTGGCCGACGATTCGGGCCTGGAAATGGACGCGCTGGACGGCGCGCCCGGCGTTCATTCCGCGCGTTTCGCTGTTCTGGACAGGAGCGCGGGCGGGCCGCCCGCGAGTTCCTCCAGCAATTCTCCCGACGCCGACAACAACGCCAAGCTGCTGCGCCTGCTCAAGGATGTTCCGTTGGAAAAACGTGCGGCGCGATTCCGCTGCGTCATCGCGCTGGCCGAAATCAATCCGCAATCCGCAATCCGCAATTCGCAATTGTTTGACGATGCCTGCGAAGGCCGGATTCTTTTCGAGCCGCGCGGGACAAACGGCTTCGGCTACGACCCGCTGTTTGTGCCGGTTGGTTTCGATCAAACATTCGCCGAACTGGGCGAGGACGTGAAAAACCGGTTGAGCCACCGCGCGAAGGCGCTGGCGAAATTGAAGGATTATTTCTGCAACGCAAAGTAGGACAGGCGTCGCGCCTGTCTCCATTTATTGAAAAGTCAGAGACAGCCGCGACGGCTGTCCTACAGTCACTTCAGCAGGCTGCCGATCTGAAGTTTCTTCCGCAGCTTGCCGTTGTCGGCGCACATCCGCAGTTTGCCACCCGGCGCGGGCAGCGCATAAAACTCGCCGCCGGCGTTTTCCACCAGCAGTTGCCCCGCCGCCACGTCCCACAAATTGATGGTGCGCTCGATGTAGGCATCCAGCCGCCCGCTGGCGACATAGGCCAGCTCCAGCGCGGCGGAACCCATGACGCGGATTTTTTTGACGCGCCGCGCGAGCCGGTTCAAATGCGGCAGCGTCTTCTCCAGATTTTCCCGGCTCTTGGAAAAGCCCATCGCGATGACGGCGTCCGCCAGCTTCGAGCGGTTGCTGACGCGGACGATTTTTCCATTCAACCGCGTGGGTTCGCCGCGAACCGTCGTCCAGAGTTCATCCGTGAACGGGCCGTAAATCACACCGACCAGTGTTTCGTAATTCTGGTGGGGCGAGACTCCGTCGAGCACCGACTGTTTTCGGTTTGATTTCAAGTTAGGGCTCGACGGAGTCTCGCTCCACCGTTGTAATGCGATGGAAACCGCCGCGTGCGGCATCCCGTAAAAATAATTCACCGTCCCGTCAATCGGATCCACCACCCAGCGGTAATCGGCGGTCACGTCGCCGGAATCGCCCTCCTCGCCTAGCAACGGGATTTCAGGAAATGCGGCACGCAGGATTTTTTCGATAAGCGCCTGGCAGCGAACATCGAGTTCCAGCTTGATGTCATGCGCGTCGTCGAGCTTGACGCGTTTGGGCTTGAGCCAGTTGTCGCACATCACTTTTCCGGCGGCGCGCGCGGCTTTGATGGCGACGGCCAGAGCTTGGTTCAACGGAATTTGTTTCATGCGGTAACTTTCAAATTTGCAACGCCGCCAGCGCCGATTTTATATGCGCGAGTTTGCCCTGCCAGTCGGCCAGCCGCTGCCTGTGCTCTTCCAAGACGTTCGCCGGAACTTTTTGCGTGAAGTTTGGGTTGGCCAGCTTCTGCCCGACTTTGGAAATCTCGGATTCGATTTTCTCCAGCTCTTTTTTCAGCCGGGCCTTTTCCGCCTCCACGTCAATCAATCCTTCGGTCGGCAAAAACAATTCGCCCAATCCGGCGCGCACGGCCAGCGCGCCCTTCGCCGGCTGGTAACCGGCGTTGATCTCGACCGCCTCGGCGTTCAACAGCAATTTCAAAACCTCGACGTCATTTGCAGCGACCGGGCCGGCGGGCTTGAAGATGAATTTGACCTTTTTGTTCGCCGGGATATTCGCCATGCGGCGCAGATTGCGGCCCTGCCCGATGAATTCGTTGCGCGCCTCGATTTGCTTTTCATCGCTGTCGCTCAAGCTGTAGTGCGACTTGAAATCGTCGTCCAGCGGCTTGGGCCACGGCGCGAACATGATGGTCTTGCCGCCCTGATTTTCCGGCATGTCGTCGGCGTAACCCATGCCGTGCCAGAGTTCCTCCGTGATAAACGGCAGGAACGGATGAAACAACCGCAGCGTGTGCGAGAGAACGAAATCAATCACCGCCAGCGTGTTGGCCTTGCGCGCTTCCTGCTCCGCGCTTCCTGCTCCGCGCTCCGCATTTCCCAAAACCGCCTTGCTCGCCTCCACATACCAGTCGCAATACTCGCTCCAGAAAAAGCGGTAGAGCGTCGCGGTGGCGTCGCTGAATTTGTATTCGGCGAACGCGGTGTCCATCTCGCGGATGGCGGCGTCGAGCTTGAGCAAAATCCATTTGTCGTCGGAGGTGAGCAGCTTGGGATCAATTTCGCCCTGAACCTCAAATAGTGGCGCAGGCATCTTGCCTGCGTGTTGTTCATTTGGATTGGAAGTTGAAACGCACAGGCAAGATGCCTGTGCCACTATTTGCCGGAAGCGGCAGGCGTTCCAGAGCTTGTTGCAGAAATTGCGGCCCAGCTCGACGTTCTGTTCATCGAACAAAATATCCTGGCCGAGCGGCGCGGCGCGCATCACGCCGAAGCGCAGCGCATCCGCGCCGAACTTCGCGATGAGGTCGAGCGGGTCGGGCGAATTGCCGAGGCTCTTGGACATCTTGCGGCCCTGCTTGTCCCGGATGATGCCGGTGAAATAGACGTTCTGGAAGGGCAGCTCACCCATGTATTCGTAGCCCGCCATGATCATGCGCGCGACCCAGAAGAAAATGATGTCCGGCCCGGTGACGAGGTCGGTGGTCGGATAAAATTTCTTCAACGTGTCGGTCTGCTCCGGCCAGCCCATCGTCGCAAACGGCCACAACCACGAACTGAACCAGGTGTCGAGCACGTCGGGGTCTTGGGTGAAGCCGAGCTTGTTCAATTCGGCAATATCAAATTCATCAATAGTTGAAATTTCAACGTCAGCAGCTAAACCATCTTCAGATTTCTTAAAATTGGTATTTATGACCGAAACGGGATTTTTATTGCCAACTTCAAATGACATTAAACCAAAACCGCCCCAGTCAAGACGCAGTTGTATCGCGTTCCGCAAAATTTCAGGAACGGCCAACCGATAATTTGGCGCGTCCATTTGAATTGTTTTTTTCCACACCGGAATCCGATGTCCCCACCAAAGCTGGCGGCTGACGCACCAATCCTGCAAGCCGCCCATCCAGTGGTCATAAACTTTCGCCCAGCGCTGCGGATGGAACTGCATTTTGGGGAGCGCGGACGTCCCGTCCGCTCCGTTCGGCGTCCCGCCGGACGGAATCCCCGAGCGCGGAGAAGATTCCGGCGCGACGCCGGAATCGGCGACCGGGACGGTCGCGCTCCCCAACTCCACGCAGTTGCGCGCTTTTTCCACGCTCGGATATTTCAAAAACCATTGCTCGCTCAAACGCGGCTCAATCGGCACATCGGCGCGTTCGCTATAGCCCACGTTGTTCGTGTAAGGCTCTTCCCTTTCTAAAGCAGGAATGTGCTCGCCCTCTGCGGTTTTGACCGTCAACTGTTTCAACAACGCGACCGCTAATTTTCGAGCTATGAAACGCTCTTCGTTAGCTAAATCAGCCCCAGATCTCTCTGTCATGTAACCTTCGGCATCTATGACTTCAATCGGAGTCATGCCAGCAAGCTCCTCATTTCCTTCAGCAAGACCCTTCGCCACGATACGGTTGTAAATGTCAAAATCCGCCTTGTCGTGCGCAGGCGTCACTTTCAAAACGCCGGTGCCAAATTCAAAATCAACATGCTCGTCGCCGATAATGGGGATGAGCTTCTGTTCGCGCGGCAATTCCACCGGCAGCGGACGCACGACGTGCTTGCCGATGAGATGAGCGTAACGCGGATCTTTCGGATTCACGGCCACGGCGGTGTCGCCTGGAATCGTTTCCGGTCGCGTCGTCGCGATTGTCAGAAAAGTTCCCGGCGCTTCGGCGACTTCGACTTTGAAATAATACAGGAAGCCTTTTTGTTCTTTCATCACCACTTCCTCGTCGGACAGCGCCGTGAGCGACGCGGGGCACCAGTTCACCATGCGTTTGCCGCGGTAGATGAGGCCCTTTTTGTAAAGCTCCACGAACACCTTCTGGACGCAGCGCGAATACTCCGGGTCCATCGTGAACCGTTCGCGCGTCCAGTCGCACGACGCGCCGAGCTTCTTGAGCTGCTGGATGATGATGCCGCCGTGCTTTTCCTTCCATTGCCAGACGCGTTCCAGAAATTTCTCGCGGCCCAGATCATCGCGATGCCGGATTTCGCCGGATTTTTTCAGCGTGCGCTCGACGACCGTCTGCGTGGCGATGCCGGCGTGATCCGTGCCGGGCAGCCAGAGGACTTCCTTGCCGTCCATGCGCGCCTTGCGGGCGAGGATATCCTGGATGGTGTTGTTGAGAACATGGCCCATCGTGAGCACGCCGGTGACGTTCGGCGGCGGGATGACGATGGAATATGCGGGCTTCGACGACTTCGGATCGGCGGTGAAACAATTTTGTTTCAGCCAGAAGTCATACCATTTGTCCTCAACGGACTGCGGTTCGTAGGCTTTGGAAATTTCGCTCATTGAAATTTAACGCAAAGACGCGAAGGCACAGAGACGCAAGGATTTTTCTCTTGGCGACTTTGCCTCTTTGCAGTGCTATCTCGCAACATCGTTGCGTTTCGCGAAGATTTTTCCGGTAACGTAGTGGCCCGGGCGTCTCGCCCGTGTGTTTCCACACTGGTTGACACGCTTGCTGGAACCCACGGGCGAGACGCCTGGGCCACTACGCTCGCTGCGCTCCTTTGGCTGCGACTGTGCCGCGCTGCGTCTTTGCGTCTTTGCGGTGAAAAAATCATTTCTTCAACAACGCGTATTCCATGCTGTCCACCAGCGCCTGCAAACTGGCTTCGATGATGTTCTCGTTCACGCCGACCGTGCCCCACTCGCGCTTGCCATCGGTGGATTCGATGAGCACGCGCGTCTTGGCCGCTGTTCCTTCAGAAGCCGCACGATTGAAATCACGCATTACCGGTTCCAGCATGAAGTCGCCACGCCCCTTCACCACTTGCAAGGCTTCTTTGGCTACAGCTTTAGATTTGCTGTCAAGAATGCGAACTTTGTAATCTGTCAAAACAACTTTCTTGAGTTCAGGAAAAGATTTAACCAGCGCGTTCCGCAAAGCTTTGTCCAGTGCATTCACCGGACCGTCACCTTCAGCAACTTCATGGTGAACGGTTTTGCCAACACAAACTTTTACTGTGGCTTCACAGATGGAGGCTGCCTTATCTCGGCGCATGGAGACGTGATAGGTCTCAATGTTGAATCGCGGCACGAACGTTTTGTCGAGCGCGGCGCGGATCAGCAATGCTAGTGACGCCTCGGCGGCTTCGAATTCGTAGCCCTGATTCTCCAGTTCCTTGACGCGATGCAGGATTTGCTTCAGTTCCGGCGTGTCGTTGGTGAGCTTGAAGCCGAGTTCCTGCGCTTTCATCACGATGTTGCTGCGACCGGACAAATCGCTGACCAGCACGGTGCGCGCGTTGCCGACGAGCGCGGGGTCAATGTGCTCGTAGCTCGAGGTGAGCTTCTGCACGGCGTTGACGTGCATGCCACCTTTGTGGGCGAATGCCGCCGAGCCGACCCACGGCTGGCGCGGGTTGTGCCGCGAGTTCGCGATTTCATCCACGAACTGCGAAAGCTCCTTCAGCTTCGGCAATGATTTCGCGGGCACGCAGGTTTTCTTCAGCTTCAAGGCGATGCACGGGATGACGCTGGTCAGATTGCAATTGCCCGTGCGTTCGCCGTAGCCGTTGATGGTGCCTTGCACATGAATCGCGCCGGCATCGAGCGCGGCCAGCGCGTTCGCCGCGCCGAGGCCGATGTCGTCGTGGGTGTGGATGCCGACTCTGCAATTCAATTTGCTGACGGCTGCTTTGGTGATGGCGGCGATTTCGTCCGGCAGACAACCGCCGTTGGTGTCGCAGAGCACGATGAAATCCGCGCCCGCTTTCTCGGCGGCCTGCCAGGTGGCGACGGCGTATTCGGGATCCAGTTTGTAGCCGTCGAAACAATGTTCGGCGTCGTAGATGACAAATTTGCCGTGGTCTTTGAGAAATTTCACGGTGTCGCCGATCATCGCCAGATTTTCATCCGGTGTGCAGCGCAGGACCTCCTTCACGTGCAGCATCGAAGTCTTGCCGAAAATCGTCACAACGGGCGTTTCCGCCTCGATGAGCAGGCGCACCTGGTCATCCTGTTCGACGGGCACGCTTTTTTTGCGTGTGGAGCCGAACGCGGCGAGCCGGGCGTTCTTGAATTTTTTCTTCTTGGCCTGCGCGAAAAACTCGATGTCCTTGGGATTGCTGCCCGGCCAGCCGCCCTCGATGTAGTGCATTCCGAACGCGTCGAGCCGCTCGGCGATGCGGAGCTTGTCCGCGACCGAGAAATTGATGCCCTCGCCCTGCGAACCGTCGCGCAGGGTCGTGTCGTATATTTCAACCTGGGGTTTCATAAATCGTAAAAACGGACGGACAGTATCTCTGAATCTGGTGGCAGTGGCAAATCGGAAAACGAAAGATTGAACAATGGAATGCCGCTATTGAACAAAAGTCTGGATTTGTCCGCTTTGATCCCAGTTAGTTTCGTATCCCCGGGTGGAGCCGCCTAATTTCCATTCGTTCCCGAACCTGGTCATCGGCTGGATAAAGAAAGGCGGCACATCACCATGACTGTTTGACGGGAGAGCAACATCCAGCTTTAGTTTCAATTCAACCTTGTCACCCGCCAGAGTTTTCTTGGCCACGATTTGCATGCCTTTGAAACGCGTTGACATTTTTCGCATACTGCTCTCAAAATTTTTTCGATCCTTCGGGTCTTTCACCGCGTCAGCCCGCATCTCCGGGCCAAGGGATGCAATACTCGTGTCGTAGTCGCCGTTCATCATCGCCCAAGTCATGGACTCAAGGGCAGCTTCCGGCGTGGCGTAGCCGGCGAAAACGAGCCGACTTTTTGTAATGTAAGTGCCGGCGGCATGCGGTGGCCGTGTGTGCGGCAAATGCGGGCCACGCTGCCGGAAGAAAAAAATGATACCAGCCAGAATTACGATGGCAACAATCGTGAGAGTAATTTTTAAGCTGGATTTCATGACGGCGATGACCGGAAACTATTCCCCGCCAACCGCATTGTCCAGAGCCGAATTGCGACCCGGCTGCGGCTGGCGAAATCGGATACCAGCAGAAGGGTGGATGGCCTTTGATATGCAAAATCAGCGTCGCTACAATGTGCTAAAAATTGCGTGACAAGTGTTTTGGCGGCGATAATTTATGGGCAACATTTATGAGCACACCAACCCGCTTCACACTGGCCCAGGCCGACATTCCCAAGCAATGGTATAATCTTCTGGCGGACTTTCCAGAACCGTTGCCGCCGCCGCTGCATCCGGGGACGAAGCAGCCGATCCCGCCGGAGGCATTGCTGGCCATTTTCCCGGAGAACCTCGTGAAGCAGGAAATGTGTCCCGACCGGTGGGTGGAGGTTCCCGACGAGGTTCGGGACATCTATGCGCTGTGGCGGCCCACGCCGCTGCTGCGCGCGGTGCGCTTCGAAAAGGCGCTCAAGACGCCGGCGCACATTTACTATAAATACGAAGGCGCCAGCCCCGCCGGCAGCCACAAGCCCAACACCGCCGTGGCGCAGGCGTATTACAACAAGGTTGCCGGCACCAAGCGGCTCGCCACCGAGACCGGCGCGGGCCAGTGGGGCTCGTCACTGGCGCTGGCCTGCAAACTGTTCGGCTTGGAGTGCAACGTTTACATGGTCAAGGTGAGCTACCAGTCGAAACCGTATCGCCGGATGCTCATGCACACCTGGGGCGCAACCGTGCATCCGAGTCCGAGCGACCAGACCAATTACGGGCGCAAACTGCTTGCTGAAGATCCGAATTGTCCGGGCAGCCTCGGCATCGCCATCAGCGAGGCCATCGAGGACACCGCCACGCATCCGGACACGAAATATTCTTTGGGCAGCGTGCTGAACCACGTCTGCCTGCACCAGACGGTCATCGGCCAGGAAGCCATCAAACAAATGGAACTTGCGGGCGAGGAGCCGGATTCCATCATCGCCTGCTGCGGCGGCGGCAGCAATTTCGCCGGGCTGGCGTTTCCATACCTTCACCAAATAATCACGAAAAAGAAAAAATACCGGATTGTCGCCGTCGAACCCACAGCCTGTCCTTCCCTCACCAAAGGCGAGCTGCGATACGACTTCGGCGACACGGCGGAGATGACGCCACTGCTGATGATGTTCACGCTCGGCCACAAATTCATGCCGCCTTCAATCCACGCGGGCGGTCTGCGTTATCACGGCATGTCGCCGATGGTGAGCCACGCGTTGAAGCTGGGTTTGATTGAAGCCGAGGCGTATCACCAGACAAAAGTTTTCGAGGCGGGAACACTCTTCGCGCGCACGGAAGGCATCGTGCCCGCGCCGGAGTCCGCGCACGCGATTGCCGCCGTCGTCGAAGAAGCGAAGAAAGCCCGCGAAGCCGGAAAGAAGCGCGTCATTCTCTTCAACCTGTCCGGCCACGGGCTGCTCGACTTGAGCGCCTATGAAACTTATCTGACCGGCAAATTGCAGGATGTCTGACCGTTCAAACTTAAAAAACACAACCTATGAAAATCCGATCCATTCGTTTCGTCATCACCGCCGCGCTTGCCGCGGTGCCGGGCTTGCTCCTGGCGCAGCCCTCGGCCCATTACGTGCCGGGTGTGGAAGGCATCAAGGGCGCTTCGTTGCCGCCACCGGGAGTTTATTTCAAAGATTATAATTACTTCTACTGGGCAGAGCAGTTAAACTACCCCTCCGGCAGCAAAAATGGTCCGGCGGATCTCAATACGTTCACCTACGCCAACCTTCCCCGCGTGATTTGGATCACCGACACGAAACTTCTCGGCGGCTACCTGGGCGTGGACGCCTTTTTGCCGCTGGTTTTTCACCAGGCAAGCCTCAACACCGGACCAGGCTCGTTGTTTAACGGCAACACGTTTGGCGTCGGCGACCTTTTCGCCGAAGGCACGCTCTCGTGGCACCTCAAGCAGTTTGACTTTGCGGTCGGCAGCGGCGTTGACGCGCCCACGGGCGATTCCCCGGTCGGCCCCGGCCCCTCGACGACGCCCGGCGACGGTTATTGGACCTTCATGCAAACCGCCGGGGCCACCTGGTATGTTGACGAGGCAAAAACCTGGGCGGTGTCGGCGTTGAACCGGTATGAATTCAACACCGAACAACGCGACACGCACGTCACCTACGGCCAGGCCTACACGCTGGAATGGGGCGTGAGCAAGAGCGTGTGCAAGGAAGCGGACCTTGGCGTGGTGGGCTATTACCAGCAGCAGGTGACCGGCACCAGCGACCGGTCGCCCCTCAACCGCGTGGCGGCGGTCGGCCCCGAAATCAGCGCCGCGTTCCCGAAGCAGATGTTCTTCGTCTCGCTCCGCTACAACTACGAGTTCATGGCCGAGAACCGCTCGCAAGGCAACGCGATTGAGCTGACGCTTACGAAGCGGTTCTAAACCGGGCGCGAAAATCATTTCCCGATTGCGGGAGGGCCGGCAGGTTGCCGGCCTTTTTTGTTGTCGGCGGCGGCGGTTGCGATTTGCAGTGGCGCGGCTAGATTGCAGGATGGAAGTTACCGGAAAAATCCGATGCCCTTTTTGCGGCCAGGCGTCTGAAATGGTCGTGGACACGAGCGTCGCCAGCCAGCGGTTCACCACGGATTGCGAAGTCTGTTGCCGTCCATTTGAAGTGGTGGCGGAATGCGAGCCGGGCGAAATTTTAAGTTTGGACGTTCTGGGAGATTAAGGCAGCCTGCGCGGGTGCATGATTTTGAAAACAAGGTTTTATGGGTTTATATCATCCTGCTGCTCGCCGGCGGATTGGTTGGTTTTCTGAAAGCCAAAAGCAAAGTGTCGCTCATCACCTCGGCGGTGTTCGCGGCGATTTTGATCCTGGCAGTCTTGCCGGGTGTTTTCCCGCCGGCAGTCGCCCGCAATCTGGCGAACGTGATCCTGGCGCTGCTGCTGGTCGTTTTTGCCATCCGGCTGGTGAAGACGAAGAAATTCATGCCCAGTGGGCTGATGCTGGTGGTGACGATTGCGGCGCTGGCGTTGCGGAATATTTTCGCGGATTGAACGGTTGCGGCGCGGGAAAAATCTTGCGCCGCCGGCCTTCGGCACGTAACTTAACTTCCCTTTTGGCTGCACCCATAGCTCAATTGGATAGAGCGGCTGACTACGGATCAGCAGGTTTGAGGTTCAACTCCTCATGGGTGCGCCAGTTTATTTTCAGCGATGATGTGACAAGGCGTTGACAATCCGGCGCGTGCCGCTAGTTTTAACCAGACACACCTCACGCGAACCAGGATCGAAACGGCAGACCGTGGCAGAAAAAGACGATTATCTGGCGGATGTTTTGGTGGACCTCGGCCTCGCACCGGCCGATCAGGTCGCCAAGGCCCGCGAAGAAGCCAGCGCCTCCAACGTTGGAGTGGTGGACTTGTTGCTGGCCAACAAGGTCATCCGCCCGGCGGACGTGACGCAGGCCAAGGCCGCGCAGTTCGGCGCGGAAGTCGTCCATCTCGGCGCGATGCAGATTCCCGACGAGGTCATTTCAATCATCCCGCGTCCCACCGCCAAAAAATACCGCGTCATCCCCATTTTCAAAACCGACAACAAGGTCGCCGTCGCCATCGCCGACCCGTCCGACCTGAACACGATTGACTCGCTCACGCACCTGCTTAACGCGGAGATTGAATTGCGCGTGGCGTCGGAGCCGGACATCGAAGCGGCGCTGACCAAATATTACGGCGGTGAAAAAAAGACGATGGAGGATGGCGTCTTCAAGGACGTGATGCAGGAGTTGACGGAGGAGAACGTGGCCGTGCCCGTGGCGCTGGCGGACGACGCCGCGGCGCTGGATGCGGACGCGCCGCTGATCAAGTATGTCAACGCGATCATCGTTGAAGCCTTCAAGATGCGCGCGTCGGACATCCATCTGGAGCCGCTGGAAAAACGGTTCCGTCTGCGTTACCGCATTGACGGCCTGCTGCACGAAATGAAGTCGCCGCCCAAGCGGCTTCAGGCCTCCATCGTTGCGCGGCTGAAAATCCAGTCGAACATGTCCATCTCCGAGCACCGCATCCCGCAGGACGGCCGCATCCAGACGCAGGTCGGCAACAAGCTGATTGACCTGCGCGTGTCCTGCCTGCCGACCAGCCACGGCGAAAGCATCGTGATGCGCATTCTCGACAAGGAAGGGCTGCGCCTCGGCCTGGTCGAACTCGGATTTTTCACCGACGACCAGCAGACGTTCGAGCGCATGATCGGCCTGCCCGACGGCATCCTGCTCGTGACCGGCCCGACTGGTTCCGGCAAAACCACGACGCTGTATTCCTGTCTCCACTTCATCAACCGGCCCGACCGCAAAATCATCACCGTCGAGGATCCGGTGGAATACATCCTGGCCGGCATCAACCAGGTGCAGATCAGCGAAGCCGTCGGGCTGACGTTTGGAATGGCGCTGCGCGCCATCCTGCGCCAGGCGCCGAACGTCATTATGATTGGTGAAATTCGCGACCTGGAAACCGCGTCCATCGCCATCAACGCGTCGCTCACGGGCCATTTGGTCTTCTCCACGCTGCACACCAATGACGCGCCGAGCGCCGTGACCCGCCTGATTGACATCGGGGTGAAGCCGTTTTTGGTCGCGTCGTCCACGCGCTGCCTCATGGCCCAGCGGCTCGTGCGCAAAGTCTGCAAGAAATGCGGCGAGTCGTATCAGCCGGCGGAAAACGAGATGCGCGCCTTGAGCCTCACCCCGGACATGTTGAAGACCGCGACGATGATGAAGGGCCGCGGCTGCGCGAACTGCAACAACACCGGCAACCGCGGGCGCTTCGGCATCTTTGAAATCTTCATCATTGACGACGAGGCGCGGAAGTTGATTTACGACAAGGTGTCGTCCTCCGTCCTGCGCGCCCGCGCCCGCGAGATGGGCATGCGCACCCTGCGCGAGGACGGCATCCGCAAGGTGCTCGCTGGGCTGACGACGCCCGACGAGGTCATCCGCGCGACGACCGGCGACGAATCGTGATGAAAAGGAAGAATTGAAAATGAAGAATGAAGAAACCAAAACAGTTCACCGCGCATCCAGGATCGCGCATCGCGCTGCATTCTTCATTTTGCATTCTTCATTCTGCATTTTGTAATTATGTCCTATTCCATGTCTGATTTGCTGCAGTTGGTGGTGGCGGAAGGCGCCTCCGACCTGCACATTCGCGTTGGCACGCCGCCGACAATCCGCGTGCATGGCATTTTGCACCGCGTCGAAGGCCCGCCGCTCAAGGCGGAGGATTCCGAGCAGTTGATGCGCAGCATCACGTCCGAGGAGCACATTCAGAGCACCCGCGAACGCGGCGGCGCGGACTTCGGCTTCGCGTTCGGCGACGCGGCGCGGTTCCGCGTGAGCGTGTTCAAGGCCAAGGGGGACTTCGGCATCGTGTTGCGGCAAATTCCGAGCAAACTGCTGACGATGGAGGAAATCGGGATTCCGCCGAGCACGAAAGAACTGCTTTACAAACCGCGCGGATTGATCCTCGTCACCGGCCCGACCGGTTGCGGCAAGACGACCTCGCTCGCTTCGATGCTCAACATCATCAACGAGGAGCGTGAAGAAGTGCATCTCATCACCATCGAAGACCCGATTGAGTATTATCACAAACACAAAAAGGCGCTGGTCACGCAGCGCGAAATCGGCGTGGACGTGCCGAATTTCGCCGAGGGTCTGCGCCGCGCCCTGCGCCAGGACCCGGACATCGTGCTCGTCGGCGAAATGCGCGACCTGGAAACGATCGAGGCCGCCATCACGGCGGCGGAAACCGGACACTTGGTTTTCGGCACGCTGCACACGACCGGCGCGGCCAAGACGATTGACCGCATCACCAACGCCTTTCCGACCAACCAGCAGGAAATGGTGCGCATCCAGCTTTCGACCGTGATGCAGGCGGTGATTTCCCAATTGCTGATTCCGCGCATTGACAAGCCGGGCCGGGTGGCCGTTTTTGAAATCATGGTCAACACGCCGTCCATCGGCGCGCTCATCCGCGACAACAAGACGTTCCGCATCCAGTCCGACATCCAGACCGGCGCGAAATGGGGCATGGTGACGCTCGACTCGTCCCTGCTCGACAAATACCAGCAAGGCATGATTTCGCGCGAGGAAGTGATCACCAAGGCGCAGGATGCGACAACCATGCAGGCGAAATTGCAGGAACTGGAACTGGCGCAGGGGCAGGCCCTCGAAACCGCGCCGGCAAAAGCACGATGATTTTTTAACATGGCCGAAGACATTTCAAATCCGCTGCTGGCGCTCATCCGGGAGCAGGGGTTGATTGACGACCTTCAATACGAGGAGGTCGGCGCCGAACTCAAGCGCGGCCACGCGCCCGTGATCCAGTTGTTGCAGGACTTCGGCATCATGAAGCTCGACGACATCCTGCACGTGATCGCCGGCCACATCGGCGCCGACGTGGTGTCGTTGAAGGACCGGGAATTTCCGCCGGAATTGTTGCAGACGGTCCCGGCCAAGGTCGCGCAGATGTATCATTGCCTGCCCGTCGCAATGAACAACGGCACGGTGCAGGTGGCGCTGGCCGACCCGCTCGATCCGCAGCGCGCGGACGAAATTCATTTTGCCATCAAACGCGACGTGCAAATCGTCGTGGCCGACCCCGCCGAAATCAACAAGACGATTGACCGGCTTTACGGCCAGGGCGAAGCCGGCGCGGGTTTTGCGGACATTCTCAAGGAACTTGGCGCGGACACGGACATCGCCCGCGAAGCGGACGAAGCCGCCGCAGACGACAAACGGCTTGAAAATCTGGCCAACGAGGCGCCCATCGTGAAGTTTGTCAGCCTCGTCCTGCAACAGGCCATTCAAGACCGGGCGAGCGACATCCACTTCGAGCCGTTTGAAACCGATTTCCGCATCCGTTACCGCGTGGACGGCGCGCTTTACGAAATGGCGCCGCCGCCGAAGCATCTCGCGCTGCCGGTGATTTCGCGCCTGAAAGTCATGGCGAACCTGAACATCTCGGAGCGCCGCCTGCCGCAGGACGGCCGCATCAGCCTGAACATCTTGAGCCGCCAGGTGGACCTGCGCATGTCCACGCTGCCCACGCAATTCGGCGAGTCCGTTGTGTTGCGCGTGCTTGACCGCTCGGCGGTCAATCTGGAAGTCGAGTCGCTCGGCTTCCCCAAATACATCTACGATTTCGTCACCGAGGTGATCCTGCGGCCCAACGGCATTTTCGTCGTGACCGGCCCGACCGGCTGCGGCAAGACGACGACGCTCTATTCCTGTTTGCGCCGCGTCAACGCGATTGATTCCAAGCTGCTCACCGCCGAGGACCCGGTCGAATACGACATCGAGGGCATCATGCAGGTGGCCATCAACGACGCGGTGGGCATGACCTTCGGCAAGGCGCTGCGGTCGTTCCTGCGCCAGGACCCGGACATCATCATGGTGGGTGAAATGCGCGACTTGGAAACGGCGCAAATTTCCATCCAGGCGTCGCTGACCGGCCATCTGGTCTTGAGCACGCTGCACACGAACGACGCGCCCGGAGCGGTGACGCGCCTGGTGGACATGGGCGTGGAACCGTTCCTGATTTCCTCGACGCTCATGGCCGTGCTGGGGCAACGGCTCGTGCGGACGATCTGCAAATACTGCCGCACGCCGTTCGAGCCGACGGAGAAACAGTTGGAGATGCTGAATCTTTCCCCGCACGATCTGGGCGACAAGGTTTTTCATTACGGCCGCGGCTGCTCGTC
>Ga0224534_1000329_pt1 | contig 31551 bp, 24 predicted proteins | sample 714E12024metaG_FD_172012 | JGI IMG/M metagenome (GOLD analysis project Ga0224534, IMG submission 172012) | Peat soil microbial communities from Stordalen Mire, Sweden - 717 E1 20-24 | ecosystem: Environmental > Terrestrial > Soil > Wetlands > Peat | place: Sweden: Norrbotten County, Stordalen... | reverse complement strand
GACGTCACCGTTCTATACGCTGATCGCGTCACTCGACGTTGCTGCGGCCATGATGGACGACCCTGCAGGTCCCACGCTGATGAGCGAGACGTTGCAGGATGCTATCAGCTTTCGCAAGGCGATGTCCTCGATCGCGCATCGCCTGCGCGAGGCGGAGCAGGGCTGGTTCTTCCGCCTGTACCAGCCTGAATATGTCTTCGATCCGCTGGACGGGAAGACGTACCTGTTCGAGGAGGCAGCCGATGGCCTGCTGACGAATCGTTCGAGCGCCTGGACGCTGAAACCCGGCGAGGAGTGGCACGGATACCAGGACGAAGACATCGCGGACGATTACTGCATGCTGGATCCGTCCAAGGTCACCATCCTGGCACCAGGTGTGAATGCGCAGGGTGTGGTCGACGATTGGGGGATTCCGGCGGCTATCCTGACGGAGTTTCTCGACGGCCGCCGTGTTGAGATCGCCCGAACCGGCGATTACACGGTGCTGGTGCTGTTTTCAGTGGGCACCAGTAAGGGCAAGTGGGGTGCACTGCTGGAGAACCTGTTTGAGTTCAAGCGTCTCTACGACAGCGAGGCGCCGCTCGAAGAGGCGCTGCCCGAACTGGTTTTGAAGTACCCGGCTCGCTATCGTAACGTCACGCTCAAGGAGTTGAGCGACGAGATGCACTCCGTCATGCAACATCTCAACCTCTCAGGGCTGGTGAATGCTGCCTGCGACGAGGACTTCGATCCGGTCCTGACGCCGGCGCAGACCTACCAGAAGCTGCTGCGCAATGAGACCGAGAAGGTTCGGTTCGCCGAGATGGCGGGCCGTATCGCAGCCGTGATGCTGGTGCCATATCCTCCGGGTATTCCGATGAGCATGCCGGGGGAGCGGCTGGGTGGCTCGGATAGCCCTGTCATTCGCCTGATCCTGGCGATGGAGGAGTTCGGCAAGCGGTTCCCGGGCTTCGAGCGCGAGACGCATGGCATAGAAGTTGACGAACACGGTGACTACTGGATGCGCGCGGTGATTGAGACGACGCACGGCAAGAAGCACGGCCGCAAGCAGAAGGGGCCGAGCTCCGCGCCACCGGTGAAGCGGCGCAAGAAGAGCTTGCCGGGCGATGACGGTCCGCCCGAGCCGGGCACGCCGGTGAGGATCTCGCCGGAACGGTAGAGATGTGACAGCAGCAAAAAGCGAAGGCCCCGGATCTCTCCGGGGCCTTGCTGTTGTTATGTTTGGTTTGAGGTTTAGTACATGCCTTCCATACCGCCGCCATGTCCGCCGCCGGCCGGAGATTCCTTCTTCTCCGGGATATCGGCGATGATGGCTTCGGTGGTGAGCAGCAGGCCAGAGATCGACGCTGCGTTCTGCAGGGCAGTGCGCGTGACCTTGGTGGGATCGATGACGCCGGCCTTGACCAGGTCCTCGTAGACGTTGGTTCCGGCGTTGTAGCCGTAGTTGGCGTCCTTCGAGTCGTGGATCTTGCCGATGACGACCGAGCCCTCTTCGCCGGCATTGCCGACGATAGTGCGCAGCGGCTCTTCGATCGCGCGACGGATAATGTTCGCACCGATCTTTTCGTCGCCTTCGAGCGTCTTGATCAACGCATCCACAGCCGGTGCGCAGCGGATCAACGCCACGCCGCCGCCCGGGACGATGCCCTCTTCGACAGCCGCACGGGTTGCGTGCATCGCATCTTCAACGCGAGCCTTCTTTTCCTTCATCTCGGTCTCGGTAGCTGCACCGACCTTGATGACGGCGACGCCGCCGACCAGCTTGGCGAGGCGCTCCTGGAGCTTCTCGCGATCGTAGTCGGAGGTGGTCTTCTCGACCTGGGCGCGAATCTCCTTCACGCGTCCCTCGATCTTCGCATCCTCACCACCACCGTCGATGATGGTCGTGGTGTCCTTGTCGATGGTAATGCGCTTGGCGGTGCCGAGGTCTTCGATCTTGACTCCCTCGAGCTTGATGCCGAGATCCTCGGTGACGGCCTTGCCGCCGGTGAGAATCGCGATGTCCTCGAGCATTGCCTTGCGGCGATCGCCGAAGCCAGGCGCCTTGACGGCAGCGACATTCAACGTGCCACGCAGCTTGTTGACCACCAGGGTTGCGAGCGCCTCACCGTCCACGTCCTCGGCGATGATGAGCAGGGGCTTGGCGGTGCGGGCGATCTGCTCCAGCAGGGGGAGCAGGTCCTTCATCGAGGAGATCTTCTTCTCATAGATGAGAACGTAGGGGTTCTCGAGCGCAACTTCCATGCGCTCGGCGTCGGTGACGAAGTAAGGCGAGAGGTAACCGCGATCGAACTGCATGCCCTCGACGACGTCGAGCTGCGTTTCCATCGTGCGCGACTCTTCGACGGTGATGACGCCGTCCTTGCCGACCTTCTTCATCGCCGCAGCGATGATGGAGCCGATCTGTTCATCCGAGTTGGCGGAGATGGTGCCGACCTGGGCAATCATGTCGCCAGTAACCGGCTTCGAGAACTTCGAGAGTGCACCGCCAATGGCGACGCCGTTCTCATCGCGCTTGCCGATGATGGCTTCAACAGCCTTGTCGATACCGCGCTTCAACGCAGCGGGGTTCGCGCCGGCCGCAACGGTCTTGACGCCCTCGCGGAAGATGGCCTGGGCCAGGACGGTGGCGGTGGTGGTGCCGTCGCCAGCGATGTCCGAGGTCTTCGAAGCGACTTCCTTGACGAGCTGTGCGCCGACGTTTTCGATCGAGTCAGAGAGCTCAATCTCCTTGGCGACGGTGACGCCGTCCTTGGTGATGGTGGGCGAGCCAAACTTCTTCTCAATGACGACATTGCGGCCCTTGGGGCCAAGTGTCACCTTCACCGCGTTGGCGAGCGTGTTGACACCACGCAGGATCGCCTGACGCGAATCTTCTCCATGCAGAATTTGCTTTGCCATTACATTTGTCCTTGTGCCGGGAGTTCCGGCGGATATTCTTGGTGATTCAGAATCGTGGTGTCAGAGACGAACTGCGGCGATGCCGCCTCTCGCCGTCCGCGCAGGACTACTTTTTGAGGATGCCGAGGACTTCTTCCTCGCGCATGATGAGGAACTCCTCGCCGTCGAGCTTGATCTCGGTGCCGGAGTATTTGCCGAACAGGATGGTGTCGCCTGCCTTGACGTCGAGCGGGAAGACCTTGCCCTCGTCGTTGGACTTACCCTTGCCGACCGAGATGACCTCGCCCTGCTGGGGCTTTTCCTTGGCCGAGTCGGGGATAATGATGCCGCCACGGATGCTTTCGCCCTCTTCGAGGCGGCGAACCAGAATGCGATCGTGCAACGGCGTAAATGAAGTGGCTGCCATATTGATGCTTCTCCTTGGTGATCTGTTCGAACTGCTGTTTTGAGAGGTCGTGGAATCGCCGTTGGAGGCTGAAAAGCCCACTCGCTGGCATTCTTGGCACTCTCTACTGCCGACTGCTAATCTATGCCTTTCGAGAACCCGAGTCAACGGGGGAGCGTGAAATATGAGTAAAAATCACTCATGTTTTATTGGTTGCCTGCACTCGTGGCAAAAAGAGCTAAAACCACCCCTTCCACGATAGAATCAGGCCCATGAAGCAGTTATTACGAAGCTCCGAGATGGGCTGGGTTGCGGGCCTGGCGATGGCTCTGGCAATGGTCCCGGTTGCGGGCGCACAGACAGGCGAACATGGGCGCAAGTGGAAGCCGCTTCCGCCCATGGCGCACATTGTTGTGACGGTCGTGAAGGGTTTCAATGGCAAACCATTGCCAAACGCTGCCGTGATCTTTCACGCGGTGCGTGAGGGTAAGGACGATGGCAATCTGGAGGTCAAGACCGATCCCGATGGCAACGCGACGATCGATGTTATCGAGGTCGGCAGCCATCTGACGATTCAGGTGATTGCAAATGGATTCGCGACATCTGCTCAAGAGCTCGACGTTGATGGGCCGACCAAATTGCTTGAGGTAAAGCTCCTCCGGCCGCGCGCACAGATATCTTAGTATTTGGACAACGACGGCAAGTCGGCACAGGTGAAGCCAGGCGTGCAGGAGCCTCCACATCCGGTGACACCGATACCTCAGGCTGCACCTGCCCAATCGTTGGCTCCCCAGACAGGCTCGCCGCAGTGAGCGAAGAGACGCGACTGGAGTTGCGCATGAAGGCGCGACCGCTGGCAGGGAGGCGCGCGCTCGTGACTGGCGGCGCGAAACGCATTGGGCGGACGCTGGCGTTGACACTGGCAGAGGCGGGCGCCGATGTCGCGATTACCTATCGCAGGTCGGAGGCCGATGCGCGGGCGACTGTATCGGCCCTGCAGTCTTTCGGTGGGCAGGCTCTTGCTTTGAACTGTGACGTACGCGAGGAGTCGAGCATCAAGGCAGCGGTCGCCGCGGCTGTTGATGGGCTTGGCGGGCTTGATTTGCTGGTGAACAACGCGGGCACCTTCGAGACGGTGGCGCTTGAGGAGATCAGCGCCGCGGAGTGGGACGCCATGTTTGAGGTCAACACGCGGGGACCGTTTCTGGTGGCCAGGACTGCGCATGCGCATTTGAAGGCTGCGCACGGGCGCATCGTGAATATTGGCTCGCTGGGAGGGATTCATCCCTGGGCGACGCATGCTCACTACTGCACGTCGAAGGCGGCCCTGCATATGCTCTCGCACACGATGGCCAAAGCGTGGGCGCCGGAGATCAGCGTGAACTGCGTGGCGCCCGGGATGATCGTGATGGGTGAGCTGAATCCAGCCTACGAGGAATTTGCGCTGAAGACGCCGATGCAGCGCAATGGTCGTGCGGAAGATGTCGCCGCAGCGGTGCTGTTCTTTGCGACAGGGCCGCACTTCATTACCGGACAGCTACTGGCAGTCGACGGTGGATTAGGTCTGTAAAGACACGGGATCGGCACGAATTGCCATCACTGCGAGCTAGAGCATTTCTCCTGTTATTGTGAACTGGACGAAGCATGAGAGTGCTGTTTTTCTCTGGGAAAACAGCGTTGAGAGCTGTGGTTTCGGTGTACACCCACCGGAGAACTGCTCTAGTCGTCCTGGTCTGTTTTTCTGTGTTTCCAGAATATCTGCCACCAGCGGCGGGTCAGCTCGGGGGCGTCTTCGTACAGGTGGAGCGGCTCTTCCTGCTCAGGGAGCGTGCGTCCCTCGAAGGCCGCCATTGGATTTGTAGTGCAGAGTCGATCGGCATACCCGGTGCCGTACTTTTTTGCGACCAGGTCATGGGCCGCCCGCATGCGAGGTGGGCGCGACTCGGTATTGTGCGCATCCGTGGCTAGGAAGTGGACCCAGCGGTCGGCGAGCATCTTGTGTGCCATGCGTTCCGCCGCACGCCCCATCTGGCCGACCACGGAGCTGGTCGTTACCTGGGTGAGCAGCCCGATTCGCATCCAATCAGCGAGACGCTTGGGGTCCCGTTGCAGCGTCGGATTCCGCTCGGGATGGGTGAGAATGGGCTTCATGCCGGCCAGGCCGAGCTCATAAAATGCCTCGTCGAGGTGCGGAGACAGCCCGTAGTCGGGCAACTCAACCAGCAGATAGTCGCCACCATTCACTGTGTACTTTCTGGGGTGCGCAATCGCGTCCTGCATGTTGTCGTAGCTCAGGTGAAAGTCGCAGCCTGAGGCAATCGTAAGCGGAATGGCCTCGCTTTCCAGGGCCGAGCGAAGCGCAACGATTAGTCTGGCGATGCGTTCTGGATCGAAGGTGTAGACGTTGTTGGCGTGGGGCGTGGCCACGACATGGGTGATGCCGTCATTGGCGGCGATGCGGGCCATCGCGACCGAGGTCTCGAGGTTGGGAGAGCCGTCGTCCAGGCCCGGTAACAGATGGTGGTGAAGATCAACCATGCGAAGTATGGCCAGAGTATCACTGTGCAAGATGTTTGATCGCAGAGAGCTTGCAGCGGTCAGGCAGCGCGGGCGGTCGATGCTGCATCGAAGTAGCAGGCTTGGCAGATCAGGTGTTGCATGCTTTCGCTATACCGCATCCACGTATGATGGTAGGAGATGGCTTGTGTCTAACACGTGCGATGTTAAGTTAAGGAAAGAAGTTTCCAAGGATCTCTATTCATGGCAGAAAAGACTACAAATCTCATGGCAGAAAAGACTACAAATCAATCGAAGCCTCGCGTTTTGGTCGCCGATGACGAACAAGTGATCGCAAATACGCTTGCGATCATTCTCAACCAGGCCGGCTTTGAGGCGCGCGCCGTATACAGCGGCGAGAAGGCGATCGACGCACTCGACACCTTCCACCCCGACATGCTGATCTCCGATGTCATTATGACCGGCATGACGGGTATTGAGGCGGCGATCCTGACCCGTGCCAAGCTTCCGCATTGCAAAATCCTGCTGTTCTCCGGTCAGGCCGCTACCGCCGATCTGCTGGAGCGCGCCCGCACGCAAGGCCATGAGTTCGAGATACTGGCCAAGCCCGTGCATCCGACCGACCTGCTGGCGAAGCTTCGAAGCTAAGCCAATAGATAGTTTTCAGATTGGCTTGCCGTCCCGCTGACGTAGCAATTCTCGGCACTTCACGTCAATCAGATACTCATAAAAGCTCTGTAGTGTTGCGTACATCACCCCCGCCTGGCCGTCGAGCAGGGCGCCGCGCACAAACATCATGTAACACCATTTGATCAGCGGCCGAGCCGAAAGCTCATAGAAAATGGCTTTCTGGGCGACCCTGCGCTCGTGGAAGTTGCGCGCGAAGAGCGCATGGTACAGCGATGCCCCGTGTGTGGCATCGCCGCTCGCCAGCAGTTCAGCCTCCTTGCTTGAATAGGCGTTGTGTTTTGCAACCCAATGGCTGATGCCCTTGGAAAACGCAAGGTGGTCGAGCGGCGAGTGCAACTCCAGAATGTCCCCGTTGACTTCGATGATTTCATTGACGTCGCGCGTGTAATGGGTGTGTCCGACGCGCAGCAGGCGTACCTAATAGGGCGTCATCTGCGCGTGCTTGAGCCAGGTTCCCCAGAGGAAGTCGCGGCGACGCATTCGAAAGCCTGAGACATTTGCCGGGGCTACGGCGACAGCCGGCTGCATCTCGGCTGAGAGCTCCGCTGTGGCCCGCTCGTCGGCGTCCAGCACTAGCACCCAGGCATGGCGGAAGGGTAGCTGCATGCCGGCGTTACGCTGCGCCGCGAAGGTGTCAAAGCGCCGCGTAGTAACGGTAGCGCCTCGCTGGCGTGCGATCTCTGTGGTGCGATCAGTACTCCCGGAGTCCAGAACATGGATGTCGTCGGACCAAGCGACAGAATCGAGGCAGCCGGGGAGGTCCTGCCCCTCATTGCGCGTGAGGATGAGCACCGAGATCAAGCTTCGCCTCCGGCTGGTGAATGCTGGGCATCGTCGACCGGAACGGTGCGCTTTCTCTCCCGTACGGCTACCGCAGGATTGCCGCTATAGACAGTCCACGGCTTGAGATGGCGCGTCGCAACGGAAGCCAGGCCCAACACGGCGCCCTCGGCAACATGGATTCCCGGTGTGACCGAGGCGCGGGCGCAGATCCACGCATAACGCTCTCTGGGGGCCATTCCTTGCTGTTGGCCTTGGAATCCCATCCAGCGCTGTCGACGCCGGCCGCGGCGTAACCCGTATAGCCGTAGTAACCGTAGTAGGCGTAATACTCGGGCTGCTGAGATCAACGGCGTTGAGAACGATGCCGGTAACGGGAGCTCCCGAGCGGAGGAGCAGGTCGCGGGCGCGGCGCATAGCGTGCTTGCTGGATTTGCCGTGGCGAACGATCATCACGACTGCGTCAGCATCGCGTGCGAGAACCACGCTGTCTGTGACCGAAAGCAGCGGCGGAGAATCCATGACGATGTGGGTATAGATTCCCTTGCAGCGCTCAAGCAACTGGCGCATCGTCTCGGAGCCGAGCATCTCGGTGGGGAAGGGGGGAACTGGCCCGCTGACCAGCACGTCCAGCTGGGGAATCTCTGGCACGGTCTGGATCGCATCCTCGAGGCTGACGCTGCCGGTCAACACTGAAGTTAGACCGACCTTGCCGTTGAGACCAAAGCGGTGATGCACGGTGGGACGGCGGAGGTCGGCGTCGATGAGCAGCACGCGCACATTGCGCTGCGCGAGGACGCAGGCAAGGTTGATCGAAACCGTCGTCTTGCCTTCGGATGGCCTCGCGCTGGTAAGCAAAATGACCTTCGGTTCGCCGCCGGCGACGGATAGCAGCAACGACGTGCGCAGCGCTCGGAATGCCTCGGAAAACTGAGACTTCGGACTGGATAGCGTTCCCAGATTGCGCATCGTTGTGGATAGTGTTGTCTCGTCCGAGACGCTTCGGCGGGCACGCGGAATGAGTGCCAGGGAAGGCAGCCCGGAAATGTTTTCAATCTCAGCGACGCTGCGCAGGCCAGTATCCAGACTCTCAAGCACGAAGGCCAGAATGATACCCAAAATCAGCATGACGAAGGTATCGACGACAAGGATGTTTGTGCGCGGCTTGAGGGTCGGCGAGAGCGGAGGGTGCGCCGTGTCGATTGGCTCAATTTCCGTGGATTCGAGTCCCGCCTCGACCCCGGCTGTCCGTAGCCGCTGCTTCAATCCGTCGTAGAGCGTGCGGTTTGATTCGAACTCGCGCGCGCGCAGGGTGTACTCGAGCAGGTCATCGCGCAGCTTGGAGGCCGTGGTTTTCTCAGCATCCAGCGCAGCGTTCGTCTGGGTCTCCTGCGCTTTGGCAGCCAGATAAGCCTGCTTGGTCTCTCTGAGAATACGGTTTTCCTCTTCGGCGATCTCCTTGTTCAACTCCGCGATCTGCTCCCGGACTGCCTGTTCCTTGGGATTGTCCGGTCCATAGGTGGTGTTGAGTTGCGCGAGGTTGGTACGCGCAGCATCCAGCTGAGAACGCAGACTAGAGACGTTGCTAGGCGCATAGGCATTCCCCGCTTGGTCAAGGGTGCTGGGATCCATGCTGGAGAGCACCTGATAACGGGTCTCCGCGGAGATGCGCGCGATCTCTGCAGAACCGACTGCCCCGTTCAACTCATCGAGGGTGGACGTGATCTGGTTGTGTTGTGGATTGAAGCCCAGCACACCGAGTCGCTTCTGCAGGTCAAGCATCTGCTCCTGCGAAGTCTCGACCTGTTGCTTGAGATCATCGAGCTGAGTCGAGAAAAAATCTGAAACGCGCTTGGTGGCATCCGCGCGCGACTGGAAGCTGCGCGTAATGTAGTCGTGTACAAGTTGGTTGACGATATCGGCCGAGAGTTGCGCCTTGGGAGTGTTGCAGCTAATGCGAACGATATCGGTCTTGGGAATTGCGACAACGGATACATCTTGTTGCAGGGCGCCGATAACGGCGCGCCGAACCGCTGGGTCATCGACGTTTCTATAGCGTCCGGGAGACCCCATAAAGGCAGGATCATTGGCCAGATTGCGGTCCCTCGCGACCGACAGCAGTAGCGAGTCGCTTTTTAGAATCGCAACTTCAGTCGGAATCCGCGACGACTCCCCCATATTGGAGGTACTGCCCATGCGATACTCGTTAGACGATCCACTTCGAATCTCGATGGTCCCGGAGGCGTCATAAAGCCGGGGCTGGGTGGCGCCTTCATAGACGCCATAGATTGCGCCGAGTGCAGCAATAGCGAGAATAAGCTTCTTGCGGGCACGAATCGTGACCCAGGCTTCCGACAAGGTCGCATCGGTGGCATTCTGGGTGGTCCCTGCAGATGCAGCGGGAACCTCAGCGTCTGCCGGCGAATTCTCAAATGGGACTGGACTCATTTGAGCTCCTAGTCTACGCGAACATGGCCCTTCGCAAACCTCCTTTGTGGGCCGCCAGCGCTTCCTGCGCCAGAGTTCGACTGGGGTATGGGGGATCAGGCTGAGGCTCTGCGATAATACATCGATAGAGCTACGCATCTGCATCTCTTCAGGTGAAATTTATTGATGGGTGAACCAATTAAAATCGCAGTTGTGGGCTCGGGCTATGTAGGCCTGGTGGCCGCGGTGTGCTTCGCGGAGATAGGCCACTCGGTCATCTGCGTGGATAACGACGAACACAAGGTGGCAGCTCTTCAGGGCGGAGACACACTCATCCACGAGAATCACTTGCCCGACCTGCTGGAGCGGTATCGCAATACGCGTGTCCGTTTCATGACTGATCTCGGTGAAGCCACCCGCGAATGCCAAGCTATCTTTGTTGCCGTCGGAACGCCTCAATCGGAGACGGGTGACGCCGACCTCTCCTATGTGGAGGCAGTTGCCAGCGAGATCGCCCGTTCTATCAATGGTTATAAGGTCATCATTGAGAAGAGTACCGTCCCTGTCTATACCAACGAGTGGATTCGGCGAGTGATCGAACGCAACGGCGTCCACCGCGATGCCTTTGACGTGGTCTCCAACCCGGAATTTCTGCGTGAAGGGACCGCAGTCGAAGACTTTCTGCATCCGGACCGGATTGTGGTCGGCGCTGACAGCGAACGTGCATCAGATCTGCTGAGTATGATCTACTCCCCATTGACTAAGGGTGAGTACTACCGAAGGCCGGATGCAATCGAGGGCTGTTGCTCAGAGCTGAAACCGCCGCCGTTGCTGCTAACCTCGACCAAGAGCGCGGAGATCATCAAGCACGCATCGAACGCTTTTCTCGCTCTCAAGATATCTTTCATTAATGCGGTCTCAAACCTGTGCGAAGCTGCCGATGCCAACGTGGAGCAGGTAGCTCAGGGAATTGGGCTGGACTCGCGCATCGGGCCGAAGTTTCTGCGGCCGGGTATCGGCTATGGTGGTTCGTGTTTTCCTAAAGACGTTGCAGCGTTTCGCTCTGTCGCCGAGCAGATGGGTGTCGACTTTAGTCTGTTAGGTGAAGTTGAGAAGATTAATAGCAATCAGAAGAAGCGCTTCCTAAGTAAAGTGCGCTCGGCATTGTGGACCCTGCGCGGCAAGAGGCTCGCCGTCCTTGGGTTGGCCTTTAAGGGAGATACCGACGATATTCGCGAATCGCCGGCGATCGATCTCGTGGAGATGCTCCTGGCCGAGGGTTGTACTGTCGTTGCGTATGATCCGGCGGCGATGAAGCGTGCGCAGTCTGAACTGCCGCCCTCCGGACAGATGATCTACGTCACGGGCATCGAGGAGGCGGCAAAGGATGCGGATGCGCTCCTGATCCTGACCGATTGGCGGGAATTCGCACGCATTGATCTTAGACAACTCCACGCGATAATGCGCTACCCCATTATCATTGACGGTCGGAATCTATACGATCCCCAAGATATGGTAAATAATGATTTTACTTATCTAAGCATAGGGAGACCGGCGGCAACTCCCTCGCGGGAGCCCGCAGTACTGGCTGTTTGATTTCTCCAAAATAGGTTCGAGATTCTGCCGCAGGTAGTAAAAGGAAAGGTCGGATAGTAGATGGCAGAACGACTGGTTCTCGTGACCGGAGCCGCGGGGTTTCTTGGGTCACATTTGTGCGATGCTCTATTGGCGGGCGGACATCAAGTTGTCGGAGTTGACAATCTCTCCACCGGCAATCTTGAGAATCTTTCTCACCTGAAAGATGAGCCGCGCTTCTTCTTTGAGCAAATGGATATCACCCGGGCCTTTGATCCTGGGGAGGTAGATTACGTCTTCAATTTCGCCTCGCCAGCCAGTCCTGTGGACTACATGCGTCTAGGTATCGAGACGCTGCTTGTAGGCTCGGCAGGAACAATCAACACACTTGAAATCGCGAAAAAATACCGTGCTGGCTATCTGCATGCTTCCACCTCTGAGTGCTATGGTGACCCCTTGGTGCATCCGCAGGTGGAGTCCTATTGGGGCAACGTAAACCCTATCGGTCCGCGGTCAGTTTATGACGAAGCCAAGCGCTTCTCTGAGGCGGCGGTAGCTGCCTATCGTCGCTATCACGGTGTTAACACGCATCTGGTGCGGATCTTCAACACCTACGGACCGCGACTTCAGCCCCACGATGGACGTGTGATCTCGAACCTCATGATGCAAGCCCTGCGAGGTGAGCCACTCACCATCTATGGCGATGGCTTGCAGACTCGCAGCTTCTGCTACTGTTCTGACCTCATCGATGGGATCCTTCGCCTCTCGAAGAGCGACGAACACGATCCGGTAAACATTGGCAATCCCGACGAATGGACGATCCTCGAGTGCGCCAAAGAAGTGCAGTCGCTGGTCGGCTCCCGAAGCGAGATCGTCTTCGAGCCGCTTCCTCAGGATGATCCCACGCGCCGTCGGCCAGACATTACCCGCGCGCAGAAGCTGCTTGGATGGTCGCCGAAGGTTGCACTCCGCGAAGGTCTGGAGCTTTCGCTGGAGTACTTTACCGCGTGTGTTGAACGTGAAAAAGCTCGCGCATAACGGGCTTTTTCATCAGCAACGGAGCTAAGGCGTCTCGGAATTAGCTTGCGTATGCAGTTTGGGAAACCACCTCAGCTGAACGGCCATGGTGGTGTCAATGTTCGCGGCGTTACCCGGGTTGTCGATGTAAATAGGCGCCTTCCAGCGTTCAATCTGCACCCACGCGTTCAACTCGACGTCCTTGCCCAAGCGCTTCAAGACGTCAATCTTGTACTGGTTCTGGTTCGTTCCGCCGGGGATGAAGTCCGTGGGGGGCCTCTTTTTTAGATACTCCAACTGAACCCACTCATTCGCGGAGAGGTGATAGGTAAGCCACGCCTGGCCGCCCATGGCTTCGCGGCCGATCCAGTCGCCCATGATGAAGCCCTTGTTGGTGTAGCCCCGGAGTTGGACGACCTCCCAGTAGTTGAGTTGGCCGCCATGGCAAGCCAGCGTCGAACAGTCCGTACTTACGCCTTCGACGCGGAGGTCGAGCTTCGGTAGGCGTGGAACCTGTGAGAGGTAGATACCTGGTCGGTAGGAGGCACGGCGCGGCGCGCTGATGGGCGACACATCGTCATGGCAGCTCGAATCTGCGTAAAGCGTCAGGCTATGCCTGACGAAGGGCAGCCGCCAGGAGAAGCTGAAGTCACTGAAGCGTGCGCCTGGGTCTGAGGTCGAATACTTCTCCGCGTTGGTTGTGTCGGTGATGGAGAACAAGCTTTTCAGAAAGGTGCGTATGGTAATAGGTCCGTCGTAGGGAGTCATCGTGCCGTTCGATTGTAGACAGCCGTGTCCATGTCCGCCCCAGATGACCGAACGCGAGAAGGCAAACTGAAAGTTCGAGGTGGGAGCAAAACTGAACATCTCCGAGTGGACCCACGGCTCGTTGGGAGCCGTGTGGCCCTTCAGTGAGCCGACAAAGAAGTCGTAGCGCAGCGGGCCAAGAAGATCGGAAACCCATGGAATATGCAGCGGCTCGACGCGGTTGATGCGGAAGGAATAGATGTCTTCAGCATTATTGCTCCAGTTCATCGCACTTCCGAGGTCAGGCCCATCCCATGAATCGGACTTGTCGCCTGAGATCTCGTGCCCGAGCACGTGGAACGACAGCGTCGCCTCCTGCAAGCGGAAGGGGTTCTGTGCGGCAATCGGACTGACAGGAATCGTCGCCTGGTTCAGGTTGTAGCCAGAGTAGGGAATCTCGTCGATGTTCGACAGCGTCTCGGCAAGACCAGCAGGAGCAAGAGGATTGCCGGTGCCGGTGGTGGAGTAGCCGTACGAAGACGGGGCATGCTGATACTCTCCGCGCACATAGAGGGAAAACCGCCCATACTCATTTAGCGTCGGGAAGCCGGTGATGTTATTGAAGCCTGGCTCGTAGGGGCGTCCGTAGTCCTCGGCAATGGTCTGCCCAAGGTGGTAGCTATCGCGTAGCGTCTGCCCGTCGATGCCCATCACGCGCGTGTACAGTGACTCAACGCCATAGACGTCGCCGAGATTGAAATGCGGGCCGGAAATTGTGTTCTCGGCGCCCTCGGAGGCGATATATGCATCCAGTTTGGCGAGCAGGTCAATGGCCTGATCGTTGCCGCCAGCGATGATCGCTGGTGAAGATTCCTCGAGCATGTGCAGGAGGCTGCGCCGTGTCCACGGACGCATATTGATGAAGGCCGAATCCAGATAGCCCAGTGAATAAAGCCGTAGCGCCATCGGATAGACGGGGCTGTCGACCGGAATATAGGCGGACCCGAGCGTGTCATGACGGATCGCCTCACCCTCTCGCGCGTACGCGGGTATAGCCGGTCGCGATGCAGGCGAAACCGGTCCGGCTGCTGGTACGGAGGGACCAGTATTGTTCGGAGCCAGCGTCGCTGCTGGAACCGCAGGCGGAGTCGGCGGGGGCGGCTCCTGAGACTGGGCCTGCGCAGTCTGGCTAGCGAATGCGAGCAGAAGCACGCCGGCATGAGGCCAAAGGAACCTGGCAACGCGCCCATGGGATCTGGGAAAGAGCATGCTCTGCGTGTACTGGGAAGAGAGTTCATTTGACCGTTGAGACGATCGAACGGAGAGAAATTTCAGGCTGCGAGAAGGGTTGCCAGCCAGCTGGAAATTTATCCCTAATTGCGCGGAAAACCCCGCCGTTCAGGGCGGGGATGTAGAGCGCGGACAGCGAAGCTGTCCTCAGCATGGCGGCTGGGCGTGGTTGATGTACTAGGGCTCGCCATAGGCGGCGTGGAGTTTCGCCTTGTATTCGCCTTAGATGGCCAGTATATTGGTGGGGTGCAACGGCTTCAAGCCTTCAAATACGAGATCATGCCTGACGGCGATCAGCAGCGCGATCTGCGCCGCCACGCCGACGCGTGCAGGTTCGTCTACAACAAGGCACTGGCGTTGCAACAAGCCAACCACGAAGCAGGAAAAAAGTTTATCCGCTACGTGGAAATGGCGAACTTTCTCCCTGCATGGAAGATCGAATGTATCTGGCTCAGGGAGTCTCCCTCGCAAGCCTTGCAGCACGCGCTCAAGAACCTAGATCGCGCGTTTGTCAACTTCTTTGAAAAGCGAGCTGATTACCCACGCTTCAAAAAGCGTGGGTACAATGACAGTTTTCGCATCCCCCAGGGATTCAAGCTCGACCAGTCCAACAGCCGAATCTTCCTGCCAAAGCTCGGCTGGGTCCGTTACCGGAATAGCCGGGACGTGCTGGGCACGGTTAGAAACGTCACTGTCAGCAACCACGGCAGCAAGTGGTTCGTCTCGATCCAGACTGAACGCGAGGTAGAGCAGCTGGTTGCCCAGGGTGATGCTATTGGCATCGACATGGGCGTGGTCCGCTTTGCAACGCTCTCAGATGGAACCGTCTATCCGCCACTCAACATCTTCAAACGGTACGCCGCCGACCTGCGCAAAGCGCAACAGGCCATGAGCCGGAAGAAAAAGTTCTCTAACAACTGGAAGAAGGCCAAAGCCAATGTCCAGCGCATCCACGTTCGCATCGCCAACGCTCGCCGGGATTACCTGCACAAGACTTCAACCACCATCAGCAAAAACCACGCGATGGTCGTCGTCGAAGACTTGCATGTAAGCAATATGTCGCGGTCTGCCGCTGGTTCTGTTGAACAACCTGGCCAGAACGTCCGCGCAAAAGCCGGTCTCAACCGGTCGATCCTCGACCAGGGCTGGGCGGAATTCCGTCGGCAACTGGAGTACAAAATGCTCTGGGCGGGTGGCGTGTTCCTCGCCGTGCCGCCGCAGAACACTTCCCGGACGTGCCCACATTGCGGTCATGTCTCAGGAAATAACCGCTGGACGCAAGCAGGATTTGCTTGCGTCGAATGTGGCTTTCAAGAGAACGCCGACCTCGTCGGCGCGATCAACGTTCTAAGGGCGGGACACGCCCGGTTAGCCTGTGAAGTGAACGGCGAGGTAAGCCGTCAGCAGCAGGAACCCTCCGAAAGAGCGGCCTAGCTGCCCTCGTCGGAATCCCCTTCGTTCCCGCGCAAGCGGCGACCACAGGTCGAGGAATGGGAGGATGTCAAGACAATGAAGCGCCGCGTCGCTGCAGGACTCGTTGTTTCTGCCGGTGGATGAGGTGACGGCGAAGCTATGGGTTTCATCAGATCGAACTGAATGCGGCGAACGCGCAGATGAATCAGAAGATCGATATTCTGATGCGTTCCGGGTGCTGCGCGGCGACTTGCACCAGTTCGGATCAAGCGAGCGTGCTGGGGGCGGAGTGAATGGGGAGAACCAGCTGCGAGGTTGGGTGGGCGTGGTGGTGACGGAAGACGAAGTGCTTGCCATCGAAGTCGACAAAGAGGTAGGCGAGCACGAACATCACCAGAAGCGACCCGCAGACCAGAAGGAAGATCAGGAGAAAGTTCGGCTTCTTCTGGGTGGTCTGCTCGATTTCCATGCGATGCAGGATGCGCGGCTGCGTTGGGATGTTGACTCCAGAAGCAGGTGAGCTGTGATTTTGGGTTTGGAGGCTGGAGCGACCTGATGGATGATACAAGTAGTTGGCACAAGGAGACGGTCATGAGAGCAGGGAAGTTCAGGATGGGGCTGATCGCGGCTGGGGTGGCCTTTGCTGGCGTGGCGTTGATCGTGGGTGTTGGAGCGCGGGCGCAGAATTCGCCGATTCCGAGGAAGCAGATCTATCCGGCGATCGAAGCGGCTCCGGCCGACATCAGGGCGGCGCTGGCCGAAGCGCGGCGCACGCATAAGCGCGTGATCCTGGACTTCGGTGGAGACTGGTGCCCGGACTGCCAGGTGCTGAACATCTACTTTCATCAGAGCCCCAATGCGGAGCTGGTGGCAAAGTACTTCATCCTGGTGGATGTGAACATCGGTCGAATGGATGCGAACCTGGACATCGCGCACAAGTACGGGATTCCGTTGACGGGCGTTCCGGCACTGGCCGTGGTGGACGGAGACGGGAAGGTTGTGTACGCGCAGAACCAGGAGTTTTCGGATATGCGCCACCTGGAGTCCTCGGCACTGACTGCGTTTCTGAACCAGTGGAAGCCGTAAGAGCACGAGGTTCGGATGGCGCATGCAGCAGCGAGCGAGGCGAGGGGGAAGCACCGCTGGAGGTCGCAGGCGGAGCACGCGCTGGCTCTGGCGCAGATGCTACGCCGTGCAGCGCTGACGGCGCTCGAGCATGATGCGCTGACGGTGGCGCAGGCGACGGCGTACTCGGCGATGGTGGCGTTGTTTCCTGCGCTGATCGTGGCGGCGGCGGTGGCCAGCCAGTTGCCGGATACCCTGCCTCTGCGCGTGCAGATGGCGCTGTTCTTCGGTCGCGTGCTGCCGTCGAATGTGAGCCCGCTGCTGGAGATGTACTTTTCGACGGCGCACGGGAGTGTACATACGACTCGTGCGCTGCTGGGGTCGGTGGTGGTGAGTGTCGCGGGCGCTTCAAGCGTAATGTCGACGCTGATGGAGGGCTTTCGGAAGGCGTACGATCTGCCGCTGACGCCTGGCAGCTTCTGGTCGCGGCGGGTCCGCTCACTTGCGCTGGTGCCGCTGTCCCTGCTGCCGCTGGCGGCGGCTAGCGCGCTGGTGGTTTTCGGTCACCTGATAACGCATTGGCTTGCGGGTGAGGTGACGCTGGCGCTGCGGATGCCTGTGCTGGTGCTGGCGTTTCTGTTGCGATGGACGATAGCGCTCGCGGGCAGCGTTGGGATTATCGCGGTGATCTACCACCTGGGGACGGACCTGACCACGCACATGCGTGAGCATCTGGAGCCCCTGCTGCGCGAGCCCTGGATACTGTTGCGTAATGACTGGAGCTGGCGCGCGAGCTTGCCGGGAGCAGCGGTGGCGACGCTGCTGTGGCTCGTGACGACGCTGGTGTTTGGCTACTATGTGACGCGCTTTGCCAACTACTCACAGGTGTATGGATCGCTGGGTGCAGCGATCGCGCTGATGTTCTGGCTGTATATCATTGCGTTGAGCGTGCTGATTGGAGCGGAGTTCAATGCACAACGCGCAGCGCACGGGCCGAGGAGACGTGATCCGAAGCTCTCGGAGTTGCTGTGGAAGCTGCCCGGCCTGCATAGGCGCCGTACAGGTAGAATTGCTGACTAACAGCGATAAAGCGTTTAGCGACCGGGCGTGATTCCCAGGCTGGAAGGATGATGTACGGATGGATGGAAGAGACATACTTACGACGGCGCTCGGTGGACGCCGCGCAAAGATTGTAGCAACGCTGGGACCGGCATCGAGCACAGAGGCGACGTTTCGAGAGTTGGTTCGGGCAGGGCTTGATGTAGCGCGGTTGAACTTTTCGCATGGATCGCATGAGCAGAAGTCCGAGCTGATCGCGATGGTGCGCAAGGTGGCGCGCGAAGAGGGTAAGCCGATTTGCATCCTTGCCGATTTGCAGGGGCCGAAGATTCGCACGGGCAACCTGGTGGACCACAGACCGGTGCTGCTGGAGGCTGGGAAACGGCTGACCATTACGCCGGACCCGATCGACGGCACGGTGGAGCGCGTGAGCACGGTGTTCACAACGCTGGCGGAGAACCTGAAGCCGGGCGATCAGATTTTGCTGTCGGATGGGTTGATCGAGCTGCGCGTACAGGAGATTGTGGGCGCGGATGTGGTGACCGAGATCGTCAACGGCGGATTGCTTGGCGAGAAGAAGGGCATCAATCTGCCGGGTGTTGCGATCAAGGTGCCGTCGCTGACCGAGAAGGACGAGATTGATCTTGAGTTTTGTCTGAAGGCCGGTGCGGATACGGTGGCGGTGTCGTTCGTGCAGACGGCCGACGATGTGCGCTATGTGAAGCGTCGTATCGCGGAGCTGGGATCGGATGCGTGGGTGATTGCGAAGCTGGAGAAGCCGCAGGCAATCGACCATCTGGACAGCATTCTCGAGGTTGCGGACGCGATCATGGTGGCGCGTGGCGATCTCGGCGTTGAGGTTCCACCGGAAAAGGTGCCAGCGATTCAAAAGCACATCATTCGGCGCGCGGCGGAGTATCGCAAGCCGGTGATTACGGCGACGCAGATGCTGGAGTCGATGATTGAGAACCCAAGGCCAACGCGGGCGGAGGCTTCGGATGTGGCGAATGCGATCTACGACGGAAGCGACGCGGTGATGCTTTCGGCGGAGAGCGCTGCGGGTAAGTATCCGGTGGAATCGGTAGCGATGATGAGCAAGATCGTGATTGAGACCGAGAGCCAGATGCACCTGCTGGGTCAGAGAAATGGGCCGCGGCCAATGCATGTCGGCAAGCGGCGGTCATTGACGGTGCCGGAGACGATCTGCGAGTGCATGGCGCACTCGGCACAGGACCTGGATCTGACGGCCATTGCGATCTTCACGGAGAGCGGAAATACGGCACGGCTGCTATCGAAGTACAGGCCGGATGCGCCAATCTATGCACTTTCGCCGTTTGAGCATGTGGTGAATCGTGCGATGCTGCTGTGGGGCACGGTGGCGATTCTTTGTGAGCGCTTCGAGGGCACCGATACGCTGGTGAGGATGGCAGAGGAGATGCTGCAAGCGCGCGGGTATGCGAAACCGAATCAGGTAGTGGGAATTGTGGCAGGAACGGCGACGAAGACCGGAGCGACGAACTTTATGCGGCTGCATCGGGTGGGTGACCGCTAGGATTTCAACCGCGATTTACGCAGGGCTGGTGCGAGGCCGCGGGCGCCGCTGACTACAATCGAGCAATGGGCAGAATCCGCGTGTTGTCGGACCAGGTCGCCAACCAGATCGCCGCGGGCGAGGTGGTGGAGCGGCCTGCGTCGGTGGTGAAGGAGCTGCTGGAGAACTCGCTCGACGCTGGTGCGACGCGGATTCGGGTGGAGATCGAGGCGGGTGGGCGCAAGCTGATTCGCATCGTCGACAACGGTCATGGAATGGGACGAGACGACGCGCTGCTGGCGTTTGAGCGCCATGCTACGTCGAAGCTGCGCTCGTCGGATGACCTGCTATCGATTGCAACGCTGGGATTTCGCGGGGAGGCGTTGCCATCGATCGCGTCGGTTGCGCGGGTGAGCCTGGAGACGCGCGCTGCTGAGGATGAGGTTGGCACGGTGATGGAGATTGCCGGTGGCAATCTGCTGCGCGTGGAAGATGCTGGACTGCCTGCGGGCACGACGATTGCGGTGCGCGATCTGTTCTTCAATACTCCGGCGCGGCGGAAGTTTCTGCGTGCAGAGCAGACGGAGCTGGGGCATGTTGCGGCGCTGGTAACGCATTACGCGCTGGCGAACCCGGACAAGCACTTCGAGTTGCACTCGGCGACCCAGGCGCTGTTGATTGCACCGGCCGTGGCCAATGCGGGCGAGCGGCTGTATCAGATCTTCGGGCGCGAGACGTTCGAGAGCCTGATTCCGGTAGCGGCGGAGATCGACTTTTCGCGGGCAGGTTTGCCGGAGCCGCCGCCGTGGAAGCGTAGCGAAGATTACGAGCCGCCGGAGCCGGGATTCGTGCGGCTGAGTGGTTTTGTGTCGAAGCCGGAGCTGCAGAAGCTGAATCGGAACTCGATCTATGTGTTCGTGAATGGACGGCTGATTCGCGACAAACTGATTCTGCATGCGTTCAACGAGGCGTATCGCAATATCATTCCGCCGACGTCGTTCCCGGTGGTGCTGTTGTTTTTGGAGATGCCGCCGCAGGAGGTCGATGTGAATGTGCATCCGGCCAAGACCGAGGTGCGGTTCAGGCAGGGAAGTTTTGTGCATGATTTTGTGCGCGATTCGGTGCGGACGGCCCTGATGAATGCGCGACCGGCGGCGAGCTTCTTTCAGGCGCTGAGCGGTGGTGCGTTTGGTGGGCGGACGGCGAGTTCGTCGTTGATGGTGGATGTTAGCCCGCTGCCGGGTGTCGAGCAGGGAGTGTATGAGCCTCGCGAAGGGATGATTGCCGGGAGCGAGGGTGCGATTGAGCCGGGGGATGTTGCGGCGTTTGAGCTGCGTGAGCGGCTGATGCCGCCGTCGCCGGGCAGGTTGGGCTTTGATGGTGCGGGGATGGCCGTGGGGTATGACGAGCCTGCGACGGGTGCAACGCTGGAGGCGTTGGCAGGGCAGAGCGCGGGCAATCAGCCGACGCTGAACTCGCTGGCGACATTGAAGCCGCTGGGACAGTTGCGGGACTCGTTCATTCTGGCGACGAATGAGGAGGGGTTGTGGATCGTCGATCAGCATGTGGCGCATGAGCGGGTGTTGTTTGAGAAGATTCTGCGCGAGCGAAAGGTCGAGGCGGTGCAGCGCCAGCGGCTGTTGATGCCGGTGCTGATCGAGCTGCTGCCGGAACAGATGGTGACGTTTGCGGCGATCGCGGAGGAGTTGGAACGGAATGGGTTTGAGGCCGAGCCGTTTGGGCCAAAGACGCTGGCGGTGAAGGCGACGCCGGTGGGTTTGGAGGGGCGCGAACTGGAGCGGGTGCTGGAAGAGGTGCTGGGGGTGACGGAAAAGTCCGCGCAGGTGGAGAATGAGGAGCTGCGGCGGACCAGGATTGCGGCGTCAATTGCGTGCCACGCGGCAATTAAGGTGAATATGCCGCTGGAGCCGGCAAAGATCGACTGGCTGCTGGCGGAATTAGGGAAAACTGAGCATCCAATGAGCTGTCCGCACGGCAGACCCATCGCATTGCGGTATTCTCTAAGAGACATCCAACGGGCGTTTCAGCGCATTTAGCTGTTCCAATTGAGCTAGCTCGGCGCGCGAGCGAGCCCGCACATCACAGGATTCCCCCGATGACATTGCTGCGACCTGAGGGTATCCTCTGCGTGGTAGATCGGGAGCTGTGCGCAAACCCTGGCGCAGCAATACAAGATAGGGGCACTTTTGAGTTCAACACCGGAGTTTAACGAGACGCAGCTTAGTGCTGCACGCGCGACCGCATGGCGACAGGCAGGCGAGCCGCTGCTGACCCTGGAGGCAGCTCGCGACTGGATCAACGAACGTGGGCTGGTGCTGTTTGCGCCTCGTGCGTCGCAGCTGCCGGCACCGGCTCCATCGCTGGTGGAGGCGACGCTGGGAGCGGCGAACGCTGCACCGACATTGGCGGAGACCGAGGTTGCCCGTGGGCTGGTTTCGCGGCTGGTGGGCGAAGGCCTCGCACTGCCGCTGAATCTGCTGAGTGTGCCCGGCGACAACCCGGATTTTGTGGTGAGCGCGCAGGTGTTCAGCTACATCTTCACGATGCGCGGCGACAAGGCGTGGAAGCAGCCGCCGTCAACTTCGGGCGCGGTGAAGGTTTCTCCGCTGGGGCTGCGGGTGTTCGAGGTGCTGACGGAGCGCGGGCCGATGTCTGCGGCCGAGCTGGCACAGGAGTTGGGCCGTGAGGTGACGGAGACTGCGATTCTGCGCTCGCTGAGCGAGTTGTGGTCGCAGTTGCGCGTGCTTCCGCTGCTACAGCAGGGTGACGGCGTTACGTTGTGGGAGCTGACATCGCGGCGCTTCACGAAGGCGATTAAGGCAGGCGCGAATGCAGGTCAGCCGACGGCGCTCTCAGCGCTGGTGTCGTTGTACCTGGCGCAGGTGTTTGTGGCGACCGAGGAGGAGATTACGACGTTCCTCTCGCCGCTGACGGCGCGCTCGCGGGTGCGCGAGGTGCTGCATGCGCTGATGGGCGCGCGGCAACTGGAGACGGTGGTGCTCGAGGGCAAGACGCTGCTGCATATTCCGGGTACGCTGCCGGCGTTTGCCGTGGTTGCTGGTGAAGAGACACCGGTTGAAGGCGGTGAAGTGGTTGCGGCGGAGCGTCCGAAGAAGGTGGGGACGGGCCGCATCAAGAGCTTTAGTGGCGAGGGTAAGACGGCAGGCGAGTTCCGTGGCAAGCCCGCTGCGCGGAGTTTTTCGGCTAAGCGTGCCGGTGGGCCGGTGAAGCCGTCGGCTCGCTTTGGCGCGCGTTTGGATGGTAAGACCGACAGTGAGCGACGGCCGTTCAAGAAGGATGGCGCCGCGAGACCGGCCGGGAAGTCGAACTTTTCGAAGCCGTGGAATGAGGACCGTAAGGCTCGTCCAGCAGCAAAGCCGGATGGTTTTACGAAGTTCCGCAGGCCGGCGCCGGAGGATCGCGAGCCACTCGGACCAAGAGAGCAGGCAGGATTGCCGCCAGAGCAGCGGAGTGCTCCGAGGTCGAGCTTTGATCGTGCGAGCAAGCCGGCTGGGTTTGCGAAGCGGCCCTATACGCCGCGAACGGCTGAGGGTGGTGAGCGCGGGTCGTTCAAGCCTCGCAGCTATGAACGTGCAGGCGGGGATCGCGGTAGCAAGCCGGGTGGATTGGGGGCGAAGCGTCCTTACACGCCACGCACGGCCGAGGGCGGAGAGCGCACGTTCGCGAAGCGTCCGTATACGCCGAGGACTGCCGAGGGCGGAGAGGGCACGTTTACGAAGCGTCCGTATACCCCGAGGACGTCTGAGGGCGGGGATCGCGGGTCATTCAAGCCGCGTAGCTTTGAAGGCAGGGATCGTGGTGCGAAGCCCGGAGGCTTCGGGGCGAAGCGTCCTTACACGCCGCGGACCAGCGAAGGTGGCGAGCGCACATTTGCGAAGCGTCCATACACGCCGCGTACAAGCGAGGGTGGCGAGCGTTCGTTTGCGAAGCGTCCTTACACACCGCGAACAAGCGAGGGTGGCGAGCGTTCGTTTGCGAAGCGTCCTTACACACCGCGCACGTCGGCGGGTGGCGCTGCGGAGTCCAGCGTGGAGCGTACGCTCCCGAAGAGGCCGTACAAGCCTCGGGCGGCGGACGCCGACAAACGCGCCTTCACTAAGGCGCCGTGGGTTCCAAAGACGGAGAGTGACGGTGCGAAGCGACCGTACAAGGCTCGTGCAGCGGGTAGCTTTTCTCGCGCAGGTGCGGGTCCAAGGAAGAGCTTTGGAGGCAAGCCCGGTGCCAAGTTTGGCGGCAAGCCGGGCGGATTTGGCGCGAAGCGCAGCGGTGCGGCGGGTGGCGCCAAGCCAACGACGCGCAAGAAGCCCGAGACACAGGAGTAGATCATGGGCACGCCCGCAGCAGAGACTGGATCAATCGCAAAGCCGGCAACAACTAAACGGCGCGAGCGGCCGGTGATCGCCATTGACGGGCCGGCAGGCGCAGGCAAGAGCACGCTGGCAGCATATTTGGCGCGACGTTTTGGGTTTCTCAACCTGGAAACGGGGGCGATGTATCGCGCGCTGGCATTGAAGGCTATCGACAACGACCTGGGCTTTGACGATGAGGACGAGTTGTTGGACCTGGCTGGACGTACGCGCATTGCGCTGAAGCCGCAGCTTGAGGGGAATATCGTTCTGCTGGATGGCGTGGATGTTTCGCGGCGCGTGCGGGATGGGGATGTGACGGCGGCGGCGTCTCGCGTATCGGTGCATCCCCGGCTGCGGGAGTGGATGGTGGATCAGCAGCGGTTGATGGGCGCGAGCGGCGGCGTGGTGATGGAAGGCCGTGACATTGGGACGGTGGTATTTCCCGATGCAGAGGTGAAAATCTTTCTGGATGCGGCGCCCGAGGTGCGCGGCAACCGGCGCTACCGGCAAGGCGTTCCGGCGCAGGCCGAGGTGACTGAAGAGGCCGTCATTCGCGAGCTGAAGGAGCGCGACGCGAGAGACCGTAATCGGTCGGAATCGCCACTGAGGCCGGCAGCGGATGCTGTGATTCTGGATTCGACGACGATGAGCTTGAATGAGGTGCTGGCGGCTGCTGAGGGGATCGTCCGGACGCATATTGGAGAGCCTCAATTGCAATAGTGCGCAACAGATGCACTGGAATCAGTGTAGTTCCAATTGATTGCATTTTTTTTCGTGGAAAATTAGACCTTTGTGCTAACATTTCCCCATCGTTTGAAACAGATTGGTTTTTTCTGCAAGAGTTGTAGCCGAAGCCCCGATTTGGATTCAGCGTCAAAGTCAATCACAAGGATTTACCAGACATGGAACAGGGAACAGTGAAGTGGTTTAACGACGCCAAGGGTTTTGGCTTCATCAGCCGTCAGAATGGTGAGGATGTTTTCGTGCACTACTCGGCAATCAACTCCAATGGCTTCAAGAGCCTGCAAGAGGGCCAGGCAGTACAGTTCAACGTGGTAAAGGGTCCGAAAGGCTGGCAGGCGTCCGACGTTCAGCCTCTCTAAGCTACGGCTAAGGCAGACTGGTGGGTGAGATTCTTTAACTCTGCAGGAGGGAAGAGCTGCGGCTCATCCCTCCTGCGCATTTAAGGCCGCTGTGGCGGGGACGGTTGGCTGGGCGTTGGTGGCGGCGCGGGTGCTGACTGTTCTGGGGTCTTGTTTGGGACAGGCTGGCCGTCGGGCCCGATGGCTCCGTTTGTCGAGACGATCGTACTGGTAGCGCGGAACTTGCGATAGTCAGAGGTGACGAGGCGGAAGCGCCCTTTGACGCTGTCTACGAGGAGAATGCGTGCGCTGCCCTGTCCGTCGACGATGGCGGGAAGCCAGACCTCGCCGTTGATCCTGGTGGCGCGGAAGTCGAAGCTCAGCCCTTTATGGATATTGAGGACGAGGCCGCCGCCGATCTTGAAGTCATTGAGGAAGTGACCTTCGCCCCGGACGAGGACACGGTCCTGTTCGTCGATCCAGGCGGTGCCGACGAGATCGCGCACGATTCCTTCGAACTCGTTACGAGTCCTGGCGTTGGGATCGCCGGCGTAGTCTACGACGATGGTGGGGCGGCCGTCGAGGTCGGCGCGGCGCGGGTTGGAGAAGGCGCCGAGCTCGAGGATGCGCGAGGCTGGAAGGATGACATCGCCGCGCGAGTCGGTCTCCTGGCCCTTGTCTTCGCGTTTCTCGCGGCGTGCTTTCGCCCTGGCGATTTCTTTGTCGATGCGCTGACTTTCCTCCTCTGCTTCGTCGGGGGTGAGCGGCTTTCCGTTGCGGGCAACGACGCGGTCCACGAGCACGCCGTCGATGGTGAGGCTCTCGGAATCGGTGATCGTGGTCTTCTTGATGTTGCCCATGCGGTCGAGATTCTGCTCTTCGAGATGAACGTGGTAGGTGTAGTCCTTGCGGGCAGCTTCCGCGGTCTTCTCATTCCGTTCGACGTCAAGCAGTAGCTCGTGGATTGGCGGCAGGGGTTGCGCCGCGGTTGCATCCTGTGGGGCTGCTGGCGCAATTGGCTGCTGCGCCGACGCCAGTGCACTGGCGAAGCAGAGGGCGAGCGTCAGACATCGGTCCATGCTGCACTATAAACCGCGGTCGATGCGAAAGTCGTTACCGGAATCGGCCCGCTGGGTGGCAGCATACGCGGAGTGGCATCATAGAGTTGTGGGCGAGACCGGGCACGTTGATTCAACCGACATAGTACCAGCGGTGGCCATGCTTCCGGGCGGCCCGAACGCGTTCGAGCCGCTGAAGCTTCCGCTGTTCCGCGACCGGTGGATTGCGTCGACGGTGTCGAGCCTGGGCACGTGGATGCAGGATACTGCGGGCACGTGGCTGATGACGGTGCTGACGACGTCGCCGTTGCTGATCGCGCTGATGCAGACCGCGGCAAGTTTACCGGTGTTGTTCCTGGGATTGCTGGCGGGAGCTACGGCGGACATCTATGAGCGGCGGCGGCTGCTGATCTTCTGGCAGTGGTGGATGCTGGCGAGTGTTGCGGTGCTGGCGGTGTTGACGTTCTTCGGCGTGATTACGCCGGTGATGCTGCTGCTGTTTACGTTTCTGATGAATATCGGTTCGGCGATGAACAATCCGGCATGGCAGGCGATCGTGCCGGAGCTGGTGCCGCGCGAGCAGATTCCCAATGCCGTGGCGCTGAATGCGGCGAGCAACAACATCGCGCGCGCATTGGGACCAGCGCTCGGCGGTTTGATGATTGCGGCGTTCGCGGTGCCGCACCGCGGGGCGGGGTGGGTGTTTGCGCTGAACTCGGCTTCGTTCGCGGGCGTGATCTGGATATTGTGGCGATGGAAGCGGCAACCGATTTACAAGAGTGCGCTGCCGGCGGAGCGGATTGCGGGCTCGGTGCTCTCGGGGCTGCGGTATCTGCGGCATGCGCCGGATTTGCAGGGGCCGCTGATTCGGGCGTTTACGTTTACGTTTTTTGTGAGCGTGGTGTGGGCGCTGCTGGCGCTGGTGGCGAAGAGAGACCTGCACCAGGGGGCGATGGGGTACGGCATCCTGAACGGCTGCCTGGGGCTGGGCGCGGTGATAGGGGCGACGTTGCTGGCGCGGATTCGGCGGCGGTTCGATGCGGATACGCTGCTGCTGGCGACGGGGGTGTACTACGTTGCGACGATGCTGGTGCTGGCGCTGGTGCGGATTCCAGCGGTAGTGATCGTCGCGCTGATCGGTGCGGGCTTCTGCTGGACGACGACGATGTCGACGCTGAATGTGTCGGTGCAGCTGTCTGTGCCTGCGTGGGTGTACGCGCGCGCGCTGGGCGCCTACCTGATGACGTTCCAGGGCGGGTTGGCGCTGGGTAGCGTGCTGTGGGGAGCCATTGCGCAGCGGAGTTCCACACGGGTTGCGCTGATCTGCTCGGCGATCGGACTCGCGGCGAGCCTCCCATTTATGCAGCGCATTCATATCCTGAAGGGCTTGCTGCCGGACGTCACACCGTATAAGTGGAAGCGTCCGTTACCGGGGTTTGCTGCGACGCCTGATCCCGACGACGGGCCGGTGCGGATCTCGGTGGACTATCGCATTGCGCAAGAAGACTATGCAGCGTTCACCCAGGTCATTCACTCGCTCAAGGGCGTGCGGTTGCGGGGTGGTGCGGTGCGGTGGGGCATCTATCGCGATGCCGCCGATCCCGAGCACCTGAACGAGACGTTCATCATGGAGAGCTGGCTTGACTTTCTGCGCAGCCGCGAACGCATGACAGCGGCCGATCAGGCGATACGCGCGCAGGTGTATGCGCTGCATCGCGGGAAGGATTCGCCGAAGATTACGTTCCAGATCTGGGCCGGTGAGGTCGAGACGCATGAGCCGGTGCAGTCGTAGCGTGGGTACCGCTTTGGCCCCCCACCGAGCCAAGAACGCTCGCCGGCCAGCCGAGCGTCTCAGATTCCTCTTCTTAATCGAGACCGAATAGTTGCGTTTCGTTCCTCCGCCAGGGGTGATGCGGGGACTTTCCTTCTCAAGGGCGACCATAAATCAAGCAAGAACTCAACTTGCAGGACGGGAGCATCTTACGGAGAAGTCGAGGAAGACCTAATGCTCGCAGGCAAGGCTGCCACGGTCCCACCAACGAAGGCGTACCCAACTGCAACACCGCTTGGACTCAGCAGCGATGCTGCGGCAAGCCTCCTTCAAAAAGACGGCCCGAATGCGATGCCGGATACGTCAGTCAATCCGCTTCGCAACGCATTGGCCAAGTTCTGGGCGCCGGTCCCGTGGCTGCTTGAGGCAGCCATCCTGCTTCAGGTGGTCCTCCACAAGTACTTCGAGGCCGCGGTCATTGCGGGCTTGCTGGTCTTCAACGCAGCATTGGCCTACTTCCAGGAAGGCCGTGCGCAGGCTACGCTCAAGGCTTTGCAATCCAGTCTCGCGTTAAACGCTTCAGTGCAGCGGGACGGAGCATGGAAAACTGTGCCCGCTACGGAGTTGGTTTGCGGCGACCTGGTGAAATTGTCGCTTGGTGGCGTGGTCGCGGCCGATGTTCACCTGATCGATGGATCTGTCTCCCTTGATCAATCGATGCTCACGGGAGAGTCGTTGCCCGTCGAGGCCGGTGCTGGGGCAGATTCCTATGCCGGCGCGCTCGTGCGGCGCGGTGAAGCTACGGCTCAAGTGACAGCTACGGGTGTCCATACGAAGTTCGGACGAACTGCGGAGCTTGTTCGCACGGCTCACTCGGTGAGCTCTCAACAGACCGCCGTCCTGCGCATTGTGCGCAACCTTGCCATCTTTAATGGCATCGTGATTGCGCTCATGGGCGTCTTTGCGTATTCGCAAAAGATGCCATGGAGTGAGATCGTGCCCCTGCTGCTGACATCGGTTCTTGCAGCGATTCCGGTGGCATTACCCGCAACCTTCACGCTTGCGGCGGCGCTCGGAGCAAGTGCACTGGCGAAGATCGGAGTTCTTCCAACGAGGCTGTCCGCAGTAGATGAAGCGGCAACCATTAACGTCCTCTGTTCGGACAAGACCGGCACGCTCACCCTCAATGCTCTTTCGGTAACGAGCGTCCGGCCAATGCAAGGCTTTGACGAGGCCCACGTTCTGGGCATGGCGGCCCTCGCAAGTTCCGACGGAGGCGATGACTCCGTTGATGCCGCAATTCGCGCAGCATCCTTGAGCAAGCCAGCATCGGACCTTCCAAAGCTCGCCAAGTTCGTCCCATTCGATCCTGCGAAGAAGACCTCTGAGGCAGAGGCAACAGATTCCAAGGGTGGCACGGTGCGGATCGTCAAGGGCGCCTTCACCGTGGTCGCCAGCCTTGCTGCACCGACGCCAGATGCATCGGGCATAGCCGACGAGTTGGAGAAGCAGGGCTTCCGCGTCCTGGCGGTAGCTGCGGGCCCTTCCGCATCCATGCAACTGATCGGGTTTATCGCTCTCAGCGATCCTCCACGAGCCGACTCTGCTGCCCTCATCTCGGAGTTGAAGTCCCTTGGCGTGCGCACCGTGATGGTGACCGGCGATGCACCCGCAACGGCCGCCATCGTCGCGCATGCCGTCGGGCTCGATGGAGCGGTCTGCCCACCTGGACCCATTCCAGACAGCGTCAAGCCGCAGGACTTCGCTGTGTTTGCAAGCATTCTCCCTGAAGGCAAGTACAACCTTGTCAAAGCATTTCAGAAGAACGGACATACGGTCGGGATGTGCGGAGACGGTGCAAACGATGCTCCGGCTCTTCGGCAGGCGCAAATCGGGATCGCTGTATCGACAGCAACCGATGTGGCGAAGTCGGCAGCGGGCGTCGTTCTAACGAAAGCTGGTCTGGGAGGAATCGTCGCTGCGGTGAAAGAAGGCAGGACAACATTCCAACGCATCCTCACCTACACGCTCAACTCGGTGATCAAGAAGATCGCTCAGGTGCTCCTGCTCGCAATCGGCCTGATCATCACGGGACATGCCGTCCTGACGCCATTGCTGATGGTCCTTGTGATGATTACCGGCGACTTCCTGACCATGTCGCTGACCACCGACAGGGTCCGCCCATCGGAGACGCCGAACTCCTGGCAAATCGGCAGGATCACGGGCGCTGCTGCCATTCTTGGCGCATGTCTACTCACGTTCTGTGTAGCGATCCTCGTTGTTGGCAAGTTTGAACTGCATCTTGGCATCGATGCCCTGAGAACCCTCTCAGTTGTGACAATTGTCTACGGCAGCCAAGCCACAATCTACGCCATAAGAGATCGCCGTCACTTCTGGGGTTTACGACCGACCTTGTGGCTGTTCTTGTCCTCGATGGCTGACGTTTTGATCATTTCCACGTTGGCGTTGCGCGGAATCGCGATGACCCCGATTCCTTTGGCAGTTCTGTCCTATGAGTTTGGAGCAGCGATTGTTTTCGGGCTGCTCCTTTGCGGAGTCAAGATCCCAGTCTTCCATCGCCTTGGTATCTCGTAACTCTTGCGAAGAACTGGGAAAGACGAGACTTCGTTTTAAAGCAAGGAGAGCCATTCTCGCCTGAATGAACTGTCCAGAATATCTGCGACTACGATGCGTATCGTGTGGATTAGTAATGGGAAGTGAGCCAGCATTTACCAATCTACTCGTCGCCCGGACCCAGGCTGAAGGTCGACAGTTGCCAACAGGGCGTGGCGCTCCGTAAAAAGTCTGTCGGTCCTCTCAGACAGGTCGCGAGTGTGTGGTCGGCGATCCGGGACTGGTTGCTACTCCCTATTGGGTTGGCTGGACTAGGAGTCGTGGCCGAGGGCCAGGTCGATGAGGGTCTTTTCTTCGAGCGCGTGGGACTTTGCCGAGCCGGTGGCTGGGCTGGCAGAGGCGCTGCGCTTGACGCTCAGCGAGGCGCGGTCGCCGGCGAGGCGCTTGAGCAGCGGCTGCACGTAGGAGAGAGCGCCCATGTTGGCCGGCTCTTCCTGGACCCAGACGATCTCGGTTGCGGAGGGGTGCTGGTCGAGTGCGGCTTGCAGTTCGGCTTCGGGCCAGGGGTAGAGCTGCTCGACAAAGATAATCCCGACAGACATGTCGCCACGCTTGGCGCGCTCGACGCGAAGATTGTGACCGATCTTGCCGGTGCAGACCAGCAGGCGGCGCGGGTTGACGACGCCGATGTCGGGAAGGACGTTGAGGAAGGTGTCGCGGTTGAGGTCGGCGACCGGAGACATGGCGTCGGGGTGGCGCAGCATCGACTTGGGAGTGAGGACGATGAGCGGCTTGCGCCACTGGCGCAGGGCCTGACGGCGCAGCAGGTGGAAGTACTGCGCGGCGGTTGAAGGCTGAGCAATTTGTATGTTGTCCTGCGCGGCGAGCTGGAGGTAGCGCTCAACGCGCGCGCTGGAGTGCTCGGGACCCTGGCCTTCGTAGCCGTGCGGAAGCAGCATGACGAGGCCGGAGAGCAGACCCCACTTGGCTTCGCCAGCCGAGAGGAACTGGTCGATGATGATCTGCGCGCCGTTGGCGAAGTCGCCGAACTGCGCCTCCCAGAGGACGAGGGCTTCGGGGTAGTCGCGGGAGAAGCCGTACTCGAAGCCGAGGCAGGCGGCCTCGGAGAGCAGGGTGTTATAGACCTCCCAGCGGGCTTGCGTGGGCGCGATGTTGTTGAGGGGGGAGTAGCGGACTTCGTTCTCGATGTCGATCAGCACGGAGTGGCGCTGGTTGAAGGTGCCGCGCTGGGAGTCCTGGCCGGTGAGCCGGACCGGC
>Ga0224534_1000328_pt1 | contig 31561 bp, 26 predicted proteins | sample 714E12024metaG_FD_172012 | JGI IMG/M metagenome (GOLD analysis project Ga0224534, IMG submission 172012) | Peat soil microbial communities from Stordalen Mire, Sweden - 717 E1 20-24 | ecosystem: Environmental > Terrestrial > Soil > Wetlands > Peat | place: Sweden: Norrbotten County, Stordalen... | reverse complement strand
AAGGGATTCTCGGAGCGCTCGGCCGACGAATGGGCCGGCGTCGGCGTGGGCTATCCGGAGTGGATGCACGACTTCACCGCGCAGATGATCCGCGACGACCACGCCAACTACATGCGCTGGATGCACGTCACGCCGCAGAAGGAGGACGTGGAATCCTTCGACCGCTTCGGCATCGTCGAGGTGGCGCCGGCCGCCGACAAGGAAGAGGACGCGCAGGGCCAGCAGTGGGAGCAGCGCGCGGCGGTGATGCGCGACAGCATCATCTACCTGCGCAACAACCCGAGCATTCTTTTCTGGGAGGCGGGAAACACCGGAGTCACCGGGCCGCAGATGGAGCAGATGGTGGCGCTGCGCAAGGAATACGATCCCCACGGCGGACGCGCCATGGGATGCCGCTCCCTGATGCAACCGGGCGCGGTGGCTGTCGCGGAGTGGTGGGGCACCATGCTGGGCGGCCCGTATAACGACAGTGCGCGCGACCGCATGCCCATCGTCGAGACCGAGGACTTCCGCGATGAGGGAGCGCGCCGCTTCTGGGACGACTATTCGCCTCCGTACTACAAAGCGAAGAAGGGGCCGAACGACACCTGGATGCCCCGCTCCGACTATCTCTATACTTCGGAGAGCTTCGCGCTGGCGCAGATCAAGCAGTATTGGCAGTTCTATTCCAATCGCATCTCCAACTCCGATCCGGCACACGCCAAGTTCGCCGCCTACGCATCCATCTACTTCACCGATGAGAACGCCGACGGTCGCCAGGACTCCAGCGAGGTCTCGCGCGTCAGCGGCAAGACTGACGCCGTGCGCCTGCCCAAGGAAGCCTACTTTGCCGAGCAGGTGATGCAGAACGAGAAGCCCGACATCCACATCGTCGGGCACTGGAGCTACCCGGCCACCCAGCCCGACGGCTCCAAGACGGTGAAGACGATCGATGTGGTCGCCAACAATGTGGACAGCGTCGAACTGTTCGTCAACGGCGTCTCCAAGGGCAAGCTGACCCAGCCCGAGAACGGCTATCTGTATGCCTTCCCGAACATCGCGTTCGAGCCCGGCACCATCAAGGCCGTCGGATACAAGGGTGGCGCTTCGGTCGCAACGCACGAACTGACCACCGCCGGCCCGCCCGCGGCGATCAAACTCACCCTGCACACCGCGCCCGGAGGCGTGCGCGCCGATGGCGAAGACATCGCCCTGATCGACGTTGAAGTGGTGGACGCCAAGGGCCAGCGCTGCCCAACCGACGACGCCCGCGTTGACTTCACCTGGAGTTCGGTGGGGCGGACCGTCTCGGCCACCGGCCCCGCCATCTGGCGCGGGGGCTACAACAGCGGCAAGATCAACTCCACCAACAACCTGTATCTCAACACCGAGGACGGGATCAACCGCGTGGCCATGCGTTCGACGCTGATTCCGGGAACCATCAAGCTGACGGCCACGCGCGCAGGCTTGCAACCCGCGACGGTCTCCTTCGACACCAAGCCCGTCACGATTACGGACGGACTGTCGCAGGAGGAACAGATAACGCTGTCGCCGGTCGCAGCAAAGTAATTCATCGGCGAGGCGAACCGCCGCGCAGTGAGGGGCGGGGCTTCTTGTGGGGCAGGGCTTCGGCCCTGCCCTGGCTCCGCATCGCTGTGCAGCATTCAAAACGACTCTATGCTCAGATAGTCAGAAGCCGTCCTGGATCCGGACTCGCGTGAAATGCCTCTGCGGCCTGTTCCGCGGAGGCGCTTTCGCGTAAACTTGCTATGCAGGAGAGTTGGCAGAGCCCGGTTGAATGCACCTGACTCGAAATCAGACATAGTCGCAAGGCTATCGGGGGTTCGAATCCCTCACTCTCCGCCAGCTTCCGTCCTCCGAACTGATCCCACCTGAAATCTCAGGTTCTCTGAGCCATGCAATCTGCCACCCCGTCGCAGGTTGCATGGTTCAGGGCTCAGTCCGTATGCCCTGGTTTTGTGAGCGATCGATGAGGTCTAATTGCCTCAACCGTTTGGCGCGGAGGAACAGTTGGGATGTGACTGAATTAGAGCGGTCCCAGACCGGGGTTGCCCGGAGCGGCAGTGGGATTCGCCGCAGGGGCTGCGCCTGGCGATGGCGGTGCACCTACGGGTCGCGGCCCGCGTCCGCCCCCACTGCTGGTGAAGAGAGGCCCCAGGTTGAGCGCGGCGGCGGTGTCAGGGTGGGCCGGATCGAAGTCCTTGAAACCGTCCACGATGAAGCTGGCCACGTCGAGCTTGTTCTGCTTGATCCCCATCACGATGCACTTGGCGAACTCGTAGCCGCCGTATGCGGTGGAGTGGGTGCCGTCGGCGAGAAGCTTGCCTGCATCGGCACCGGCGGACTCATATAAGGTATCGCTCATGCTGTACAGGTCGATGAAGGCGACGTGCTCCTCCTGGGCGACCTCGCGCATGGCCTGCGGATAGCCTCCGTGGCCGTGGGTGGGCGCTCCGGTGCCGCGCGCGCCGCGGTCCATCGCCGTCACCAGCACGGGGGTTGCGCCACGCAGGCGGGCCTCGGCGATGTAGACCTTCAGATAGGCCTTGTAGGTGGTCTCCGGCTCGACGTAGGTCTGCGGCCAGCTCGCCTTGGAGTCGTTGTGGATGAACTGGAGGAAGAGATAGTCTCCCTTCTTCATCTGGCTGAGCATCTTGTCCAGGCGCAGCGCGTTCATGAACGACTTCATCGTCTCGCCGGACTGCCCGTTGTTGGAGACCGCGACGCCGGGCTTGAAGAAGACGGGGAGCAACTGTCCCCAACTCACATCGCCGCCTCCATCGCGGTCGGTGACGGTGGAATCGCCCGCGATAAAGACGGTCGGCGCGTCCGGCGCCGAGGCGATCTCGATGGAGCGCAACGCGGCGTGCGGGCTGACGACTTCAACCGTCAGCTTGTCGTCCCAGTCGCGCGAACTGCTGGGGTCGAACTGGTCCAGCGTCACCTCTTCGCGGCCGGTGGCGTTGGTGGGCAGCTTGGGCAGATGCGGCGTGCGGACGTTGGTGGTGAAGGTGCGCTCGACCACCTGCCCGGCGGGAACATTGACGCGCTCCAGCATCAGGCGGCCCGACTCGGCCTTGAGCGTGGTGGTGGTCGCGGCAGTGGAGTCGCCGAAGGTGACCGTCACGTTGAAGTTGCCCTCGGGAACCTTGGCGGAGAAGAGAAATGGCTTCTCGCTGGTTGTGGTGTTGCCGTTGTCGCCGGTGGCGACCTGCGCGCCGGGTTCGTAGCCGTAGCCTGCATCGTCCGCGTAGACGGTCGTGGGCGCGACCCGCGTGGTGCCGGGCTTGGCGGGGCCGGCGCTGAAATCAAACTTCAGATCGATGGGCGCAGCCAGCGGAGCAGTCAGCGATGGAGTCCTTGGAGCTGGCCGTGACGCGGCCTGTGCCGCGGCCGGTGGCGCTGCGGGCGGCACAGCCTGAGCCGCGGCCATCAGCGACAGGGACGAGCAGACCAGGGCGGTGCAACAGACTAGAGCGATACGACGGATGGTTTTCATGGGGCGGATGCCTTTCGGAGCGAGCGCTGACAGAATTTTCGCCGCAACAGCATCGCGGCGGATGAAGGCTGCGACAGTTTACATTTTCACTGCAATGCCCGGCCAATCCGTTTCGAGCCTTTCATGGTCTGTGTGGGCGAGCGGAACCCGCGAAAGCGTGAATGCGATACAGTCTTCAGGGAGGCGTATGACAGAACGGATTCGCATCGGAATCGATCTGGGCGGCACCAAGATCGAAGGGCTCGCGCTGGATGGGCGCGGCGTGGAGATTGCGCGGATGCGCATCGCGACGCCGCAGCACGACTACGCGGCCACGGTGCGGGCGATTGCAGCGGTGGTGCAGGAGCTGGAGCGGCGCGTCGGCGGCGGCGCGCGCGAAGCAGCCTCGGTCGGCGTGGGGATTCCGGGCACGATTGTGCGCGCCACCGGGCTGGTGAAGAATGCGAACTCCACGTGGCTCAACGGCCAGACGCTGGAGCGCGACCTTGCGGCTGCGCTGGCCAGGCCCGTGCGCTGCGCCAACGACGCCAACTGCCTGGCCGTCTCCGAGGCAACCGACGGAGCGGCGGCTGGCGCGGGGCTGGTCTTCGCGGTGATTCTGGGCACAGGCTGCGGCGGTGGAATCAGCGTCAACGGAGCGGTGCGCGTGGGGCCGAACGGAGTCTCCGGCGAGTGGGGGCACAATCCTCTGCCCTGGGCCACGCCCGAGGAACTGCCCGGGCCCGAGTGCTACTGCGGCCAGCGCGGATGCATTGAGACGTGGATCTCCGGCACTGGGCTTGCGCGCGACCATCTGCGAATGACCGGCAAGCAGCTCAGCGGGCCGGAGATTGTCGCGGCGGCGGCGGGCGGAGACGGGGCGGCCGAGGCCAGCATTGTGCGGCTGGAAGACCGCGCTGGGCGCGCGCTGGCGTCGGTGGTCAATCTGCTCGACCCGGATGTGATCGTGATCGGCGGCGGACTGTCGAAGCTGGACCGGCTCTACGCGCACCTGCCCGCGCTGATTGCACGCCATCTCTTCGGCGGCGGCGAGCTTGCGACTCCGGTGCTGAAGGCGAAGCACGGGGACGCCAGCGGGGTTCGCGGGGCCGCGTGGCTGTGGCCTGCGTAATTCACGGCCTGCGTGCGAGGGCGATGCGCGGGATTTGTTGCAGGTCATCGAGGAAGCGGAGTCCGTTCCAGTCGGTGAGCAGCGCGGCGACGGCTTTGCGCTGCCCGTGGCCGATCTCCAGTGCGAGCAGGCCGTTGGGCCGCAGCGCGGCGCGCGCCTGGGGAATGAGTCGGCGAACGATGTCGAGGCCGTCCGGCCCGGCGAAGAGCGCGGCGGCGGGTTCATGGTTGCGCACCTGGGGATGGAGCGATGCGCGGTCGGCGGTGGGGACGTATGGCGGGTTGGAGACGATAACGTCCAAGGGAAGTTCGTCCGGAGGAAGCGCGTCGAGTAGATCGGACGCGACGAAGCGGATGCGGCTGGCGAGCGCGTGGCGCGCTGCGTTCGACGCGGCGACTTCGAGCGCAGTGGCGGAGAGATCGACGGCGGTGAAGCGCGCGTGGGGCAGGTGGTGGGCGAGCGCGATGGCGATGGCTCCCGAGCCGGTGCCAACATCGAGAATCCGCAATGATTGCTTGGAATCAAGCTCTGCCTGCTTCATCTCGTTGATGACTGCTTCGACGAGTTGCTCGGTCTCGGGTCGTGGGATGAGGACGGCGGGCGTAACGCGCAGCGCGAGCCCATAGAACTCCTGTTCGCCGGTGATGTACTGGATCGGCTCATTGGCCAAACGGCGCTGGACCAGCGCGTCAAACGTTGCCTGCTGCGCGGGGGTGAGCGCGCGTTCGGGTTCGGCGAGCTGCGCGGCGTGGGAGATTCCCAGCGCATGGCGCAGCAGAAGCGCGGCGTCGCGGGCGGCATCGGCGCACAAATCAGGTGACGCGTCGAGCTGGCGGGTGGCGCGCGTGAGGGCTTCGCGGAGGGTCATAAAACAGGTGCGAGGTTCAGGGTTCGAGGTTTAGTGGGCGGCGACGATGCGCAGGATGTTGCCGTCGGGATCGGTGACGGTGAGCATCTCTTCACTGCGCGTCTTGCCGTTGGCGTCGGTTGTGGTGGAAGTTGCTCGCTTGAATGCAACCTGTTGCCGAGTAAGCTGCGCCGCGGCCTTGTCGAGGCTGGGGGTGGTGAGGACGATGCTGGACTTCGAGCCCAGCGGATCGGCGGGAACGATCTCGACCATCTGGCCGGATGTGCCGGGAAGGTTGAGCAGCATCGGGTTGGTCTTCGATGCGGTGAATCCGAGCTTGGTGAGGTAGAAGTCGCGCGCGGCGGCGGGGTCCTGCATGGCCAGCGTGACGACGGTCATCTTGTCGGCGACGCGGTCGGGGCTGAGGTGCTGGCCGATGTCCAACATGTGTCGAGAGGTGGGCATGTACTGGGTGTACTCGATGTTCTGCGCGAAGGTGGGCTGCTGCGGGCCTCTGATGGTGAAGAGCAGGTTGCCCGCGCCGGCTGTCTCCACGGCGCGGGGCGCAAGGCCCTCGGCGGCGTAAAAGTCGTGGGTGGCGTTGATGTCGGCGGCCTCGAGGCAGAGATGGAGGAAGCTGGAAGTGCTCTGCGCGGCGCTCTGCGGCCTGGCCGGGTTGGGCGGGACGGCCGGGTAGAGCTCGATGAATTGCTTGTCGTTGATCTTGACGAAGGACTGCGAGACGCTACCGTCTCTGCCGGTATTGGCGAAGGCCTGCTGGTAGCCCAGCTTGTTGTAGAAGGCGAGCGAGGCGGCGATGCTTTGCACGCGGATGGCGATATGGGCGATTCCGTTGAACGGCGGCGTCTGGGTTGGGGCCGCTGCGGTGGCCGCTGGAGCGGGCATTGCCGCGGGCGTCGCCTGGGCTGCGGCGCAGGCTGTGAGACTTGCGGCCAGGGCGACGAGTGCGATGCGCTGGAGCGCGCTGCGTGCGGATGCGAACTTCGGTTGGGTCATCTTCCATTCCTTCGGGTGCGGGCTTGGTCTGACTATTTGTCCTCTCAAGAGTACACTCTGAACGGAGCGGTGATGCAGGGCAGTTCAATGTTGGCCCTCGAGTCGGCATCCGGCTGGTATGATGGATTCGGATGACGACCAAGGTACAGGAGCCCGCGGCGGCCGGTGGCAAGACAGGGAGCGGGGACGCGGTCGCGAGCGGCGCGTCTCCGGCGCTGGCGCTGCTGGCAGGCTGGCTGGTCCCCGGAGCGGGACACCTGCTGCTGGGCAAGTGGGTCCGCGCAGGGCTGCTGATGGTCTCGATCGTGGGGATGTTCGCCATCGGAATCGCGTTGCAGGGCAAGGTTTACACGCCGAATACGGGCGAGCCGCTGGACATGCTGGGCTTTGCGGGCGACCTTGGCTCCGGCCTGCTGTACGGATTGGCGCGCCTGCTGGGCTGGGGACAGGCTCCGGTGCTGACGGCGGTGGCGGACTATGGAACCAAGTTCATCGTGGTGGCCGGGCTGTTGAACGTCGTCGCCGCGGTGGATGCGCACTCCTTGGCCAGCGGGAGGAAGCCGTCGTGACCATCTCCCACTTCAGCGCGGTACTGCTGTTCTCGCTCTTCACCTCCATTGTCTTCGGCATCACGCAGCGGGCGCAGCCGAAGAAGATGGTGCGCTTCGGCGCGCTCTGCTTTGCGCTCTTCGTCGGCGGTACCATCGCGGCGAGCTGGGCGATGTGGCTCATCAAGCATTAATTAATAATTAATTGGGAGTTGCAGGTTGTGAGTGGGGAGTGGTGTCTTCAGTTCGGCTTTGGGGCCTGAGCTGTGGACCGCTCACCACAGCGAATAGTCGCCGCGCGCGATTACCCAGAGAGCGAGCAGCAGGTTTGCCGTGGCATGGGCGGCGACCGCTTCGCCCAGCCTGCCGCGCAGTTTGGCGACGACGGCGAAGACCACCGCGGCCAGCGTGCCGGCCAGCCACATCCGGCCGTGCAGGATGCCGAATGCCAGCGAGCTGGCAAGCACGGCAAAGAGGCCCATGCTGGCGAATGGAACGCTCTCCACATCGGCCGACATAAACCGGCGCGCGATGTATCCACGAAACGCAAGCTCTTCGGCCAGCGGGACCGTGAGAACGGCGGCGATGGTGCGGGTTATGATCCATGCGGCGCGCTGGCCGCTGCTGAGCCGCGCCAGTCCCTGGGCTACGCCGGTCAGGACCACTTCACTGCCGGTTGAGTCCCTGCCGATCCAGTGGTCAATCGCAATCCAGAAGGCGAAGACCAGAACGCCGGCTGCCGGCCCCAGCCAGCCAAACCGCCAGTCCATTCGGCGGTACTGGCGGCGGTAGGCGTAAAAGACGGCAAGGGCCGCGGCCAGACGAAGCGCGTACATCCATTCAAAGCCGTCCGAGGCTGCCTCGGCCAGCAGTCCCGCGGCAAGGATTGCAAGCCATGGCAGAAGATACACGGCGGCGGCATTGGTCGCAGCCAGAGGGCTGCCGCTGACCTGCGGGGCTGGGGATGGGACCGCTCCCAAAGCGGGGCCGGACTGTCGAAACCAGGCGACGTTGTTGACCGTGAGCAGGAAGCCCAACGCTACGCAACTGAATAGAATCCACCCGGCCTGGGAGTGGAAGCCTCCCAGCGCCACCGCCGGATAGCCGGCACTGCCAATTGCGATGAGCGCTGTGAGCCGCACCAGGTTCATCAGCCAACTCAGGAGAAGCGAGGCAGGCACCAGCAACAACGCCCGGCCAAGCCGCAACTCGCGGCGCGTGTAAAGCAGCCAACCCACCGTCAGGCTCAACATCAGGGCCAATCCCTCGACACCGGAGCATTGGTCCGCGATGACGATGGGAAACGCTTTGGTGCCGACCATAAAATGCGCGGAATCCCGGAACACATCGGGGTAGAAGAAGCCCAGCAAAAACTTCACTCCGCGAAAGGTTGCCGCCTGCATTCGATGTCCGAGCCAGGAATGAGGCCTGTCCCACGCGAGTATCAGCAGACTGCGCACAGACATCATCAGCACATCGCACATCGCCGCAAGGCCCCACGCGTTGCCCAGACTGCGAAACAGGTGCATCGGTTTGCGGAGATAAATCAGTGCCCCGCCAAGCGTGACGGGCAAGAGAGCGATCAGAGCGAACCAGGCGCACTTTGCCCCACGCTCCAGAGCAGTGCCCGGCGTCGCGGAATGGGCAAGGTAAAGATCGGTGGCGGCAAACAGTGCCAGAGCGCATGCGTGAAGCGCAGCCCAGCCCTTGTGCAGCGGAGAAGCGTTCCATTGCAAGGCCTTCAGTTTGTCTCGCCCGAAAAACAGCAGCGCCACAAAGAAGAAAATAGTCGAGGTGGTGACGGTCCGCGCCTGCAACCAGGGATAGGGTAGCGGGTTGAGGGTGACGGGCTGCCCCAGAGGCGTGTAGCCGCTTTGCCCCTGTAACCAGCCATGGGGCAATAGAGTGGCCAGGATGCATTCGACCATGAGAATGCAGGCCGTCCACCAGCAGCGCGAGTAGATAGAGTTGCCGAGCATTCTCGACCACCCGCCTCTCGCGACGATGGAAACCTCATCGGGCGAAGATTTTATGTTCCTGGACAAGACTGTGGACTCTGATTAGAGCTTAACGCGGCCCCGGATCACCAGGATGGCACCGCCTAGAAACGCGAGCGTTCCCATCCCTATCCCAGGGTCAATCTCTGGCGCACCCCCAGGAGGCCCAAATAAGGGATGTATGGCAATGAGGGTAACTGCCAGTACAGCAAGAAGATTGCGGAAAATCTTCATCTGAGGACTCTCCTAGGTCAGTATTGCAGATAACGGCAAGTTCAACAAAAAATATTGTCGGCGGCATTTGATGCGGTGGCCTCATAGAGAATTCCCGTCCACCCGCCCTTCGTGATTATGGAAGCCTCATCCGGCGATGATTTTACGTTCCTGAACAAAACTGTGGACTCTGGTTAGAGCTTGACGCAGCTTAGAGCTTAACGCGGCCCCGAATAACCAGAATGGCCCCGCCAAGGAACGCGAGCATTCCTATCCCCGTCGCAGGGTCGATCTCCGGCGCACCCCCTCCAAATAAGGGATGTATGGCAAGGATGGTAACTGCCAGCACAGCAAGAATACTGCGGATAATCTTCATTGGACAACCTCTCCTAGGTCAGTATTGCAGATAACGGAAAGTTCAACAAAAAATAGTGCCGGCGGCATTTGATGCGGTGGCCTCATCGAGAATTCCCGTCCCCCGCTCTTCGTGATTATGGAATCCTCATCCTGCGAAGATGTTGTTTCCGGACAAAACAGTGGACTCTGGTTAGAGCTTGACTCGGCTTAGAGTTTGATGCGGCCCCGGATCACCAGGATGGCGCCGCTAAGAAACGCCAGCGCTGCCGTCCCCATTGCAGGGTCGATCTCCGGCGCATTGCCACCGTTATCACTGAATCCGGCAAACGCAGTATGGCTGGCAATTATGACGACTGCCAGCACCGCGAGAAGATTGCGAAGGCTCTTCATCAGAGATAGTTCTCCACATTCCTTTATAGCAGAAAAACTAGCAAAATAACAGGGTTTTTCCGCTGGCAGCCCGATTGTGTGTCGTTTTGAGACAGTGTTACTCACCCTGTACAACTAACGTGGGAGGGGGTGACTCGCGTAAGCCTATGGGAGACCGTCAGCATGGGTTCCGACACAGTCTGGCAACCGAATCACTGCTTCACAGGAGTTGATGACGTAGTCGTCCGGGAGGATGCGGAAACAGACAGCGGCGAGGTCCGGGGGTTCTTCCCCGGCACGCCATTCAGGGGTCGGAATCACGGAGTGACCACTAACTCACTCTTATCACTGTCTTTATGGGTTGCTGTGGGCGGAGTGGGAGGAGGTGGCGAGCTGGGGGGATTGGGGGTCGAAGTAGCTGCTGTCCCAGAGCGCGCGGTAGAGCTGGCCGGTGATTTCGGCGGCCTTGGGGCCGAACATGGGACGGCCGCCCTCCAGGAAGACCACCGTGACGATGCGGCCTGTGGGGGTGTCGGCGTAGGAGGCAAACCATCCAAAGCGGGTGCCGTTGTTGGAGCAGGTGCCGGTCTTGCCGAGGACGGGGAACTCGCGGAAGCTGGCGCGCAGCGCGCGGCCAGTGCCGTAGTCGACGGTGCCCTCCAGGCCGTCGCGCATCTCCGGGATGAGGGGGGCGATGTCGAGCGTGCGCTTGACCATGGGAACGAAGTTAGCGATCTCTTCGGGGCTCTGCGGGTGTTGCAGGTAATAGAGTGTGCCACCGTTGGCGATGGCGGAGACCAGCGCGCCGAGCTGTAGCGGGGTCATGGAGATGCCCTCGCCGAAGGAACACATGCGGCCGACGCCACCCTGCGCGGCGGGCAGTTCCGCGTCTGGATAGACGCCGAGCTGTTCGCCGGGGATGTTGTAGCCGGCCAGCTCGCCCAGGCCGAACTGGTTGGCGTAGTGCTTGACGCGCTCGAAGCCCATCATGCGGCCCAGCGTCTCGAAGTAGGGGTTGATGGAGTGCGCCAGCGCCGGAGTGAGGGTGAGCGTATAGTGGCCACCCAGGTTGACCGGGGTGTCGCGCTTGATGAGTCCCTCGTCGAGCGCGGCCAGGGTGACGGCCAGCTTGATGGTGGAGCAGGGCTCGGCGCCGCTGGAGAGCGCGAGCTTCTGGTTGACCATGGCGAGAATGCGTCCGTTGGAGGGGTCGATGGCCAGCGCAGTGCCGTTCATGTTGCCCAGAGCCTGGACAGCGGCGGCGCGGACCACCGGATCTTCGCCGGAGGCCGAGTCACCCAGGGTAAGGCTGTCGGTGAAGGAGCTGGCGTAAAAGCGCTCAACGGGGCCATGGTGGCGGCGGCGAAGTGCCTGTATCGTGCGCGCTTCGCTGATGGCGCGTGGGCCGCGTATGGACCTGCGGCGGGTTGCGGGGGTGGTTCGCGCGCTGGCGTTGGCAGTGCGGGCGCGGGAGGCTGCAACCGAGGCCCTGCCAGAGCTGCGCGTCGCTGTGCGGAAGCCTGACACGGGCGTCTTTGCAGCGGTCCTGGATGCAACGGCCTTGGAGGGCACGGCCTTGGCCTTGTGCGATGCCGCGGTTTTGGATGCCACGGATGCGTGAGTGCGCCGGTGCAGGGGCGTCGGGTGGGCGAGCGCCACGCACTCGAGCGGAGCGCACAGCAACGCAAGCGAGAGGCAGACCGTGAAGCGAGTGTTGCTGCGGAAGTTCAGGGCCATCAGGGTGCTTCTCCGAGTTGGCTGGAACGTCTGTTCTCCGGCCACTGAGTGCTTCGATCCGTGCTTTTTATAATTCTGGAGCAATTCTCTTGCCTACTCTATCGACGATTCCTGCAATTCTCTTGCTATATCTATAAACCCGGCCCGGCGGCAAAAGTTCACCTGGAGGCTTGCGAGCGACCACTCCAGACCACACCCTCAAGACGCATTCGACGCTACATTCGACCACCCGGCTATCACTCGGAGGTGCTATCCCCGGCTTGCAGGTTCACTCCCCCGGTGCTTCGAAGCTGCTCTCTCCATTCTACGGGAGTTCTATGCCCGTCGGATGCAACGGCATTGATAAGCTCCGGCTGAGACCTCGGCTGAGCATGATCGCACTCAATGGCCGTGGCGAAGGAACGCCGGAATGTCGAGTTCATCGCTCTCGGAGGGCCCCGCAGGAGAAGCGCTGGCACCGGCGAAGAGGCGGACCTCGCGCGCGCCGGGCTCGGCCACACTGGGGCCGGCTGGATCGGGCTCGACCGCTGGCCGCAGGCGGACGCGCGGGGTGCGGAAGAACTCGTCGTCGAAGACGGAGGCGGCCACCGGGACCAGCTCCGGCTCGGAGGGCCGCTCGAATTGGGGATTGGACGAGCTGGCAAACTGCGGCTCGGCGTCTTCGTCCCCGGCAACCACATCGGGAGCGGTGGAGCGCGTGCCGGAATCGGAATCCGAATCATCATCGGGCACTAAATCCGCATCTGCATCGGAATCCAAATTTGCATTTGGATCGGAATCGGGATCGCCATCGGAATCGCCATCCGCATCGACATCGGAATCGCCATCCGCATCGACATCGGAATCGACATCGGCATCGAGATCGAACTGGCCATCGTCGTCAGCATCGGAATCGGAATCGGAATCGGAATCGGGGTCAAGCAGGACGGTGGTGCGTTCAGCGGGGCTGGACGCAGCGGAAGCAGTGAATTGGGCGGCTGCTGTCGCCGGAACCGGCAGCGAGGATTGTTGCGCGGCCTCCACCGGTCGCTGCGCGTGTGCCTGCCGGGCCTCGCGAATCTCGCTGGCGAAGCGCGGCGCGGCGTCGCGCGGCGTGAAGCCGCGGCCCCGGATGGGCACCTCTTCGTCGGACATCAGCGTGGATTCGGCCAACATGCGGGCGCGCCGTTCCGGCATCTCCTGGCGGAACCCGGTGGCGATCACGGTGATCTTCACCGCGTCGCCCATGCGCTCGTCCTGCACCGCGCCGAAGATGATGTTGCAGTCCTCATGCGCCGCGTTCTGGATGACCGTGGACGCCTCGTTCACTTCGGTCAGCTTCAGGCTGGCGGAGCCGGTGATGTTGATCAGGATGCCGCGCGCTCCGTCGATGGCGCCTGCCTCCAGCAGCGGCGAGGCCATCGCCGCCATCGCTGCGTCCATGGCGCGGTTCTCTCCCTTGCCCGTCGCCGTACCCATGACGGCGTAGCCCATGCCGGCCATCGTTGTCTTCACATCGGCGAAGTCGCGGTTGATGACGCCGGGGATGGTGATGATGTCGGAGATGCCCTGCACGCCCTGGCGCAGCACGTCGTCGGCGATGCGGAAGCTCTCGAAGAACCCCGCGTCCTTGGCCACGGCCAGCAGCTTTTCGTTGGGGATGACGATCAGCGTGTCCACCGACTCGACGAGCTCCTGCACGCCGCGCTCGGCCTGCATCATGCGCCGCTTGCCCTCGAATGCGAAGGGTCGCGTGACCACGGCGACGGTCAGCGCGCCCATCTCGCTGGCCAGGCTGGCGATCACCGGGGCCGCGCCTGTGCCCGTGCCTCCGCCCAGTCCCGCGGTGACGAAGACCATGTCCGCGCCCTCCAGCGCTTCGATTATTTTGTCGGAGTCTTCCAGCGCGGCGCGGCGTCCGATGTCGGGGTTCGCGCCCGCGCCCAGGCCGCTGGTCAGCCGGACGCCCAGTTGCAGCTTGATGGGCGCGTTGGAGAGCTGCAGCGCCTGCACGTCGGTGTTGGCGGCGATGAACTCCACGCCCTCCACGCCCGCCGCGATCATGCGGTTGACCGCGTTGTTGCCGCCGCCGCCCACGCCGATCACCTTGATGCGCGCGCCGCGCCGTGCGTCGTCCTGATACTGGATGCGGAGATCGTCTGCGCGTTCGGACATGGGCTTCTGCTCCCTCAAATTTTTCCGGTGCCCCATCCTTCGCGTCTTGTGCGAAGGGTGGGATGTAATAAGCTCGGCTGCCCCATGCATCGCGCTCGCAGGCGCGATGAGTGGAATCGAACTCGCGTGCCTCGACCCGGCCCCGTGGAACCTAGTCTGACACTGCGCGCCAGCGGTTGAAACCCGCTTCTCCGCAAATGAACCACGCTGGATACTTCTAATTATTTCCACCATGCGATCCGGCAACAGAGAACGGTGAACGGACAACTCACACCTGTCTTGCAAAGACCAGCACGCTGTTGGCGGGGAGGACGATGCTGGCTGAGGCGGGCATGTTGTGGAGCGGGTGGCCATTGGCGTTTACTCCGCCGTCGTTGCCTGCGACCTGTGGGTTCACCAGCACTCCGTTCGCATTGCAACTGTCGTAGGCGTCGCTGTTGAAGACTTCGACCCAGCGGCCGGCAGAGGGGAAGCCCAGTTGGTAGCAGCCCCACGTCGTCTCGCTCAGGGTGGCGACAACGACCACGTCGCGGCCTACGCCCTGGACCCAGCGGTGGAAGGCGATGACGCGGTCGGCGTCGGAGGTGTAGAAGACGTTGAGTCCCTCGCCGCGCAGCGCGGGCTGCGAGTTGCGCAGCGCGATGGCGGCCTGGGTGAAGCGCAGATGGTCGGCCATCGCGGGATCGACTGCGCGACCGTTGGCGGCTGGAGCAAGGCCGCCCCACCAGATCAGGTGGGCCAGGTCGAGGATGCGCGGGTCGGGGCACCATTGCTTGTCTTCGAGGAACTCCTGCCCCATGAAGATCTGAGGAATCCCCGGCGCGGTGAGCAGCAGCGCCGCGGCCACGCGGGTGCGGCTGCGCGCGTACCAGCTGCGCGGGTTGCAGCCGTCGGCCAGCCGTGGGACGCGCGGCTTCTCACCCAGCTTGACGATGTCGTGGTTCTCCACGCAGGGGATGGTCTGCCACGAGTGGGCGAAGCCGGTGGGCCAGAGGGAGCGCGCAATCCCGCCCATCTCGACCGTTGCGCCCGCGCCCAGCGCGGCCTGGCCGATGGCGGAGCGGATGGCCTCGCGCAGGCCGTCGTGCTGCACCGCGTCGAATCCGAGGCCGCCGGATGCGACCGGCGCGACCATCAGTTCTGTGGGCGCGCCAAACTCCACCGGCCAGTACTCCGCGTTCTGCAAGGCGCGCGGATTCTGGGCGCGCACCGTCTCGGTCAGCTCCTTGCAAAACTCCCAGCCGCTGGCGTTGTTCATTGCCAGCAACATGCTGATCTCGTCGTAGCGGAAGCCGTCTGCGTGCAGTTCCTGCAGATGGCCCAGTGCATTGTTGCACAGAAATCCGCGTACGTCCTGGTTCCACAGCGCAAACGAGAGGCCGCCGACAAAGCCCTGATTGGTGAAGTAGAGGCTCTGGTTGTTGTCCCAGTTGCCGCTCGCGTCGGTGGTGATGGCACGGTCCCAGAAGTAGAGGCTCTCGTCGTCGCCATGCAGCACGCCGCTCGGCGCAACTGACTTTGGGACGGCGTAGGTCTGCGCCCATCCACCTGCGTGGTTGTAGACCACGTCGAAGCAGACCGCGATGCCATAGACATGCAGCAGGTCCACCATCGCCCTCATCTGCGCCACCGCGGGCGTAATGTCGGCGAGCGTCATGGGCGCGAAGCCCTTGGCCGCGAGCAGGCGGTTGATCGTCGCGAGATGGCGCGCCAGATCGGTCGCGTCGTAGACCGCGTAGTCGAACTCCGGCGAGAAGAGGTCCGCGCCCTGATAGCCGAGGCCGGGATAGCCCTGCGACGGCGAGTCCTCCATCTCGTAGACCGGCAGCGGCTGCACAACGTTGACGCCGAGCGCGGTCAGGTACGGGACCTTCTCCAGCACATCGAGGAAGGTCGAAGCGCGGCCCGGCGCGGACGGCGCGTAGGTCCCGATGTGGAGTTGATAGACCACCATGTCGGCGAAGTCCGGCGTGCGGAAGGCGGCGTCGTGCCACGGATAGGCCTTGGCCGAGCGGACGATTGCGTTACAGATGGGAAACGGCGCAGTCGGGTCGTTGGCCAGCTCGCGCGCGTAGGGATCGCGCTTGATGCCGCTCGATCCCGCGCCGACGACGTAATAGATGGATGTGTCGCCGTCGGCGGCCTCGGGCAGAAATCCCGACCAGTAGCCGTTAGCGTCCTTGGCTAGCAGCAGATCGGGTGTCTGGCCGGAGCGGCTCACGCCGCCGAAGACGCCGTTCAGATAGACTGCCGTGGCGCGCGGGGCCCAGACGCGAAAGGTCGCGCCGCCGCCCGCCAGTCCCTGGTCCGAGACGAGCGTCGCGCCCATCGGCGTCGTTGCGGTGCAGTTCGCCTGCGAGATCATGCGGTCTCCGTCGCCACCACACTCATCTTCGCACCCGCCGACGGAATCTTGCTATTTTGAGACCCTGCGCGATTATTCTGAACCAGTCACGAGGAAGGAACTCCAGAGATGCCAATTGCGAAGCTGACGGTTGAACTCTCGATTCCCCATGCGCAGTCGATCAAGGACCGGCGGCAGGTGGTGCGCTCGCTGAAGGACCATCTGCGCCACGGCTTCAATGTGTCGGTGGCCGAGCTGGACGACGCGAGCCTGTGGAACCGGGCCACGTTGGGGGTGGTGGCGATCTCCGGCTCGACGGATTACCTGACGGGGCAGATGCGGGAGGTCGACGATGCGCTCGCTCGGCTGTGCAATGGGCTGGGGGCGGAGATCGTGGACTCGTGGGTGGAGATGCTGGCGGAGTAAGCGGCGCGCGCTTTTGTTATGCTTGGCTGTTGGATGAGATGGTTGCTGAAGACTTATGCCTGAACAACGAGCCAGAACGTACCATCGCAATCGCGTCGCCAGCACGTTCTCCGAAGAGATTGGGGCGATGCTGGAGGGCGAGCTCTCCGACCCGCGCATTGCGCCGAGCTATGTGACGGAGGTGGTGCTGGCGCCGGGCGGCAAGAGCGCGCGCGTCTTTGTCGCGGTGCATGGCAGCGAGGCGGAGGAGGACTCCACGCTGGCCGCGTTGATGACGGCGCGGGCCTACATCCGTTCGCAGTTGCGCGACCGCATGGGAGTGCGCCATGTGCCGGAGCTGACGTTCGCCATCGACCGCTCGGAGCGGCTGACCGGGCGCATGGACGAGCTGCTGGGCCGGTTGCGCAAGCGCGACCGCAGACGCGAGGAGACGGCGGCCAAGGCAGTCGCACCGAGCGAGGGATGATTCTGGTAGCCTTGTCTGGCCCATGCTTGTCTGGCTCATGAAGTCTTCGCTCGCGATGGACCTTCTTTGACTGAAACCGCACAACCCGCCGCTACAGGCGCAGGAACGCGCAACGCGGCAGCCGTGTGGCTGCGCGCCTGGGCCCTGCGCGTGTGGGGCGAGTCGCCGGTGGAGATCGCCGTGCTGCTGCTGGCCACGACCTTCCTGCTGTTTTATGGATTGGTCCCTGTCTTCGGCGGCGCCCAGATGGGACTGGTGGGAGCCGATGAGCCGCGCTACGCACAGATTGCGCGCGAGATGCTGGAGGCGCACAACGAGACCTGCCAGGAACTCCACGCCCGGATAGTGCCGCGCAGCTTGCGCTTGAAGGACATCGAGAACTCCCTGCGCTGCCTGGATGGGGGAACGGTGACGCCGATCCTGTACGGGCATCCGTGGCTGGAGAAGCCGGCGCTGTACTACTGGCGCGCGATGAGCTCGTTCAAGGAGTTCGGCGTCTGGGACTGGGCGGCGCGGCTGCCCTCGGCCTCCGGCGCGTTTCTGCTGATCCTGATGATCTTTGCGCACATGCGGCGCTTCCGGCCCGGAGGACAACTGGATGCGGCGCTGATTACGGCGTCGTCGGTTGCGATCATCGGCTTTGCGCGCGGGGCGTCGACCGACATGCAGATGGCCGCGCCGCTGTGCATCGGAATGCTGGGCTGGTACGCGTGGTACGAGACGGGGTTGAAGTTCTGGCTCTTCGACCTCTACTTCTTCGGCGCGGCGGCGACGCTGGCCAAGGGGCCGATCGCGCCGTTCCTGGCGCTATGCATCATCCTGCTGTTTGTGGGGCTGCGGCGGGAGTGGTCGGCGCTGCGGCGTACCATCTGGGTTCCCGGCGTGCTTCTGTACCTGGCGATGGTGCTGCCGTGGTACATCGCGGTGCAGCGGGAGAACCCGACCTTTGTGGAGCAGTTCTTCGTCGAGCACAACCTGGAACGCTTTGCCACCAACATCTACCAGCACCATCAGCCGGTGTGGTATTACCTGGCGGTGGGGCTGGTGGGCCTGATGCCATGGACGGTGATCGCCATCCGCGCGCTGGTGGCGGCGATGAGCGCGTCGATCGCCGAGTGGAAGGTGCGCCTCAATCCGAAGTGCTACCTGGGGCTGCCCCGCGCGGGCGACGCCTTTCCCGAGTTTCTTGTGCTGTGGGCGCTGTTTCCCATCGTCTTCTTCACCTTCTCCAAGTCGAAGCTGCCGGGATACATCCTGCCGTCGATTCCTCCGCTCACCATTCTGACCGGCGACTATCTGAACCGCATTCGCCGCGCCGGACTTCCGCGATGGCTGCTTTGGTCTCATGCGGCGGCCTGCGCGCTGGTGGCGTTCGTGATTGTGCTGGCGCCGCAGCACATGGTGTACGACACGCTGGTGCCGCCGGCGCGATGGCTTGCGATCGCCAGCGCGGCGGCGCTGCTTGTGTTCTTCGCCGTGGTGCAGACGATCCGCCTGGGAGGCATTGCGCAGGTGCGCAACGCGACGCTGTTTCCCGTGCTGGCCGCGCTGGTGTTTCTGCTCGGCTTCCATGGCAAGGACCTGGACCTGAACTATTCGGCCCGCCCGCTGGCGCGCGAGATGCAGCAGAAGGCGCCGGAGGTGCATCTGGTCGCGGTCCAGAACGTCAAGCGCGACATGGTCTACGGCCTCGCCTTCTATCGCAACGAGCAGCCCATCGAGTACGGGGTGGACGGCGTTCCCGCGGGCGAGCATCTGCTGGTGGTTCCGGCCAAAGACACCCCCGCGCTGGAACCTCTGCTCGCCGGCCGTGTCTATCAGCAGATCATCGAGTACCCGGCGCGGGGCTTGCAGGTCTACAAGGTCTATGCCAAGCCGTAGGCCTGCGAAGTTATTTCCCGTGCGCGGTGTACGGATTATCCTCGACTCCTATATGCTCGACCCGTGTTGGATTGAGAGTTGAAGCCGTACATGCAGGTGGAGGGCCATGGCTAGCGTTCCGATTGCCTCCGAGATCGAAGTTCTCGATGTGCGTCACTTCTCCGCGCGCCAACTGCGGCCGTTGCTGGAGCGCGAGGCTGACGCATGGCGCGATCGTCTGCGCTGGGACTACAGCAGCTCCACCGAGCTGCTACTGCAATATCTGGAATCGCGCATTCTGACCGGCTTTGTGGCGCTCGACCGGGGCCGCGTCTGCGGCTACACGTTTTGTGTCTACGAGGGGACCAAGGCGGTGATCGGCGACGCATTCGCCGCAGGCCACAGGACGATGAGCGACGCCGATGCGACGCGCTCTTTGCTGGTGCCCATGCTGGAGATGCTGCGGCACACGCCGGGGGTCGATCGCGTGGAGGCACAGCTTCTGCTGTTCAACGCGGGCGAATTTGCCGACCTCTTTGCCGGGCCGGAGTTCACGCTGTATCCGCGACTCTTTCTGGAGTGCGATCTTGGCGGGCATGACCCGACAAAGCTGAGGGATGCGCTGGCGGCGGATGCGGTCGCGACCGATCTGTCTGGCGTTGGGCCGGAGCTGGCGTTGTCGCTGTGGACGCCAGTGGACTACCAGACCGCAGCCGAGCTGGTCCATGCCTGCTATGTGGGCCACGCCGACGCGCAGATCAACGACCAGTACCGCTCGCTGCACGGCTCGCTGCGCTTTCTGCACAACATTGTGCGCTTTCCCGGATGCGGCGTCTTTGAGCCGGGCTTCTCCTGGATGCTGCGCGAGAGGCGAAGCGGCGTGCTGGCGGGCATGGTGCTCTGCTCGCGGGTGGGCGAGAAAGTGGCGCACATCACGCAGTTGTGCGTTGCGCAGGCATATCGCGGCCGCGGGCTTGGCCGCGCGCTGCTGGAGCGCAGCGCGAGGAGCCTGCTGGGCGCGGGCTTCGAGGCCATCACGCTTACCGTGACCGAAGGCAATCTACAGGCGGTGAGGCTGTACAAGCGGTTCGGCTTTACGCTGCGGCACCGCTTCGACGCGATGGTGCTGGAACCGCAATTCAAGCGGCGATGAGTTCCGTGCGGGATTGCCGCCTGCTCCAGTACAGGAGCCAGATCAGGAGACAGAGCGCGCAGGCGCCGGCGGTGTCCAGCAGGACATCGTAGGGCGAGCCGGTGCGATCGGGCAGGAACGACTGGTGAAACTCGTCGCAACTGGCGACCAGCGCGGTCGAGACAATGGCGAGCAGGGTGGAGTTGAGTCGCCAGGAGAGCAGCGAACTCGGCGTACGCAGGTCGAGCGTGTGCAGCCACGCGCGGAGGAAGGTGAAGGCCACCAGGCCGTAGCCGATGAAGTGGCCGCTCTTGCGCAGATAGTGGTGGTAGAGGTCCCAGGAGCTGTCCCGGATGGGTCCAAACCAGCGCTCCAGGATGGGCCGCAGAAAACTGCTGGTGTTCTGTGAAGAAAAGAGGCTGGTGGACTCGACGCAGATGATTGCGACGGCGATGACGACAGGAGTCCACACGCTGAAAGCCCAGCGCCAGCCTGCCGCGGAGGGCGCTAGCGGCGGTTGCGATGATTTATAGAAGAAGACTGAACGCATCACCCTGATCTTTCAGCAAAACAAAATTGCGAATTCTTTGCGATCTACTCTGCGTGGTAGTTGGGGGCCTCGCGGGTGATGATGACGTCGTGGACGTGGCTCTCGCGCAGGCCGGCGTTGGAGATGCGGATGAAATGGGCGTTGGCCTGCAACTCCGGGATGGTGGCGCAGCCCAGGTATCCCATGCCGGAGCGCAGGCCGCCAACCAACTGATAGACCATCGCCTCCAGCGGGCCGCGGTGGGGCACGCGGCCTTCGATGCCCTCGGGGACGAACTTGGCGAGGCGGTTGCCCCCGCTGGTCTCGCGCGCGGTGAGGTTTTCGCGTTCGGTGCTGGCGGCCTCGGTCATGTCTTCCGCGCTCTGGAAGTAGCGCTCGCCGGAGCCCTGCGCCATGGCGGAGAGCGAGCCCATGCCGCGGTATGCCTTGAAGCTGCGGCCCTGGTAGAGGATGGTCTCGCCGGGCGACTCGTCGACGCCGGCAAACAGCGAGCCGATCATGACCACGTTGGCGCCGGCGGCGATGGCCTTGGTGACGTCGCCGGAGTACTTGATGCCACCGTCTGCGATGACCGGGATTCCGTGCTTGGCGGCGGCGCGCGCGGCCTCCGTGATGGCGGTGATCTGCGGCATTCCCGCGCCGGTGACCATGCGCGTGGTGCAGATGGAGCCGGGGCCGATTCCCACCTTGACGGCGTCCGCGCCGGCGTCGATCAGGGCCATTGCGCCGTCGTAGGTGGCGACGTTGCCGGCCATCAGGTCGGTATCTGGGAATTGTTTTTTGACCGCGGCGATGGCGGCCAGCACGCGCGAGGAGTGGCCGTGGGCGCTGTCGATGGCCAGCGCGTCCACGCGCATCTCGATCAGCGCGGCGGCGCGCTCCAGGAAGTCTCCGGTGGCGCCGATGGCCCCGGCCACGCGCAGGCGGCCCTTGTTGTCCTTGGATGAGTTGGGGTACTTCAGCTTCTTCTGGATGTCCTTGACGGTGATGAGGCCCTTCAGCTCGAACTCATCGTTGACCACCAGCAGCTTTTCGACGCGGTGCTGGTGCAGGATGTGCTCGGCCTCCTCCAGCGTGGTGCCGACCGGGACGGTGATGAGGTTCTTCTTGGTCATCACGTCGTCGATGGGGATGTCGGTGCGGGAGACGAAGCGCAGGTCGCGGTTGGTGAGAATGCCCACCAGGCGGCCCTTGCGCGTCACCGGGACGCCGGAGATCTTGAAGCGGCGCATGAGTTCGAGTGCGTCGGAGATGGGCTGCTCGGGCGTGATGGTCACCGGATCGACGATCATCCCGCTCTCCGACCGCTTGACCTTGTCGATCTCGCCCGCCTGCTGCTCGATGGTGAGGTTGCGGTGGACCACGCCGATGCCTCCCTGCTGGGCCATGGCGATGGCCAGGCGCGACTCGGTGACTGTGTCCATGGCGGCCGAGATGAGCGGGGTGTTCAGCGTGATGTTGCGCGTGAGCTGGGTCTGCGTGTCGACCTGGTTGGGTACCACCTCGCTGAAGGCGGGGACCAGCAGGACATCGTCGAAGGTGAGTGCTTCGGGGATCGGGGAGTTGATCATATCTTCCGTTCTGGCCAGCGGCCATGGAGTAATTCACGCGGAGGGTTTGATTGATTGTAGAGTCCGGGAGCGCTTCGGGCAAAGCCGGAGTCGCTTTGGGCAGAGTGGAAAGAGATACGATCTGCCAGGCTGATGGTTCGATTTCGCGGATTTGGTTGAGCGGCGAGGGTGAGGATCGGGGGTATGACGGAAGGATGGGATTGAATTTCGGTGGTGATTGGCGTATCTTGGAAGAGCGAACAAGTTTGTTCCGCTGTTCGGTAAGGAGCCGTGTGCGCACCGGCGAACCGACCCCAACCAGCTAGCTGGCCGGGAACCCGGGAAATGGCGGAAGAGATGAGTGGGCGAAAGCCCACTTTTTGTTGCTCCAAAGACGGTTTAGCGATTGTCGGCGGCATCTTTTACAAAACGCGGGCTGAAAAGGGCGTTATGGCATTGCAGATGGATGAGATCCGGCGGCTGGCGGAGCGGGTTGCCGCATCTCACCATCTGGAGGTTGTGGATGTGGAGTTTGGCGGCGGAGGCAAGTCGCGGACACTGCGGATTTATGTGGAGAAGGACGCGGCCGAGCGGAAGAGGCTGAAAGCGCGGGCCGAGGCTGGAGAAGAGATCGACCTGCCGAAGGGCGTTCCGGTGGAGCTGCTGAGCGGTGTGACGCATGAGGATTGCGCGGCGTTTGCCACGGACTTTGGCACGCTGCTGGATGTGGAGGATGTGGTTCCGGGAGCCGAGTACACGCTCGAGGTTTCTTCGCCGGGACTGGAACGGAGGCTCTCGCGCGCCGAGGAGTTCGCGCGGTTTCAAGGGAGCCTGGTGAAGGTGAAGACGTTTGCGCCGGTCAATGAGAGCCGGATGTGGACGGGGCGGTTGTCGGGCTTTGCGGACGGCGCATTGAAGATCGACCTGGCTGCGGTGAAGCAGAAGGGCAAGAAAGCAGGGAATAGGGAACAGGCAACAGGGAACAGCGTGCTGGAGATTGCCCTGGAGAATGTGGAGAAGGCGAATTTAGTGGTTGAGTTTTAGGTTCGAGGTTCGAGGAATTAGACGGATTTGAAGGTGAGTGAAGCGATGGCGAGTGTTCTGTACCAGTCGATCGAGGCGTTAAGCCGGGACAAGGGCATCGAGCCCGAGATTGTGGTGGGCGCGGTGGAGGATGCGATCGCCCTGGCGACACGCAAGTTCTATAAGACGCAGGAGAACATGCGCGCCGAGATGGACAAGGAGACGGGCGAGATCCGCGCTTATGTCTATAAGACGGTGGTCGAGGGGCCGGAGCAGGTCGAGGACGAGATCAACCAGTTGACGCTGGATGCTGCGCGCGCGCTGGCCCCCGAGGTCGAGGTGGGCGGAGAGCTGCGCTTCTACAAGGACACCACGCCGCTGGGCCGGATTGCGGCGCAGATGGCCAAGCAGGTCATATTTCAAAAAGTCCGCGAGGCCGAGCGCGACACGGTCTTCCTGGAGTACAACCACCGCGCGGGCGAGGTGCTGAACGCGACGGTGAAGCGGCTGGAGCCGATGGACGTCATCTTCGACCTGGGCAAGGCCGAGGCGCGGATGCCCAAGCGCGAGCAGAGCCGGTTGGAACAGTTTGCCGTGGGCGAGCGGGTGCGCGTGGTGCTGCTGAGGGTGGATCGCGCGGCCAAGGGGCCGCAGGTGATTGTGAGCCGCGCCGCGCCGGGGCTGGTGCAGAACCTCTTTCAGAGCGAGGTCCCGGAGATCTACGACGGCACGGTCTCGATCAAGGCGATTGCGCGCGAGGCGGGCGAGCGCACCAAGATCGCCGTGGTGAGCCGCGACAAGGACGTTGACCCGGTGGGCGCCTGCGTGGGCATGAAGGGGATGCGCGTGCAGTCGATCATCCGCGAGCTGCGCGGCGAGAAGATCGACATCATCGAGTTCTCCGAGGAGATCACGACGTTCGCCGAGAAGGCGCTGCAACCTGCCAAGGTAAGCAAAGTTTCGATCGTCAATCTGGAGGAGAAGCAGATCGAGGTGATCGTAGACGATACGCAGTTGTCGCTGGCCATCGGCAAAAAAGGACAGAACGTCCGGCTGGCGGCGAAGCTGTTGGGCTGGAAGATCGACATCAAGAGCGAGGAAGAGAAGCGCCAGGAGGTCGAGCAGCAGATGCAGGAGATGGGCGGCGGCGCGACGACTCCGGTGGAGCAGATCAAGGAGCTGGGCGACGCGATCCTCGAGAAGCTGATCGCGGCCGGGATTACCACCATCGAGGAGCTGGCCGACATGACGCCGGAGCAGTTGGAGGAGATCCCCGGCATCGGCGAGAAGACGCTGGAGAAGATCTCGGTTGCGGTGCGCCACTACTTCGGCCAGTACGAAGAGGGCGAGGAGCGGCCTGAACCCACTCATGGCGATGAAGCCGCCATGAATGGGGCACCCGCTGCGGAGGGTTCCGAGGAGAGCTCGGACGAGAAGACGCCAGAGGAGATTCTGGAGGCGGATGCGGACGAGGCCGGAGAGGTCGAGGAGGTCCGCGACCTTTCGACCGAGGCAATCGCGGACGCGGAGGAAACTGAGTCGGAGAGCGATGCCGTGAGCGAGGCGGACGCTCGCGAGGAAACGATTGAACTGGAGAACGATGCCGTGGACAGCCTGGTGAACGAGAGCCAGGAGGCCAGCGACGAGGGCATCGACAAGGATGGGCACGAACGTGGTTAGCGGATCGGGCCACGCACGCAGGCGAATTGCCTGGGTCGCAACCGGCAGCTTTGAGGATTGCGATTTCAGGGATAATGAAGTTAAGCGGGATTTCTACAACATTGAACTGGACGAGATTCAACCTTCGATGAGGCTGATATGAACAGCTAAGCGCGCAGGGGAAACGAAAAGGGACGGATGAGCAAAGTTCGAATCAACGATCTTGCACGGGAGCTGGAAGTCAAGAGCAAGTCCATCCTGGACGCTCTGACGGCGGTTGGCGTCACCGAGCCGAAGACGCACTCCAGTTCGATCGAGGCCGACGAGGCCGAAAAGGTACGGAACTTCCTGAGTGGCAAGCGCAGCAGCAGCGCCCCGACCAAGCCGCAGGTGGAGGCCAAGCCGGCCTTCAACCTGGCCCACATCTCCAAGCCGGGCGACGCGGTAAAGGCGATCCTGGCGCGCAAGCAGGCCGAAGAGGAGGCGCGCCACGCGCCGCGCCGTCCAGCGACAACGCCGGCCCCGCCAGCCGCGGTCAGTGCGCCGAAAGCGGCAATCAAGCCTGCCAAGGAGAGTGCTCCGGTGGCCGCGGCCCCGGCGGCTCCTGCGCCGAGGCGGGTTGTGCCTCAGCCGAGGCAGCACGCCCAGATTGTGACTCCTCCGCAGCCGCCGCCGGCGATTGCCAGCAAGCCTCCGGTGGGGCCGGTGATCGGGCGTCCGCCCGTGGTGGTTGCTCCCCCGCCCGGAGCCCATGCGACACCGGCGCAGCCGGCGGCAGCACATGCCGCGGCGGACCGTCTGTCAGCGGCAGCGACTTTGCTGGAAGTTCCAGCGTCCCCCGCAACGGTCAAGCGTGTGAAGCATGCCGCTCTGCCGGTTGCCGGCGCGCCTGCGGCGACGCCAGCCGCAGCCACGACTCCGGTTGCTGCCGCTGCTGCGGCGTTGCTCGATGCTTCGTCGATGGCAGCGGCGGAACACAAGACGGATGGCGCGGACCAGGAGACCGTTGAAGCGGAGGTTGCCGCTGTTGCCGAGACTCCAGCCCGGCGCGTTGTGATGCCTCAGACCGGGCCACGACCGATCTATACGGCCCCGGCTGGCGCTGCGCACGGCATCCAGCGCGGGCGTCCCATCTTCGAGCGTCCGCGGCCAGGGGCCGCAGGCGCACCCGGCTCGCGACCTGCTTCGACAATGGCGCCGGGCGCACGGCGGCCAATGCATCCGACGCGCACGTTCCCCACGGGGACAGGCGAGCCTGGACGTCCTGGCTTTACGCCGGGCAGCGCACGTCCGGGCTATGGCGCGCGGCCGGGCGGACCGGGCGTGATGCCCGGGCCAGGCGAATCGCCGACAGGCATGAGGCCGGCGGCGCGCCCTGGACAGCGGCGCGGTGGACAGCGCTACGAGAAGACCAAGGAAGGCCCGATGAAGGGCTTCCAGCCGCCTCCGCGCTATGGCGGCGCGCATATCTCGCACGAGCCTCTGCCCATCACCAAGACCATTACCGTGACCGAGGGCATCAGCGTCAAGGACCTGGCCGAGAAGCTGGATGTGCGCGGCAAGGACCTGATTGCGACGCTGCTGATGAAGGGCGTCTTCGTCACCGTGAACCAGTCGCTGGACGGCGAGCTGGTGAAGGATGTGGCGCGGCAGTTCGGCGCGGACGCCACGGTGATCTCGGTCGAAGAGCAGTTGGAGAACGAGGCCATCGAGGGCTTCCTGGAAGACACCACGGGCATGGTGGAGATCACGCGCTCGCCGGTGGTGACCGTGATGGGCCACGTCGACCACGGCAAGACTTCGCTGCTGGATGCGATCCGTTCCACCGACGTTGCATCGGGCGAGGCGGGCGGGATCACGCAGCACATTGGCGCGTACAAGGTGAAGATCACCAAGCCGGACTCGCCGGCCTTCGGGCGCGAGATCGTCTTCCTGGATACGCCGGGCCACGAGGCGTTTACGCGAATGCGCGCGCGCGGCGCAAAGATTACCGACATCGTTGTCGTTGTCGTCGCGGCCGACGACGGGGTGATGCCGCAGACCATCGAGGCCATCGCCCACGCCAGGGCGGCGAATGTGCCGATCATCGTTGCCGTGAACAAGATCGACAAGCCGGAGGCAAATCCCGACCGCGTCAAGCAGCAGCTTGCGGACCGCGGCTTGCAGCCCGAAGCCTGGGGCGGCGATACGGTCTTCGTCGATGTCTCGGCCAAGAAGCGGACGAACCTCGATCTGCTGGAGGAGATGGTCTGCCTGGTGGCCGATCTGGCCAACCTGAAGGCGACGCCGGACCGTCCGGCGGTGGGTACGGTGATCGAGGCCAAGCTGGACCGCGGACGCGGCGCCGTCGCATCGGTCCTCGTCCAGAACGGCACGCTGCGCACGGGCGACAGCTACATCGTGGGCAATACCTTCGGCAAGATCCGCGCCATGTTCGACGACCGCGGACGGCCGATCGTCGAGGCTGGGCCTTCGACGCCGGTCGAGATTCTCGGCCTGGAAGGAATGCCCGACGCGGGCGACACCTTCCTCGTCATGGCGGACCGCGACAAGGCCAAGGGCATTGCGCAGTACCGCAAGATGAAGGAGCGCGAGGCGCAGTTGGCCAAGAGCTCGCGCGTCTCGCTGGAGGGTCTCGCCGAGCAGATCAAGCACGCCGGCATGAAGGACCTCAACCTCATCGTCAAGGGCGACGTGCAGGGCTCGGTCGAGGTCATCGCCGAGGACCTACAGCGCATGTCCACCGAGAAGGTTCGCGTGCGCGTGCTGCACTCCGGCGTGGGCGCCATCACCGAGTCGGACGTGCTGCTGGCGTCGGCCTCGAACGCGGTCATCATCGGATTCAACGTGCGGCCCGACCGCAAGTCAACCGAGGTGGCCGAGCGCGAGAACGTGGAGATCCGCCTGCACTCCATCATCTACGAGCTGCGCGACGAGATCGAAAAGGCGATGTACGGGCTGCTCGATCCGGTCTTCAAGGAGAACTACGCAGGCAAGGCCGAGGTGACCAACGTCTTCAAGATCACCAAGGTCGGTCAGATCGCGGGTTGCCGCGTCACCGATGGATTGATCACGCGCACCGCGCAGGTGCGCGTGCTGCGCGAGGGCGAAGAGGTTTGGCGCGGCAAGATCGGATCGCTGAAGCGCTTCAAGGACGACGCGAGCGAGGTGCGCCAGGGCGTGGAGTGCGGCATCGACCTCGCCGGCTTCAAGGACATTCGCGTGGGCGACATCATCGAGTCGTTCACCACCGAGAAGCTGGCCGACGAGCTGGGGCAGAACTCGATTGCCGCGCGCAAGCAGGAGAAGGCCGCAAAGGAAGCGGCGGCGGCAGCAGCTGCCGAGGCTGCGGCAGCGGCCGCGGAGTCCGAGGCTGCGACGGAAGCCAACGTGTAGACGAGGTTCGAGGAGGGGATACGAACCGGGGCTGGGAGCGATCCCAGCCTCTCGTTTATTCGCTGCAATTATCTTTGTGGGACAGTTGATCGCTATCTTGTGCTAAGTTTCCAGCATGACGAGTTCGATGCAGTTGCGTTCGCTTGTTTTGTTTTGCGGTGCGTTGCTGTGCTCCTGCTTCCACTGCCTTTACGGTCAGACACCTGAGCAGGAATATGAAAAGGCTTACAAACTGCTTCGCTCCCATACGGGGAAATATGATCTTTTCCACGACGGCTCTCCTGAAGCTATTACTGCAACCCAGCAGATGTGGTCGGCTGTCGCGGAGTTCATATCCGAAGAGCGCAAACGCGACCCGACGATTTCAGTTGCGTCGCTTAACCACTCGCTTTGCCTTCTGACTGTTGAGCCCTTGCCGCCCGAGGTCGTTCAGGAGACCGACGAGCAACAATGCGCGGAACGGCGTGGCGATGCAACTGAAGTTGTCGACCTTGGACAACATCTACTGCTGGTCGCGCCATCGGTAGGAGAGAGCGGAACGGTTTTTCTGCTTGGCGAACGGGACGGCAAGGACACAGTCTATGGTCGATTGCGAACGCGGATCCGCAGCGGCTCGATCCGGACGGTCTGGTTGGCGCGTGGAGGGTGGAGCGGGCGAGCGGAACGTGTCGGGAGAAGACGGCCAATAAGGCCTGGGGAACCTGCGGGGCGCTTTACGCGAATGTTGGAAGACTTCCACCCGATGATAAGGGGAGCACTCGGTTTTACGTCGATGCGGGATACGAACAAGGGATGGGCGCGACTATAGGCAAGCAGACAAGCATCTGGCGGTGGGATGGAGATCGCGCCGAGCTTCAGTGGATTGGTTCTTATGATTTCATGATCGACCAAGGGAATGGAACGAGCTTCGACGAGGACAAAGGCGTGTTGACGATCGGTCAAAAGGGCGATTTCCGAACCATGTACGATTGCGGACAGTGCATCGAACGTCCTATGGAGCAGCGCGTGCTCATTACCAAGGATGGCGTTGAAGACCTTGGAGTGCGTTCGCTCGTTCCTGAGATGGACGCAATCGACGAGTTCCTATGGCGACTGTCGCACAGATTGCCTACAGCAGACCTGGCTTCCACGCAAGCCGCGCAGTTGCTTCGGCCACAGGTTCTACAGGCAACGCGGGATTCCCGAAAGATCGACAAGAACTTCTATAGCGTGGGCATGGTCAGCGACACGACGCGGCGGACAAAGCCCGGAGCGGAGGTCTGCATGGACGCGGATGAGTTGGGCACGCTTATCGTTCAGATGCGGCGCACAGCGGACGGTGGATACTTCATCACCCATATTGCGCAGCCCAGCGGAGAGGCTGCTGCCTGCCCAAGCCCAGCATTCTATCCACCCCCTCCAGAAACAACTTCTACGGATGGGACTCCAAGCAAATAAGACAAACCTGTGTGATGACAGGATTCATATGCTCAGGCCGGGTGCCCCATTCATCGCGCTCTTTGCGATGAGTGGGCCTTCGCGCGATGCGCGAATCCCGTCCATAAGCCTTGTCAAACCAACAATCCGCCCCCACCACCCCTCGCTCGATTTACAATCACTGCGGCTGCCAAACTCCGCCCAGCCGGAAAGCTGTCACCCTATGCCCGACTACACTCCGTACCTCATCGCCGTCGCCATCGTCCTGCTTTACATCCTCAACTCCATCAAGATACTCAAGGAGTACGAGCGCGCCGTCGTCTTCCGCCTTGGCCGCGTGCGCCACGACGCCTCCGGCCCCGGCATCATCCTGGTCTTCCGCCCCATCGACCAGATCGTCCGCGTCAGCCTGCGCCAGGAGGCGATGGAGGTCCCCTCGCAGGATGTCATCACACGCGACAACGTCACGCTGAAGGTCAACGCCGTCATCATTATGCGCGTGGTCGATGCCGTCAAGGCGGTCATCGAGGTCTCCAACTACGTCTACCAGACCTCGCAGTTCGCGCAGACCACGCTGCGCTCGGTGCTCGGCGAGGTCGATCTCGACGAGCTGCTGGCCCACCGCGACCGCCTCAACCAGCGCATTCAGGTCATCATCGACGGCCACACCGCGCCCTTTGGCCTCAAGGTCGTCTCGGTCGAGGTCAAGCAGGTCGACATGCCCGAAAACATGCTGCGCGCCATGGCCAAGCAGGCCGAGGCCGAACGCGAGCGCCGCGCCAAGATCATCCACGCCGAGGGCGAGTTCAACGCCGCAGCCAAGCTGGTCGACGCCGCCGCGCTGATGGCCACGCAGCCCATGACCCTGCAACTGCGCTACCTGCAGACCCTCACCGAGATCGGCGTGGAGAAGAACACCACCATCGTCTTCCCGCTGCCCATGGAGCTGGTCAACATGTTCAACAAGTCCATCGCCGCCATCGCCGCGCCCCCCGTCCTCCCGACCGCCGCGCCCGATGCGCCGAAGGAGTAAACCTTGAATCGTCCCTACGACGACGATGACGACGGCCCCCCCGGTCGCGGCTACACCCGCGACCCCGGCCGTTCCGATCCCGGCCACAGCGCCGACCGCGAGATATCGCTCGGCGCTCCGGCCATCCTCGGCATCTTCTTCGCGCTCGCGCTGGTCTGTGCCGGCTTCTTCGGCTTCGGCTACACCATGGGCCGCAAATCCGCCCAGGCCGCCAACGCCGACACCGCAGCCGCCAACGCCGACACCTCCAGCAACGGCTCCGCCAAACCCGCCGCCGGAAGCCTGGCCAGCCAGCCAGCCGAACCCGCCGCGCAACCGGCCTCCGACTCCTCCGCCGCGCCGGTTGTGGTTCAGACAGACGCGGCCTCCGGCCCACCCTCCACGCCCTCCACGTCGAAGAACGCCGCAACCGCAGCCGACGGCATGATCGTTGGCGACAGGCCCCCAACCAGCGGCCAGCAACCTGCAACCGGCAACCTGCAACCTGCAACTTCCCCCACCGGGACCATCATGGTGCAGATCGCCGCCGTCTCCAGCCAGGATGTCGCCGACATCCTGCTCGCCTCGCTCAAGAAAAAAGGCTATAGCGTCAGTGTCCGCCACGAGCCCCAGGACAAGCTCCTGCACGTCCAGATCGGCCCCTTCGCCACGCGCAAGGACGCCGAAGCCATGCAGCAGCGCGTCCTCGCCGACGGCTTCAACGCCATCGTCAAATAGGTTCGAGGTACTAAGAACTTATCCGTAAATAAGTGATATGATGTTTGGGTGAAATCATGGACAGTTTCGGATGTGTTTTGGGCCAGAGTGGAGCCGTTTGTTCCCGTCGTCACCCGGACTGACGGACGCCAGTATCGTCG
>Ga0224534_1000325_pt1 | contig 31654 bp, 30 predicted proteins | sample 714E12024metaG_FD_172012 | JGI IMG/M metagenome (GOLD analysis project Ga0224534, IMG submission 172012) | Peat soil microbial communities from Stordalen Mire, Sweden - 717 E1 20-24 | ecosystem: Environmental > Terrestrial > Soil > Wetlands > Peat | place: Sweden: Norrbotten County, Stordalen... | reverse complement strand
ATAAACAGCAGCCAACATTACTCCGAGGCACCCTTCTACACAGACATCAAGATCGCCAAGCCGGAGGATACAGACGAAGATACCGTGATATCTGGAACCATCGACCTAGTTTTCAAAGAAGGGGATGGCTGGGTCATTGTCGATTTCAAAACGGACACTGTGAGCGGCGAGCCGCAATTGGCATCACTGGTGGATTATTATGCTCCGCAACTGGAGTTGTACCGAAAGGCCTGGGAGAGCGTGGTTGGGGAGCCGGTTTATGAGGTTGGACTGTACTTCACGTCGATAAGCAAGTTTCTGACCGTAAAAAGCATGTCAGAATTGCAAACCCAGGTACCGGCGTTACAGCAAGGACATTATCTGCAGATCGGTGACACAGCCTGGGAAATAGAACCACAGGTGGATATGGTTGCTCCAAGCTGGAGCGATCGTCTCGAAGAGATAATTGATGAAGAATGTCGCAGGATTGTGGAGAAATTTGTAGAAAAAGGCATAAGGCAACCAGATTGCATAGGATTTGAATTGACGAATGATCGGGGCGAAGTCATAGCCGAGGCTGAGGTTGCATGGGAGCAGGAAATGGTGGCGTTGCTGAGAGCCGATCAGCAAGTATTCAGGGAGGTATTTGATACCGCAGGCTGGAAGGCCTATGTAGCCAATTCCGGGATTGTCACTGAAATGGAAGAGGCTCTGAGTCGGAGCTAATTGGATGTGGGAGCGATTGTGATGAGCAGTCTGGCAGGTAAATATTCCGTGGCAATCTCTTCTGATTTCCTGGCCGCCTTTGTGGCTGTTCCCAGACAGGAGCAGGGCAAGGTCGTAGACTTTGTCACCAAGTTCCGCAACAATCCGGCATCGCCGGGGATCAACTATGAAAAAATCCTCGGCCGCAAACGACCGTAAGGCATTCGTCGAGTTTGGCAGCAAACAGATGACGGTGAAGCGCCAGGTTGGGCTACCAAAATGGGCCACGACCAGCAATACAGGTGGCGGTGTAGATACAAAAAGTTTTTTAAATGGCTCTCTCAAAAAATATTAACCTATGGTATAATAACCAAGAAACCAAGAAACCAAGAAATCTTAACTTCAAAGAATCTAAGCATTATTTTTAGAAAGGAGCATATAATATGTCGGTAAATACTTTGGAACGTGTACCTAAGAAAACAAGGATAGGTGATATTTTGGATTCTGGACACGTGAGGACTAAGAGAATAAGTGTTTCAAAGAAAAGGCAAATAACTATTCCTGCTGATTTTTTTAATAAGCTCAACATACGTGATGAAGTTGAATGCATAATGCCTAATTCAACAATGATAATTATCCGACCAGTGCCCAAAGACACCGAGTTTGCAGAAGTAATCTTAGAGGATCTTGTAAGACAAGGTTATGAAGGTCAGAGGCTAGTAGAGCAATTTAAAAAAATGCATGCTCAGGTTCAACCTGCCATTGAAAAAATGCTAGAAGAAGCTAGGTTAATAGCAAGCAAGCTTGAAGGGTCCGGAGATGAAAAACTTAAGGAAATATTTTCGGACCTGGAGGACTAGAAATGCTCCCAATTGATTTTTTACCAGCTGCTGAAGGATATCTAAAAAAAATAAAAGACAAGCGTTTAAAGAAAATATATGAAGATGCCATAAGACTTATCAGAGAAAATCCTGATGCAGGACAAGTGAAAAAAGGAGATTTTGATGGAATATATTGCTATGATGTAGACTACGATAATGTAAATTATGAAATAGCATATACTTTAGGAGAAAACCAACAAGGAGAAGTCATAGTAATAATTATGGCAGGCAGCAGAGAAAACTTTTATGATGCTTTAAAGAAGTATATGAGAGGAAAATAAAGCTACCAAGTAGTTCATTCATAGCAGGGGCTTAGGTGGAGATCTTGCCAGAGGCGTTCCAACCATTTCTCCCTGGTTTCCTGATCTGCTTCGGCTTTGATAATTATGACGGCCAGGTCGTACAGTGCAGTATTGGCAGCCGTTCGGTAGCCTGAGGAACTGTCGATCTCCCCAATCGCCGGCACCAATTTTTCAATGAACAGGATGGCGCCCTGTGATGCCAGGAGTTGGATCACGCCTGTTGACAAGCTTGATCTCGCTTACCGCTTCCTTGATTCTCTGTATGGCCAGCCTGCTCGATTTCCGTACATAAGCCCCGGCCCGAAATCTGCTTGTGAACGTCCACTTATGTTTGGCAGGTAGTTCACTCATCTTCAGCCTCATCATCGGAAAGACCAAAGATACCTGCTGGTAGAATGAGGCCGTCCACCATTACCAGGTTGGCGAAAGGATCACTCTTTTTCATGGCTGAAGTGGAAAAATCCTGATCCCAGTAGGTCATCTTGAACATATCCCGGATTGTCCCAGATTTCTGAGAAACCGTGCTCTTTTTGGAGTTAAAGTGGGCGCATAGCGCATCCCGGGTCACGTAAGGCTTTGAGGAACGATCAAATAGAAAATTGATGCTTCCCAGCGCAAAGATAACGGATGATGCCCAGATTTCCAGATCTCCTCTCATGAAAGGAATGTCCCTTTTACGGCCCATCTTTTTGATCAGTTTTACGCAAAGGTCGCGGTATTCATCATTCAGGTACTGTTGGCAAAAATCGGACGTTAGCTCAATTAGCCGGTCGGTTTTTTCCTTGACAAGCACCTTGTTGTTCATTCGACAAATCATCCCCTAATCTCTTAAACCTCGGATACTATTTCTCTGCCTGAACAACGTTTTCAAGAACGCCTGGCCTCCTCCACCATGTCCTGCAAATAAGATTTCAGATCCAGAGCGTCCAGGGACAGGCCTTCGGAAGGAGCCTCTCCGTACTCCTGCCAGAGCCAGATGACGTCATCCTGCAATTGCTGAATCGCCTCTTCCCTTGTAGGCCCGGCAGCAATGATGTTGAGTTCGGGTAGGCAAAATGTTATCTCTTGAGCTTCTTCGTCATATTCCGGTTCGATTTCAAGCGGTAACTTCAGAATTAGGGAAATTTTCTCCTTGACAAGGGTTGATAATTGTACCGGACGTAAATCGGGTTCGTTAATTTCGGATACGTTTATACCCTTGTCGGGATCGGGCTCACCTTGAGCGAGGAGGAACTCTATATATCGCTTGGCCGCATAGACATCCCTTAGAGCCAATCTCCCAATCATCTGGGATAATGATTTTCGGAGATTAATGATCTCTCTGGCCTCTCTCTGCTCCATTGGCAGTCACCTCAGTCGCTTCCGGCATGATTGATCTGCACGATAGTTTTAGACCCCTGGTTGTGTATAGCCTCCGCAACCCATGAAAGAGTGTCCCGCAAAGGCTTTCTCTCCAGATCCGCGTGTTTATGCAGGGCAAAGAAATATGTCCTGGGTGGCAGCAGCCACTGAGCGAGCCTCCCAGGTTCAAGATCCCCTTTAGTTCGTTCAATAACGGCGTTAAGCTGCAGTTTACCGGACAATAGACACCGATTCCCCGTTAATGCTTCTCCTGCAAGGGGGGCATCGGGGGCAAGCCCCCTGCCGGCAACTCTCTGGCAACATCCTTGAGCAGTTCCCGGATCGGCAGCTTCTGGGGACAGAGATCCTCGCACTCTCCGCACTCTTTGCAGGCATCCGCCCGCTGCTCCGGAGGGATCATGCGGCCGGCCAAGGGCTCGTCAAACATGTGCAACTGGTTGTAGGCCAAGAAATTACCAGGAATATTGACCCCTTCGGGACAGGGCATGCAGTAGCCGCAACCGGTGCAGTCCACCTTGATCCGTTGCTCATAGAACGCCTTGACCCGGTCAAATAGTACCAGTTCCTCCTCGGTCAGCGTATTAGGGGTGGCGTCACTGGCGACATTGATGTTTTCCTCGAGCTGCTGCATGGTATTCATGCCGCTCAGCACGCAGGAGATGGCGGGAAAGTTCCACAGCCATCGCAGCGCCCACTCCGCCGGCGACCGTCTGACCTTGGCCCCGCTCCAGATCGTCTCCACATCCGGGGGCAGTTTCTCGGCTAGCTTGCCGCCGCGCAGGGGCTCCATGATCATCAGCCCCAGCCTTTTCTCCGCGGCGTATTGCAAACCCGTCAGACCAGCCTGGTAGTTCACATCGACGTAGTTGAACTGGATCTGACACAGCGACCAGTTGTAGGCGTCAACGATGCTCCTGAACACCGGGAACTGATCGTGAAAAGAGAAGCCCACCTGCCTGGCCCGACCGTCCGCCTTGATCCGCTCCAGAAATTCCAGCACGTTGAAGCTCAAGGCCTTCTCCCAGCTTGCGGCGTTCAGGCCGTGCAGGAGGTAGAAATCCAGGTAGTCCGTCCCCAATTTCTGCAACTGCTGGTTGAGGAAGGCTTCGAAGTCGGCCCCGCTCTTGGCAAGCCAGAGCGGCAGCTTGGTGGTGAGGAACACCTTCTGGCGGCGCCCTTCTTGCAGTGCTTTACCCAGTACGGTCTCGCTCTGGCCCCCGAGATAGGGATAGGCCGTGTCGAAGTAGTTGACACCGCAGTCCATCGCATGGTGGATGAGCCTCGTCGCCAACTGTTGATCGACAGCCTTGTTTGGGTTCATCATCTCTACAGTACCGTCTTCCGTCCGCAGCCTCATGCAGCCGAAACCCAACTGCGATACCTGGCAGCCAGTCTGGCCGATCTCCCGGTAGAGCATCGCCCATGCCTCCCGTATAAAGTGATTTTAAAACCGGTTCCTTTGGAGGGCAGTACGCATCCAACGTCCGGTATTCAACAAGAATCCACCCGTCGCAAGCGGCATACCACCGGCCACCCACGGTCTCTTCAATCGGCACCTGAGGATCAACGCGGGCTGGCTGGTAGAGATCTACCCTTGGATTTGGGCAAAGCGCACTCCCATGTCAAAAGCTTTTTTGCAATCTTTTGGAAATTGTTCTTCTCGTCTCTTTGTCTTCTCTGCAGCATCAAATAAGGTTGACCCGTACCTGGAATAATCATCAAACTGATAGGTATCGGTCACAATTAGCGATTCTGTTTCTCCAAAGATCCTCCTCATCAACATTTCATAAAAATTAAAACGTTGATCATAACCCATTTGCTTCAAGTGGCTCTCTTTTATACCCATAGTGTAAATTAAACCCGTCTTGATCCTCTTCTTAAAAAGTGTTGAGTGGTTCGCATTGTACACCGCATACGGAAATAACAGCCTTTCCAAGAACGATCTCATCTCACCGGTAACCTCTCCAAAGTAGATGGGAGAGCCCAGAATAAGCGCATCAACCGACTCCATCTGATCTAGAACCGGCGTCAGATCGTCATTGACGGCACATTTGCCGTAGCTCTTGCCATCTTTCAACTTGCAGGAAAAACAACTGATGCATCCCTTGTAATCAAAGTCATAGAGATGGATCAGATCTGTTTCCGCTCCGCACGAGGCCGCTCCTTCAAGGACATTATTCAGCAAGGTTGCTGTATTCCACTTCTTCCTAGGACTGCCGTTTATCGCTAATACCTTCATAACAATGTATCCCCCTTGTAGTGGTGTGAAAACCTCGTTTTTTTTGCCTCTCCTTCCAGATCGGGTCGGAGGCCCGCTTCCAGTCCGTAGAGCGCTGGTCTAGAAAAGCGCCGATCTCGCCACCCAGCAGGGTTTCCGCTCCCTCGTGCGTGGCGTGGGCGCCCACCGCCTGCACGATCTTGCGCAGAACCTGAGGATTGTCGATGATCGGGCAGGGCCGCAGCTTAGACCCCCACTTAAGAAATACCGCTCGATGCTCTTTACTATAGTCCGTTTGGCGACTACCGGGTGTTGACGACGATATTTTGGGCCATTTGGCAGCCTTAAGACCTTACTGATGTAATTCTATATCCAGTTAAACTATTTGTAAAATACATATTTACCTAGCTGTCTGTGGTGAAAATTACAAAACCTTTACACAAACCTAACATGAGCGATACACGAAATAACAGTCGATTAACCTATAATGTAGGGTGGAATAAGAGGGATCAATCGGGAGGCGAACGATATGAAAAAGCAACAGTACATACCAGTTGATATCGAAGCCCGCCATAACCTCTTTGAAGATGGCGTTGCCTGTCTGGTAGCAGAGTGTCGAAGGGTCATCGAGGATCGATTGGCGAAGGCGCTCTCGGCGGTGTCCGGTGAGGTGCTGGCAGAGCAGTTGTGGCAGGGAAGTGTCGATCCTCTGAGCATTCAGCAGGCGCTACTCGGCCTGGGGAAACTGCAGGCGTTCCTGGCAGACCTGTCAGTCGAACTGAGCGGCCTGGCGGCAGGCGTCTTTAAGCGCCCGGTGCTGCTGGATCTGGCCGGTGCGCAGCAGAGATTATTGCCGGACGGGTGCCCGGCGGGTGTGGTGAAGGTACTGGGCGAACAGTTGGCCTGGAGCAGGGAGACGCATATTTTGAACAGGGCATTGATGGAGGCCTGTCACCTGGTCTGGAACCGGGCGGTCAGCGATTGCGTCTGGCCGGTGCGGAGGCTGAAGCCGGGCAAGCTGCTGTGGTGTTTGACCGGTGTCACACCCGCAGATGAAAAAAAGCGCTGCCTGCAGGAGCTAACCCGATCAGTCGAAGGTATCAGGGTTAACATGCAGAAGCGCCTATTCAGAGAAATCTGTTTGCAGGTTGCCGTTCAGGTCTGGTCGCTCTATGATGGCATATCCCAAGACACATATTTCATGGACCCGGAAACGGGTTACTGTGCCTGAACCCGATTTCCTGGGTCAACGACGGTGGGCGCCTGGTACCATACACGGCAAAAGAACGTCCGGCTCCGCACTGAGCGGATGTTAATCTGTCGTGAGGCATACAAGCTTGCAGCCGTACATCTGTCTTGTAGCATGCTTCACTTGAATGGGATGAAGCAATTGATTGGCGGTTCACGAACAACTATAGATCTGCCGCCGCAGTTTCTTCCGCACTCACGGTTCTTGCTTCTTCGACTAATTTATTCAGTTCGCCCTTAGCCCCACAGGCGGCCGTCTTAACATCATCCGTGAGTTTCTTGGCCTCGTCCGCAATGCTGAGGACACCACGTGTAGCCTGGACTGCGAGGCGTCGTGCGCACTTGCGGAGCGGGGGAGATGCCGCGACGCCGATTACAACGCCTACCGCAAGCAAACCCCAGGGCCCGAGCGCTTGCCCCAATCGCGTGAACATTTTGTGCCATCCACCTTTCCTGGTATAACTTTACAAAATGGGATTCAAAAAGATATAATACAAGTATAATTCAAGCACATTGGGAAATCAATATTCCTAATGTTTACTTTCTTAGTCTGCCCTGGACCCAAATTTTTAACACAACTCGAAAGAAGTGCCCGCTTCTAGCGAGGAGTGGGCAGTAGCATCTCACTTTACACAACATGGTGATTTTATTGGTAAAAGAAGAAGAACTGTTGTCGGTACGCCACCGCCTGCCGGGCCGACTACGCTTGCAGTTGGCGGGACTGAAACCGGGGCTCCTGTCCCGGGCATCCTTGTGTGAACTGCTGCTGCGGCATCCCGCAATCACTTCAGTCCAGGCGAACTCTCTCACCGGCAGCCTGTTGATCCTGTACCGCCCGGCCGAACTCGGCGAGGCGGAGTTGATCGAACACGTGGGAGAGGCTGCAGCCTCTTCTATGGCGTTGCCCTCGACGCGCCCGGAAGTGTCAGGCCCGCACCGGCACGTTATCGGGAGCGGCACCGGTGCATCGGAGGCAATAAAAGGCAACCGGCTGGGAGTGAGCCCGGACAGGCGGGTGCCTGCCGTGGCCGGACGGGCTGTGTCCGGGCAGGCCGATCATGCCAGGGATGTGCTGCGCCTGGCGGGTGTCGGGCTGCTGCTGGGAGCCCTCTCCTTGCGAAGAATCGTACGGGGAGCGTCCCCGTTGTCAGCCCGGCTCACCAACACGGCGGCTCTGGTAAGCGTTCTGGCTGGCTACCCGGTACTGAAACGGGGCCTGAGAGGAGCCGGTCGCGGACAGGTGTTGAATGCCGACCTGCTGCTGGCTGCGGCATCCTTTGCCCTGATGCTGACGCGTGAAAGCGTGCCCGGGGTGATCGTCCTGTTCCTTACCGAGACGCTGAACGTTGCGGAAAAAGTGGCTTCGGCGAATGCCAAAGCCAATTACCTGGACCTGGCCGAGGAGCAGTCAATCGATCTCAGACAGGCATCCCTGCCGTCCGCCGATGCCGAGCGGCTGGCCGCGCAGATCGAGAGCACTACCAAGCTGACCCTGGCGTTGGCTGGCGGTGTTTATTTTTTGCGGCGCGACCTCAATCAGGCCCTGGCCATGCTGGTAGCGGGAGTGCCGGCTGCGGTCAAGCTGGCCGAGTCCACCGTGTCGTTGACCGGCCAGCGCCATGTCAACGAGAATGGCTATCTGCTCGGCGACGGACGGCACCTGCTGTCTCTGCCGTCCCTGGATACGGTTGTCTGGTGCGAGGCCGGGATCTTTTCAGCGGGGCCGGTGGTCAAGGACTTCCATGCGATTGACCGGGCCTACCCGGTTGAACGTTTGCTCGGATTGGCGGCGGCCGCCTACCGGGAAGTGACGCATCCGATGGGCCCGGCCCTGTGGCGCCAGGTCCAGGAACAGGGGATCCAGCCGCCACGGGCGCGGCGTGCCGAATTGCTGGCCGGCGGAGCGGTGAGGGCGGTAGTGGACCGGCAAAAGCTGCTGATCGGCCCCCGTTCCATGCTGCGGCGGGCACGGATTGCCTGTGGTCACTGCAAGGCAAGCGCCCTGCGCTATGAACAGCTCGGTCTGTTACCTTATTACATCGTGGTGGACGGACGCCCGGTGGGATTGATGGCGGTCGAGGAAAAGGTGCGGGAGAATGTGGAGCAGACAATCGAGATGCTGCGGGTAATGGGGATCACCAGGCATGTCCTGTTGAGCAGCTCCGGCGAGGAATACACGGAGTTCCTGGCCGGACGCCTGGGTGTGGAGCATTGGCATGCCAGGATGACTTCCGGGGGAAAAGCGGCAATCATCAAGGAGTTGAAGGACAGTGGGCGCCTGGTGATGACCATCGGCTCCAGCCAGGTTGACGTGGAAGCCATGGCGCAGTCGGATTTCAGTCTGGCCCTGGGCGCGCCCCTGGCATCGGCGGATATGTATTCACTGCAGGCTGATCCGGGGCGCGTCGCCGATATCTTCCGGTTGGCCAAACAGGCCCGGGAGATCTATATCCAGAACCTGCTGCTGGCCCGGGCCGGCAACGTGATCGGCATCGGACTGGCCTTCCTGAACGTATTCAACGCCTCGGCAGCCATGTTCGGGCAGAAGTTCCTGAGCCTCATCCTGCTGATCAATGCCGGACGCCTGCGCTGGGGGGAGGAGCATGCCGAAGAAGAGATGCGGCCCGATAGCGAGCAGGCCGCGGCGACCCTGGAGAAAGTGGTCCCACTGGCCCCGCCCGAGGGGCACCCGGGCGTCCAAGTCGTCCAGGTGCCGGATGTGCCCACTCTGGACCTGCCGGTATTGCTGGAAACTCTGCAGGCAAACCCGGCCTATGGCCTGACCTCCGGCGAGGTGGAACGGCGGCTGCAGTTATACCGGCAGAACGTGTTGGTGGAACCAGAGTCCTTGAGCATCTGGTCCCGGATCCGGGACCAGATGGATAACCAACTGGTGCAACTGCTCACCGGGGCATCAGTGGTCAACGCCTTTTTAGGCAACATGGGGGATGCTGTCAGCATCCTGGCCATCGTCGCCCTGAACGCTCTGTTGGGCGCCGTCCAGGAGAGTAAGGCGGAGCAGTCGATCAGGGCCCTGCGCAACATGCAGGTTCAGGTTGCCAGCGTGATCAGGGACGGTGCAGAGCAGGAAATCCCTGCCGCCATGCTCGTCCCCGGGGATGTGGTGCTGCTGCGGAGCGGGGACAAGATCCCGGCTGACCTGCGTCTGCTCTCCGAGTGGGACCTGGACGTGGATGAATCCAGCCTGACCGGCGAGTCCTACCCGGTCTCCAAGAGCCCCCAGGCGGGCGATAGCAATGCCTGCCTGTTCATGGGCACCAACATCACCCGCGGCCGCGCCCAGGCCGTGGTCTTTGCCACCGGCATGAACACCCAGATGGGGCTGATTGCGGCCATGCTCAAGGAGAGCCACCCCCAGCAGACACCTCTCCAACAGAACCTGGGCGAGGTGAGTTCGCGCATCATGCAGTATTCCCTGGGCGCCTGCGCCGCCCTGGTAGTCAGCGGTCTGCTGCGGGGCCGCAGCCTGCTGGAGATGCTGCTGAGCGGCGCCAGCCTGGCGGTGGCCGCCATCCCTGAGGGATTGCCTGCCATCGCCACGGTGGCCCTGGCGGTGGGGGTGCAGCGGATGGCCCGGCGCCGGGCGATCGTGCGCCGGTTGTCAGCGGTGGAAACCCTGGGCTGCGCCACCGTGATCTGCTGCGACAAGACCGGAACCCTGACCCAGAACCAGATGACGGTGCGGGTCATCTACACCGACCGCTGGTGGTCAGTGACCGGTGACGGCTACAACCCGCAAGGCAACTTCATATCCGACGGTTGCCGGAGTGTTGACGAAGGTCTCCGGCTGGCTTTGCTGGTGTCTTCCCTGTGCAACGATGCCCGGCTGATACTGCCGCAGTCCTACGGCGACGCCTGGCAGATCACTGGCGACCCGACTGAAGGTGCGCTGTTGGTGGCGGCGGCCAAGGCCGGCCTCTGGCAGGACGAGTTGAAACAACAGTATCGGATAGAGCGGATGATACCCTTTGACAGCAATCGCCGGTCCATGCTGGTCGCCTGTACTGATCAGGATGGACAGGCCTGGGCCTTCGCCAAGGGGGCGCCGGAGGCGATCCTGAAAAGGTGCAGGTTCTTCCGGGATGACGGCAAGGAGATGGCCCTCTTTCCCACCATGCGCCTCTTCTACCAGCAGCAGACTCAGGGGCTGTCGGAGCAGGCACTGCGGGTGTTGGCGGTATCCTACAAGCGGATCACCGCAACTGAACTGGAGCAGGCGAGCGACGAAGACCTGGAAAGAAACATGGCTTTTGCCGGTCTGATTGCCATGCATGACCCGCCGCGCCCGGAGGTCGGCCAGGCCCTGGCCACCTGTCGCCAGGCGGGTATCAAGGTGAAGATGATAACCGGCGACCATCCGGCCACGGCCCGGGCGATTGCTTTGGAGTTGGGCCTCATGGCCCCCGGGGATCCGGTGCTCACCGGAGCGGCGCTGGATGGCATGGAAGCTGCCCAACTGGCCAAGCTGGCTTCCATGACCAAGGTGTTTGCCCAGGTGCTGCCGCGCCACAAGTACGATATTGTCAAGAGCTTGAAGAGCCTGGGCGAGGTAGTGGTCATGACCGGCGATGGCGCCAACGATGCCCCGGCGGTCAAGGAGGCGGACATCGGGATTGCCATGGGCAAGATCGGAACCGATGTCACCCGGGAGGCAGCTAGCCTGGTGCTCAGCGATGACAACTTCGCCACCATCGTGGCGGCAGTGGAGGAGGGGCGCAGTACCTACCAGAACATCCGGCGCAGCCTGCAGTACTTGCTGGGTACCAACGCCGGCGAGGTGATCCTGATGCTGGGAGCGGTCTTCCTGGGGCTGCCGCTGCCTATGCTTCCCCTGCAACTGCTCTGGATCAATTTGATCGGCGACGGCCTGCCGGCCATTGCCCTGAGCGTTTCACCGCCGGATCCGGAGGTGATGCGGCAGCCCCCGCGCCGCGCCCGCCAGGGCCTGCATCCGGGTGGGCGTCTGGATGCCGTGTATGAGCCGCTGCTGAACCCCGATTTTAACCGCCGGTTGGCGGTGACCGGCCTTGGCAGCGGATTGACGGTGCTACTGGCCTACCGGAGCCTGCTGCATACTACGGATTTGACCACCGCCCGGACACTGGCTTTCGGGGGTATGACCGCCCAGCAGATCGTCTATGCCCTGGCCTGCAGTCCCCAGGGCCTGCCGTCACCGATGCTTGCCGGAGCGTCGGTGGTTTCGGTGGGGCTGCTGGCCCTGTCCATCTACCTGCCGTTCGGGCAGCGACTATTTGGCACCAGGGCGCTGTCCTTGGGCGATTGGGCCGGGTCGGCGCCGTTGATTCTGTTCCCGGCTGTCCTGGATTTTCTGGTGGAAAGAGTGGCGTCTTTGAGTAAATTGTCTCTTACTAAAGGAGGAGTACAACTAGATGGCTGATAACCTGGAAACGGAACTGGCCCGGATCATCCGGGAGGAGGTGCGGCGCCAACTGTCCGACAACGGTGTGGCAGTGAGGGGCGCCGCGCCCGGTACGAGCCCCGGCAAACTGCTGGGCGCTCCGGAAACCAAGGCTTTCCTGCTGGGAGCGACTGTGGCTCTGGCGGCGGTCGCCCTGTGGCCGTCGGTGAAGCCGGCCCTGATGCCGGCTCTGTCATCGGCGATGCAGAGCCTGACTGACTTGACAGATAAGATCAAGTCCGGCTTTGCGGAGGCCCAGGAGACCCTGTCGGATGTGGTGGCCGAGGCTCGCTTTGAAAAAGAGCAGGCTGTCTCAGTGCCGGAGACCCCGGAATAAAAAAGGTCCGAAGCCAGCGTCCGGCTGGCACCCTAAGCTAATGCCCGGCGCTAAATGTTTTGGCGGCTTCCTCATGAATACAACGAACGCTTCACATTTGTGCCGGGCCAGCAATGCCTGGTAGTTTGGTATGTTTAAAAATGAATACAGTGAACATTTCCATTAAGGTCGGGACGCAAGAACCTGAAGCGAGTCCAGAAAATAGCGCCTCCGACATATATATCTTGGGTAAGAGGACGAAAGCCGGAAATTAAGGATGTAGGATCGAACAATCATCTGAAGACCGGATTGGTCAATCAGAGGCTGGCATCCAACGTCCGATTGCTGGAGGAGCGGCCGATGAATTTCCTGACAATCCTGGTCCTCGCTCTGTCGTCCAACCTGGACAACGTCGGGGTTGGGCTTGCTTACGGCACTCGCAAGGTCTGCCTGCCATTCTTGTCAAATCTGATCATTGCCCTGATCACCAGTTGCGGCACTCTGATCACCATGCTCATGGGGAAAGACCTGGCTGTGCTCTGGCTGAAAGGCCCGCTTGCCGACTACCTGGGCGGCGGCATCATTGTTATCGCCGGCCTCTACGTACTTATCCAGTCCTTCCAGCAGCAGACCCCTGTCGAAGAGGTGCGTGTAAGGAGCGAGGCCAGAGGTGGGGGTGGCTTCCTGAGCCGGCTGAAGGAGTTGGGGCGCATGATCAGCGATCCGGGACTGGCGGACCGGGATTATTCCGGCTGCATCGAGGCGGGTGAGGCTGTTGTACTCGGCCTGGCCCTAACCTTGAATAACTTGGCCAACGGCTTTGCCGCCGGCATGCTGGGTTTGAGCCCCGCCATGACCACCGGCGCTGTTTTTATATTCAGCTTGTTGACATTTTGGATTGGCATCCTGCTTGGCCGGCGCTTTAGTTCACAGATATGGGGAGAATGGGCCGGCCACGCCGCAGGCGTGATGCTGATCCTGCTCGGCATTTATGAAATGTTCCAGTGAAACCCGCCGTCTCAAACAACCCACTGCTAAAGGTTGACCACTGATGCTTTTGCTCAGCATCAAGGAAGGAGATTGGCGGTCGATCTCGAAATATATGGCATGCCTTTTTGAACTGAACCATTTGAACCGATGGGAGAGTGTTCTAGTTGCCACATAAGCCTGTCAGAAAGGCGATCATCCCGGCGGCGGGGTGGGGTACGCGTTTTCTTCCGGCTACCAAGGCCCAGCCCAAGGAGATGCTGCCGATTGTAGACAAGCCGTCGATCCAGTATATTGTCGAAGAGGCCGTAGCGTCTGGCATCGAGGACATCATCATCGTTACCGGGAAGAACAAGCGGGCGATCGAGGACCACTTCGACCGGGCTGTAGAACTGGAAGCAGTGCTCCGGGAGAAAGGTGATTATGACCTGATCCAACTGGTTGAAGACATCACCAACATGGTGGATATCCACTACGTGCGTCAGAAGGAGGCCCGGGGCCTGGGCCATGCGGTCTACTGCGCACGCAAGTTTGTTGGCGATGAGCCTTTTGCGGTGCTGTTGGGGGACGACTTGATCGAGTCCCGTGTGCCCTGTTTGCGGCAGTTGCTCGACGTTTACGAGGAGTGCGGGAGCACTATTTTGGCTGTCCAGCAGGTGCCGCTCCCGGATGTAAAAAAGTATGGGATCATTGACCCGGTGGATCTGGATGGTGTCAGCGCAGCAAAAGCTGTCAACGGACGTTTGATCAGAATCCGGGACCTGGTGGAAAAACCAGCGGTAGAGGATGCTCCATCCCGCTATGCGGTAATCGGTCGCTATATCATCACTCCGGAGATCTTTGACATCCTCGGCGCCACTCCACCGGGAGCCAGCGGCGAGATCCAGTTGACTGACGCCCTGCGGTCACTGTCGAGGATACAGCCGATCCACGCCTACCTGTTTGAGGGGGTCAGATACGACGTTGGCGACAAGCTGGGTTTTCTGGAGGCTACCGTGAATTTTGCCCTGGAGCGGCCGGAGTTGGCCGCCGACTTCGGTAGCTTTCTGATGGAGGTAGTCCATAAGCTCGAACAGGGAAAAATATCTGTGGGAAGCAATGAACAGGTTGCTATTTCTAAATACAACGCGAGAGGGGTGCGGTAAGAATGCGTGAACAGGTTGAAGAGGCGCTGAACAAAGTTCGCCCGATGTTGCAGCGCGATGGCGGAGACGTGGAGTTTGTCGATGTGACCGATGATGGCGTGGTTCAAGTGCGTCTCACGGGGGCCTGCGGTGGTTGCCCCATGTCTACGCTCACTTTGAAGAACGGGATTGAACGGATCCTCAAAGAACAGGTACCGGGCGTGACGCAAGTAATTGCGGTCAAGTAGCTTTATAAAGTCTTGCCTGATTTCGTCGTTGCCTGAAGGATTGGACTCTAGTAGCCCAATCCTTCATGTTGTGCGCCCGGTTATTGGTCGGGAACGTGTCTGAGCATATTTGACGAACTGTCATGCATATCTAGTTACATCTGGACAATCACCTTCCACCCAATTCCTCCACTGTGCGTTTACAATACCAGTAGGATGCGAAAAGAACAGGCCAGTCGCGGGGGTTATGTGTCAAAACCTTGAAGAAGCATATGCAATCGGCGCCCAATATATTCAGAAGCTATTCCCAGACTATACGGGTGCTTTATGCCTGATTAACTCGTCAAAGGATCTGGTCGAAGCGATTGAAATGTGGGGAGATCCTGCTTCGACCAAGAAGGTGTTGAGTATGCGTGAAGCAATAGTTCAATCAATCGAACAAATATACGAATAAATGCCCTAAAATGATAGAATAAGTGTTCGTTGTGATCGAAATGTGATCAAAACAGTATTGATGCCTCAGAGCTCCTTGTCGCATAAGGATTCCGGAACACATTCCAACAATGGTAATTTATTGGGTATGCGCTTGACAAATTGAGGCAGAAGCCGTATAACATGTCCTGGAGTAAAAAATACCACGGAGAGGTGAACGAGCATGCCGACATATGAATACCAGTGTGGCCAGTGTGGCCGGTTTCAAACTGTACAGCCTATTACGGAGCCTGCCCTGACGGTATGCCCGACCTGCGGACAGCTTGTGCAAAGGCTTATCTCCCGCAATATAGGGATCGTCTTCAAGGGCTCGGGCTTCTACTGTACGGATCACCGCAGTAATACCTGCCTGGATGGGTCTGAAGAGAAGGGCGCCAAGACGACGGCTGCCGACGGCAAGGCGGAGACAAAGGCACCGGAGGCCAAGACAGGCCCGGGTGCAGGCAGCGCCTGTCGGCCTGGGAAGACACCGACGCCGGCTGCGGGCAAACAATAGAGGGTTGAATAGTTGAATAGCAGTTGTAGAAAGAGCCACGCACGACCAGCGTGGCTCTTTCGCGCCCGGGGAGCAATGCGGGAATAAAAAGGGGTAAAAACGGCCATAATTTGGGTAAGGCTATAAAATAGGCCTGATCTTGCAGTATGGAGGTAAGAGTCATGGGCAGGTCACGAGAGTTGATCAGATTGCAACGACTCCCAGGGCGGGAGGAGCTTTTCGATCTCTTCCGGCAGGTGAGAGAGAAAATCAGGCGCGACAAAGAGACTGCCTTATACAGAGTACACTGAATGGTAAGTCAGTGGCACCGGGCCCGGCACTTGACTTATTTGGTGGCTTCGCCGTGTGGTTCCCCGGCATAAAAGTATTCAACTGGGTCTTGGCTTCAGTGGGTGATTGCTTTTCCCCCACCAAAGCTTAGAGCCAGTTAACTAGGGGCGCGCCCGCAAGCGGGCACCCGGCTCTTATCCCACCGCTTCGGAGAAGACGCTTTTCATTAGTGCCGGGATAAGTGACGAATGCCATGAACGTTTTTAGCATTACGGCCGGGCCAACTACTAAACGGGAGTGTAGACCTTGCCGGATACAATCTACTTCAGTGTAGCGCTTCGCACAGTGCTTGCATTCTTTGCCATCCTGCTGGTGACCCGGATTCTGGGCAAGGAACAGATGGGCGAGTTGACCTTCTACGAGTATGTGACAGGCATCACCATCGGGTCACTGGCAGCAGACATGGCTACCATCACGATCATCAGCCCCTGGGTGATTCTCATGGCCCTGGTGATGTTTGCCGCCCTGACCTTTCTGATGGGCTACGTTTCTCTGAAAAACCGGGCCGCCCGCAAGCTGTTGGAGGGGGAGCCCACCCTGGTGATCCAGAACGGCAAGATTCTAGCCAAAAATATGTCCCGCTGCCGCTACAATATCGACGACATGCTGCTACAACTGCGCACCCAGGGGGTGTTTAACGTCGACGACGTGGAGTTTGCAGTGCTGGAGTCTAACGGCCAGTTGAGCGTGCTGCGGAAATCCCATAAGCAACCGGTGACCAGGGAAGACCTGAAGATTCCCAGCGGCTACGAAGGCTTGTCCAGCGAGATGATCGTCGACGGTGAGATAATCTATCAGAACCTGCAGCAAAACAACCTGGACGAGGCCTGGTTGATACTCGAACTGGAGCGGCAGGGGATCCGCTCACCCAAGGAGATCATGTTGGCCAGCCTGGACACCCGGGGCAACCTGTACGTTGACAAGAAAGTGGACGGTCTGCAAGCAACTCAGGTATCGGACCGTTAACTTTTTACCAAGCGCTGCCGATTTAAATATAGGGAGCGCTTTTTATTTTTAAACAGACTCCCGACTCCCGTTTGTAGTAAAATGTAAATGCCATGGCTATCGATGGTAGAAACATCCGCCCGGCGCCCGGATGGCACCAGGCGCGGTGAGGTAGGCCGGTCTGTTTGCTGTTAAATGAACATAAATGCTGAGCCGATGATGAGCCCTTTTTTAGCTGCTAACCGCCAAGATCCAACCACTAAATCGACTACACTCTTTCAATTGGCTCGACAATACGAAAGGAGCAAGCATCATTCATGAGTGCGATCCGCTTTGGGACTGATGGCTGGCGTGCCATCATCGCCGATGAGTTTACTTTTGCCAACGTCCGCCTGGTGACCCAGGCGATTGTCCGGTACGTGGCCGGAACCGGGCTTGCCGGGCGCGGCCTGGTGATCGGCTATGATAACCGGTTCCAGTCAGAACACTTTGCGGCTGCAGTGGCCGAGGTGTTGGCCGGCAACGGGATCCCCGCCTGGTTGACCGGAGCGGCCACGCCGACGCCGGTGACTGCTTATGCCGTCAAGGACCTGGGAACCGCAGGGGCGGTGATGATCACCGCCAGCCACAACCCTCCGGAGTACAACGGGATCAAGTTTGTCCCGGAGTATGCCGGGCCTGCGGTCCCAGAGATTACCGGCGCTATTGAGACGCACCTCGACCGGTTGGTGGACGCTGATGTAAAACTGCTGCCTCTCAGGGTGGCTCAGGAGCGCGGCCTGGTCCGCCAGTTTGACCCGAAGCCGGCCTACTTGGCTCACCTGCAAAATATACTCAAGTACAGCAACATCTGCCGCGGGCAGTTGCGGGTGGTGATCGACCCGATGTGGGGGGCCGGGATCGGCTACCTGGAGGACCTGCTGCGGGAGGGGTGCAGCAAAATCGAGATCATCCACGGTTACCGGGACATCCTCTGCGGCGGGCAGCTTCCGGAGCCCGGGTGCCCTCCTCCGCATCCAGGCCTTCGGCCTGGCCTGAAGAATGCGGAGTACATGGGCGCGGCGGGCCTGGTCGATCTGAAGCGGGCGGTGACGCAGGAGCAGGCCGACTTGGGATTGGCCCTGGATGGAGACGCCGGCCGGTTCGGGGTGATCGACCGGGATGGCAGTTATATCAGTCCCAACGAAGTCATCTACATGCTGCTGCACTATCTTACAGAATACCGGAACTGGCGGGGGGCGGTGACTCGCACCGTGGCCACCACCCACATGATCGACCGGATCGCCGAGGACTATGGCCTGCCGGTAGTGGAAACACCCGTCGGTTTCAAATATATCGGCCAATCGCTGATCAAGCACCGCAGCATTCTGGGCGGTGAGGAGAGCGGCGGCTTGAGCATCCAGGGACACATTCCGGATAAGGATGGGATTCTGGCCCTGGCCCTGGTGGTGGAGATGGCCTCCTTCCGGGGCAAATCGCTCCGGGCTTACCAGGAAGAGATCCAGCAGCAGCACGGCAGGCTGGTGAGTGGACGACTGGACCTGCGGCGCCCCCAGGAGGATATGGAGGCTTGCCAGGAACGCATGCAGCAGTGGGCACCCCAGGACCTGGGCGGGCAAAGTGTGCTGGAAAGGAACACCAGAGACGGTGTCAAGCTGATCTTGGCGGATGGCAGTTGGGTACTGATACGGGCATCCGGCACTGAGCCCCTGTTTCGCATCTATGCCGAGGCGCCTGACCCGGAAAGCCTGCACAGTTTGCAGTTGAGTGCCCGCCAAGCCTTGGGCGTCTGAACTCTCCAGTGCCAGCTTGGCGAGCACGGAGGCCGGAGGCAAGTGTGACCTCGGGACCTGACCACTAATGTCCTAGGCGTGCGACCCTAAAAAATATTTAAAAAATAGTATCAATTTCCATACTACTTGCAGGATTATTCAGCATAGTGTCGAAGTGCACTCAAAAGCTTGTTACGCCACTTTTTTACAACCCGGTTGCTTGAGATACGGGGGTCAAGGCATGGCAGATTTACAGTCGCTGAACCGGGTTATTAGAAGAACCCTGATTGCAGTCGAAGAAGGACGGCAGGAGATTTTCGGCATAGCCGAGGCGGCGCACAGTGAACTGGAGTGCCTGCATCCCGTGCTGGAGACGCTCGCAGCACAGGATGCAGCAGCTTCTGACGGTTTCCAGGAAAAAAGACCGGATTTGCCGGAGGCAGAACGCCAGAGCCTGGAACAGGTTGCAGAACAGGCGGACATGCTGTTGACCAGGTTTGGAGTAGCCCTGCAGTGCCTGCAGGGATCGGTGCCGGGTGCGGACCTGGCAGATGATTGGCCTGGCCGGAAAAAAGCCGGCCAGTTAGCGGTCAGGATGCTGGACAACGAACGGCATCGGATTGCCCGGGAGATCCACGACGGCCCAGCCCAGGCCCTGGCCAACCTGTTGCTCAGGGCAGTGTTCTGCGAACAACAGTTGGCCGGAGGGTCGACAGTCGTTCAGAACGAGTTGCTGAGCCTGAAGGAAACTATTCGCAGTAGCTTGATAGAGATCAGGAAGATCCTCTTCGACCTGCAGCCAAAGGACTTGGACCAGGGACTGCTATCCGGGCTGCACCGGTTGATTGATGAATACCATGAGCGGTACGGCTTACGGGTGGAGTTCAATTGCTCGGGCCAGGAACAGCGCTTCAGCAGCCAGGTGACCGGCGCCCTATTCAGGATTGTTCAGGAAGCGTTGAACAATATCTACAAGCACTCCTGTTCAGGCCGTGCTCAGGTCGACCTGGAACTGGAAGAGCACCGGGTAGTCGTGCATATATTCGACGAGGGCAAGGGGTTCGACCTGCAGGAAGCGGAATCCAACAACGGGCACTATGGCTTGATGAATATGCGGGAGCGGGCTGAGTTGCTGGACGGGACGTTGCAGATCACGACCGCTCCCGGGCAAGGTACCCGGGTAATCGTTACTATTCCGATAGAATAGGGGGGGAGATGCTTGGATGGAATTCGGATTCTGCTAGCCGATGATCATCCTCTAATCAGAGAAGGGTTGCGTCGGATACTGGAGATGGACCCGCAGATAGAGGTCGTTGGAGAGGTCGGGGACGGCCAGGGGGCCATCAACAAGACGCGCATCCTCGATCCTGATGTGGTCCTGATGGATTTGAAAATGCCGGGCACCGACGGTGTTGAGGCTAGCCGCGTGATCCGACGGGAGTTCCCGGAGATCAGGATCATCATCCTCACTGTTGCCGACGATGACGACATGCTGGAAGTCATCCGGGCCGGCGCCAGCGGTTACCTGTTGAAAGATGTGGAACCTGGCGAGCTGCTGAAAGCCATCCACACCGTCTACGAGGGCCGCCCTGCCTTTCACCCGATAGTCACCAGCCGTCTGCTGGGGGAGTACAACCGGTTGAGCATGCCGGTGCGCAAGGATGACGAGATCAGCAGGCTTACCGAAAGGGAAAAAGAGGTGCTCGGCCTGATTGCCCAGGGCGAGTCCAACAAGAACATTGCCCGCAAGCTGTTCATCAGTGAGAAAACCGTCAAGAACCATATCACCAGCATTTTCAGGAAACTGAAGGTGGAGGACCGCACTCAAGCCGCCATCTTTGCCATTAAAAAGCGGATGGTCGAGGTATAAGTATTAAAAATCCTCAGACGCATCCGTAAGTTTAAGTACAGCCGTGGGCCTCGATCCGCGGCAATCTTTTTTCGAGGCGGGTTGGGGCCAGCAATCTACCGATGTTCCGATGGGCTATTTTGCAGAGATGTGAAACTGTGAATCTCGTCGTGTTCTCGACGGTAAGCCTGAGAGCCCGGTAGTGCTTTTCCTGAACTCGAATTCGAATTCCAGGTAACGAGCTGATGTTCCGCCTTGATCAGAGATATCGACAAAAAGATTATGCACCCCCATTCTTGGCGGTCTTAAGAGATAACAGGTCAACGTAAGTACTTTGCCTTCCCAGATTTCCTCTAGAAGATAGAATTCCGGCATCGTTGAGACATCGTAGCCGTCAATTTTAAAATTCAGTCGGTTTCTGTGCAGCAGCTTGTCATCTTCAGGGTGCACAGGGGATGTGGCCGGTATGAACCTGAATGCAAGCCGGCGTGACCCGAGCATCCGTTCCAGGTTTTCTTTTTCAGAACCGACTGCGGCGTCAAACTCGATCACGGGGCGTACTGTCTGCCTGAAATGCTGTAGAGGAACCGAAAGGTCCTGATGATCCTTCAATATGAGTTCGCTCAAGAAGCACAAGAACGCTTCTGTGTCAAGGTTCCTCTGTGTATAGGCTATTTTTTTGTGGTTCTCGAGGAATGAAACCAAATTTTCAAAGACAATGCCGCCATGTATTTTAGATGTCCAGTAGAATTGTTCAGGAAATAGAAATGTCTTGTGCATATCGGCGAAAATCCCCAGTTCCCTTAAAATGGGATACAAAAGGTGGCCGGGTTTTTTGACCGAAATATTATTTGCAACCTCCCGAGCTAGCAGGTTTTCTGCCGCTCTCCTGGTAATTTCATCGTAAGACAAGCTAAACAGGCCATTGACGACATGGTCGGTGGAAAGTGAAATATAGTCAGTGGCGCCGGTGATCTTGGGGTCGATAGCGTTTCTGATTGCGGAAACAGTACCTGGTCTCACTATAGATAAAAACTTGAGCAAAGACCTCAGACCTCTGATCACAAAATTGTGAGTTTTCCATAACTCATTAATTATTTCCGGAGGAATGCGGGCGGCGTTTCCGATGTATCTTTCTGACGCTGCGGTAAGCAGGCAGCGATTACCTTCAACGTCAAAAAACTCAACGTGATTATTTTTTAGCTCTTTCCGGTGATCCTGCAAGGTCAGCAGATCGTAAAAAAGCTCGATCAGAGTATGATCGATCACTTCATATTTGTTCAATATTGCAGGGTAATAATCGGTCCCCAAAACTCGGTGCGAGTTTGCAAGCCCTGAAAATATTTTTACCCCGTCGCCCGCCTGGCGCCCGGCGCCGACCAGTCTGCCCGAACCGTCAATCGATGCATAATGGGGATACCAGTCAGCCAACTGGTGCGCCAGCCAACCACAGGCTACCGCGAAATCCCTGTCAGAGTAACGTGCATCTCTTTTGCCATCGTACGCCTGTCGCCATTCGTCGATCAGAGCCTGCCCAAATTGAGGGCTTCCCTCGAAGGTGTCGGGAATCGCATTGTGTGCATAGTCATACACCGAGACATGATTCAAAATATGGTTCATCGATATGGCGTCCGCGCTGTTGCCGGCAAAAATGAAGGCTTCTTCGTTGGCTTTGAGCCTTCTGATCAGGTCTTCATTGATTCCGGTGTTCCCGCTTGCTAGCTCTTTTTCGGCTTTTCTCAAGGCCAACCTGTTTATATGGGGGTGAACCATAGGCCCCCACCACAGCACGGGGAAAATAATCAAAAGTAACGCATTTTTTAATATTTTGAGGAAATGTTTCATATGCGCGTCCTATACCACAGGATCTTGGGGCCTGGAGAAGTTCCATCTCTACATTATATGATAGGCTGGTTTAAGTGGTGAGGCGCTTCGGCTTGAAAGTCTTGGAGTGCAAGAACGCACCAGTCACGTCCACAATTGTCATTAAAAGGCGGACGGTCAAGGTTTAACCCCGTTTTTCCTCCCCGCATATATTGATGGGGGAAGGGGGGGTCAACGTGGGTACGGAGTTGCTTTGGGTTTTAATCTGCGGGTTGGCTCTTTACGGGCTGATGTTGCTTTTTTGGCAGCTTACCCGCATGATATGCAGTCATACCCCGGCAAATCCTTACCTTAGTCTGCTGTTCGTGGTCCGTGACCAGGCTGCCATCATGGAAGGCCTGGTCAGGGAGATCCTGGCCATCTATCAAACCTCTCTGCCGCCTTTCGATCTGGTGATCGTCGATGAGGGCTCCAGCGACGAGACTCCGGAGATCCTCAGGCGCCTCAACAAGAACAACGCCTTCACCTTCATCGAAAGTAGTCCGGATGAGCAATCGCTGGAAATTGGATTGCATGCCTGCCGCGGCGAAGTGATCAGCTACTTCAACCTTACTGGGCAGGTTAACCCCCGGCTGGTGGGTCGACTGGCAAGAAGGCTGCTGCAGGGGGAGGGGATCATGGCGCCCCTGGAGCACTGTGCGGTGACTCTGGTGCATAGAAAAAAATGATCTTCCTCGGATCTGCCAGGCAGGGTTTTTGCGTCGTCTGGTTGAACTAGAGGGGATGGGAGATCGACGGACCGGCCTGGTGCGCACCCATGCCGGCGGGGATCTTTGCTGGCATCCGCAAAGCGTTCAGTTAGAGGCGTTTTTAATGAGGCTGGGGCTGGGTGGCCAGCAACGCAGGAATCAGGAGCGTCCGATTATTTTCTCCGGAACAGGTATCTTCTGCTTGAATTTGGTGTTCCATCAGGTGCAAAATAAGCATAGGAGGCTCTCCTGGATGCCCTTTGTTTTGCTGATCCTGATGATCCCCTTCCTGCTCATGCTGCTGTTTTACAACGTGGCGGCTTTCTCCTTCGCGCGCCTCGGCCTCTCTCCCAATGGCGCCTTTCTGTTCCTGACCGCCTGTGTCCTCGGGAGCCTGATCAACATTCCATTGACCCGCCGCCGGGTGGTCACACGGGAGCGCAGGGCGCTACCCCTCCCCTTGCTGTTCTTTTACTTTCCCCCGGTGGTGCAAGAACAGGTGATCTGCATCAATGTCGGTGGCGCCGGGCTCCCGGCTCTCTTTTCCCTCTACCTGCTGTTTGTGCGGGTGCCGCTAAAGCCTACCCTGATTGCCTTTCTGCTGGTAGCTGTCGTGGCCAAGCTGATGGCCCGTCCCCAACCAGGGGTGGGGATTGTCATGCCGGCCTTCATCCCGCCGCTGGTGGCTGCTGCCGCCGCTCTCCTGATGGAGATCACCGGCCTTGCCCCTCCCGGCCAGGCCGCTCCGATAGCCTATGTGGCCGGCACCATTGGTACCCTGGTGGGCGCCGATCTCATGAACTGGCGGGTGATGCAGAGTCTGGGGGCACAGGTGGTCAGCATCGGAGGGGCCGGGGTCTTCGACGGCATCTTCCTGGTCGGCATTATCGCAGCGTTTTTAGGATAGCTCAAAAGTCAGTGTTGGCAAGCCTTTGAGCGAACTCTGCATCTTTGACGGGATCTTTTCCGACACTAGACGTTGTTGCACTCCGGCGCGAGAATTCCCATCTCCCTTCAGGGGATTAGGATGATAGCGCCGCTTTATATACCCCAAGGGGCAGCATCCTAGACAGAAACTTAGTTTATTGATCCTGCTGCAGGCCATGCATTTGTCCATAAATTGCACTAGGTCAAGCTTCTGAGCGAGGTAATCCCATCCGCTCTAAAGCTACACAGTGTACGTTGCGCACATTATATTCATAACATATAATGTGATCCAGGAGGGATGAAGATGCAGGAAATCTTAAACGCTACGGAAGTGCGCAGGGACTGGGGACGCTTCATCGATAGTGTGGTTCATGGCAAACCCGGAATTATCAAGCGCAACCGGGACTATATTCTGTCGCTGTCCATTCCGCAGGCTAAGGTACTGTTACAGAACATTGACTTCAAGGCCTATTTTATTCAAGAAGAGGACGGCACCATCACAGCTGGGTTGGAGGATATTGATCTGCTGGTCAACCAGGAAGATGAGCAGGCTGCCAGGGTGGCGCTGGCTAAGGAGTTGATCGATTATGCAGATGATTATTTCAACAACTTCCAGTTGTATTTTCAGTCGCCCAACCGCCGGTCACACTTTCCACATGTGTTGGCTGTCTTGTTGCAAAACAGCGCCAGTGGCGTTGCGGAGCTCATTCATGCCTAGCTGGAGAGACATAAAGAAATTTTGTCAAAATGATGACTGGGAGATGTACAAGCAGACGGACCATTATTTCTACCGTAAGTTGATGCCCGACGGGACTTTAAAAAGAACCAAGATTTCTATGGGTTCCGGCGAATTGTCGGGACATCTCTGGGAAGAGATATTAAAAAGGCAACTGCAGGTTACCAGAGAATATTTCAATAGCAAGATTTAACATAATTCAGCGAGAAGTCCCAAAGGATGTTTAATGGCAAACAGATATTCGCGGACCTAACTCATGACTGAAGTCACGAGGGTGCGGCCAGCAAGCCTCAATTGTGACCACCAGATTTTTCTGATTGGCTCACTGAGCAGCAGGCGGAGGATCCAACTCGGTTTTCAACTTCAGGGTTTCGATTAAGTTGACATAATTATCGCGTGCGGTCTGGTCGTGGAGCAGCGGCAGGTTGTACCGGGCTACTATCAGGCCGGCTCTGAAGCTGCCCCGCACCAGGGCGAGCGCGGTTTCGGCATCAGCCCGAACCGGGGCGTAGGAACTGGACAGCGCAGACCTGATCAGGATGGAGATTTCCAAGGAACGCCTGGAGATTTCCAGGGGTACATCCATGGCATGGGCAGGACCGTTGGGGTCGTTGTCCACCATGTCCCTATAAGCGGCACCGTCCTCCTGGGCGAGTTCCAGGCAGCGTGTAGTCAGATTCTCCGCCTGCTCCAGTGCCCGCTCCCAGAAGGCCGTCTTGTTCTCGGAGCCGGTGGCGCTGCTCTTGTCCTTTAGCTTTCGCAGGTTGACCCGGCTGACCATGGCAAACAGGGCGGCGCCCTGGGCGGCGGTCAGACCTGCTGCAGCCCCGGCGCTGGGAAACAACGAATCGTCAGCCAGTTCCCTTAGGTAACCGGTGATGTTCAGTTCCTTGATGACGGGCAGTGGCACACTGCATCTCTTCCTTCTGTTGTTTTTACCATTATTTTACCATAAATAGTGAGGCGATGAGATCGACATCCCCGTGATGAGAGAAAAGGCGCGTGACGTAGCTGCTCTTATCCCACCGCTTCGGATGTACTCCGCACGGGGGCATTAGAGCGGGTAGTCAGCTGTGGTAAATAAGAAAGGGCCAAACGGCCCTTGTTTAGTTTCCCTTTTGATCGGGTCAATTGGAGGCTCGGCCCTTCGGGGTCAGGATGCCTCCTTCTTTCCTTCCAGTCCATCTCCGATCAATTCAGTCGCTTGACCACCCCGGTCCGCGTGGTCCTCCCCGGAACTGCAGCACCCACTTGCTGGCTGGTGTTGCTGTTCGCTGTGCGCTATGATTACAGACATCTCCTGCCAGGAGATGCCCCGGGTGTGCGGTGTGTGATTCCAGTCCCGGTTGGACTGGGTGGCAAAGCCACTGTAGGCAACCGGCAGCCAGGAAAAAGCAAAGACTGGGTAATATAACAGCCAACCGTAGACATTGGGGGGGATCTTCTCCAGCAGCAGGGGGATGCCAAAATAGATGAACTCGACAACGACACCGATCAGGAACAACGGATTGTGCAGCACTGGCAAGCCCTGAAAGATTTCGTACAGGAGGCCGAAGCCGCAGAGCATTACAAAATAAGGATTACAGCAATAGAGGGCTGCGTCCAGAAGGGCCAGGTTCCGTTGTCTGATCCCCTGCCACAGCAGTCTGGGCAGGTAGCGACCGGCCACGGTGCAGTGGCCCTGCATCCAGCGTTGGCGCTGTTTCATGGACTGTTTCATGTTTAGCGGCTTCTCGTCAAAGACCTTCGCCTCGTGGGCCCAGGTTACCCTGAAGCCATTCAGCAAAGCCTTGACCTGGAACTCCAGGTCTTCGGTAAGGGAATTGGCGCCCCAACCGAATTGACGCAGCATGTCGACGGCGATGCACATGCCGGTACCGCCCAGGGCGCAACTCAGGTCCAGGTTGTGCTTGGCCAGTTGCCAGAAGCGGTTGGTGATCACGTAGCCGACGTGGATGCTGCGGGTAACCCAGGTGTCGTTCGGGTTCTTGGAATCGAGGTAGCCCTGGATGATCTTATCACCCTGCAGTAGCCGCTGGTTCATAATCCGTAAATAGTTGAGCGAAACCAGGTTGTCGGCGTCGATTACGACCACCGCGTCGTACTTTTTTTGGAGAGAGTAGAGGCGGTTGAATGCCCATTCCATGGCATAGCCCTTACCTCTTTCCCGGTCGTTGAATCGTTTCCAGACTGTCGCCCCCGCTTCTATGGCCACCTGTGCCGTGTTGTCGGTGCAGTTGTCGGCGATCACGAAGGCGTCGTACATCTCCTTGGGGTAGTCCAGTTCCCCGCAGTTTTCCACCAGGGCGCTGATCACACCCTCTTCGTTATGGGCGGGGATGATGACGGCAAACACGTTTTGCGGGTCCGCCGTATAGATCTCTTTCTTGTAGATGAAGCCGAAGAACGAAATCGAAATGTAGTAAACACCGACGAAAATCAGGAGACAACTCAATAGATTTACTATATTTTCCATCTAGACCTTCCTAAGTTAAGTTTTTTCAAAAAACTATTGGCAGAGCCTGTCCGCGAACAACTCTCTTTCATCAATCAGATGGGCCACAAAAACCCATGTTAAAATCTATTATAGTCTCTATCCCTTAAAAATAATACCCTTTCTGGATAATATTGTTGATCCATGACAATTATTTATTACCACCTAAAACTGGATCGCCCCCTCTCCTGTTTCGTGGCTTCATCAGACCAGGCGCCGCCGGGTGTCGGGGCGTTCAACTGGGTCTTGGCTTCAGCGGGTGATTGCTTTTCCCCCACTGAAGCTTAGAGCCAGTTAACTAGGGGCGTAGCCGCTCTTATCCCACCGCTTCGGATGTACTCCGCATTCTTGAGGCCGGCGTAGCCCGGATGCGGAGGAAGCGGGGGCATTAGAGCGGGTAGTCATCTGTGGTAAATTGGCGATATTCAGGCTGCAGCGCAACGCCGTATGAAAATGGATGCTCTGTGCAACACCATACATTTTAGTGAAGATCTGTCGCTTCGTAAACCGAGAGTTTTATTCCTGAAATCGGCCTGTTCCTCAAACTGGCTCGATGTAGCCTGCTGTGCAGGCGGTTTGTTTCTTTTCCTGGAGTTTTTGCATACTTTCCAAACCGTATCTTTCCCTGAAAAATATTTTGCCATGCTTAAGGCCTTTTCGTACAAAGGATCTTAAAATTCGTTAAAATTAAAACCTTTTTCGAACAGTCTCAGGCACGCTTCAACAACGTCAGGATCATAGAGAATCTCTTTGTTTTTCCGAATCATGTCAAGCGCCCTCTCTAATGTAAATGCTGGACGGTAGGGGCTGTTTGATGCGATAGCTTCGATAACATCGGCAACCGCCAAGACCCTGGCTTCTTCTAAAATACTGTCTCCCGACAGCCCCCGCGGATACCCGGAGCCGTTTATTTGCTCATGATGTTGCAGGATAATTTCAGCAATCGGCTGGGTAAATGGCTCTCGTCGAACCGTAGAACCAATAGACTTTAAATATTGTGGCGACGTCTCCTGGGAAAGCTCCAGTCATTGTTCCCAGGAGGCTTTATCTTTTTATCGGGTAATTTTTACTGACCGCCGGCAAGCAATATTAATGATTTTTTTACTTATTTGCAGGCTTTTCTGGGTAGCATTTTTACGCTCAAGCGCAATAACATCTAATTGTTGCTAGCTGAATAGAGGCACTTTGCCTGGATAAGTTATTACTGCTTGCAAGCTTATTTTGTCAGGAGGAGGTATGGAGTAATGAATGCATTCGATCTGGTTCTGGGAGGGATCGTCTCGGTCGGCTTGTTGGTATACCTGGTCTACTGTCTGATAAAAGCGGAGGTTTTGTAGATGAAAAGTATCGATCTGTTTCAATTAGTTTTTTTCATCGTCCTGTTCCTGCTGCTGGCGTGGCCTTTAGGCCGCTATATGGCAGCGGTCTACACCGGCAAGCGCACCTGGCTGGACCCGGTGCTGAACCCTTTGGAAAAGCTCTTTTACAGGCTCTCCGGGGTCGACCCCAACCATGAGATGGGCTGGAAGGAGTATGCCGTATCCTTTATGGTCTTCAACATCCTGGGTATTGTAGTGCTGTTCCTGATCCAGATCGTACAGGGGCACCTGCCCCTCAACCCCCAGCACTTCCCGGGGCTAAAGTGGGACCTCGCCTTGAACACGGCGGTGAGCTTCATCACCAACACCAACTGGCAGGCCTACGGCGGGGAGACCACCATGAGCTACCTGACCCAGATGTCCGGCCTGGCAGTGTGGAACTTCCTCTCGCCGGCTGTCGCCATGGCGGTGCTGATCGCCCTGATCCGCGGCCTGGTCCGGCGTCAGGCCAGCTCCATCGGCAACTTCTGGGTTGACACGACCCGCAGCGTGCTATGGATCCTGCTGCCGCTCGCCATCGTGCTTGCCGTGGCCTTTGCCTCGCAGGGCGTGATCCAGAACCTGCACCCCTACGTGACCGCCCACACGCTGGAAGGGGCGCAGCAGACCATCGCCGTGGGGCCGGTGGCCTCCCAGGAGGCGATCAAGGATCTGGGCTCCAACGGCGGTGGCTTCTTCAACGTCAACTCCGCCCATCCCTTTGAGAACCCCTCGCCAGCGACCAATCTCCTGGCCATGTTGGCGCTGATCCTGATCCCGGCCGGGCTGGTCTTCACGTATGGTCACATGGTCGGCGACCGACGCCAGGGGCACGCCATCCTGGGGGCGATGCTGATCATGTTCGTGATCTTCCTGGGCGTCTGCTACTGGAGCGAGGCCACCGGGGATCCGCTGGTCAGCGCCCTCCACGTCAGCAGCCCGACGGCCATGGAGGGCAAGGAGGTGCGCTTCGGGATCACCGACTCCGCCCTCTTTGCCACCGACACCACCGCCATCTCCAACGGGTCCGTAAACTCCATGCATGACAGCTTTACTCCGCTGGGCGGTTTTATTCCCATGCTCCAGATGAAGCTGGGCGAGGTCGTCTTCGGGGGCCTCGGCTGCGGCCTGTACGGGGTGCTGGTCTTAGTGTTTATAACCGTGTTCATCCTCGGGCTGATGGTCGGGCGCACGCCCGAATACCTGGGTAAGAAGATCGATTCCTTCGAGATGAAGATGTCGATCCTGGCGATCCTGCTGCCCTCTGCCTGCATCCTGATCCTTGCCGCCATCGCCAGTGTGACCAAAGCAGGCACCTCGTCGATCCTGAACCCGGGACCGCACGGTCTCTCCGAGATCCTCTACGCTTCCGCCTCGGCGGTGGGCAACAACGGCAGCGCCTTTGCCGGGCTGAGCGCAAACACGGTCTTCTATAACCTCGGTCTTGCTTTCAACATGTTCGTCGGCCGCTTTGGAGTGGCGATCCCGGTACTGGCGATCGCCGGTTCTATGGCGCAAAAGAAGAGCATTCCGCCGGGCCCGGGCACCTTCCAGACCATCGGTGCCTTCTTTGCCGTGGTGCTGGTATGTGTAGTGCTCATCATCGGCGCCCTGACCTTCTTTCCGGCCCTGGCACTCGGGCCTATTGTCGAGCACATGCTGATGTGGTCGGGAAAAGTCTTTTAGGAGGATAAAAAAATGGCAGAGCTTCATGAACTAGCAAAACAGCAGCCCAAGGGATTCAGCGGCCAGATGCTGTGGCAGGCGATCCTGGCCTCCTTCCCCAAGCTGAACCCCGCCACCCTGATGCACAATCCGGTGATGTTCGTGGTGGAGGTGGGAGCCGCTCTGATCACCGTCTTCGTCTGCCGCGACCTGTCCATCGGCAACTATGCCAGCATCTGGCTCAATGTACAGATCGCCATCTGGCTGTGGATCACGGTGCTGTTCGCCAACTTTGCCGAGGCGGTGGCCGAGGGGAGAGGCAAGGCCCAGGCAGACGCCCTGCGGCGCACTCGCAGCGAGACCATCGCCACTAAGCTTGTTGGTGACAAGAGGGAGAAGGTGCCCGCATCCTCCCTGCGCAAGGGGGATGTGGTGTATGTGGAGGCCGGGGAGCTCATCCCCGGCGATGGTGAGATCATCGAGGGGATCGCCTCGGTCGACGAGAGCGCCATCACCGGCGAGTCCGCCCCTGTTATCCGGGAATCCGGAGGCGACCGCAGCGCCGTCACCGGCGGCACCAAAGTGCTCTCCGACTGGATCAAGATGAAGATCACCGCCAATCCGGGCGAGACCTTCCTTGACCGCATGATCGAGTTGGTGGAGGGGGCCAAAAGGCAGAAGACCCCGAATGAGATCGCCCTGATCATCCTGCTGGTCGGACTTACCATGATCTTCCTGCTGGCCTGCGCCACCCTGGAGCCGTTTGCCATCTATTCGGGCAGTTACGCCTCCATTCCGGTACTGTTCGCTCTCCTGGTCTGCCTGATCCCGACGACCATCGGCGGCCTGCTCAGCGCCATCGGCATCGCCGGGATGGACCGCATGCTGAAGCGGAACATGCTGGCCATGTCCGGGCGGGCGGTGGAGGCGGCTGGCGACGTGGACGTGCTGCTGCTCGATAAGACCGGCACCATCACTCTCGGCAACCGCATGGCCACCGAGTTCGTCCCTGCTCCCGGAGTGACGTTGGAGCGGCTGGCCGACACCGCCCAACTCTCCTCCCTGGCCGATGAGACTCCGGAGGGGCGCAGCATCGTGGTCCTTGCCAAGAAAGAGTACAATCTGCGCCAGCGCGACCTGGCCAGCCTGAACGCCAGCTTCGTGCCGTTCAGCGCCATGACCCGGATGAGCGGGGTGGATATGGAGGGCCGGGAGATCCGCAAGGGCG